>Ga0209516_1000355_pt1 | contig 10089 bp, 9 predicted proteins | sample Napbiome12C3dose_FD_187716 | JGI IMG/M metagenome (GOLD analysis project Ga0209516, IMG submission 187716) | Groundwater microbial communities from S. Glens Falls, New York, USA - Naphthalene biodegradation metagenome 12C3dose (SPAdes) (version 2) ... | reverse complement strand
CCGCCATTTATGGCGGAGTGTGAGTCAATACAGATGCTACTGGCTTTAGCCATGATATTTTTTCAGGGCTAAAGCCCATGAATTTTGGTGGTTTCCAATATCTCCGCCATAAATGGCGGAGTTACAAAGTGTTTTAAACTACGCTGAGTAGTTACAAAAATCTAATTCTTCTATAAAACAAGTCTTTATGATATTCACGCTTGCTCGTATATATTCTTTTTTCTATCGCATGGTTCAGGATCTCTTTGGAATAAATCTGCGCGGCATTGGCTGGTTGATGCGCAAAATTCAGAGCAATCATATTCTACAGGTGGATGGTGTGAAAATATTTTTCGATCACACTGTTGCTAATTGTTATCTTCGATTGATTTCCGGTTCGTATAACGAGCCTGAAACACATATCTTTATCAAGGCAATTGCTTCCGAAATTTCTTCAAAAATAAATTTTGTTGATGTCGGTGCAAACATCGGTGAGATGATCACGGATTTTGCGCGACTGCCTCAAATAGAAAAAGTCTTTGCGTTTGAACCAAATCCCCGCTGTGTTGCAGTGTGTAAAGAAAATATTCGGTTGAATAACTACACAAATATTACACTGATTTCCAAAGTTGTTAACAATGACGGACGCGATGTTCTTTTCAATATCTACGAAGATGCTGCCGTCTCATCCTCTTTTGTTGAACAATCTTCCTCGCTTAGCGAGCGTTTCGCTGCCACAACACTTGACACGGAACTTCGCGATGTCATTCTGCCGACAATCATTTTGATTGACGTTGAAGGAGCGGAAGCATTGGTGATGAAGGGCGGAAGCGCATTCATTAATAAAAATATGCCCTTAATTATTTTCGAATATCATGAAGTAACCCGTAAGCATTTTTCGCTCGATGACGTGCGGATCATTCTGGGTTCGCATTATCATATTCATCGTTTACGGCGAGATGGAATGATCGATGATCGGTTAGACAATACGTGGAACTGTGTTGCCGTGCATGATCAGTCGCCATTCTATAATGCATGCATGAAACGTAACACAAAAAATACATGAACGCGACTTCACAAAAATCAAGTGTTGTGATTGGTCTTCCGGTACTTCTGGTTGGCGGCACTGAACAACAAACGTTGACCATGACGGAAATATTATGCGGCGTCGGATATTCCGTAACCGTACTTTGTTATTATGAATATGACAAGCGCGAGTTGAACAACTTTTTTCACTCGCAAGATTTCGCAAAGCAATAGCCCTTGTGTATGGACAAAACTAAAACAACCCTCCGCGTCGAAGACTCGCCTAGACGAGGCGGGCTTGCCGTGAGCGCATATAAAGCCTTTCAGAAAATACGGCGATTGTATTGGACTATTTCCGGCGGGAGGAAAGAAGCAGTGTTTGGAGAAAAATTTTACTTTGCTCCGTCAACACATTTTCCAGCGTATCGCGGGCTTCGTTTGCCGGAGCGTGAAATATTCTCAACAGTTGTTCGCTACGGCGATTATGTTCAGACTCATTCAGCATATCTTTTCTTGGCGGAACTGCAGCATCCTCCCGTTGTTGTTGACGTCGGTGCGCATCATGGAGTGTATGCAATTCTTCTGGGAAGGTTAGCGCAGCAAAAGAAAGGCAAGGTTATTGCAGTCGAACCCAATCCAGCGGCGTTCAAGATTCTGCAAGAAAATATTAGATTAAACAATCTTGAAGACACCGTAAAGTGCGAGAACGTAGCAATTATGGAACGTGCCGGAACGGTTCACTTTGCGGCTGACGATGAGCAAAGCCGGATTGCACAATTGAATGACTCTTATGGCTTCAATGCTGAGGCAATTCCGCTTTCAAGCCTGTTAAAAAAGTATTCCGCGGCGGATGTGGACCTGATGATCATTGATGTCGAAGGGGCAGAATTGAATGTGTTGCGAAGTTTTGATTGGGAAAAATGTTGGATAGGGAGAATTTTTTGCGAGCTTCATCCGTACAACTGGAAACATTTTGGGTGTTCCGGCAACGATGTATCGGAATTTTTAACGCAGCACGGTTATCGGTGTTTAGATATGTACTTGCGAGAGCACAAAAAATTTACGGACGAAGCGTACATCGGACCCACAATTTTTGTTTCTAAATAGTCGTCCCTTAAAAAGTAATAAACCTTGTCAAGGTTTTTTGAACAGCGACGAAATAACGTCAAAATTTTACAAATCTAATTACATAACCTTGACAAGGTTGTGCTGATTGAGACTTTGTAAGGTTCAACTAAATAATCACAATGAAACCATGACCTCACCATTCATTAGCGTCGTAATGCCGTTGTACAATAATGTGGATGAAATTCGCAGAGCGGTACACTCTGTTCTGTCACAAACCGTTTCTCATTTTGAATTGATCGTGGTGAATGACGGCTCCACCGACGGCGGAGAGAAGATCGTTCGCGAAGTGAATGAACCACGCATTCGAGTTGTCGACCAAGAAAACAAGGGCGTGTCGGCGGCGCGCAACCGCGGTGTAGCCGAAGCAAGAAGCGAACTTATCGCATTCCTCGACGCTGATGATGAATGGAAAACCGATTTTCTTGAAACGATTGGAAGACTTAATCACACCTTCTCCGATTGTTCTGTGTTCGCAACCCACTACTTCTACAAAGAATTGGACGGCAGCGTTCGCTCGCCAATCCTTAAAAAAGTCCCGTTAGGCGAATGGGAAGGAATCCTGAATAACTACTTCGACGTTGCGGCGCACTCCGATCCACCGCTTTGGTCGTCCGCAGTAGGCGTAAAAAAATCTGCGCTTCTGTCTGTCGGCGGCTTTCCCGAAGGTATCGCAATCGGAGAAGATTTGCTCACGTGGGCGCGCCTGGCGGCTCAGTACAAGATTGCGTTTTCAAAAAAACAGTGTGCCGTGTTCTGGCTGCGGGGATCCTTAACGGGATATCCGACACGAACTCCCGAACTTCCGGATGTAGTTGGCAGCGAACTGGCAAACTTGCTTCCAAAAGTGAGTGTTGATACGAAGAAAGATTTTTTTCGCTATCTTGCCATGTGGCATAGAATGCGGGCGTCAATGTTCATTCAATTGCACGACCGCACCAACACGAAAGCGGAAGTGAGAAAAATGGCGCATTATTCCATGGGAAATCCACAGGTATACATCTATTTTTTTCTCGCAATCACGCCGAGAATAATGAGGAAATTTGTTCTGCAATTTGTTACATTTATAAAGACACTCCGTCGTCGCATTTTAATAAGATGAGTTGACCGTTCTCTTGTGGCGCGGAGCGCCATGGCGCCAAAGGCGCTCAACTTTGTTCGGTGGTACGTAATATCTTGTGGCGCGGAGCGCCATGGCGCCAAAGGCGCTCACTCATGGTTGACTTCCTAAAACAACTCAAAATCCAGAATACGTAACTACACAGTGTAGTTTATCACACTTTGTCCGAAGGATGCTCCGCATATCTCCGCCATTCCCGCCTGCCTTCTTATTTATCGGTTGGCGGGCAGGTATGGCGGAGATATTGGAAACCACCAAAATTCATGGGCTTTAGCCCTGAAAAAATATCATGGCTAAAGCCAGTAGCTTCTGTATGGACTCACACTCCGCCATAAATGGCGGAGTTAGTTTCAATATTTTTACGCTGAGCAGTTACCAGAATACAATAAGAGAACGGTCAACTTGAGTCGTCACATTTTAGTAAGGTGAACTTATGGCAGAAGAAGTCATAGATGATGTGTTGGAAGAGGCTGAGGAAGTTGCAGATGATGTATTGGAAGAGACTGAGGAAGTACAAACACTATCGTGGAGAGAAGCTTTACAACACTCCAAACTCTCTATCATCGTGTGGCTAGTTTTCATTACAACGTTCTTCGCGTGCGCTTTTGGCGGTACAGGCTTTTTGATGTACTCTCTTGCGGGATATGCGTGGATACTGTGCCTCGCCCTTTCAGTCATGATTATTCCTGCGAATTTAGACAGAATGGCTTTTCCACTTTCAGTCTGGCTGCCGTGGATACTCTTCGTTGCGATCAGCGGATACATGTCCGAACATACGAACATGCAGCGCAGCACAATGCTTCTCTGTCCGATCATTGTTGGGATGGCGGCATCGACGGCGAAGATCAATGAAGAACAGCTTCTAAATTTTAACCTTCTTGTTAAAGTTTTTTCGACATCACTTCTTGTACTTGCTGTAATCTTAACCGGTCTTCTCCTTACAGGAAGATTACCCGACACAACCGCATTGGCGCCTCAGGCAATTACTGCCACGCTGCTTGCCAGTTTCTTTGTTACCGGGTACACATTTGGAAGGGCGAAAGACTTGTTGTGGTGGGGCACTATTGCCATGCTGCCGGTAATTGCATTAACACGCATGGCAATCTTCGTTACAGGAATGTCGCTGCCGGTCACCCTTTCGCCGATGAAGTTCAGCACGAGAATAATTTTGATGGTGGTTGTTGCTCTTCTCGGCTTAGCGCTTTTCTATTCGCCGCGCGTGCAACAAAAAATGTTTATGACAGGGGAAGGGACGCTCAAAGATATTGGCGAAGAAAAGAAACTTGCCACGAGTGGCCGACGGTACATGGCGGAAATATTGATGCTTAAAATCGCTGAGAAGCCTTGGTGGGGCCACGGCGCCAACGCGTCGGAAGAGTTAGTTATGAAATTGTCAGACGGTCAGCTCACTCATCCTCATAATGATTGGCTTCGATTGTTATATGATTATGGTATCGTTGGAACGTCGTTGTTTCTTTTGACCATGCTCCTACAGGTTCGTCACCTGCTCAGAAAAGCGCGACACAGCGAGGGAGAAATACGTACATTCTTTTTTGCCGCCGCGTCGTCATTCTTGCCGTTCGCACTCATCATGTTTACCGACAACATTGTGTTGTACGCAGCGTTCTACGGCAATCTTCAATTCACCATTATCGGACTTGCGTACGCGGCGGAAAAACGTGCGCGGTTAGAAAAAGTTTCGTACGAAGAGGATGCGTTTTACGAGCGCCAGTACAGAAGAACGTCGCGCTCACTGGTTTACCGTGAGGACGAAAATATAGAAGAGGATGTTTCGACAGCGGAGACGACAAAATCCGAGATGCAAGAAGGCGGTGACCGTTGACCGGACTTCACAATTCACGCAAGCACGTCGTCATTATATGGACGAAATATTTACCGTACCATGTGGCGAGGATTCGTCATTTGCGTAAGCGGCTGCACGAGATTGGCTGGCGTCTTACGGCAATTGAAGTAGCATCGAAAGACGCACTCTACCCATTTCCCGAAAATTTTTCCAGACAAGGAGATGATTACATTTGCCTGTTCTCGGGAAAATCATATCGCGCGCTTGCACCGTCCACGATTCACAAGACTGTTCTTCGTACGATTGAGCGCCTTCACCCAGATGTCGTTATCGCACCGGCAACGCCGTTTCCGTCAGGGATGGCGTCAATAAAATACAGCCTTCGATACAACAAGATAAGCATTCTGATGGACGACGCATGGGAATTCTCTGACCGGCGTGGACATATCATCACTGCGGCAAAGAAAGTCATTCACAGAAATGTTGACGCAGTATTTATTCCTGCGCCCTCTCATGCATCGTATTATCTGAAAATGGGGTTTCCGCAGGATAGGATTGTATACGGAGTCGATGCCGTCGATAACGATTTTTTTGCTAACCATGCTGCGATCGTCCGCCGACAATCCGATTCGCTGCGTCGTGAATTACATCTTCCGCCAAAGTTTTTTCTTTTTGTCGGAAGATTTATCAAGCGGAAAGGTATCGAAACACTGCTCAACGCGTACAAACGCTACAGAGAATCTGCTTCAAAAGATGCGAAGCATGCTACGCAAAAGTGGGGATTAGTCCTTGTTGGAGAGGGAGACGAGCGGCATCAGCATGAACTGAGAATGAAGGATTTTCCGGACGTGAAGTTTGTCGGCAGTCAGTTCGGCGAGAATTTATGCCGGTACTACGGCTTGGCAAGCGCGTTCATTCTACCGAGCGAAGTCGAAACGTGGGGACTTGTCGTGAACGAAGCAATGGCTTCCCAACTTCCGGTGCTGATAAGCAGAGGAGTCGGCGCCGGACGTGCGTTGGTAGAAGAAGGAAAGAATGGTTGGACGTTCGGCATTGGCGACTCTGAAATGCTTTCGCAATTCATGGAAAAAATGGCTACCTTGTCTAACGAACAATTGCGCCAGATGGGTGTGCGCTCTAAAGAAATTATCGCCAGATGGTCGTTGGATACATTTGCCGACAGTGCCATCACAGCGGCATCGCTTCCGCGGCGTGAGCGCGGAGGAATTATTTCATATCTTGTGACGAGACTATGGACAGGCAGAATCAGCTTTTACCCGTAATGTGAACACAACTACATTTACAAAACTGGTTCATCATAATGACGCGTACTTTTTTCATGGATAACAAGCAGATTTTTATGCATAAACCCCACGCTTCAGCGTGGGGAGAAGAATACTAAAAACACCATCGGGCTTTAGCCCTGTATTAAGAGAAATTATGCCACACGTTAAAATATGGATCCATGCAGTTTGGGGTACGAAGAACCATGAGCGTGTTCTCTCCAAAGATGTTAGACCACAACTTTTTCAGCATATCCGTGAGAACTCAAAAGAGAAACAGATTTATATTGATTTCATTAATGGAGATTTGGACCACATACACTGTTTGTTGGCATTAAATGCTGATATGAGTATTGCAAAGGTTATGCAGCTGATAAAAGGGGAAGCCGCATATTGGGCAAATAAGAACAAGTTGCTGAAACCAAAATTGCTATGGGCGGATGAGTACTTCGCGGTATCAGTCAGTGAATCAATGCTTAACAAAGTTCGGGACTACATAAAAAACCAAGAAGAGCATCATAAAAGAATGACATTCAAGTCCGAGTATGAAGAGTTTTTAACAAAGTTTGGGTTTAATCATCATGGCTAAAGCCCATAATCCAATTGCACTATTACCCCACGATAAATCGTGGGGTTAATTCATGAAGTATGCATAATTATGATGAATCACAAAACTTAATTTAATGCGATGAAAAAGCGCAGAACATCTTCACGAAACAGCGGCGTGTATTTTTATCCGTCAGTATTGTTTCTACTTTTCGTTGCGGCGTTCGGGTCGCTCTTTTATTTCCTGTACGACCGAAGTTTTTCGTTCGAACGGGAAAAAGTGGACCGTGATATTCACATTCTCAGCTCGACACTTCAGACTACGCTGCTTGACAACGAAAGATTCTTTTTACTGAAGCCGTCCCGACAAGTCGGGACTGAAGGCGGACAAATCCTGAAACGGCAGGTTCAGCGCCACCTCGCTACACATCCGGAAATTGTTTCTGTTGAAGCGAGGTCGAGCGCCGACGTTATTCAGTGGAAAATTCTATCGGATTCGTCGGCAGATCTACTTCCTCGAATGTCTGTTGACGACAACGCCCTCATTTCGTACGCTGACAGTTCACACACAGCACTATATTCGAAACCGTTTCGCTTTGAAAAAAGATATTATTTCGAGGCGAGAATTCCTGTTGCCGAAAAAGGAATTTTATCCGGGACTTTTTCCGTCGTGTATTCTGCCGAGAAACTTCTCGGCGCTATTCTCAAGAATCATCCGATGGAAGGATACGAAATATCGTTGTACTCAGGTTCAGGGCAGTCCATTGCATCTACCGGATTTTCAAACGTTGTTGCATCGTTGCGAGTGCAACGCGCAGTGGGTGGTTACAAAAACCTGCTTAGCGTGGACATTGCGAATCCCAAGTATGTCTTCTGGACGTTGGAAATGATTCTTGCCGCAGGACTGTGTGGAGTGTTGAGCGTCGCGGTTTTTTTCATCACGTTTGTGTTGCGGCGCGACATTGCGAAGCTGAGAACAGCGGAATCGTCCCTTCGCGAAAGCGAAGAGCGCTTTCGCACGATATTCGAAAATTCTGCCGACGCCATGCGCTTGGTTGACCGATACAGCAGAACTGTGATGGTAAATTCAGCGTACAGCGACCTGGTGAAAATCTCGCACGAGGAGCTGCTGCGCGAATACAATGCCGGCGATGAGAATCTCGAAGCACGGTACAGCGCCAGCTCTGCATTCCGCAGCCAATTCGATGCGGGCACATTAAAGATGCCAACATCGCAAATTATTAAGCGATCTGACGGCGAAGAAATTCCTGCCGAGGTCAGCCACTCGTTCATCAGTGTCGGCAAAGACAAAAAGTTGCTGTTGAGCATCTTCCGCGATGTAAGTGAAAGGAAGAAGTACGAATTAGAGTCGCAGCAGGTGCAGAAGATGGATGCCCTGGGAGCGTTCGCGGTCGGCATCGGCAACACGTTGAAGAACATTGTCGGCATTGTGATGAACTCTGCCGAAGTAATCAACAAAGAAGCTACGGGCAATCCGCTGCTAACGCAATATGTTGACATGATTATCCGCGAGTCGAAACGAGCGTCGGAGCTGGCGGACGACCTGCTCGTGTTTGCGCGGTCGAAGAGGGCGGAAGAGAAACCGATTCTTGTCGAAAAAATATTCCATCAGGTTCAAAAAATTCTTGAATATTCAATTCCCTCGTCGATTCGTCTTTCCGTTTCTATGAACGATGATTGCGCAGTGGTGAAGGGCGATATCCATCAGCTTCATCAAGCTGTTGTAAATCTCGCTCTCACAGCAGAACACCGCATGCCGAACGGCGGTGAGATTAAAATTGAAGCTGCCATTGCCGACCCGGACTTCGTTAAACAAAAACTTTCTCATACTGAAGAGAAAGAATTTCTTATCATCAAGGTTTCCGACACCGGAAAGGAATTGGACGAGTACAGCAAGCGGCGGATCTTCGAACCCTTCTTCAGCGCGAAGGCTACCGACCACAGCACAGGGTTGAGGCTGTCGGTTGTGTACGGCATTGTGCAAAACCATAGAGGATTCATTGACGTGCGCAGCGAAAAAGGGAAGGGGACAACCTTCTCGCTCTTTTTCCCCGTTATGTACCACGAAAAGGCAGTCAGGCAACTGCCTGCCGAGCCGCCACAAGGAGGAAACGAGCGCATATTAATCGTTGACGATGAAGAATCGTACCGGCAGATTTACAAGGACGTACTTGTGTCGTACGGCTATACAGTGTATGCAGCCCAGGACGGCGAAGAAGCCTTTGCGCTGTACGAGAAGCATCGTTCCGAAATTGATTTGGTGGTAAGCGACCTGATGATGCCGAGAATGAACGGGGAGGAATTATTTCAGAAACTTCACGCGCTCAATCCATCGGTGAAAGTTATTCTTGCCACAGGTGCGATTGACCTGAAAGCGGAAACGGAATTTCTGAACTTGGGCGTGAGGAACATTATCATGAAGCCGTTCTCGCTCGATGAAGTGATGACGGCAGTCAGGAAAGCGCTGGATGCTCAATAAATGAATATACTTTTTGTGTGCTCCGCTAACATTTGCCGCAGTGCGATAAGCATGGCGATCTTAAAAAAAATGATTTTGGAGAAATGCCTGCAAAATTTTTTTGTAGTCAATTCTGCAGGCGTAGAGGCGTTAATCGAGGCTCCGCCCGATACGACGACAATAGCGGTGTGCAAGAACCATGGCATCGACATCACGTCGCACCGAGGCCAACAAGTAACGCACGCGATGATTCACGATGCGTCGCTGGTTCTCTGTATGTCTGAATCACACAGGAGAATCATTCGGGGAATTTTTCCTGAATGGGAAAAGAAGATTCTGCTTCTGAAAGAATTCGGACAAGCTGAGCTTCCACGGAATCTTTCCATTGCCGATCCTACCGGCAGGTCGAAGAGGAAGTACGAGCAATGTTTCAAGGAAATTGAAAGCGAGATAAATAGAATTTTCCCCATTCTGGAAGAAATATCGTTACAGAAAAAAAAACTTCATAAGCGCTAGATACGTGGACGAAAAGTCTCTCGCAAAGGCGCAAAGGGTGAAAGAGAGTTAGGAATTTTATAAAGGGCATCTCCAAAATCTAAATAGTGAGCACTGAAAAACTCGTTAGATAGTCATTGCGAGGCGTTTTTTGCCGAAGCAATCTTATAAATTTGAACAAAAGATTGCTTCGCTCGTAAAAAATGCCGCTGTACGGCATCCCGTACAGCGG
>Ga0209516_1000354_pt1 | contig 10101 bp, 12 predicted proteins | sample Napbiome12C3dose_FD_187716 | JGI IMG/M metagenome (GOLD analysis project Ga0209516, IMG submission 187716) | Groundwater microbial communities from S. Glens Falls, New York, USA - Naphthalene biodegradation metagenome 12C3dose (SPAdes) (version 2) ... | reverse complement strand
TGCAAAGAATGTTCGCGGCCGACCACGCCGACGGCACGCTGGAACAAATGGTCTTGTCGCCGACGCCGCTGGGCCTGCTGGTTGGCGGTAAAATCGCGGCCCACTGGATGCTGTCGGGTCTGCCGCTGGTGCTGCTGGCACCGGTGCTGGGCTTGCAGTTCGACCTCGATGCCGACGCCTTGGGTGTGCTGATGCTGGCGCTGCTGCTGGGAACGCCGCTTCTCTCCCTGATCGGGGCCATCGGCGCGGCGCTGACGCTGGGCCTGCGCGGCGGCGGCGTGCTGCTGTCGCTGCTGGTACTGCCACTCTATGTGCCGGCGCTGATCTTCGGCGCCGGGGCGGTCGAGGCTCACATTTCGGGTCTCGGCGCCGGGGGGCATTTGTCTTTGTTGGCCGCGCTCCTGGCGCTGGCCGTATTTTTTGCGCCATGGGCGACCACGGCGGCTTTGAGGATAGCGCTGGAGTGAACAACAAACTCATCCACTGGTTCAAATACGCTTCGCCGCAGAGCTTCTATCCGCTCGCGGGAAAGCTGATTCCCTGGTTCTGGGCGCTGACGGCCGTGTTCGGCATTGCCGGTCTCTGGATCAGTTTCTTCGTTGCGCCGACCGACGCGCAGCAGGGCGAGGGCTACCGCATCATCTTCGTCCATGTGCCGGCCTCGTGGATGTCGATGTTCATCTACATCGTGCTGGCCACCTGGGCCGGGCTCGGGCTGGCGCTCAACACGCGGCTGTCGGGCATGATGGCCACGGCCCTGGCGCCCACCGGCGCGCTGATGGCTTTTCTCTCGCTCTGGACCGGCGCCTTCTGGGGCAAGCCGATGTGGGGGACGTGGTGGGTGTGGGATGCGCGGCTGACCTCGGAGCTGATCCTGTTCTTTCTTTATCTCGGCTTCATTGCCTTGCAGGCCGCCATCGACGACGCGCGTCGCGCCGACAAGGCCGGGGCGATTCTGGCGCTGGTCGGTGTGGTGAATGTGCCCATCATCTATTTCTCGGTGAAGTGGTGGAACACGCTGCACCAGGGCTCCTCGGTGTCCATGACCAAGTCGCCCTCGATGGCGCAGACCATGCTGTGGGGCATGCTGCTGATGGCGCTGTGCTTCTGGATGTATTCGATCGCGGTGGCGCTGATGCGCGTGCGGGCGATCATTCTGGAACGGGAAGCCCATACCGAATGGGTGAAGGAGTTAGCCGAGGTGAAGTCATGATCTGGAACTCACCCGCGGAATTTTTCGCCATGGGCGGCTATGCGCTCTACGTCTGGGGCAGCTTCGGCGTCTGCGCGATTGCGCTGGCGATTGAACCTATTCTGGTCGGCAAGCGTCGAAGCCTGATTCTGAATAGCCTGCGCCGCCAACGCCTCGCCGACGAAATCGAAAACGAAAGTTCCAGAGAAGGCTCGCCCACGTAAGCGGGCGTTACGCCGTAACCAGAAGGAAAGCCATTGAAACCGAGACACAAACGCGCCGCGCTTATCGTCGGCGGGCTGGCGGCGGTCGGCATCGCCGCCGCGCTGGTGCTGAACGCGCTCAACAGCAACATCGCGCTTTACGTCACGCCCACCGAGGTGGCCGCCGGCAAGGCGCCCAAGGGCCAGGCTTTCCGCATCGGCGGTCTGGTCAAGGACGGCTCGGTGCATCGCGATAACCTGACGGTGCATTTCGTCGTCACCGATACGGCCAAGGACATTCCTGTTGCCTACACGGGCATTCTTCCCGACCTGTTCCGCGAGGGCAAAGGCGCCGTCGTCCAGGGCAAGCTCAACGCGGACGGGCAGTTTATCGCCAGCGAAGTGCTCGCCAAGCACGACGAGAATTACATGCCGCCCGAAGCGAAACACGCGGTCGAACAAGCGCAAAAAGCCGGAAAGACACCATGATTCCCGAACTCGGACATTTCTGCCTCATCCTCGCCCTTTGCGTCGTCGCCGTGCAGGGCACGCTGCCGCTGATCGGCGCCCAGCGCGGGCGCAGCGAGTGGATCGCACTGGCACGGCCGGCGACACAGGCCGCCTTTCTCCTGATGCTGACGTCGTTTGCCTGCCTGACCTGGTCGTTCTACGTCAGCGATTTCTCGGTGGCCTATGTCGCCGGGCATTCCAATGCCCAGTTGCCCACCCTCTTCCGCGTCGCCGCGGTGTGGGGCGGCCATGAGGGTTCGCTGCTGCTCTGGGTGCTGATGCTTGCCGGCTGGGCGTTCGCCGTGGCGCAGCTTTCGCGCACGCTGGACGCGGCGATGGTGGCGCGCGTGCTGGGCGTGCTCGGGCTGGTGGCGGTCGGCCTGCTGCTGTTCGTCCTGCTGACCTCCAATCCTTTCGAGCGCCTGCTGCCGGCGGCGGAAGACGGCCGCGATCTCAACCCGCTGCTGCAAGACCCGGGGCTGGTGTTCCACCCGCCGATGCTCTACATGGGCTACGTCGGCTTCTCGGTGGCCTTCGCCTTCGCCATCGCCGCCCTGCTCTCGGGCAAGCTCGACGCGGCCTGGGCGCGCTGGTCGCGGCCGTGGACGATGACGGCCTGGGTCTTCCTTACGTTGGGCATCGCGCTCGGCTCCTGGTGGGCCTACTATGAGCTGGGCTGGGGCGGCTGGTGGTTCTGGGACCCGGTCGAGAACGCCTCCTTTCTGCCCTGGCTGGTGGGCACAGCGCTGATCCATTCTCTCGCCGTGACCGAAAAGCGCGGCAGCTTCAAGAACTGGACGGTGCTCCTGGCCATCGGCGCCTTCTCGCTCTCCTTGCTCGGCACCTTCCTCGTGCGCTCCGGCGTGCTGACCTCGGTGCATGCCTTCGCCACCGACCCGCGCCGCGGCATATTCATTCTCATCCTGCTGGCGCTGGTGATCGGCTCCTCGCTGATGCTGTTCGCCTGGCGCGCACCCAAGGTCGCGCTCGGCGGCGCCTTCGCCCTGATGTCGCGCGAGACGCTGCTTCTGATCGGCAACGTTCTGCTGGTGGTGGCGGCGGGCTCGGTACTGCTCGGCACGCTTTATCCGCTCATTATCGATGCGCTGAATCTGGGCAAGCTTTCGGTCGGCCCCCCGTACTTCAACGCCGTGTTCGTACCCATCATGGCGCCCGTGGTGTTCCTGATGGCCATCGGCCCGGTGGCGCGCTGGAAGCACGCGGCCGGCAAAGACATCGGCAAACGCCTGTGGATCGCGGCTATCCTGGCGCTGGTGGCCGCCGCGGCGATTCCCCTCCTCATGGGCGGCTGGACGCTGCTCACCGGCCTGGGCGCCCTGCTCGCCGTCTGGGTAGCGACGTCCGTCGTTTCGCAGACCGTTTTGCGGCTCAAGGCCGGCATGCCGCCGCCTTCGTTCTGGGCCATGCAACTGGGCCATCTGGGCGTGGCGGTGTTCGTCGTCGGCATCACTCTGGTCGGCGGCTACCAGGACGAGCGCGACGTGCGCATGGAACCGGGCGACACCACCGTGGTCGGCGGCTACACATTCCGTTTCAACGGCGTCAAGAACGTTCCCGGCCCCAACTACAAGGCAGCGCAAGGCGAGTTCGACCTCCTGGTCGACGGCACGCTGCTGAAGAAGCTTTATCCGCAAAAACGCAGCTACTTCTCGTCGACCATGCCGATGACCGAGGCCGCCATCGACGCCGGCTTCACGCGCGACGTCTATGTCTCGCTCGGCGAAGCGCTCGAAGGCAATGCCTGGAGCGTGCGCGTCTATTACAAGCCCTTCGTCAACTGGATCTGGGGCGGTTGCCTGCTGATGGCTCTGGGCGGCCTGTTCGCCGTTGCCGACCGGCGCTATCGGCTCAAGTTCAAGTCCACTACCGTCGCGGCATCGCTGGAGGGCGTCCCCTCATGAAGAAGTTTTACGTTCCATTGGCATTGTTCGTCGTTCTCGTCGGCTTCCTCGCCGTCGGCCTCAACCGCGATCCGCGCGCGGTGCCGTCGCCGCTGGTCGGCAAGCCGGCACCGGCCTTCAAGGTCGCACAACTGGCGGAACCCGGCAAGACGTTCGCGCCGGCCGACATGCTGGGCAAGGTCTGGGTGCTCAACGTCTGGGCGTCATGGTGCGTTTCCTGCCGCCAGGAGCATCCGCTGCTGGTCGAGTTTGCGCGCGCCCAGGTGGCGCCGCTGATCGGCCTCGACTACAAGGACACGCGCGAGGACGGCTTGCGCCTGCTCCGGATGTCAGGCAATCCCTACGACTTTTCGGCCTTCGACGGCGACGGCCGCGTCGGTATCGACTACGGCGTGTACGGCGTACCCGAGACCTACATCATCGACAAGGCCGGCACGATACGCCATAAGCATACCGGGCCGATTACATCGGAAGTCCTGGAAAAAACCATTCTGCCCCTTATCGACGAGTTGAAAAAATCGTGAAGCGCCTATTCCTGTCGATGCTGCTGTTACTCGCCTGCGCCGCCGCCGGCGCCAAGGATGCCGCACCGCTGGCCGAAGACCCGGCAGTGGAAAAGCGCCTGATCGTCATCTCCGAAGAAATGCGCTGCCTGGTCTGCCAGAACGAATCCCTGGCCGGCTCGCGTGCCGATCTGGCGCTGGATTTGCGCCGCGAACTGCGCACCCTGATCAAGGAAGGCAAGAGCGATGCGCAGATCAAGGAGTTCATGGTCAGCCGCTACGGCGATTTCGTGCTCTACCGTCCGCCGGTCAAGCCGACGACCTGGCTGCTCTGGCTCGGCCCCTTCGCACTCATGATCGCGGGCGTTGCCGCGCTGGTCGCCTATTTGCGCCGTCGCGCGCGCGAGGTGAAGGATACGCCGCTCTCCGCCGAAGAAAACCAACGCGCCGAGGCGCTGCTGAAGGAAGTCGACCAATGACCGGATTTCTTGCCGCCGCCGCGCTGGCCGTTGCGCTAACCCTATTGTTGCTGCTGCGCCCGTTCCTGTGGCGAAAGGCAGCGCCCGCCGCCGCCACGCACCGGCAATTGAACGCCGCGATTTATCGCGACCAGTTCGCCGAACTCGAAAACGACCGTGCCGAGGGCACGCTGATCGAGGAGGATTACCGGCAGGCCCGCGCCGAGTTGCAGCGGCGCGTGCTCGACGACGCACAGGACGAGACGGTAGCCTTGCCGCAGGCGCCGAAGAAAACGCTGCTGGCACTGGCGCTGCTGCTGCCGGCCGGTGCCGCCGCGCTGTACTTTCTGCTCGGCAATCCGGAAGGCCTGGCGCCGCAACAGCACCGCGTCAGTTCGCAGGAAGTCGAGAACATGGTGGCCAACCTGGCGGCGCGGCTGGAAAAGGAGCCGGATAATTTCGAAGGCTGGCTGATGCTGGGGCGGTCCTACAAGGCGATGCGCCGTTTTGGCGAGGCGGAGAAGGCTTTCGACCGCGCTGCGCCGCTGCTTGAAAAGGATGCGCAACTGCTGGCCGTGTATGCCGACGTGGTTGCCGCAAATGCCGGCGGCAGCTTCGACGGCAAGCCCTTGGCGCTGATCGAAAAGGCGCTTAAGGTCGATCCGAACAATCTCCAGGCGCTCTGGCTTGCGGGTTCCGCGGCTTTCGCCGGAGGGCGTTTCGGCCAGGCGGTGACAACCTGGGAGCGCTTGCTGAAGCTGCTGCCGCCCGAGTCGGAGGATGCGAAACAGTTGGCCTCTGGTATTGCCGAGGCGCGCGCCCAGATTCGGGGCGACAGCGGCGGCGCCAGAAAGTAGCGCGATGGTCTCGCGCCGGCAGTTCCTGCGCGGCGACTTTGCCAGCCGGCCCGCCCCCAGCGCCGATGCACGGGCCGTCATCACTCGTGACTGTCTCGCCTACAACAATGTCGTCTGCCGCAGTTGCGGCGAGGCCTGCGAGGCGGCGGCGATCCGCTTCCGGCCACGCCTGGGAGGCGCAGCCGTACCGGAAGTGGATGAAGGAAAATGCACGGGCTGCGGCGCGTGCATGGCGCCGTGCCCGGCCAAGGCGATAACGCTCGCCTGAGCTTGACGCCGAGGGCCGCCGGCAAGGTCCGTTACAGCGAGTAGTCAGTCAGTGAGAAGTTGATGGGAAAAGCTGAAAGGCCAAAACCTTTCACCACAGAGGCACAGAGAAAACCTCTTTTGCCTTTCCTCTGTGTCTCCGTGGTTCAGGGGTTCTTGCCGTCATTGATTTCATGACGGCACGGATGAAACTGAAACCCCTTCTGAAATTGAGGCGGGCGCGTGATCGGGCCGGAGGGGCGCCCTGTGTAGCTCATGTCCCCCGGCGGCGGCCTGCGACCGCCTTCTCCTCCTTTAGCGTGAAAGAACAGGATTGGCGGCTGGTGATATCGAGCGTAGCGAGCCAGACAATAGCCTCCCCGTGAGGGGAGGACGGGAGGGGTGGGCCCATTTGCCCGCTTGAAGCGCAGCGAAGATGGCGTATTTCATGATGCGGGGTGGTCCATCGGAGTCATGAGCGTTACTTCGCCACACAGGGCGCCCCTCCGGCCCGATCAGGAAGCGCTGTAGTAGTTTTGCGGTTCCAAACCAGCGGCGTGTCCCGCCCAGGGCGGCGGGTGGCCGACGCGGCGAGGTAAAGGAGGAGGGCCGGGCGCAGCCCGGCTCGGGGGACACGAGCGGCGTCGGCCACCCGCCGCCCGGGGCGCGCGCAGACCTCAACCGCCCGTAGTTTCATGCCTTGCGGCTGGCGCAAAGCGCTGTGGAAACCAAGTAGTCAGTCACGCTGATTGGGGGATGTAGCGCAGGATTTGCCCCGAAGGAAATCCCCTTGGGGGACAGCCTGCCCAGAGGCACCCATCAACTTCTCGATGACTGACTACTAGGGATTCGCGCACATCCCGATAGTTGAATCTCCCGCGCGGCCGCAAGGCGTTTGCGCGCCGGGCACCGGATGCGGCGTGCCCTCTTCGTCCATTTGCGCAGCCAGCGTTTCCCAGGCGACGACACCGCTGCGATCCACACTCAGGCGCAGCAGCCAGCCGCGCTTGGCCGCCGGCAGTTCGAAGCCGTCGAAGACGAAATTGCCCAGACTGTAGATGATGGGCTTGCCCTTGTAATATTCGGCGCCCTGGGTGACATGGGGATGGCCGCCGATCACCGCATCGGCGCCGTTGTCTATCATCAGCCGCGCCAGTTCGCGCTGTCTTTCGGTGGGCTGCGTTTCACGCTCCCAGCCCCAGTGCATGTAGGGCAGCACGACGTCGGCGCCGGCCGCACGCGCGGCGCGAATGTCGGCGACGACCTGGCTGTCTTCGCTCCAGGCGATCCCCGGCGTGGCGGCGCCAGCCTCGAAGCCGCGCGGCTTGAATTCGTTGTAGCCGAGCACGGCGACGCGCAGGCCCTTCTGCGCTATCCAAAGCGGCGCGTGGGCGGCGGCGAGATTGCGTCCGCCGCCGAAGCTCTTGATGCCGCTCGCGTCGAGCCGGGACAGGGTTTCCAGAAACGCGGCCTTGCCGTAGTCGCCGGCGTGGTTGTTGGATACCGCGAGCGCGTCGAAGCGGCCCTTGAGTACGGTGAGCACCGCAGGCGCGGCTCGAAACGAGTAGATCTTGCTCTCCGCCGCCTGGCCGCCGGTGGCGACGGGGCATTCGAGGTTGCCGATGCGGTAGTCGGCGTCGGCCAGCAGGCGGGCAAAAGGCGCGAGCGGATCGCGGCCGGAAGCGATGGTCTTGCCCGGCCCATCGTCCAGCATCACATCGCCGACGAAGACCAGGCGCAGCGGCTCGGCCTGCGCGCTGCCGAGATGGAGCAGCAGCGCCGTCGCCGCCGCTTGCATGATCCGCGCAAACGGCCTCATCGCGCCGCGCCGCCCTGTTCCAGGCGGCACCAGTACTGAAGCTCGCCGTCGCGCACCGGTTCGTACACGAAGTGGAGCCCGGTGAAGCCGTGGCGCGCGTCGGCCGCGGCTACCGGCGGATAGGCGTAGGTGGCCTGGTGGAGAGGCACCGGGCCGTCGTCGCGGTCGGCGTAGGTGTAGACCTTGATTGAGGCGAGATCGGCGGGCGCGTTCTGGAACACGACGCGGAACAGGAAGTAGGAGCCCACGGCGATGGCCGGCACCGCATAGGGCGATGCCACCGGCAGCGCCGCCAGCTCGCGGGTTTCGCCGCCGTAGGTGTAGCGGCAGACGACCTGCTGATCCGCCAGCGCGGCGAACGGCAACAGGCACAACAGGGCGCCGACGCCCAGCCGGCGCGCGACGGAGACGGAGACGGAAATTCGTGCCGCCACTTGCGCCAGCAACGCCGCGTCCGCCATCGTAATCCCCTCCTCGTCTGCTTTCCCGAAGATAATACGACATCAGGAGGAATCACCCGATGAACAAGCTGCCCACCTGGGGCAAGGCGCTCGCCGCCCTCGTCATTTTCGCGGCGCTGTACGGCGGCGCGCAGTTGCTGCTGTATATCGACAAGATGTCCGTCGGCGGCAAGGCGGGGTTCGATTGATGGAAGCGTTTCTCGTTTCGACCGGCATCGTCGCGCTGGCCGAAATCGGCGACAAGACCCAGTTGCTCTCGCTGCTGCTGGCCGCGCGTTTTCGCAAACCCTGGCCCATCATTTTCGGCATCCTCGTCGCCACGCTCGCCAATCACGCCCTGGCCGGGGCCGTCGGCGCCTGGGTGACCACGCTGGTCGGCAAAGAGGCGCTGCGCTGGATACTCGGCCTGTCGTTCATCGCCATGGCGGCATGGATACTCGTCCCCGACAAGCTCGACGACGACGAGGCCACGCATGAGCGCTTCGGCGTTTTCGGCACCACGGTGATTGCCTTCTTCCTGGCCGAGATGGGCGACAAGACGCAAGTCGCCACGATGGCGCTGGCGGCGCAATACCCGTCGCTGGTCGCGGTGGTCACCGGCACGACGTTCGGAATGATGCTGGCCAACGTGCCCGCCGTGCTCGTGGGCGACAGGGCCGCAAAGTCTCTGCCGCTGCGCCTGGTGCATGGCATTGCCGCCCTCGTCTTTGCCATTCTCGGCGTACTGGCTCTGTTCAACGTCGGCGGTGCGATGTGAAGCGCGCGCCCGACGATCTCGCCGCCTGGACGCACCCGCACGTCTTCGACGAAGCCAGCGTCGCCGCCGAGCGCGGCACGCGCCGGGTGATGCAAATCACCGCAGTGATGATGGTGGTGGAAATTTTCGCCGGCTGGTGGTTCAACTCCATGGCCCTGCTCGCCGACGGCTGGCACATGAGTTCGCATGCGCTCGCCATCGGCCTTTCCGCGGTGGCCTACGGCGCAGCACGGCGTTATGCACGCGATCCGCGCTTCGCTTTCGGCACCTGGAAAATCGAAGTGCTGGCCGGGTTCAGCAGTGCGATCTTCCTGCTCGGCATCGCCGCCTGGATGGTGGCCGGCTCGGTGGAACGGCTCTACCAGCCGCAGCCCATCCACTACGCCGAGGCCATCGTCGTCGCCGTCCTCGGCCTCGTCGTCAATATCGTCTGCGCCGTAATTCTCGGCAGCGCACACGAACACGGTCACGACCATGCGCATGACCATGCCCACGATCACGGGCACGCGCACGATCACGGCGACGCCGCGCACCACGACCTCAACCTGAAAGCCGCCTACCTGCACGTGATCGCCGACGCCGCCACTTCGGTGCTCGCCATCCTGGCGCTCGCCGGCGGCATGGCCTTCGGCTGGAGTTGGCTGGACCCGGTGATGGGCATCGTCGGCGCCGTTCTGGTCGCGCTGTGGGCGAAAGGTCTGGTGCAAGACACCGGCCGCGTGCTGCTCGACTGCGAGATGGACCATCCGGTCGTCGCCGAGGTACGCCAGGCGATAGACCAGCGCTGGGGCGACAACGCCCGCATCGCCGACCTGCACGTCTGGCGCGTCGGCAAGCGGCGCTATGCCTGCATCGTCGGCCTGGTCGCCAGCGATGCCGCCGTTACGCCGTCGGCCGTCAAGGCACTGCTGGCCGAACACGAGGAACTCGTGCATGTCACGGTGGAAATCAACTTCGACGGCTGAACTCGTGGCGATTGCGCGAGATGCAACCCCAAAAAAAACGGAGCGCAAGCCATGACGGCCGCGCTCCGCGACCTCACGCTCCCGTTCTTCCTCAAGGGGTCCTTCGCCGACGCGAGGCTCGTGAGCACGGCGGAGCAGGCGCACGCGGAGTTCGAGCGGCTGGTCGGCCAGTGGGGATTTCCGCTGCTGGCGCAGGAGCGGGTGCTCG
>Ga0209516_1000352_pt1 | contig 10201 bp, 5 predicted proteins | sample Napbiome12C3dose_FD_187716 | JGI IMG/M metagenome (GOLD analysis project Ga0209516, IMG submission 187716) | Groundwater microbial communities from S. Glens Falls, New York, USA - Naphthalene biodegradation metagenome 12C3dose (SPAdes) (version 2) ... | reverse complement strand
CCCGACTTGTCGGGACAGAAATCAAACGTCCCTTCATTCATCGCTTTCCCAATTCGCTCACCCCTCCGAAATTTCGCTCCCGACACACTTTCATATAGTTTCTGTGTTTGGGTTAGCATTGGGGGGCTTACTCTTCACTCAAGTTGAAAACTTATCCAATTTGATATATTTGAACAATGTTTTTATTCTCACTCAATTTATTTTGGACAGCAGTGAATTCGAATCTTTTTTTCGATATCGCTGACGGGTTCGGTAAACGTGCAATGAATAATCTTCATTCCTTCCGCATCCAGGTCAAAATAATTATCGCTCCATTCAGCATCGATCCCATCGATCTCGATACGGATATCTTTTGCAAACACATCGGTGTGAACACTCAAGTGCGATGTCAAACCGTTCTGTTCTTCAATCTTACAAGTAAGCCGCGGGATGGGAAGATGAAGGTGTTTCGGTTCGGCAAAAAAGAATCTGTTCTCGCTGACCGGCTTTCCATCATTCAAAAGTTGAGCGACAACATAAGAATCATATTTCTCCACGGTATTATTCGGTGAAAGGGGGATTTCGAGGATCTTCGCAGAACTGTTCGGTTTCAACAACACTTCCTCGTCGGTCTCGGAATATTTTTCGCCTCTGAACGAAAGCACTTTGACACGCAACGCACCATTGAATCGCTCGAGGGCATCATTTGTTCCCCACACTTCTATTTTATTTGCGTTAGCTTTGATCGATATCAGAATCTTGGCAAAAAATCTTTTGGTGTAATAATATGACGCTTTCGGCCGCAATGCACTGTCAATCACTGCCCAACTGCTCACGGGCCAGCAATCGTTCAATTGCCAGAACAAAGCACCGGCAGTATTGAATTTTCTGCGGCGCCAATGTTCAACGGCAAATTTCAATGCTTCTGCTTGAACCAATTGTCCCTTGTAAATGAATTCATCAAAATCTTTTCCGACAATATAATGTGCCGCTTGAAACCGCATCAGCCGTTCTGTTCCTTCAACTTGTTTGTTGTGATGTTCCATCACTTTGCTTTGCGGATGCCGATCTTCAGGCAATGTAACTTCTTCAAATGTTTTTCTGTTTGCCGGCGCTTGAAAACCGAACTCAGTAACAAACCGGGCATTCACATTTTCGTACTCTTTATAATCTTTCCAGAAACTCCACACACTCCATTGATGGTGAGTCCCGTTTGATTCTGCATTCGGAAATCCATCACCGAACGGAGAACTGCGCCAGTAAAATCGCGTTCCGTCGTACTCTTTGCACACGTTCGGCAAAATATCGCGGAAGATCACTGCACCGGTCATATCATCTGCAGTCTTATCAGGATTTTCTGTACAGAAAAGCCACTCGCATTCGTTGTTGCCGCACCACACAATAATTGACGGATGATTGCGCAAACGTTTCACTACTTTGATCGCTTCTTCTTTCGCTTCATTGACGAACCACGGCAGTTGCGGATATTCACCGCAAGCATACATAAAATCCTGCCACACCATCAATCCGAGTTTGTCGCACAAGGAATAAAAAATTTCCTGTTCATAAATTCCTCCGCCCCACACTCGGAGAATATTCATATTTGCTTCTTTCGCAAGATGCAAAAGCCGTTCGTACGTGCTGTCGGGAATACGCGGAATAAAATTATCACTTGGAATCCAATTGGCGCCTTTGCAAAAAATTTTTGTTCCGTTCACTTCAACGATAAATGATTTACCACTCGCATCTTTTCCCTGAATGACGTAGATCGTTCGAATTGCAAATGAAAATTCTATCGAATCAATTGGTTCATCATCCTTTGTCAGCGTAAGAACTGCTTGATACGTCGGTTGTTCGCCGTAACCGCTTGGCCACCAAATATCCGGTTTAGGAATTTTCACTCTGAACTTGGTATTGTTCTCTGTAACAGAAAGTGAATGTTCCACTGAAAACGTTCTTCCACCAATACATGCAGAGAGAGTGACGTTACGGGCAGAAAGATTTTCGACTTCGACAAAAATATCGACAACTGCTTCCTCTGCATCGACGGATCGAACTTTGGCGAACGGATGAGCAAGCCGTGCATCCGAATATGCTTCCAAATAGATATTGCGCCAAATTCCCGATGTCGTAAGATGTGGTCCCCAATCCCATCCGAATGAATACTGCGCCTTGCGGACATACACGCGATGTGGATCGTTAGCGACCAATAAAGCACCATGCTTTTTTCCCAATTTTTTGGTGCGAATCGTCGGAGAATCAAAATGGATTTCTAAAACATTCTTGCCTGCTCGCAAATATTTTTTAATATCAATTCGATGTTCAACAAACATATTTGCCGTTGTCGCAATGTATTTTCCGTTACAGACAATTTCCGCGTAGGTGTCCAAACCTTCGGCAACAAGAAAAATATGTTTTTGTTTCAATATGGAATCCGGCGCTTCAAAAATTTTTCGATACTGCCACTGCTGGGAATCTATCCATTGAAGATCGTTTTCATTCGTTCGATAAAACGGATCGGGAATTGATTTGTTTGCAAGCAGATCGGTATGCACCGTTCCGGGGACATTTCCTTTCATCCATTGAGTCAATATGGTATGTTCTTTTGGAAGTGTTTTATATTTATCAATTGCTTTAAAGTTCCATTCGCCATTTAACTCTATTCGAGTTTTGCTTATCATGTATGCTTTCGGTTATTTAATCAGAATTATTTTTTTGACTTCACTCTTTGACACAGTTTCGAGACGAAGAAAATAGACACCGCTCTGCAGATTCTCAGCCATCCATTGTGTTCGATAACTTCCTTGCGTCAAATATCCGTTAATAACGGTGGTTATTTCTCTTCCCAAAATATCGAACACTTTTATTATTATGTCGCCATTCTGCGGAAGATTGAATTCGATCCACGTTTGTCCGTTAAAAGGATTGGGATAATTTTTAAGCGTGAGAAACGATACCGGCTCTGTCCCGTGTTGTCGTTCCGGCACCGAGGTATTGTAATCGTACAACGATTGAATTTCCTTTACTGAAAGACCGTAATCGTGAACGCGAATTTCGTCCAAAATACCTCTAAAATTATAGTTTTGATTTTCCGGTATTACTTGACCTATGGTAAGATCGAGATTTGTTTGAAGCAATGAGCCGGAGAATGACGTGAACGAATCGAGCGCGCCGTTGATGAAAATTTCCATATCGGAACCATCATAAATCAAAACGACGTGATAATATATTCCGGCAGTAAGAATCATTTTCGAGTCGAGGTCTTTGATTCCGGTCGTAGTTTTCACCGTCCAGCGGATTCGCTTATTGGTGATCGAAACTTTCCATCGTCGTTCCCAATTGCCGTGGGAAATTGGATATTGTTCCCGATAAAAAAATTCATCAACGCGCATCCAAAAACTAACACTTATTGAGTTTTGAAAATTTAGTTTCGACGTGTTGGATACAAGAATATGATCATCAATTCCATTAAAAATGTAGGCGCTGTTCGGAATACCGTTGCGATCCGCAACAAGAGCAGCGCCGTTCACTGTTCCATTGTTTGCATTTCCGCTCGCATCGTTTGCATTGCCGGTGAATGGATAATACGCGATCAATTCTCCCGTTTGCTGAATTGAAAAATCCCGCACCATAACGGCAATGCTGTCTGTTGAAGAAGCGCCGCCGGAATTTATCACGGTGCAAGAAATATTGTAGTTACCTTTCACTGCAGGGGCTTTCCACGTAATTGTTTTCCCGCTCCCCGTAAAAGTTCCGGAAGAAACACTCCACATATACGCGAGTTCGCTCTGGCTTGAATCAGTTGCGACACAAGTGATTGTTGTTGTTCCGTTAAGATCAATTTTGCCGGGAGTGGCAGTAATGCTTGAAATAACAGGAGTTGTCGGCAACGATTCAACAACGGAAATCCGAACGGTATCATAGACAATATTTCCACGATGATCGTCCACCGTACAGAAAATTTTGTAATTTCCTTTTTGTTGTGGCGCTGTCCACACATATTCCGATCCAACGCCTAATGATGTGCCGGTTGAATCTTTCCACGTGATTGTAAGTGTGTCTTGATCTTTGTCCGCCGCAGTGCAAAAGAGTGTTGTCTGTTTTCCGAGCAGAATTATAGATGATGATGCAACGGCGGCTTTGATGCGAGGAGGATGATTTGCTACAGATTGTCCGTTTCGAAAATCTATCACGATATTATTTGCCAACGTTTTTTCACCGTCGTACGTAATTGAACTGTTTGAAGGCACAAGAACAATTACAATAGCAGAGTTTGCCGCAATCGAAAAAGTGACCGATCCGCTGACATTCGTTTGAATAAATGCATTGTTGACCGCATCATAAAGATCAACGGATGAATTGCCAACTGAGATCGTAACATTCTGCGATGATCCATACGGATTGTAATACAAGTACGAAGGATAAGCAGATTGATTCGCCGCGGCGAATTGATGAAAGTAATCTGTCTTCAAAAGATCGAGTTGTAGAATTCCCGACACATTTGTTGTATCAATGATGCCGCCAAATATTCCAACGTGCGATGAACTATACAACGACAAATTTGTCTCCGACCATCCTCCTTGAACAGCATCTCCAGTTGCGTACGGACTTGCATTGAATTTCCGTTGGCGTATTGCCTCGTATGCAATGTATGAAGATGAATCGTACTGAAATGACCATTCTTTATTGTCTTGATTCTGCGGCGGCAAAAAGTTTGGATAAAATAATCGTGCTGCATTTGCGGCGTTCAAAACCCACTTTCCTATCGCGCGGGCAAAACGATCATCGTACCGCACCAACGGAACGAGTGCACCGGCTTGCTCGAACGTGTTCATTGCAAAAGCGTAATCGTTTGAGCCGTTCACTTCACCGATGAGTCCGCTGACGTCGTGGCCGCCCCAATTCCCAACAATCGCTCCCCATGAACGCAGCGAAAATGGTCCGACATCAAAACACCAATTCAACATTTTTTGAACATCGTACGTCGTTCCAAGTTCCGCATTCATTCGCGCGGCGGTAAGAACGCCGTACGGCAATTGCAGTTCATACGAAGGATTCCCGACGCGGTCATTCAAAAACTCCAGCGACCACTCTGCGCCAATTCGATATTTTTTTTCGCCTGTTTCGCTGTACGCATTATACAGCAGCCACGCAATCGCGCCCGCCGCTTCCGGCTGATGCACACCGGAAACATTTGGCGTCATCGTTGATAGATACCAACCGCGATAATCCATCATCGGTTGATGCCACGGAGTCGCACTTCCTCCCATTACACTAACAGATTGTAACCAGCGGTCAGCAACGGTCGTGAATTGTTTTCTAAAATCTCCGGTGTTTGGATAAAGGTCATAGAGTTGATAGAAAAATACATTCGGCATTGTTGAATACCACCAATCATCTCCGCTGGAAGTAACGGGATGATTGAGATAAACATTTTCCTCCGGACGCTTATTAAAAAATTCTTCGCACATCAATACCCAATTATTTCCGAACTGATTTTTTTTGTCGATCCCGGAAAGACTTGCGCCGACAACTGCCGGAAGAAGATTGATCGCTTCCGCCGATTGCGGAGATTTTGTTCCTACATACGTGTGCAATTTGAAACTCGAATGTTGCGGATAATTAATCGTTGATGAATTGATACTGACAACAGGAAGATATAGTCCCGTTGCGTTGAGATTGAACACCAACGAATCATATCCTTGCGCAACCTGTTTCCAATTCCGCATCAGATACGGGGACGGCAAGTTCGGCATCTCCTCGATTCGTGAGATCGCTGTTTGCTGTGCCGATGCGATCCAGAATGAACCAAGCAATGTTGAAAACAGAAAATATTTTGCCAAGATACGAATCATGGCGTACTTCAATCTTTGCGCTTCGATTTTTGCTTTCAGTGATGCCATGTGTATAAATGAAACTCCCCCGACGCAAGCGTCGGGGTATCTTTTTGTCATGCCCGTCTTTGGCGGGCATCCATTCTTGTGGATTCCCGCTTATCACGAAGTGATTCCTTCGGAACGCAAGAATGACAGTGTGAGTTATTAGAATTTTTACCTCGACGTCCTGATGCCAAGGGCATTCCTTCGGAACAAGTCGGGATCAAGGAATTCTTTCGATTAAAATACAAACTTTGTGTGTGAAGTGGAAGGGATTGCGGTAGATGGTAGTGTTATTTTGTTTCTTTCTTCTTCGGTTTAAACTCCAGCGACACAGAATTGATGCAGTACCGCATTCCGGTTGGCACTGGTCCGTCTTCAAAAACGTGACCGAGGTGTCCCTTGCATTTTTGGCAATGCACTTCTCGGCGCACCATTCCGTGCGAATAATCCACTTCTTCTTCCACGGCGCCGTTGTTCATCGCTTCATAAAATGCGGGCCATCCGCAGCCGGTATTGTATTTTGAGTCCGATGTAAATAATTCAGTTCCGCAACCGGCGCAATAATATGTCCCTTCTTCAAAAAAATCATCGAACACTCCGCTAAACGGAAGTTCGGTAGCTTTTTGCCACAATACTTTTTTTCGTAATATTGTCCCGCCATCGTAATTGATTTGGTGACAGGACTGACAGCGGTACTTTTCGTGAAAGAGCTGTCGTCCCTGTTCAATCTCTTCTCGTCTGATTGTGACACCCTTCAAGAAATCGCGAGGGACGCTGTTATTGACCAATGCTGTGATCATGTAATTCACAAGAATTTCAATCTCCTGCTCAGGTAAGTAGAATCTTGGCATGGGGGTCGACCAGGTGGGGACGCAGCGCGGTCGGGTTCCGCAGAAACTCCTTGAGCCAATCGGGGTTTGCACGACTTCCTTCAGATGATAGATCAGGCGCAATCGTTCCGCCACGGTCGTTAATCTTGTGGCACGTGAGGCAGTTTAGCTCCATGGCGAGTCTTCCAAATTCTCCCGGTGGCTCATAGGTACTTTCCGGTTCGCGGGGTCGAACGAATCTCTCGGGAGGTCGTTCTTCTATGAATCCCAACATAACCGTTGAAAGAGCCTGTGCTTCCTTTCGAGAAAATCCAAAGTCGGGCATTTTCAACTGGATGCGCTCAGTCGAAAATATACGCGGGTTCTGAAGCTTGGACTGAACCCAGGCTTCTCTTGTTCGAAGAATATCCAGCACATCGCCGAAGTCAAAATTCTCGATCGGCTTATCGCCAAATACCGAGAGGTCGGCCCCTACTCATTCTTAAAAAGAAGAAAGGCTATTTGAAATCCTTAAGTTGACAGCATTGCTCCTTTGGCGGGATTAGCGGAAGTTGCATTTTATTTTCTAATAATGTCAATTACTTTTTCAATAATAAAAAAAAATAAAAAAACAATTACGCATCATTTTTTTGACATTATCTCGTCTGTATTGTAACTTAGAGTAAACTTTTGACTGAGTCTCTATGAAATTACCTGCTGATTCAATCATCGCACAGTCAAAAATTCGAGAATATTTACTGGTTCCTAAATCAAGAAACGATAAATCAAAATTTCTTAGCAGTTTAGGCTTCACACAGAATAACTGGCAAGAACTTGAAACAGCAATTCGAACGATTATTTCCGAAAACGAAGTTCTTTCTTCTGAACAAACAAACTATGGAATAATTTTTACTGTTGATGGTTTATTAAAAGGTAAGGGTGGAAACAAATCTATTATCACAACAATCTGGATAACTCTACACGAGACAAAAGAGACTCGATTTGTAACACTAAAACCGAGGAGGGAATAATATAATGACCTTTGACTTATATAAAGAAGTGTCTTTAAAAAAAGATGTAGCGCAGTATAATCTACGTGCCGGTGATATAGGTACTATTGTTGAGTCATTTACAAATGAAGGAAATACCGGATACGCAGTTGAATTTTTTAATGCAATCGGAGAAAGCGTTGCTGTAGTTGTTGTAGATGAAAATGAAATCGAATTATTAAAAAAAGACGAAATCTTTCATATTCGAAAATTAGTATCGGCATAGTTTTTTACACTAATTTCACTTTCATACAAACCTTTCATTCCGTGAAAGGTTTTTTATTTCATCCCCACCATCGTCACCGAAAACTGCGCAAACTCGATCAGTTCGTTAAAGAACAATCCAAAATAGAGTGTCGGAATAAGGAGCGACAGCAGAAGAATTTGCTGTGCCAGCGGATATTTGATCGGTTCAACGGATTGCTCCTGTTCATCCCGCAGAAACATGTTCCGGATGACGCGCACGTAGTAGTATAAGGAAATGACACTGTTGAGAGCGCCGATGATGGCAATGGCGATCATCTCGGCGTTGATCAGTGAAAGGAAGATCATCCATTTTCCGATGAAGCCCGCTGTCGGCGGAAGTCCGGTCAGTGACAGTAAGAATATTGCCAATGCAACTGAAAGCAGCGGCGTCCGCTTCCCGAGTCCCTTGTAATCATCAATATGTTCGCTGTTGATCTTATTGGCGATCAGCATCACCACATAAAATGCGCCGAGATTCATAAAGAGATAGACGACAAAATAGATCATCACTGCCGCAAACCCGTCGTTGCTCAACACGATCAATCCCAACAGCATATATCCTGCCTGCGCGATACTCGAATAAGCGAGCATGCGTTTTAAATTATCCTGCCAGAGTGCGACAAGATTTCCCAATGTCATCGTCAATACGGAAAGGATCATGAGGACATTCTGCACGTGCACACCTTGGATTAATGCCCACGTTCCCGCCGGAAGATTCAATACCGACGAATCGATGAACATCACTTTGAATGCACGCATCATCATCGCGAAGCCCGCCGCTTTGGATGCTACCGAAAGGAATGCCGTGATCGTTACCGGCGCACCTTCGTACACATCTGGCGTCCAATAATGGAACGGCACGGCGGAGATCTTATAACCGAATCCGACCATTAAAAAGATTGATGCAACAAGCAGTGCCCAGCCGTTCGCGCTCCCCTGCATCAACACGCGATTGATACCGACGATGTCCAGCGTGCCGGTCAATCCGTACATGATGGACATACCGTAGAGCATGACACCCGATGAAAATGCACCGTAGAGCAAATATTTCAACGATGCTTCGGAGGAATCTTTTGCTTTTCGCGTAAAGCCGGAGGCAACATACGACGTGAGTCCGGCAAACTCGAGCGTCAGATACATCATGATCAGGTTCGACGAACCAACCATGAACATCATTCCAAGACACATGGAAAGAACAAGAAAATAATATTCGCCGATGGTTGCGTGTTCGGCATTTACTTCGTCCGAAAACCTTGACATGATAACGACGATGATCGTTGCCAGCACGATCACGATCTTGAAAAATGTTGCGAACGGATCGACGCTCAGCATTCCGCTGAAGATCGAATTACTCACGCCGATCATTCCGGTGAGTATGTAGAGCGCCGCAAGCAGTCCGGCAACGGAAAGGATCATCATCAATTGTGCATTCTTTCGCGCAACCAAATGAGCAAGAATTACGATACAGAGCGTTGCAGTGACGATGATTTCAGGAACGATGAGCGATAAATTTTGAAGTATTTGAGTTACCATAATATTTTGGATTTGTTCACCGCAGAGTTCGCAGAGAGCGCAAAGAAATTCTGTAACTACTACTCTCGCTCCCAAACTCCGTTTGGGAGCGTGGTGATTGCGTTACGAAACAGAGTTTCGTAACGAGATATGAAAAACGAAGAGAGTAAAACAATAATTCATAATTTTTGGAACTACCCTTTATTCATCCCGAAGGGATGTAACGTTTATAGCAAATAGTTTGCACCGATAATATCCGATGCCAACGGCATCGAACTATTCAATCCATTCAAATAAATGAGTCTGCTCTAAAAAGGTATTTTTAAGAAAATAAATGCCAAATTTAAACTGAATTCGATACCTAAAAATTGAAATTAGACCTTTTTAGATTCGACTCATAAATATTTTTCTTCGTGTTCAATGTTATAGTTCTTCAAGAAGTGAATGTGTTCATCTTTGAATGTCCCGCTGTACGGGATGTCCCGCTTTTTGGATTCCGCAAGGAACGGGATTCATAAGGCGGAACCGAACAGCGGCATTTTCTTTTTATCATGCTCTTTTTGTCTTTTGATATATCCAATCACATCATCCAATTGAGAGTGGCTGTAGGAAAACGCGCCAAATCCTCCCTGCCAATTAAATTTGAATTTTGTAAAAATATTTTCTTTAATAAATTCGTTCGATGATTTTTTTATCTCTCGCACTACATCGGAAAGACAACACGATG
>Ga0209516_1000350_pt1 | contig 10469 bp, 8 predicted proteins | sample Napbiome12C3dose_FD_187716 | JGI IMG/M metagenome (GOLD analysis project Ga0209516, IMG submission 187716) | Groundwater microbial communities from S. Glens Falls, New York, USA - Naphthalene biodegradation metagenome 12C3dose (SPAdes) (version 2) ... | reverse complement strand
CGCTGGGCCGCCCAACCTGGCTGCTCAACCGCCACGAAAGCGAATGGCGCTGGCTGCGCGGCCGCCAGGACAGCCCCTGGTATCCGACGCTCACCATCTTCAACCAGGAAAACCGCGACGCCTGGGCGCCGACGCTGCGGCGCGTGGCGGAAGCCTTGGCGACGATTTCAGCAGGAATCCGTCGCTGACAAAGTGACAGGCTGCGGGATATGGGCCCTGACGGCGCTTCATCGTCTTTCCGGCCCGTTTTCCCCGGAACCGCCGGGGACTGATAAAACTACGCGGCCAGCAATTCAGCCTTGAGTGGCTTGATGCTTGCCAATTTCTCGGGTTTCTGTGCTACGTCCCACAGGTCGACGGCTTGTTGCATGCGCAGCCAGCTATCCGGCGTGGTATTGAGCAACTTGGCGACGCGTGCCGCCATTTCAGGCGTCATGGCACGCTTTTCGTGAAGCAGATCGGAAACCGACAGACGCGACACGCCAAGGCGCTGGGCAAACTCGGTTTGTGTCATCTCAAGGGCAGGTAATACGTCCTCGCGCAGTATGGCACCGGGATGCGTAGGACGCCGCTTGGGGTCTCGTAGGCTCGTCATCAGTGATAGTCCTCCAGGTCAACATCGATAGCGTCTTCACCGTCGAATCGAAAAGTGATGCGCCAGTTTCCGGTCACCGTCACAGCATAAGTGCCCTTGCGGTCTCCGGTAAGCTGGTGAAACTTGAATCCGGGGATGTTCATGTCTTCCGGCCTGAGAACGGTATCCAGGCGGTCAAGCATGCGCTCTGTCCGCACTTCGGTCTTGGCGATGATGCCGCGGTGATCGCCGGTCTTGAAGAACCTTTCAAGCCCGCGGTGTTTGAATGTCCGGATCATGTCGATACAAAATCATACCTGATTAGCCACAATGTTCAGCCGACAAACCAAGGCGCGAACCAGCCACGCTCTCCCCCCTTCAAGGGGGGGAGTTGGAGGGGGGATGGGGGGCGCTGAGGAGGTAAATACGCCCATGAATTCCCCATCCCCACCCCGGCCCTCCCCTTGAAGGGGAGGGAGATTCTGTATGGCTGAACATTGTGGCTAATCAGGAAATCATATGCGATACATTGTAATTACACAGATTACAATGTCAAGCAGCACCGATCACGATCAGGAAGCTGCCCTACTCTTCCTGCTTATCTTCGTCACGTTCGCCTTTTTCGTCGGCCCCTTGAGCCCTCGGATGCGGCGCGCGCCCTTACCCCGCGAGTACGAAATCCGTCGCCGACAATGAGGCGGGTTTGGCGCTCATCGCGAAACTCGCAATCGGCACCGCGCTCATCTGGCCGTTGCCGTCGGTATCGTAGAACAGCGCCCCTTGGGCCTGATCGTAGTAGAGCCTGATGGCGCTGCTGGTAGCCGCCGTCGCATTCGCCAGCACGCCGGCGTTGAGGGCGCCGTTGCTGAAAAGATCGCCGAAGCTTGCCGCGCTCAGCCCAAGATGATCGGTGCCCGACGTGTAGTCGTTGATCGTGGCGACCAGCGCCGCCACGCGGTCGATGACGAAGGTATCGGCGCCGGCACCGCCGACGAAGCAATCCTGCCCGCCGCCGCCGATCAGCACGTCGTTGCCCGCCCCGCCATTCAAGGTGTTGTTCCCGGCGTTGCCGACGATGCGGTTGTCCAGGTTGTTCCCGGTGATGACCGCGGCCACGTTGCCGTTCAGCACATAGTTCTCGACATTGTCGGGCACTTGAATCTGGCGCGGCGAACTTAGTCCGACCCAGGAGAACAGGCGATTGAAGAAGCGCGACATCCCGCCTTCGTTGAGATTGGCGACGAGGGTATCGGTGCCGGCGCTGGCGGCTTCGACGACCTGGTCCTGCCACGAGTCGACGACATAGCTGTCGTTGCCGGCGCCGCCGCTCAGGGTGTCCGCACCCGAGCCCCCGTCGAGCAGGTCGTCGCCGCTGCCGCCGTAAAGGGCATCGTTGCCGCCATCGCCGAAGAGGGAAAGATTGCCGCTCGCGCCGGTCAGCGTGTCCGCCTGCGCCGTGCCGCGTGCGGTGCCGGACGCAACGCCGGGAGGATCGACCACCAGCACGCCGGTAGATCGGGCAAGGGTCTGGCTCACGTTCCCGGCCGCATCGGTCTGGCGCGCCTGGATGGCATTCTGGGCATAGGTGCCGGCGGCCAGCGTGAGGCTGGCGCCGCTGCCGGTGTGCCACGACTGGCCGCCGTCCGCGCTGAACTGCCACTGGGCGCCGGTCTCGATGCCGTCGACGATGATCGTCCCCGAGCTTCCCACAGCGACCCAGGTGCGCGACTGTTCCGCGCCGGTGATGACGATGTCGGTGGTCGGCACGTTTTGATAGCCTCCCACCGTCGCCGTCGGCACGGCCGCAATGGCGTCGACGACCGACATCCCCGACACCACTCGGCCGAAGACCGTGTAGCCGGCTTGCTGGGCGCCGGCGCTATAGTTGAGGAAGCCGTTGTCGACGAGATTGACGTAAAACTGGGACGTCGCCGAATCGGGAGCCGCCGTCCGCGCCATGGCCAGGGTGCCGCGCAGGTTGGAAAGGCCGTTGTTGGACTCGATCTGGAGCTCGGCGTAGGTCGGTGCCTTGGCGACCATCCCGGCGGTCAGACCGCCGCCCTGAACCATAAAGTCGGGGATAACGCGGTGGAACAGCGTGTTGCGATAGTAGTCGTCGCCGACGTAGCTCAGAAAGTTGGCGACGGCGAACGGCGCCTGCTCGGGATAGAGATCGAACACGATGTCGCCCAGGCTCGTATGCACGGTGACCTGCGGCGCGGTCTGGGTGTGGAAGCTCGCGGCCGTCAGCAAGGTCGGCGGCAGCGGGCCGACGGTATCGGTGGCTGGCGGAACGCTGTTGCCGGCGGAGTCAACGTAGCCGCATAGGCAAATGCGGCACCCGCCGTGTTGTCGATTTCCACGTAATACGAGGCCGATGTCGGCGACGTGAACGAAATCGAGCGCGTCGTGGCGTCGTAGGCGGTGGATGTCAGCAGCGAATTGCCGAGCGAATCGGTGACCGTAACGTTGAAGTTCGCCGCCGGTACGCTGTAACCGAAACCATTGGTGGCGTCGGCGCTGACGTAGAGCGTGAAGCTGCCCACCCCCGGCGTGATCCGGTAGTAATCGGCGCTATCCGTTGCCGAAAAACTGCCAACACTGCGCTTGCCGCTTTCTATCCTGAACAGGCCGCTGCGCGAGGCCGAATCGCCCAGCAGTGACGCTCTTGTGCGCTCGTCGTAAAACGACTGTTCCAGTAGGCTCAGGTTCATGGTCGCAATGGGCAGAAGTCGTATCCGGCCCCCTTCGGACTCACCTCAAGGCTCGCGGATCGCCTCGTCCAGGGAACGGATGATGGGGTAGAGGAAATAGGAAATGACGCTGCGCTTGCCCACCACGATCTCGGCCGTCAGCGTCATGCCCGGTAGCAGTCGCGTCTTCCGCGGCACTTTCTTCAGGCGATCTTCGCCGAGTTCGATGCGGGAAAGATAATAGGCGTCGGTACGCTGATTCGGCTGTCGCATCATGCCTTCGCGCGCAAAAGCATCTTCGCTGACGGTGCGCACCGAGCCCAGCAATACCCCATGCTTCTGGAACGGGAACGAGTCGATTTTGATCCGGGCCCGGTCCCCAAGCTTGAGCCAGCCCACGTCATCGGATTCCACCTGCACTTCGGCTTCGAGCGGCGCATCCAGCGGCACCAGCGTGATCAAGGGTTCCGCTTCGCGCACCACCGACCCCGCGGAGCGCTTGGCGATGTCCAGCACCACGGCATCGACCGGCGCAACCAGCGTTACCAGCCGGCTGCGGCGGTCGGCCTTTTGCACCTGATCGGAAAGCGAGTCGCGCTCGCGCCGGGCGGTGACAAGTTCTTCCATCGACTTCTGACGCCATTCCTTGACGAAGGCGGTGCGATCGGCAACGGCCCCCGCCAGTTCACGCCGCAGTTCGGCTTCCTTGTGGCGGGCCACCACCTGGTCGCGCTCCACTTCCTGGCGCCGCTCGCGCGATTCGAGCAGTTTCATGCGCGACTGGAATTGCTGCGCCGACAGTTTTTCCTGCATCCCCTCGATTTCGGCCAGCGAGCGAACGCGGTCGTCCAGCGCGGTGCGCTCGCGGGCGTTGGTCTCCAGCGACGCCTTGAGGCGGGCGACGGTTTCGTCGAAGCGGGCCAGCTTGGCATCGTAGTTGGCATGCTTCTCGGAGGCCAGGCCGGCTTGCAGCGCCTCGTCGCCAACCGGCCGCACGGCCTGGTAGCGCTTGCCGGCCAGTTCCGCCTCAAGACGGCGGGACTGCGTATCCATGCTCGCCAGACGGTCGCGCACTTGCGCCAGATCGGCGCTGGCAAACGTCGGATCGAGCGTCGCCAGCGTCTCGCCCTTTTTCACCACCTGGCCGACGCGTACATGCAGCTTTTCAATCAGCGACGTCTCCATCGTCTGAAGCACGATGTTGGGCAAGGGCGTCACGAGTCTGCCGCGCGTCACCACCACTTCGTCTACGTCCGAGAACGTCGCCCAAAGCAGCATGACGGTCAGCAAGGCCGTCAGCAAATACAGCGTGACGGGAATGCCGCGATGCAGCGGCTGGCGCTCGATCTCGTCGGCGTCCGGCAGAAACTCCACCGCCTCGGGCGGAGTGGCGACGGCGGCGACGGCCGGCGGCCTTACAGGTGGCTGGTCTGCTGGTTCCATAGTTGCGAGTATTGCGTGCAGCGGCCAAGCAGTTCGGTATGGCGGCCGGCATCGGCCAACTGGCCGCGATGAAATACGAGGATGTTGTCGGCATTGACCAGCGTCGACATGCGGTGACTGATCATGATCACTGTCTTGCCGACGGAAATGCGCGAAAGGTTGCGGATGAAAATCGCCTCGCTTTCCGGATCGAGCGCGCTGGCGGCTTCATCGAGTATGAGAATGCGCGGCTGCGGCAGAATGGCACGGGCGATGGAAAGACGCTGGCGCTGTCCGCCCGACAGGTTGGCCGCGTTCTCCTCCAGCATCGTGTCGTAACCCTGCGTCATGCGCTCGATGAACTCGTCGGCACCGGCGGCCTGCGCGGCGGCGACGATTTCCTCGAAGGTGGCGTCGGGCTTGGTCGCCGCGATGTTCTCGCGCACCGTGCCGCGAAACATGAAGTTGTCCTGGAGCACAACGCCGATGCTGCGACGCAAATGCGGCAGGTCGATCTCGCGCACGTCAACGCCGTCGAAGCGGACGACGCCCTCCTGCACCCCGTACATGCCCTGAATGATCCGCGCCAGCGTCGTCTTGCCGGAACCGCTGCGGCCGACCACGCCGATCACGGAGCCGGCGGGCATGGTGAACGAGATGCGGTCGAGCGCGGCCACGGTGGCACCGGGATAACGGAAGGTCACTTGCTCGAACTCGATCTGTCCCTTCATCACCGGTTGCAGCCCGCCCGTGCCGCGGCGTTCCGGCGGCCGGTTCATCACCTCGCCGAGCATGCGCACCGACAGCGCGGTCTCCTGGTACTCGTTCACCAGACCCACGATCTGTACCAGCGGGCCGACCACGCGGCCGGAAATCATCTGAAACGCGATCAGCGCACCCACGGTCATCGACTGGCTGAAGACGTCGGTCGCGCCCAGCGTAATGACGGCCACCATCATCAGTTTTTCGAGGAACTGGGTCAGCGCATTGGCCGTGATGGAAATCTTGCCGACGCGAAAATGCATGGAAATCGCGGTCGCCGCCTTCTGGTCCCAGACCTTGCGCTGCTTGGGTTCTATGGCCAGAGCCTTGACGGTGCGCATGCCGTGTATGCTTTCCACCAGCATGGCCTGACGGTTGCCTTCGGCGATGTACAGCTCCCGCAGACGACGCTGGAACGGCTTGATCAGCACCACCACCACACCCGCGATCATGGCGGTAAACACCAGCACCACCGACGCCAGCTTGCCGCTGTAGAAGAACAGCAGCGGCACGAACACCACCAGCGCCGTGGCGTCGAGCGCCGTGAGAAACAGCTTGCCGGTAAGGAAGCCGCGGATTTTTTCCACCTGCTGCATGTGGCGGACAATGACCCCCGCCGTGGAACTCTCGAAGAACTCGATGGGCAAGGACAGCAGATGGCTGAAGGTTCGGCGCGCGAGACGGATGTCGATTTTGTTGGTCGCCCCCAGCAGCAGGTACTGCCGGATAAAGCCGAACGCCGCGTCGAACATCAGCACGAACACAATACCGATCGACAACACATAGAGCGTCGAATAGCTCTGATGCACCAGCACCTTGTCGATGATGAGCTGGAAGAATATCGGCGTCGCCAGCGCAATGATGTGCAGCGTCAGCGCCGCAATCGCGATGTCGCGCAGCGCCTTCTTCTGTTTGAGAATTTCGGGTATGAACCAGCGCAGCCCGAAAGGTTGTTCCTCATCGCCCAGGGCGTAGCTGCGCTTGATCAGTATGGTTTCGCCGTGCCAGCGGGTGCAGAACTGCTCACGGGTAACGACCATGGCACTGGCACGATTCGCCAGCGGGTCCACGACGGCGACCTGCGCCCCGTTGGGGTCGTTGCGCATGCCGACGACAATGACCGTATTGCCGTTGTCCAGGCGTGCCAGCAACGGGAATACACCGTCCATGCGGGACATTTCGTCCCAGGTCAAAGTCTTTACCTTCGCCTTCAAACCGATATCGCCGGCCATGCGTGCAATCAGGGTACTCGTCGGCTCTTCGGCATCGAGCGAATACTCGTGAATCAGCTTGTCGGGCAACGCCTGTATGCCATGATGCTGCGCCACGGCAGTCAGGCACTGGACGGCGGTATGCGGAAAGACGGCGGTCTCGGTCATGGGCCGCGGAGTATAACCCGACTTTCCGCTAGCGACGGAACAGGCCCAGCAGGAAGCTGCTGATGACGTTATTGATCGGCGTGACATCCATACCGATTGAATTCAGGTATTCCTTTTGCCTGACCAGAACATAGTCGCCAAAGCGGAAATCCTGGCGCACGAACGGATCTGTGACCATTGCGTACGACGCGCCGCCGTCATAGCTTCCGGGCGGCAGTTCGACTACCGTATTGCGCGACAAGTCGACCAGCAGCACCGGCCCCGTCCCGACGCGCAGCGCCGCAGCGCCGCCCGGCTTGCTCACCACCTGGAATTCGGCGCCGGTGCCGGCGGAGAGCACCAGTCCCGGCGCCAATTCCACCTGAAGCGGCCCCTGCTCGACTCGTAGCGCCTCGCCCATCTTGAACGGCGCCTGGCCCGCGCGACGAAACACCTCTTCGCCGGCAGCGGCCTGCGCCAAGCTCACGGCAAGCATCAGACATGCGACAACACAACGCTTCGCCATGATCACCACTCCCGTCTAAGTTCGATGCCCCACTGCCGCCGCGAGAAGGCGTACAGCGGAATATTGGAAACGCCGCGTTCGACCGCCGCCTTGGGCGTGACCATCCAGCCTCTCGCCACCTGGATGTCCCAATCCAGGGCAAGGCCATCGGTTCTATCCTGCCGACGCACCAGGAACAGTTCGCTGATACTGTCGTATTGCTGACTATCGCTCCACAAGCGTCCGCGCAAGCGATGGCTTTCGGCAATACGCCACGTTCCGGAAAACGAAAATTCCAGCGACTGCCTATCCAGATCGTGAACTTCCCCGGTCGAGCGGTCGGGCCCGCTGCGCACCGTAACCGCAAATGTCCGCCCCGCGTCGCCCTTCCAGCGGCCCTTGAGACCCAAGCCCAGCCGCTGGCCGCTGGTGCGTATATCGAGAAACTGCGGATAACGGCTTTCCCTCGCATCCGCAAGCGCAAACACGTCCAGCGTGGCGGTGACCGGAAGCGCCGCCTCCCCCGCAATCCCCTGCTCCTTCAGCGCCTCGAAACGCGAAACCCACTGATCGTTCCAGAACGCCGCAACACCGTAGTCCAGGCGGTCGCCCTGACGGCGCCAGCCGGCGGCAAGGGAATAACGATGCGGCAGATAGGCAATCTGCGACGAGTTCAGCCTCAAGGCGCCGCTGCCCTCCAGCCAGAGTTTGTCTCGCACGGAGAGCGGATACTGAAGCGAAAAGCCGGCGCGGGCACCCGCGTACGGGCTCGGCGTTTCTATCAGGAGTTGGCTTTTCACCGGCATCTTCAGGTTGGCCAATGCCGGAATCTTGATCTCCGTCAATTCCGACGCGCTGTTGATGTTGGAATCCCGTCCCGCTTCCAGCGCCACCCAGGCATGTGGAGAAAACTTTCGCCGCAAGTCGCCCATAAAACTTGGTGCGGGCGGACGCAGCATCGCCACCGCCTCCGGTCCGAGTTGATCCGCAAGCTCCGCAATCAAGGCTTCCGCCCCGGGATTATCGGGCTGGAGCGCAAGCGCTCTTTGCAGCAACAGCAAGGCCTGCGCACCACGCTGCTCGGCCAGCGCATGACGCGCCTGCGTCAGCCAGATTTCAGCATCCGGCGTAGCCGCCTGGACAGGGCCTCCGGCCAAAGCAAACAGCGCCAAACTGCTACAAAAAACTGCACAAAAAGACTGCACCATAACGAAAGTTATAGCACAGCGAAACCTTTGTGCCAGCGCAGTTTCAGCAATGTGAATTAAGTCGCTTCGCCAACGAGAAATAATCGCAAAATCGTCAAACACAGTGAGGCAACCTTATGCTATTTTTAAAGGGTTTCGTAATTATTTAGCGATGCATCGAAATCCGCGCCCGGCGCGTATTGAACGAATATCGGAATGTAGCGGTCAAACGGCCGTGCCGCCACGGCAATTGAATAATCAAGGGGACGTATCATGACCATCATCACGCGTAATGTCACCAGCCAGATCCAAACCCAACTCCAGACGTTCATGGACAGTATTTCGGAGAGCGGTACCGGCACCTGGCAAGACACGATAAGTCAACAGACGTCCCCCTTCGGCGACGCCATGGCGAATGGCACGCTCACCGAGCTTTCGCTGTCGGCGACCACCTACGTCATCCAGGTCAGAGACGCTACACCCGAGCACAACCTCGTCGGCCTCATCACCTATGTCGGCTCCGGTTTCAATACCGCTGCGACCGACAGCAACGGCGACGGACTCCGCGACAACGTCATCGGCACGGGCACGACCATCAGCACCATCCGTCTGACCAACGCCGCTGGCGTCGAACTGATGACGTTCAACACCAGCTTCTCCGGCATAGGCTTTGTGAACAGCATCGCCAACGGCGAAGTCAATGCTGGCGCCTTCCGCGTCAACTCGATACAAATCGGCAGCGTGCGCCTGGGTTCCATGGTCACGCTGACTGCAGGCGCCAGCGGCCTTTCCGCCAACATTACGGGCGCCAGCGGAGCAACGCTTTCCGGCAGCCTCACGCGCATGGAGGCGCTCGTCCGCAACGGCAACGAAGCCTACCGGTTCCAGATTGACGGCACCCTCTCGCCTAGCGCCAACCTGGTTCAGGAGGCCAGTTCCGGCCAGATTTCTTCCGCACTCAACAGCGTTTCCGGCACGGTCACCGGCGTGTCCGTCAATCGCATCAGCTACGCCAGCTCCGTCGAATACACCAACGCCGGCGGAACGTCCACGCCCCTGGTCAACGTCTCGGGCATGACCCTGAACAGCACGGCGCTGAACAGCCTGATGGATGCCATGTCGAGCCGTTGGAGAGACAGCAACTTCGGCGCCGGCGGCAGTCTCGGCGGCGGGCAAGTTGAGGCCTTCCCGCAGCAGATGAATGCCTATCCGACCGACCACGCCATGCGTCTGATGGACAACGGCAAGATCGTCGTCGCCGAGGTATTCATGTCCTACGGCCAGGCCGGCCATAGCTACACGCTCAACGTCGCGCGCTTCAACAGCGACGGCTCGATCGACAACACGTTCGGCACCAATGGCCATTTCACGATGCCGCAGACCCGCGACGCCACCCATGAGTTCGTGCTGCCCTCGGCGATCAACGCCACCACCGGCAACATGTTCGTCTGCCAGGCCACGGCCAACCAGAACGGCACCACCACGGTCGTCACGACCCGCTTCAACGCCAACGGCAGCAGCACAACGCTGCCGGATCTGGTCCTGCCGGTGCCGCTTTCCTCCTTTGCGGGACACCCCTTCCTGCGCGAGCAGAACGACGGTGCGATCACCCGCGCCGTCCTTGTCAACGACCTCAACCCTGCCGACGGCACGCCGACCGGCAGCCAGACGGTCATTCTGGTGCGCCAAACGTCCGCCGGCGCGATGGACACCACGTTCAACCCCGGCGGCACCGGCACCAACACCCCGGGCGTCGCTGCCCTCTCGCTCGGCTCGGCGCACCAGTACCAGTCCGTCTATACGCGCGGCTACGGCAATGCCACCTCTGGCACCGGCTACAGCGCCAATCAGATCCTCGTCGCGGCGGTCACCCCCGGCAACGGCTCGCCGGGCAACATGGCGACCTACACGCTGGCCCGCTTCAACGGCAACGGCTCGGTCGATAGCAGTTTCGGCACCGGCGGCAGC
>Ga0209516_1000347_pt1 | contig 10528 bp, 6 predicted proteins | sample Napbiome12C3dose_FD_187716 | JGI IMG/M metagenome (GOLD analysis project Ga0209516, IMG submission 187716) | Groundwater microbial communities from S. Glens Falls, New York, USA - Naphthalene biodegradation metagenome 12C3dose (SPAdes) (version 2) ... | reverse complement strand
GCGCACTCTGGTACGACGGCGACGGCACCGCCAGCGCGGCAGCACCGGTGCAGATCGCCGCGTTGAGCGCCCAGGCGTCAAGCCCGGCCGTGCAGGCCGCAAATTTCTGCTGGCTGGCCGGATAGCGCCAACCCCGACACTACCGAATCGCCTGAAACCGTGACAGCGTGCGCTCCCGCGCCAAAGCGTGATCGACCACCGGTGCGGGATAGTCATGGCCGATGCGCACGCCGCACGCGGCTTGTTCGGCATCGCCCATTGTCCACGGCGCATGAATGTACTTCGCCGGAACGGCGGATAGTTCGGGCACATAGCGACAAATGAACTGCCCTTCGGCGTCGAACTTTTCCGACTGCGTCACCGGGTTGAAGATGCGAAACCACGGCTGGGCGTCGCAGCCGGTGGAGGCCGCCCATTGCCAGCCGCCGTTGTTGGCGGCCAGATCGAAATCGAGCAACTTTTCGGCGAACCATGCTTCGCCCTGCCGCCAGACTAGCCCAAGGTCCTTGGTCAGAAACGAAGCCGCGACCATGCGCAGCCGGTTGTGCATGAAGCCGCTGCTCGCCAGTTGACGCATGGCGGCATCCACCAGCGGATAGCCGGTACGGCCTTCGCACCAGGCCTGGAACAGATCGGGCGCGACATCCCAGCGCAACGCATCGCAAGCCGGCTTGAAACACTGCGTCGCGACCCGCGGGTGATGCCAGACGATGGCATGGTAAAAATCCCGCCAGATGAGTTCGGCCAACCATGTTTCGGCACCGCGACCGGGTTGGGCCTGGGCATAGGCGGCAAGCTGGCGAATCGAGATCGTGCCGAAACGCAGGTGCGCCGAAAGATGCGAGGTGCCCGCCATGGCGGGAAAGTCGCGCGTGGCCGCATAGTCGTCGATACGCTCGATAAAGCTGCGAAACAGCGCCTGGGCGCCGCTCATGCCGGTAGGCAGCGGCATTTCGACGTAACCTGCCGATTCAAAGCCGAGCTGCTTCAAGGTCGGCAGTCCGCGCGAGTTGCGCGGCTGCGCCAGATTGGCGGCGTGGGGTTCGACCGGCCAGGAAGGTATGCCGGACAGGTTGAGCCGCTTCAGCCACGCATTCTTGTAGGGGGTAAAGACCGAGAAGGGTGTGCCGGAATGCGTCATCACCTCGTCACGGTCGAAAATCACCTGATCCTTGAAATCCAGAAACTCGACGCCGCCGAGACGACGCCTGACCTCCTCGTCGCGGAAAACGGCCGCCGGTTCGTAATCGCGGTTGGCATACACGGCCGCGGCACCGAGCTTGACCGCGAGACGCGGAATTTCGACCCGCGCATCGCCATGACGCACGATCAGCGCGCCGCCCATCTCGCGCAAGGCGACATCGACCTCTTCCACCGCCCGCAGGATGAACGCTACGCGACGATCGCCACGGGGCAGCGGATCGAGAATCCCGCTATCGAAGACGAAGACGCAATACACCCGCGCATGATGCGTCAGCGCTTGATGCAAGGCCGCATGATCGGCCACGCGCAGGTCGCGACGGAACCAGACCAGGGCGGTGGACATCGCAGGTAGCGGCCGTCCCGGCAGCCCGGCCGCTACCGCAGGAAGTCCCGGCTGATCTCTTTGAACAGCGGCGTTCCCGCTTCGTGCAGCCACTCGAAAGCCACCATCTCGCGCGAGACGATGGCGATGCCGTGGGCACGCATGCGCTCCAGCGCCAGCGCCTTGTCGGACGGCCGGCGCGAGCCGACGGCATCGTCGACGACGAAGACTTCCTTGCCGTGCTGCTTGAGGTCGAGCACGGTTTGCAGCACGCAGACATGGGATTCGGTGCCGCAGACCACCATCTGGCGGCGGCTGGCCGCCGGCAGCGGCGTCAGGCAACGCGCGGCGACGCAGGAGAAATGAAGCTTTTCCACCACCGTGCCGGCCGGCAACAGGGCCGCGATATCGGGGTGGGTGCCGCCTATCCCCTTCGGATATTGCTCGCTCGCGATTACCGGCACGCCTATCTTCTGCGCCACTTTCACGAGCCATTTAACGTTTTCCAGCACGCGCTGCCAATCGTCGATATGCGGCAGCAGGCGCTCCTGCACGTCGATCACCAACAGGGTGGAATCATGGGCATTCATCAACATGGAGAACTCCTCGCTTTCGGTTCGACTATAGCACCGGTCTCGCGCGTGGGTACGCAGCGTCCGATATGCGAGAATTCAATCTGGAAACATGCTGAACAGCCATCCAGCCCGCGACAAGCCGCAGGCTGAATCTGAATGGATCGCGGTACCGATTTGCCGATCAAGGAAGGAAACGAATTCCTCTGCCGATGAAAGAGTCTCCTGACAAAAACGACGCGCCCGTGGAGGAGAACGCTTCTCTTCGGGCAACGATAGGGAAAGAGAAGATCAGAATCATCATCTTCTTTACATCGCTTACCGTGATGGTTTTCGGATATCTCGGATATACGTTCTTCTTCGGACAAGCCGTTCAGGAGCGGCTACAGACCGGCGAAAGCAAGGCCCCTCAGGAAATACCGGCCCCTTCACCGATCGATGAACAAGAACAGGAGAGAAGAGCCGCCGAACAGGAACGTGAAATTGCGCGTGCCATCTATCAAGCCGATATCTACCAATGGAAAATCTGGCGGCATACCTTGCTGGATATCGCCGAAAACAAGAAAACCATGGCAAGAAAGATAGAGATTGCCGAGGCTGAAGCGGCGGCGGAAAGAAGAAAAGAAGCCGCAGAGAACGCGCGCAAGAGAAAGCTGGAAGAAGAAAAGGCAAAACAGGCGATGAGCAAGATCGCTCCGCGCAAAAGCGTCATCAAGAGGGGACTTCGCAGTTTTGGCAATTAGGCGCACAAGCGCCGGCAAGCTTGCTCGACGTGGGCAGTCGCAGCCGCTAGCCATGCGGCATCGTCGCATCCCCGACAGGAAGTACATCGCGAACGCCGAGCATGCGCTCGACGATTTCCATCGTGGTGCGACCGATGTACTCGTCCGCACCCGCTTGGCCATCGAGCGCTTCGAGGTAGGCGGCGCCGATAATCGGGCCGAGCGGCTTCGGGTTGTAGAGCAGCTTCTTGATGAGGAAGGGGTTGAGCGTGAGCGGGTTGTAATCGGCACGGAGATAGCCGTCGGCGATCAGCTTGCGTTCTATCGGCGTGTTCGGCTGTATGCCGATGAAAAACAGGAAGGGCAATACGTTGTCGCGACCGAAGAGTTCATAGAGCTGACGGATGCGGTCTATGGTCGCGCGCATCGTCTGCCGGGTTTCGCCCGGCGCGTTCAGCGGCATGTAGAGCTTGATCTTCTGGTCGGTGTGGCCGGCGTTCTTGAACAGCCGGAAGGCTTCCATCTGCTGTTCGAGGTCGTAACCGAGCGTCAGGCTGTCGATGATCTCCTGAGTGCCGGTAAAGGAGAGGTCGACGCTGGCCAGACCGGTCGCCAGCATCTTTTCGGCCAGTTCCGGCGTCAAATGGTTCAGGCGCAGATAACCCGACCAGCGCACCTTGAGCTGTCTCGCGATCATCTCGTCGAGGATGGCGTCCACATGCCGGGTGCTCTTGAGTGTCGAGCAGAACTGCGCATCAGTGAACCAGATTTCGCGAATGCCGTAATCCCGCACCAGCGCTTCGATTTCATTGACGACCTCCACCGGGTCACGGTAGCGCTGATGGTCGCCCTCGATCTTGTTGTATAGACAGAAGTGGCACTGGAACGGGCAGCCGCGTTTGGTATGGACACCGATGGCGCCGTCGAGGTATTCGCGAAAGTCCGGGAAAACAGACTCGATGTAGCGGAAGTCGACCGCCGACAAGCGCGCCAGATCGAAGCTCTCGGCGGCGGCGCGATGCGAGACTTGGCCTTGACCGTCTTTGTACCAATAGCTGCCGGCCGGAGACGCGAAACCATCGACGATGGCCAGCATGGCCGCCTCGCCTTCGCCGGCCACCACCACGGTGTCGGTCGGGCATTTCTCGACCACGTACTTGCCGAAGATGGATACCGCCGTGCCGCCGACGACGATTCTCGCCGCGGGCATCAGCTTGCGGGCGAGCTTGAGGAAGCCGATGTTGCGAAAGCGCGCGGCGGCGTAGTCGCGGATGATGGCGATCGCATCCCAGGCCGCCCGCAGCCGGTGCCAAATTTTGGGCGAATGGTCGAACTTCATGACCACGTCGAGAGCGTCGTTCTCCGGATGCGGACCGAAAGTCTGCATGTTGCGCCATGAGAAGGCGACGACATCCGGCTGCAGCGCCAGCAGGCGCTCTTGCAACGCCGCCCGGCGCCGACCGGGCGCAATCAGGGCAAGATCGAGAATTTCCTGGCGGACGTCGGGCCGCTGCTTGTGAATGAAGTCGGCCAGATAGACGACGCCGCCCGGCCATATTTTCCAGACCGGCAGGCGTACATAGAGAACAGATCGGACAGTCACGAGGGGGTTGGGGAAATACTTTGTGTCATGCTTGTTTTTCAACATCATCGCACATTATCGCGCCGTACCGCCCGGCGCTTTGCACGGCTAGCAAAAATCGCGGCTCACCGTCGGCAGCCGGCCCAGCAATTCCGTATGGTCGAGCAGGCGCTTGGCGATCAGATGCACGACCTCGCCCTCGCGCTGGAGTACGCCCAGCACGCCCAGGAGCCGCGCGCCGAGAAGTTCGCGCCGCTGCCGCTCTGCCAGCTTGGGATGGACGATGACATTGGTCATGCCGGTTTCGTCTTCCAGGGTCAGAAAGATCACGCCGCCGGCCGTGCCCGGCCGCTGGCGGCAGGTGACCAGCCCGGCGGCGCGCGCCGGGCGGTTGTGTTCGAGTTCGCGCAAACCCTTCGCGGTCGCATAGCGCCAGCGGTCGAGACGGCCGCGCAGCAGTTGCAGCGGATGACGGCCGAGGCTGAGGCCCAGGCGCGCGTAGTCGGCGACGAGATCGGCGCCTTCGCTGGGCGCAGGCAGCGCGAAATTCTCTTCGACGGCGGGCGCATCGAACAACAGGTCGCGCTGCACCGGCACGGCCGCCGCCGCCCAGGCGGCGTCGCGACGATGGCCGGCAAGCCCCGCCAGCGCGCCGGCAGCAGCAAGGAAATCGAGATCGGCACGGGAGAGTTCCGCACGCCGGGCGAGATCGGCGACATCGGCGAACGCGCCCATCCGCCGCGCCGCGGCGATGCGCGCCCCCGCCGCCTCGCCCAGGCCCTTGATGCGGTGCAGGCCCAGGCGTACTAAATCTTTCACCACGGGGGACACGGGGAGCACGGGGAAATTCCTATCGATTTTCCCCGTGCTCCCCGTGCCCCCCGTGGTGATCGCCTTTTCGATTTTCGTCTCCCAGTCGCTCGCCGTCACATCCGGCCCGCGCACCTCGACGCCGTGGCGGCGTGCGTCCTGTACCAGTTGCGAGGCCGAGTAGAAGCCCATGGGCTGGGCGTTGAGCAGGCCGACGAGAAAGGCGGCCGGCTCATGGCGTTTCAGCCAGGCCGAGACATAGACCAGGAGCGCGAAACTCGCCGCGTGCGACTCGGGAAAGCCGTATTCGCCGAAGCCCTCGATCTGGCGGAACAAGCCTTCCGCGAATTCCGCTTCATAGCCGCGCGCCGCCATGCCGGCGAGCAGCTTGTCGCGAAAAGGCGCCAAGCCGCCCTTGCGCTTCCACGCCGCCATCGCCCGCCGCAACTGGTCGGCCTCGCCGGGCGTAAAGCCGGCGGCGACGATGGCGAGCTGCATCGCCTGCTCCTGAAAGATCGGCACGCCCAGCGTGCGTTCAAGCACGGAGCGCACGGCCGCCGACGGATAGCTCACCGGCTCCAGTCCCTGACGCCGCCGGAGATACGGATGCACCATGTTGCCCTGGATCGGCCCCGGCCGCACGATGGCGACCTCGATCACCAGATCGTAGAAGCGGCGCGGTCTCAAGCGCGGCAGCATGGCCATCTGGGCGCGCGACTCGATCTGGAAGACGCCGACGCTGTCGGCCTTGCCGAGCATCGCATAGACGGCGGGATCTTCGGGCGGAATGTCGGCCATGGCGAACGGCCGGCCCAGGCGCGCGGCAACGCAGTCGAGCGCACGGCGGATGGCCGAGAGCATGCCCAGCGCCAGCACGTCCACCTTCATCAGGCCGAGCGCGTCGATGTCGTCCTTGTCCCACTGGATCACGCTGCGCTCCGCCATGCGCGCGTTTTCGATGGGCACCAGACGGTCCAGCCGCCCGCGGGAAATGACGAAGCCGCCGACATGCTGCGACAGGTGGCGCGGAAAGCCCTTCAGTGCCTGCGCCAGCGCCATCCACTTTTTCACGCGCGGGCTCGCCGCGTCCAGCCCCACCTCGGCAAAGCGCGCAGGCCATTGCTCGGGCTGGTCCCACCAGGCGAGATTGGCCGTCAGGGCGTCGATACGGTCGATGTCGATGCCCAGCGCACGCCCCGTATCGCGCAACGCCGAGCGGCTGCGATAGCAGGTGACCACGGCGGTGAGCGCGGCCCGCTCGCGGCCGTAGCGCTGGTAAAGGTACTGGATCACTTCCTCGCGCCGCTGATGCTCGAAATCGACGTCGATGTCCGGCGGCTCGTTGCGCTCCTTCGAGATGAAGCGCTCGAACAGCATCGAAGCGCGCGCCGGGTCGACCTCGGTGATGCCCAGCGCGTAGCAGACCGCCGAGTTCGCCGCCGAGCCGCGTCCCTGGCAGAGAATTTTCTGCCGCCGGGCAAAGACGACGATGTCGTAGACGGTGAGGAAATAAGCTTCGTATTGAAGTTCGGCGATCAGCGCGAGTTCGTGCTCGACCTGGACGCGCACCGGGTCCGGCACGCCGTGGCGGTAGCGCCGCGCCAGCCCGCGCGCCACCTCGGCGCGCAAGTAGGAAGCCGGCGTCTCGCCTGCCGGCACCACCTCCTCCGGGTATTCGTAGCGCAACTCGGCCAAAGAAAACTCGCAGCGCGCCGCCACCACCAGCGTTTCGGCCAGCAAGTCGGGCGGATAAAGGCGCGCGAGCCCCAAACGCGAACGCAGATGGCGCTCGCCGTTGGCGAACAAGGCATGGCCGGCATGATCGACCGCGGTTTTCAGCCGCAAGGCGGTGAGCAAGTCCTGCATGGGCCGGCGCGCACGCACATGCATATGCACATCGCCGGCCGCCAGCAGCGGCAGCGCACAAGCCGTTGCCAGTTGGCGCAGGCGCTCCAGCCGCGCCGCATCGTCGGGGGCGAGAAAACGCCCATACGCGATCCAGGCGCGGCCGGCGAAGCGCTCGGCCAGCCAGCGCGCGTCGGCCTCCTCGGCAGCGGCCGGCGCGATCCAGAGCGCGAGGCAATCGGGCACGCCGCCGCCGTCCCAGCCTTCGAGGTCGCCGCGAGTGAGATGGTAGGCGCCCTTCTCCGCCCGCCGCCGGCCGAGCGTAATGAGGGCCGAGAGGTTGCCGTAGCCGGCGCGGTTCTGCGCCAGCAGCACCAGCCGCAGGCCGTCGGCAAGGACGAGTTCGGTGCCGACGATGAGCTTGATGCCGGCCTCTTGTGCCGCCAGGTGGGCACGCACGACACCGGCAAAGGAACACTCGTCGGTCAGCGCCAGCGCCGCATAGCCGAGCTGCGCCGCGCGTGCGACGAGTTCCTCGGCATGCGAGGCGCCGCGCAGAAAACTGAAGTTTGAAACGCAGTGCAGCTCGGCGTAGCCGGGCAAGGACGAAGGCGACATTGAAGATTTACATACTGTACATTCGTACAGTATAGCGCCGGCAGCGATCCGCTTCCTTCAGCCTCTGCGCTACATTGCGCAGAGGCCGGCAGTTTCCCTCGACCCTATGGCATATTCACCCAGAAACCCGTTGTCGGCGACAAGGTGCCGGCGGGCACGGTCGTCGTGGCGGCGAAGTCGAGATAGCCCTTGTTCGCGATGTAGCTTGCCAGCCCGCTGCTATTCACAAGACTTGGCGCCCAGAAGTACCAGCCGCGACGAGTCGCGTCCCAGGCCCACAGAGTTGTCAAGTTCGTATAGACCTGCCCGGCCGACGGCGGCGTCGCCAGTGCCGTGGCGATAGCGCTGCCGAAACGGGCCGGCGTCGGGCTGTCGCCCGTCGCGACCAGGCTCCAGCCCTGCGGCAGCGCATGGGCACCCCCCGCCGTCGCCGGGTTGGCAACCGCCGGCATGAAGCTCGACGACGGCACGGCCGTGGCAATCGACAACGGCACCGAAAACGGCGCACGGGCGTTCACCCAAAATCCCTCTCCGGCACCGATTGTGGTCAGAAAATCGTAGCCCCGGCTCGCGGCATAGGCGGCACCGCCATCGCCCAGCGACGGGCTGTAGAACGCCCAGGCCGGATAGGCCACGCCCGTAGCGTTGCCAGCGGTAACCCACTTCCAGACCGCCGTAACCCTGGCCGCGTCGTTAAAGGTACTGGCCACCGCAATCGGCGACTGGAAGCCGTTGCCGACGAGGTTCCAGCCAGGTAGCACGGCGATATTCGCGGCCGGCACGCAGCCGGGCCAGGTACAGGGGTTGTTCTCGATGAAAGAGAGCACCGCATCGTATTTCGGCGACTGGCTGCGCGTTTGTCCCTGCCATTCGAGCAGGGGCGAATTGCCGCGCGCGGCCGAGTACCTGCCGGTGCTCTCGTAGACCATGTAGATGCGCCCGCCGTTCGTCTTCCAGTGGTTCAACACAACCGTATAGAGCGCCCCCATGCGGGGATCGCGCTGGGCCCGCTCGAACAGCGTCTGCAACTGGACCTGATAAGCGCTGCCGTCGAGCCCGAAGAGCTCGTTGCCGCCCTCATAGACGACCATCTCGACGCCGTGCGCGTCCGCCACAAGCTTGTTGGCCGCCATCTGCGTGGCGATCAACGCCACGTTCGGCTGCGCGCGGGTGGAGCCGGCGGGCTGACGCAGCACGCTGCCGTCGGTGAGTTCCTGGAAAAGCCTGGTCAGACCGCCGTCGGCCTCGGTGAGCCATTCGGCCTCGATCTGGCTTTGATACATCGAGTCGGCGACATGGCCGCCAAAGTAGTAACCGCCGGCGACGGCGTCGATACCCGCGGTCGCGTTGCAAGCGCTGCCGCCGGGCTCGGCGGCGTGGAGCGGGCAGGCCAGGACGTAGTGGTCGGTGACCCAGCTCTGCGCGCCCTGGGACGCCATCACGCACTTGACCTGGCCGGGACGGTCGGCGAACTCCTGCTTCCAGATGGCGCAGATCTGCTTCGTGCGTAGCGCGAACCAGTTCATCATCCTTTCGTACTCCGCGCCCACGCCCGGCCAGCGCTCGTTGCCCCGACTCTTGACCCAGTTGCCGCCGATGCTGTAAGGCCAGGCGCTGTTCCAGATTTCGTTGCCGTATTCGAGATAGATCGGCCGCGAGGTCGTCAGGCGCTCCCTGGCCAGGCGCGCGAACTGAAGGACATAGTCGTCGCCGGCCATCGCCGGTATTTCGAGCCAGGGTGAGGCGTCGAGCGCATTGGCGAGGTCGAGCGCGACCTCGGCCGGCACGCCCTGGTTGGCGTTGTATCCCCAACTGATGTCGGAGAACTGGGGCCGCTCGCTCCACTGGGTGTTCTGATCGTTATTGGTCATCATGAGATGGACGACCCGGAAGCTGGCGAACGGGCGTAGCGCGGCCAGGAACTGCGGGTGAAAAGGCTGCGTGGCATAGGTTTCCGTCAGCGCCCGATACGTCGACGGGCACACGGACGCGTCGGCGGCATAGGCGAAAGGATCGCTGTTGCAGGTGCCGCCCGGAGGAATCACACGGATGTTGCGCAGATAGGCACCGGTGTGGTTCGGGTCCGTCGCGGTGATGCTGAGCGTCAGGGCGTTGGCGCCGCTGGCAACGTCGACGGCATCGCGGCCCGTTGTCGAGGCCGCCGCATTGCGCGTAACGCCGGTCTGGCCGTAGGAGAGCGTACCCTCGCCGTCGTAGAGTACCGTCCAGCGCCCGAGCGGTATCTTGTCCGACTGCCACCAGAGCAGGGTCGTCACAAAGCGGTACTTCAGTGCCGAATCGGCCGCGGGCAGCGACCGCGGCCAACCGGCGGCATCGAGGTCGAGTTGCGCCTGCTCGCGCGTATCCCAGTGGATGTCATGGCCGCTGCTGTCGTTGCATGGCCAGTTGCATTGTGTGAGCCAGACGGCACCGGCGCCGCTGGACGCACGCTTGAAGAAATCGACGGTGTGCATCTCCGTGCCCCAATAGCGCAACTCGCGCACATTGACGCCGACGGGCGAGCGGGCGTTGGTCTGGGCATCGGCCACTGCCGCCGACAGGGCGCCCAGCGCGCAAACGAAGATGGTGACGACAATCCGGCATGTCTTCATGTTCAAGCTCCCAGTCTGCCTCTTTTCATTTACTGTCTCAGGGCGTATTCAACCCAATACCGTCACATCGATTCAGTCAACCCGCTAGCACGAAATCCGTCGCCGCCAACGAGGCGGGTTTCGCGTTTGCCGCAAAGCTGGCGATCTGCACGGAACTCATCAGGCCGTTGCCGTCGGCATCGTAGTACAACGCTCCCTGTGCCTGACTGTAGTAAAGCCGTATAGCGCTAGTCGTGGCGGTC
>Ga0209516_1000339_pt1 | contig 10729 bp, 12 predicted proteins | sample Napbiome12C3dose_FD_187716 | JGI IMG/M metagenome (GOLD analysis project Ga0209516, IMG submission 187716) | Groundwater microbial communities from S. Glens Falls, New York, USA - Naphthalene biodegradation metagenome 12C3dose (SPAdes) (version 2) ... | reverse complement strand
AAAGCAGAGACAGGGGTCGATTTTATTTCCGTAGGCGCATTAACACATTCTCCGAAGGCGCTGGATATTTCGCTTGAATATTTGCCATAGTTTTGCAACTGTTAAAGAGAAGAATTACATTGTAAATACCGTATGCTGAATATTACAACAAAAAAGGTTTCATCATCTGTCATTCTTCCGCTTGATCAATTCAATTCCCTTGTTGAGCAAGCAAGAAAAGCAGGAACTGTTTCAGTTACTGAAACTGTGGATGATCTTCCGATAGAAGCACTAATGAAATTGCAGGAGCAAAGCGTGGCATTTGATTTTCTTCATGCGCCGGAGGAAAATATTTATACCGTTAACGACGTTAAAGTCCGTTATCGATGAATCAAGGAACCGTTATCCTTACACCGTTTCCTTTCACGGATCTCACTGGGAACAAAGTAAGACCAGCACCTGTAGTATTTTCTTCAACGCGCAGGGGTGGCGATATTATCATTGCATTCATTTCTTCGGTCTATAATTCCAATCAATTACAACCCACTGATATTCCTTTAACAATTCACGATGTTGATTTTTCTTCCTCAGGATTAAAAACCAGTTCTGTTATTAAAATTGATAAACTTGCAACCATCGACAAGAAAATAATTATTGGTGAATTAGTTTTCACTGAAAAAGTGTTATTTCTCGCAAAGACGCAAAGACAAAATTGATAAAAATTTAAAAAATAATGCGTCTTCAAAACTTTGCGGCTTTGCGTGAAACATATTTTTGTGTTTTTCAGTGAGAACGAATTAGGAAATCTTAGCAAATCAACGATGGTAATTGTGTCAGAAAAATTAAAATTGGTGTTTGATATTTAATAATATGTTTTCTCAGATCAAACGGCTTGGTGCGGATACGGCAGTCTATGGGATCAGTTCCATCGTAGCCCGGCTGCTCAATTTTTTACTTGTTCCGTTTTATGCGAACGTATTCACCCCCGCCGAATATGGGATCGTCGCCACCGTTTATTCATACATCGCATTCTTCAATATCTTTTACAGCTACGGAATGGAGTCGGCGTATTTTCGTTTTGCTTCCGGAAAAGAGATCGGAAGCGACAAAGAAAACTTCAGTACGCCGTTCATTTCAATTTTGATCACGTCGGTATTATTTTCTTCTGCATTCATCCTGTTTGCAGATCCATTAACTTCCGTATTCCAAATTTCTCATTCATTCTACAGAATAATTTATTACACCGCCGGGATACTTTTTTTTGATGCCCTTGCGATCATACCGTTCGCATCACTTCGATTGCAACGGCGGGCAAAATTATTTGCGACGCTGAAGGTGGTCAATATCGTCTTAACCATTCTTTTGAATCTGTACTCAGTTCTTGTTTTGCAATGGGGAATCGAGGGAATTTTCTTCAGCAATCTTGCTGCCTCTGTAATAACATTCGTGTTGCTTCTTCCGGTAATCACGCATCAGTTCGAGTTTCGGTTTCACAGGGGATTGTATTCCGAACTGCTGAAATTCGGATTGCCGATCGTACCGGTCGGATTAGCGGGCATTGTTCTGGCGATTGCGGATCGCCCCATACTGAAAATGTTGATGGACGATGCCTCGGTCGGGATTTACCAGGCGAACTACCGTCTGGGTATTTTTATGAATGCCGTTGTCGGCATGTTCGAATATGCTTGGCGCCCGTTCTTTCTCTCTCACGCAAAGGATCCGGATGCCAAGAAACTTTATGCGCGTGTAATGACATATTTCCTCCTTACTACCTCGGCAATATTCTTGGTCCTGTCATTTTTTATCAGCGATATCATTCAATACAAATTTTTTGAGCTGTATATTCTTCCGCCGCCGTATTGGGATGGGTTAAAAATAGTACCGATCATTTTGTTGGGATATATTTTCAGCGGTATCGGAACAAATTTGAACGCAGGCATACAGATCGAGAAAAAAACGATGTATCTTTTGCCGACGGCACTTGCCGGATCGGTGAGCAATGTGGCATTGAATTTTTTATTGATCCCCGTTTTCGGAATAATGGGCGCAGCGTACGCAACCCTTATTGGGTACGCTGCAGTAGCGATTTCCCTTTACATAGTCGTTCAAAAATTCTATTACATTGAATATGAATTCACACGCATTGCAAAACTAACGGTGACCGTCGTTGGTGCAATGCTGCTTTTCAAGATATTCGATCCGGCTGTACCGGTGAAATTTATACTGATCATATTGTGGCTGGGGAGTTTGTTTGCAGTGAGATTTTTTAATGCCGAGGAGATGAACAAGATCCGTTCGATCGTCAGTCGAAAAACAACTTGACATCGCTGGAACGAAGTTGTATCTTTACACAAGAAATTTTGTTCTTTATCATCAACAGTGATGGTGTGGCGCCGATGGCGCCATGAAAATGGGAATTCCGTTGAAATCGGAAGCTGACCCGCAACTGTAATGGCGCCATTGGCGCCAAAGCCAGGAGACCTGCCAACACTGATTTCGATCCGCCTTCGTGGAGTGAGGTGTAAGAAAATTCGGACGATTTATTGGTCGCCTCAATTTTTTTCACTCCAAACGGAATGCCGTTGACAGAAATTGAGGCGTTTGTATTTTTAAAACAGTCATTGTTTATCAACATTATTTTAAGGAGTTATTATGAATTCATTTATGCGCTACGGTGTAGCATTTGTGCTCATTTTTGCAGCGGCGTTTTCGCGTCTCATTCCGCACCCGCTTAATTTTGCTCCCATTGCCGCAATGGCATTGTTTGGCGCAGTTTATTTTGACAAGAAATTTGCATTCATCGTGCCGATCTCTGCATTACTGATCAGCGATTACATCCTTGGATTTTATTCCGGTATGTATTGGGTGTACGGCAGTTTTGTGCTGATCGGGGTGATGGGATTATGGTTGAAAAATCACAAGTCGATTGTTGTCGTAGGGGGAACAACCCTTGCAAGTTCGGCGCTCTTTTTTATCATCACAAATTTTGGCGTGTGGATGACGGGAACCATGTACACAAAAGACTGGGCAGGACTTGTTGAATGTTACGTTGCAGCGATTCCGTTCTTCCGAAATACCGTTGCGGGAGACGTGGTCTATGTCTCTGCATTGTTCGGTGTGTATGAATTGGTGTTGCGATTTTCGACGAAACGTCAAGTTGTGAATGTGTAACAGATAAAAAAACCTCCGAGGTTTTCAAAACCTCGGAGGTTTGGAAATATTGTTCTTTGATTTTTCGATGTTGGTTGGCGCAACAAAGCGCCATGAAAAGGGAACTCCGTAACCTGCCCGCCGTGGTGGGAAATCGGAGGCTGACCCGCAACTGTACGTGATACTGTGAACAGCGGTTCCACTGTCCCGATGGATGGGATGGGAAGGATGTTCACCTGAAACTTCACAAGCCAGGAGACCTGCCAGCATCTGTATCTCATCTCCTTCGTGGAATAAGGATCGATTGAGCCATTAGAGCCGGTAGAGTCTTTTGCCCCAATCTTCTTTTCTGAAGGTTGGGGCTTTTTAATTTTGGAGAGTACTAGTGCCGTTTCAAATAAATAAAGGTGTGATTCTAAATTTTTTTACGTCAAACAACTAACTGACCCCACCCTCCGCCAAAAGATAAAGCACGGCGGACAAGTAACCCTCCCCTTGCAGGGGAGGGAAATATTCCTCTCCCCCTGCAAGGGGGAGATTGAGAGGGGGTTACAAAAAAATACTACCTTTATTTTTAGAACTGGCACCAGTGAACATTGTATCCTTGCTTCCGAGCGCAACAGAAATTGTATATTTGTTGGAACTACAAGATCATCTTGTCGGTATTTCGCACGAGTGTGATTTCCCTGCTGAAGCGTTAAACAAACCGGCGGTTACAAACAGCAGAATAAACAAACAACAATCGTCGCAAGAGATTGACCGGGCAGTTAAAGAATTGTTGAAGAATGGTGAATCACTATATGGACTTGATGAACAATTACTGTGCGTACTTCGTCCGGACATTATTCTTACACAAGAATTATGCACGGTGTGCGCAGTTTCTGCAACAACGGTAGCACGTGTTGTGCACAATTTACAATTTAAAACAGAAGTGATGAATCTTGAGCCACACAATCTCGAAGACATTTTTTCAAACATTTTGACGGTTGCCGATGTGTGCGGAGTGAGGGACCGTGGAATGAAAAAAATTGAAAAACTTCGCCGGCGTGTTGAGAGTGTCCGACAAACAGCATCGAAAGCGCTGCATCATCCTACGGTGTTTTGCATGGAGTGGGTGAATCCTCCGTTTGCTGCCGGACATTGGAATCCTGAATTAGCAGAAATTGCCGGGGGTAGAGATATGTTGTCCAAAAAGAATGTTCCATCGCGCGAAGTTTCATGGGATGAACTCATCGCATTCGATCCTGAGAAGATAGTACTCATGGTGTGTGGATTTGACATTCATCGTACAGTAATTGAAATGGAGGCTCTGTCAAACCATTCAATCTGGAACTCATTGAAAGCAGTGCGTACCAACGAAGTGTACATTGCCGACGGAAATTCATTTTTCACCCGACCCGGTCCACGGATAGTTGATAGTGTAGAAATGATGGCGCAAATACTGCATCCAGAGTTGTTCAATTTCCGGTTTCCTTCATCGTCCGTTGTGAATATCACGAACATCCCAACATTACATTTACAGGAAAGGAGTGCATTATGAATACACGGTACCAATATCTTATTGCCTTTGCAATGATTCTGGCGGCATCATTATCCCGATTGCTGCCACATCCACCGAACTTTGCACCGATTGCTGCGCTTGCATTGTTTGGCGGCACATACTTCGATAAAAAATTTGCAACAATTGTTCCGTTGGCGGCAATGCTGGTGAGCGATTATTTTATCGGCTTTCATTCAATGATGGTGTGGGTGTATGGAAGTTTTTTTGCGATCAGTTTTATCGGTATCTGGCTTCATCATCATAAATCCACGCGAAATGTTGTTGGTGGAACGCTTGCAGGCTCCATTCTCTTTTTTGTCATGACCAACTTTGGTGTGTGGGTTGGTGGTTATTATCCGTTTACTCTGGAAGGTTTTGTGACGTGCTATGTTGCGGCAATTCCATTCTTTCGCAATACGCTTGCAGGCGATTTCTTTTACGTTGCCGTGCTGTTTGGAATGTATGAAGTGGTATTGCGATTTGTTTCCCAACGCAGTGCTGTAAAAATATAAATTTTTTAGAATGATTCGAGTGCGATATATATTATTTCTGTTATTGTGTCTCTTTGCCACACAAATTCTTTTTCCTGCCGATTCAGTAAAAACATACACGGCAAAAGAAATTGTTGTTTTTGGGGAGCGTGTTAAAATTGAAGAACGTCTTCTTCCTTCGCCCATTATTATTCTTTCGGGTGTACAATTGCAACAAAGCAGCGGAACATCGGTCGCGTCTAAACTGCAACATATTCCCGGAGTATTTTTGCGCGGTTATGGAGGCAACGGAAGTCTGCACACTATTTCTACGCGTGGAATGAGCGGTGAACATACTAAAGTGCTTGTGGATGGAGAAGAATTTTCCAGTGTGCAAAACGGTTTGGTTGATCTTGGAATTTTTCTTGTTGACGATGTTGAGCAGATCGAAATTGCAAAAGGAGGATTTTCTTCTCTTGTCGGTTCAAATGCTGTGAGCGGTGTCGTTAATATCGTAACAAAAAAACCGACAAAAGAAATTCACGCTTCTCTTTCATCGTCTCTTGGTTCATTTGGTTTTCAAGAACACAGTGTTGCGGTCAGCGGTGGAAGTGAATTTGTTCGCGCACGAGGAATGTTTTCCGTTGAACGCGCACGAAATGATTACAATTTCTCTTTCTTTGATGGATTGGAAACATTTGCATTACAACGTGAAGGGGCAGACTACGTCATTAGAAATTCTATTATTTCTGTTCTTGCCGATTTGGCTGATAATGTTCATCAATCTTTTTCTGCGCGCTATTCGTTTGCAGAACGTGGTTCCCCGTCAAGCGTTACAAGCCCGTACCAAAATAATCTTTCTCGGTTAAGTGATGATAATCTTTTTCTCACTTCCATGACACGATGGAAATATTTTCCCGCGACGACACTTTCTGTAAATGCACGCTTTCAATATTTTTATCAATACTATCGTGATCCGAATTATATAACAACGGATGGGATGTTGAAGAGTGAATCATACAATCGTGTCGGCGGTATTTCTTTGACAATGAATCATTCGTTTAGTGAGTATCATTCGTTCGTTGGCGGTATCGAAGCATCGTATGCGTTGGTGAACGGCTCAAAACTTACAACAAAAACCCGAATGCAAGAAAGTGCTTTTATTTCATCTCAACATCATTTTGTGGAGTTGATGGATGTTGCTTTTTATCCTTCGTTACGGTTAGATATGTTTGATAAGATGCCGTCTTCGCTCAATCCAAAACTTGGCGTTAATATCCAACTTATGAACATTCCCGAAGTGCGTCTTCGCGGAACTGTCGGAAAGAATTATCGCGTTCCCACGTTTAATGAACTGTATTGGGCGCAGGATACGCGGGTCCGCGGAAATCCGAATTTGAAACCGGAACAGTCATTCAGCAGTGATATTGGCTTGCTTGCAATGATCGATGAAATCGGTCGATTAAAATTTGAATTGAATTACTTTTGGATTGATACCAAAGATCGTATTGTGTGGACTCCCGGGGCTAACGGTGTGTGGAGTCCGATGAATGTTTACCGCGTTACTTCTTCCGGTGTTGAAGTTGAAGTTAACCATTCACTTTTTGACGATCAATTTGTGTGGAGTGCATCGTATTCATTAATGGAAGTTCTTCGTAACGATATTGTTCCTTCACAAACAAATAATAAAAAACTTCCATATACACCGCAGGAACTTGCAATGGTAATGGTTCGGTGGAATGTTGCGCCTGTTTCATTTTCACTGACACATTCGTTTACCGGTTTTCGTTACATCAACGAAAACAACAATCCAAAGTTCATTCTGCCGGAATTCCAAAGAACTGATGCTGTTATTCTCACACGAATCGTGTTGGTCGAATCTGCAATCGTCATCAAAGGAGAGATAAACAATATTTTTAATTCACAATATCAATGGATTGCTTCGTTTCCTGTACCGGGACGAAGTTATGCGCTCAATATTACATTTCATTATTAACAGATCTAATTATCATCTATAAGGAGAAACACAATGTATAATCGTTTGTTAGTGGTTTTATCGTTCGCCGTAATTTTTATGGTCGGCTGCAAAAAAAATGAGGATTCTGTTACGCCCAAGATTGTTCCGCCACATACAAAAGGTGTGTATGTATTGAATGAAGGAAACTTCGGACGTCCGAATTCGACTTTAACATTTTACGTTCCCGATTCCAATAAAACATATCAGGATGTTTTTGGAACAGCGAACGGTCGTTCAATTGGAGATACAGGAAATGATATTGTACTGTTCGGAACAAAAGGATTTATTGTCGTGAATAACTCGCACAAGGTGGAAATATTCTCAACAGAAAATAATAGTTCGCTTGGAGTTGTACAACTTCCCAATAAAAGTCCCAGACATATTGCGGTGTTCAATGATACGAAAGCATTCGTCACGAATTGGAATAATAATTCTGTTACGGTAATTAACCCGACGAACTATACAATCATTAAAGATTCTATTGCAGTCGGAAAGAAACCAGAAGGAATTGCTGTTGCAAACGGAAAAGTGTACGTCTGTAATTCCGGCTGGGGTAATGACAGTACTGTTACCGTAATCGATGCAGCCACGTATACAGTTCTGAAAACAATCGTTGTCGGCAAAGGACCGGAATCTATTGGTGTTGATGCAGACGGCGAGCTATTGGTGCAATGTGCCGGATGGAGCGATCCGACAAAAGATACGCCGGGAAGTGTTGTGGTGATCGATCCGAAGACCGATGCAGTTGTTGTAACAATTCCGTTTCCGTTGGCAACATACGGACATCCGGGAGAAATTGCAGTTTCAAAAAATGGCTATGCTCTTCTGAAAGTGAAAAATGGAATTGCAAAAATTGACACAAGGAGAAATACGATTCTTCTCAGTTCACTTGTGACGACAACATCAGCATATTCTATTGCCGTTGATGATGGTACAGACTATATCTACGTTGCGGATGCAAAAACCTACATTGTAGATGGCGAGGTGAAGGTGTACGATAAAAACGGAAATGAGATTGGGAAATTTGCCGCCGGCTTGATTCCGGGAGATATAGCGTTCAAACGGTAGGGAAAGATTATACACAGTATCGTTATGAAACAACAACTCTATCTTTCGTGGAGCGGCGGAAAGGACAGTGCTCTTGCTTTCTTTGAATTATTTCATTCAGAGAAATATGAAGTGGTTGGGTTACTCACAACAATCACGAAGGAATACGACCGTGTTAGTATGCACGGAGTTCGCGTGTCGCTGTTGGAACAACAAGCGGCAGAACTCAATCTTCCGTTGAAAAAAGTCTTCATCAGCAACAACGCCGGGAACGCAGAATATGAGTACGCCATGGCACAGGCGTGTGAAGAAATAAAACAAGAAAAAATTACCACGATTGCCTTTGGCGATATATTTCTTGAAGATTTGAAAAAATATCGTGAAAATAATCTTGCAAAAGTTGGGATGAACGCAAAATTTCCATTGTGGAAAATTCCATCGGATCATTTGGTGAATGAATTTATCACCTACGGATTTCGTTCGATAACCGTAACATGCGATCCTAACAAATTAAGCGAAAAATATGTTGGCTGCGAAATGGACGAACATTTTTTTAGCACACTTCCCGAAAATGTTGATCCGTGCGGAGAGAATGGTGAATATCACTCGTTTGTCTTTGATTCACCAAATTTCAACCGGATAATTTCTGTCCGTATCGGTGAAAAAGTTTTTAGAGATGGATTTTGGTTTTGCGATCTATTGCCGGTTAATTAACAGCTCGATTGCAATGGTCTCAAAAAGGCGATGAATATCAGAAGTTTCCCCAAAACTATATAGCAAAAGCCCGCCTAACGGATTGCGTTACTGGCAGGTGGGCGGGCGTGGACAATGTTTGAGATGTAGAAAAAACCCGAAGTCAGAAAAATACTTGTAAACCGCGCAGAATCCCACCTGTCCAGTGCACGCTTTGTTAGCCCGCTTTTGACTTTGAAGACTCACTTTCGATTTACACAGATACCGAATAAGGATGAATTGTATTCAACACTTTGTTTTCATCTTGTTGGGCAAAATACAAATCCCAACGCAATTGCAAATTCATCCAGAAATCGGCAGACATATCGAAGAATTTTGCCAAACGTAAAGCCGTGCTTGGAGTGATTCCTCTGCGACCATTGATAATTTCATTGACGCGCTGATATGGAACGTGAATATTGTCAGCCAAGTCTCTTTGGCTGATTCCCATTGGGCTAAGAAACTCTTCCAAAAGCATTTCGCCTGGATGAGTGGGTGTGCGATTTGTAGGAACGCGAACCATAATTTATCTCCTGCTTATGTTTCTAATGATAATCAACAATTTCAACTTGGTCGGGACCTGATTCTGTCCACACAAAACAAATACGGTATTGGTCATTGATGCGAATACTATGTTGCCCTTTTCTATCACCCGACAAGGCTTCAAGTTTATTTTTTGGGGGAATTCTTAATTCAGAGAGCGCCGTGACAGAATCAACTTGGTCAAGTTTTCGGGCGGCAGTTTTCCAAATGGAAGTTGGACAAATTTTTCTCGCCGCTTTGTATTTTCGCCATTGAAAATATCTTCCGTTCCCGTATTTTTGAAAGACTGAATCATATCGATATGATAGCACGATACTCATGCTACAACAAGGTTGAAATTATTTTGCAAGGCGCCGCCTAACGGATTGGAACTAAGCTGCGTTGCAACGTTCCAGCGCGTTGGATTAAAAGTTTAAATTAAAAATGTGTTTTCATATCGTAAGTTGTAATTTGACAACTCAACATTTGCAAACTTGGAGCGTGAGCGGTTGCAACGTCACGCTTGAGCGACTGGTTAGGCAGCACTACAGATTGCCGTTTAGTAACTATAAACACCAACTTGATCTTTGTTGATACGAATAACATTGAGCAAGAAATTACATTCGGCAGAACCTTTCTTCTTACCATTTTCAAATGTTGTAATAAACACTTTCAATTCTCCATTAAGTTTTTTGTCTTGAATTAGAGAAGTGAAATTATCTGCCGTAATTTCCATCTCAAATGGTGTTTCTTTGTCGAGAGTAACCAATTGTGTTATGGAATTAAAATCACCTTGGGAATAAACAAATGTAAATGGGATTTTGTGTTTATTTTCAACATTTGATTCAACTCGCAGAATGTGTTTTCTTACGGCTGATTTCGGTTGAGCATAATTATAAACTGAAAATGAAATAGCACAAAGAACAGCAATTACGACCAAAGACAATCTTTTCATAATAACTCCTTTTATTTTTGTGAGATTTGTTTAGTGCTGCCTAACGCTAGATTTCAGCCGCGGCGGCACAAGGTTATACTTGCCGCCGTCGGCTGCAAATCTTTGTTGGGCGGCACATGCGTGAGAGCGTCGGATTACTCTCTGTAAATGCCGTTGATGTCGCGACCCACATTGCCTTCAGGTGTTTCGACAATGATGTACAGGAAGTCCCTGTTTTTTCCGCTTGAAAGCTGCACACTTTTCCGCTCGAAAATTGCCCACCTTCTGAACAATATAACAGCTATGTTTTCTCTTGGAAGTAGACAAATCAATTCATT
>Ga0209516_1000335_pt1 | contig 10834 bp, 5 predicted proteins | sample Napbiome12C3dose_FD_187716 | JGI IMG/M metagenome (GOLD analysis project Ga0209516, IMG submission 187716) | Groundwater microbial communities from S. Glens Falls, New York, USA - Naphthalene biodegradation metagenome 12C3dose (SPAdes) (version 2) ... | reverse complement strand
ACGACAATGAAAAATCGGCGAGCGGAAACATGGAAGTACCTCTTAGGCGTCCTGTGCGCCATCCACCTTGGTTCCGGCATTTGCCAGGCGGCGGAATACGACGCCACACTTGACTTCAACTCCGCCGATCAGTCCATGTGGACCTCCGGTGACGCCTGGCAGTTCAACTGGCGGCAGGACTACACCCTGTACAATTGGAATTATACGTTTGAAACTCCCCAGGCCGGACTCAAGTTTCCTGACCTTATATTCGGCGGGAATTTGTATATACCTAGTACGGACATGTATTCATTATCTGGGCATACGGACGGCAAGGTCGGATTTTCGCCCTATGTCAGTATCGACTCCGGCTCGGTCGACGTCTCGTACTCGTCAGCTGTAAAATTTCAATATCCCGATGCCCACACCATTAAGCCGGGGGAGTCATTTACCATCTCCACCTCGGCCGCTTCATTAGGGACCGGGACCTTCACCACCAACTTCCCGGAGGTCAAGGCGGGGGTAGACCTTTTGTTCGAGACCCACGCCAGCTTAGGACTAAATACATATGCTAAATATCCGACCGATTGGTTTTTTGGAGTACCGGTGCATGGGGAATGGAATACGGCGCCGACTCAGACTGAAATCGTGTCTCTTAATATCGCACCAGACACGGGCCTTGGGGCGAATGTCTTCGGGGTCCCGATCGGCCCCTATGCCGCCGACTTGATCTATGAGGATGGGAGAATCCCCGGGGTGCAGTTTCATAACGACCAGATCTCGGTGCTCGGGCAGACCGTTGCCGATCTCGGAGATGGGGTAGACCTGCTGGGCTATGGCTCGGTCGCCTTGAATGTGCCGGATATCGATACCACGGGGCATGAAGCAACGGGATTCACCGCCACGGGTGCGGACGATCTCTTCCGTCTCTCGATCGATGCCGACAAGATCGCCACCGACATCATCGACAAGGCGATTGCCGCCGCCATCGCGGCCGGCACCGCCGGCACCGGCTCCGGGGCCGCGGCCATCAATCTGCCTGACCTTGAAGGCTCCACCAACCTGGCCCCGATCCTAGGGGCGACCCTGGCCTCCTTGATCCCGGTGGACCTCAGTTACAACATCCTGGACCTTGAGCCCTTTCTGGATGTCGATCTCTCCCAGACCTTCTCCTTTACGCCGGATGACCTGATGGTGAGCTTCGACCTCGGCAACGGCACCTTCACCGACGCGGTCAAGGTGGGCCAAGATATCACGCTGACGATGACGGACGATGTTTTGGGACTCACGCCGATCTTCTCCCTGCCCGACAGCATGTTCAGCAATCTGACCCAACTGATGATCGACCTGGGCCTCGATGTCACCCTGCTTGATTTTGGGCTGAATTTCTCCGGTATTCTTGGCTTGATCCCCGCTATCGACCCCCCGGCCTTAGTGCATGAAGACCTGACGGTCTCCGAGATCCTCAACACCTTCAACCTGCCGACCAGTTGGATGAACCCGGCCATATACGATAAGGTCTTTGGTTTCCATATGCCGTCCATCACCGGAAGTCCCTTCCAGATCGACCCCCTCATTATCCTGCCGCCAGGGCCGGAGCCGGTCCCTGAGCCGGGGACCATGCTGTTGTTGGGCAGTGGCCTTGTGGCCCTCGCTGGACTGCGCAGGGCAAAGCAGCAGGGCTAAGCCGTTGTCAACAAATTATCGTAACACACCATGCGTGGCAACGGCATAAGGGGCCGTATAGGCAAGGTCAAATCTGTAATGGTTATTTTGTAACGGCCCCTAATACCCCGATGCGCAGCCAGAAAAGAGAATTCGCTATCCTGCCAAGCTGGTGCCCGGTATTGCCACTTCTCCTGCTGCTGGTGGTCTTCCGGGTGCCAACCGCGCATGGTACCCCGATATTTTTGGATCGTTTTGAAAAAAAGGCCCTGCCTGACTCGGCGGTGGCACTCATGCGTTCCGGCAAATACGAGGAGGCAAGATCCGAACTCATGAAACGGCTTGAGCAAAAACCAGAGTGCCATGCCACCCTGGTCATGCTGGGCTATGTCGAGGCAGAGCTCAACCACTGGGACCAGGCGTTTGCCAGCATGAAGCAGGCCATAGTTCTGGCCCCGGAGGCGCAACGGGACGATCTGCGGGTAGATCTGGCCAATATCCAGGCCGCCAAAGGCGACCAGGCCGAGGCATTAGACCTCTTCGATGAGCTGCTCGCCAGGCACCCTTCCCATGCCAGGGCCCTCTTTTACTCGGCCACCATTCTTCGAGAGGCCGGCAAAAATGAGGCCGCCATCGCCAACTTCCAAAGGCTTCTGGTGCTCGATCCGAATCACGGCAAAGCCCTCTTGGCTCTCATCCAAGTCCATCTCCAGGAAGGTCGCACCGAGGAGGCCATCGCCTTGTCGCGGCGCCTGCAAACCGCTAACCCCCAAAGCGATCAAGGCTATTACTGGGAAGCCGTTGCCCATCTGCGTAAGCCCGAGGCGAAACCCGATACGGCCATCAAGCTTCTCAACCGAGCCCTTGAGAAAAATCCTGCCAATGACAGCACGGTCCTCTTGCTCAGTATGCTTTCCCTCAAAGGCGGCAACGTCGAGGAAGCAAGGCGAATAATACATAATCGCTCGCAGTCTCGGCAAGGCCCGCAAAAACCAGGGGCAAGCCATTGACCTCAGTGCCGATCGGTTTGGCCTTCGACGGGGCCGGGGCCAAGGAGTTGGACGGGGCGGGCATCGGCGAGGGGGGCAAAGGCCGTCGTGGTCGAACCAGCCCGGCCGATCAGTCCGGATAAAGCGCCCATCATCTCCTGCATCGACTGGGCTTGCGAGGTCATCCCCTCGGCGGCATTGTTGTTGGCCAAGTCCAAGCACGACGTCCAGGTCAAGCGCCAGTTCTCCCCGGCCCAGATGCGGGACCTGGCGCGCAATTACCAGAAGACCATTCGCGGCATCGGCATCCCGGACGACCCCTGGTTGCAGCTCACCGGCGCCGTCGAGATGGTGTTGGACTCCTGGAACACCCCCAAGACCAAGGAGTACCGGGCCTTGATGGATGTCTCCGACTCCTGGGGCACGGCGGTGATCATCCAGGCCATGGTCTTTGGCAACAAGAAGAAAGAGAACTTCGACGCCTTTGTGGAGAGCCTGGAGATGACCAAGTCCATTGTCGGCAAGGGGATTGGGGTGAGCGGCAGCGCCTTGGCGGGGAGGGCGGTGTTCTCGGTGGCCAACATCAACCGGTTGCGCCGCGAGAAGCCGGGTACCCCCTTGATCTTGATCCGCCAGGACACGGTGCCCGAGGACATCAAGGAGATCTCCCAGGCCGACGGGTTGTTGACGGCGAGGGGTGGGCAGACCTCCCACGCCTCGCTCGTGGCGCTAAGGCTGGACAAGACCTGCGTGGTGGGGTGCAAAAACTTGAAGGTCTACGAGTCGGAGGAGCGCTGCGAGATCGGCGGCCACATCATCCGCTGCGGCGACCCGATCAGTATCGATGGTCGGAAGGGGTTGTTCCTCAGGGGGATGCACCCGTTGAAGGAGGAGGTGCATAACTTGCCGATATGAAGGGGGGATTAGGATACAATGGTTTTAGATATACCCCTAACTTTTTTGACGGAATCCGACCTTCGCGGCGGGTCCTCCCTTGAAATTCCCGGAGGCCAACAGGGCATCCCATAGCCTGACCTCTGTTGGCACACTCCATGCCCATTATCTCTGGCAGGGGACACCCAGAACCACTCCTCCATGCCGGCCGCCGAGGCCTATCACCCTCGCTGACCGCAAGACTCCCCGCTTTGGAATCTGCTGCATAGCCACTTCGACGAATTCATCCACGTCTATGACGCGCGGTTCGCCAGGAACTACTGCTTCTTCCGCCCGGTCGCCTCCGAGGTGGTGCACGACTATCTCGAATGCGGCGACCTCGCCCACGGCTTCGCCCGGGTGCGTGGCCCTGACTGCCGCCACGAGTTCCTGCTTGCCTTCTCCTGCCGGGCTGTTGGTTCTACCCTTCATGCCACGCCAAAAAGGTCGTCCAGTTCGGTGAACTCCTACGCGAGAACATCCTCTATCCCGTGCCGCACCGGCAGGATGTCTTCTCCATCCCAGTCATTTTCCAAAAATATTTTCTTTACGACCGCACGCTCCTCTCAGAACTCTGCCGTTCGACTCACGAAAGTCTGCGTGTGTTTTTCATGACCACACTCGGCAGGCCTAAGGGTGTAATTGGGTCAGTCATGGCTATCCAAACTTTTGGCGATTACGCCAAGTGGCATCCCCATATTCACTCCCACCGTCAATGGACTCTTTGACGAATGTGGTGTCTTTTATTGCATGCCAAAATCTGTCAGATTGCAGGAAGGCCATTGGTCTTGTTAGCCGGCTTGCCCCGAAAGAGTAGCCCTTCATAGGCCTGTGGCTGGTTCCCTGGCCCTTGCCGAGCCCCCAAGCGTGCAATCTCCCCTTTCCTGGGGACGGCGCAAGAGAATTAGGTTAAGCACCTCATTGATCTAATGCCGCCCGATGCATATTCAATGTGTACAAAGGCCTTGACCGTTAAGGGAGAGCCCTCTCAGCGAGGGGCAGGCTGCCCCACCGGCGCAGGCCTTAGCGAAGATGTACAGCCCATCAGTGAGGATCAATTCAACAGGAGGGCACAACCATGAAGAGACAACTATTAATAGTTCTGGTCGCGGCCATGGCGGCACTGTCAGCCGCTCAGTCCGCGGCCACATCAACTCTGGTGGACATTGGAACCCTGGGAGGAACCGATAGCCGGGCTATGGCTGGTAACGAGGCAGGAGTGGTCGTCGGGCAGAGTGAAACCGTAACCGGCGACACCCATGCCATCCTCTGGGCAAACGGCGTAATGACGGACCTGGGGACCCTGGGAGGAGCAGTGAGTCAAGGCGCGGCGCTTAACGATGCGGGAGAGGCCGTTGGTTCGAGCGAAACATCCACCGGCGACTCCCATGCCTTTCTCTGGGCGAATGGCGTGATGACCGACCTGGGGACCTTGGGAGGAAACACCACCCGGGCATCGGCGGTCAATACTGCTGGGCAGGTCGTTGGCACGAGCAGCACTGCCACGGGCGGTTCCCACGCCTTTCTTTGGGAAAATGGCGTAATGACCGATCTGGGAACTCTCGGGGGAAGCTTTAGCCAAGCCATGGCAATCAACCCTACCGGGCAGGTTATCGGCCGGAGCCTTACCGCGTTGGGCGATAATCACGCCTTTCTTTGGGAAAACGGCGTAATGACTGATCTGGGGACGCTCGGAGGGAGCTTTAGCCAAGCCATGGCAATCAACGTCAGCGGCCAAGTCGTTGGCGAGAGCCGGACCACCTCCGGCGACACCCATGCCTTCCTTTGGTCAAACGGGGTGATGACCGACCTGGGGACCCTGGGGGGCAACTACAGCACGGCGCCAGCGGTTAATGCCGCCGGTCAGGTCGTTGGCACCAGCCAGACCACCTTCGGGGAGTTCCGCGCCTTCCTGTGGGAGAATGGCGTGATGATGGACCTGGGGACCCTCGGTCTCGCGAGCCAGGCCTACGCGATCAATGATTCCGGACAGGTCGCCGGGTGGAGCAATCTTCCCACCAGCAGCCTCCGCGCCTTCCTTTGGGAAAATGGGGTGATGACCGACCTGGGGACGATCGGCGGGAACTACAGCCGTGCCTTCGATATCAATAACGCCGGTCAGGTCATAGGCATCAGCCAAACCGCCACCGGGGAAATCCACGGCTTCATTAGCAACTCGACGCTAAGCGTCGTTATCGACATCAAGCCCGGGAACCCACAGAACAGCATCAATCCGAGAGACCAAGGCGTGATCCAGGTGGCCATCCTGACCACCAGCACCTTTGATGCAACCACGGTGGACCCGGCCACAGTCCTCTTCGGGGCCACCGGCAACGAGGCAGTGCCGGTCTTTGATGCCCTGAAAGACGTGGATCACGACGGGGCACTCGACATGATCCTCCACTTCCGGACCGAGGAGACGGCCATCGCCTGTGGCGCTACGTCAGCGCTCCTGACAGGAGAAACCAGCGGTGGCCAGGCGATCGAGGGCACTGATGCCGTGGTGACGGTGGGGTGTCAGTAGCAACAAGTATATTGGGCCAGAGGCTGTTATCGCCTCTGGCCCAATATTGATGGTTTCGCAAAAAGTCCCAACACTGGCCATCTGCCTATGCACTATCAAGAAGTTACACGACACGCCAGCGGCGGTTGAGCGCTTTTTGCGAAACCGGCAAACTTGATGGAATTGCAAAAAGTCGTGAAGCTGACCATCTGCCAATGCAATTTCAATGTGTTACGGGGCGTACCAGCGGCGGTTGAGCGATTTTTGCGAAACCGGCAAACTTGACGCCCCCCTTCCCTCCATTGTTCCTCTCTTTCCGCTATAACCTTTGGCAGCGCATAGGGTATTCACCCTATTTGTTTCCTAAGGGCCATGGGGCTGTTTCGCTTCTCTTGCCGAAACCATCAAAAACGATTAGTTATTATCTTATCCACTAAGCCCCTCGTCCCCAAGGGCCATAATGGATGTTACAAGTTCTAGTGCGTTACAGAGAGGGAGTTGCACAACATTATCACAATGTACGAGCGGACTACCCAGGAGATGCACGATGAGCAAACGAAAAAAATCCGCCATCACCCAGGCAACTGGGGAGTCAGCACCCGAGGAAAAACAACACCGGCGTAGGCCTCCCGAAAGAGAGGAAGGACACGCCCACCGCAAGGAAAATTACCCCATCGTCGGCATCGGGGCCTCGGCCGGAGGGCTGGCGGCCTTTGAAGCCTTTTTCTCCGGCATGCCCGTCGACCGCGACCCCGGCATGGCCTTTGTCCTGGTGCAACACCTGGACCCGAGCCACAAGAGCCTCCTCACCGACCTGATCCGGCGCTACACCCGTATGCAGGTCTTCGAGGTCGAGGACGGGATGATCGTGCGGCCGAACTGTGCCTACATCATCCCGCCGAACCACGACATGGCCTTTCTGAACGGTTCGCTGCAATTGCTGGAACCCTCCGCCCCCCGAGGCCATCGTCTGCCCATTGACTTCTTCTTTCGCTCGCTTGCCCAGGACCAGCGCGAACGGGCCATCGGCATCGTGCTCTCCGGCACCGGCAGTGACGGCACCCTGGGCGTACGGGCCATCAAGGGCGAGGGCGGCATGATCATGGCCCAAAGCCCCGCTACCACTGAGTACGACGGCATGCCGCGCAACGCCATTGCCACCGGCCTGGTGGACTATATCCTGCCCCCGGCCGAGATGCCCGCCCAACTCATCGCCTATGGTGCCCATGCCTTCGGCAGACTCCCCCGAGCCACTCCCGCCCCAGTGTCCAAGACCGAAAATGCCTTGCAGAAAATCTTCATCCTGCTGCGCACCCAGACCGGGCATGATTTTTCACAATACAAGACCAGCACCATCCACCGTCGTATCCAACGGCGCCTGGCCGTCCACCAGATAGAAACGATTGAGGGGTATGTCAAATATTTGCAGCAGAGCCCGGTGGAGGTGGGCGCGCTCTTTAACGACCTGTTGATCGGCGTAACCAGCTTCTTCCGCGATCCGGAGGCGTTTGCGGCCCTTGAACAACAGATCATCCCCAAGCTCTTGGCCGGCAAGCCGGCGGGCACCGCGATCCGCGTCTGGTCCCCGGCCTGCTCCACCGGCGAGGAGGCCTACTCCCTCGCCATCCTCCTCCAGGAGCGCATGGAGGCACTCAAGCAGGAGTACAAGGTGCAGATATTCGCCACCGACATCGACAGTCAGGCGATTGCCACGGCTCGGGCCGGTCTCTATCCGGCCAGTATCGCCGCCGACATCTCGGCGGAGAGGCTGACGCGATTTTTTACGGCCGAGCCCGACGGCAGCGCCTACCGCATCCACCGAGAAATCCGCAACTTACTGGCCTTTTCCGAGCAGGACGTGATCAAAGATCCACCCTTCTCCAAGCTCGACCTGATCAGTTGCCGCAACCTCCTGATCTATATGGGCGGGGAGTTACAGAAAAAAATCATCCCCCTGTTCCACTACGCGCTCTGCCCGGGCGGCCTGCTGTTCCTCGGCACTTCCGAGACCGTGGGTGACTTCGGCAACCTGTTTGCCGTGCTGGACAGCAAGGTAAAACTTTACCAACGCAAGGAGGAGAGGCACGACGAACCGTGCACCCCCCTACGTCACTTCCTCCCGCTCATGACGGCGCGGGATAGGGCGCGCCTAGCCGCCGGCAAGGCCCCCGGCTCCGTGAAACTGCCCCTGCGCGAGCTGACGGAACGGGCGCTCTTGCAGCAGGTCGCCCCCGCCGGGGTGCTGGTCAACGGCTCGGGGGACATCCTCTACCTATACGGCCGCACCGGGATGTACCTGGAGCCGGCCCCCGGCGAGGCCGGAATCAACAACATCGTCAAGATGGCCCGTGAAGGGTTGCGCCGCGAACTGACCACCTCCCTGCACAAAAGCATAGGGACCAAGGAGATCGTGCGTTGCCGGGGCCTGCGGGTCAAAACCAACGGCGACTTCACCACCGTCAACCTGACCGTCCGTCCGGTGGCGACCGGCCCTGACGCGGCCAATGAAGCACCGCTGTACCTGATCATCCTGGAGGAAGCACCCCCGCCGGAGCCGACGAGCAGTGAGCCGGCGGAGGGGTACGGGGTCCCCTCCGCGGACGTCGCTACCCGCATTGCGGCCCTTAAGCAAGAGTTGCGGGCCAAGGAGGAGTACCTCCAGGCTGCCAACGAGGAGCTGGAGACCGCCAACGAGGTCCTCACCTCCGCCAACGAGGAGATGCAGTCGGTCAACGAGGAGTTGCAAGCCACCAACGAGGAGCTGGAGACCTCCAAGGAGGAACTGCAATCGACCAATGAAGAACTGGCCACGGTCAACGCCGAACTCCAGACCAAGGTGATCGACCTGTCCCGGGCCAACAACGACATGAACAACCTGCTGGCCGGCACCGGCATCGCCACTGTCTTTGTGGATCATCAGCTGCGCATCCTGCGCTTCACCTCCGCCGCCACCCAGATCATCAACCTGATCCTGAGCGACGTGGGGCGACCCGTGGGCCATATTCTCTCCAACTTGGTGGGCTACGATCGCCTGGTGGCGGACACGCAGACAGTACTCGACACCTTGACCCCCCAAGACCGGGAGGTACAGGCCCTGACCGGCAAGTGGTACACCATGCACATCCTGCCCTACCGTACCCTGGACAACGTGATCGAGGGCGCGGTGCTCACCTTTGTGGACATCACCGAGGTGAAGCGGATGCGGGAGGCGCTACAAAAGGCCAACGCCCTGAGCCGCCTGGCCGTGGTGGTGCACGATACCCACGACGCCATGACGGCGCGGGACATGGAGGGGCGCATCCTGGCCTGGAATCCGGCGGCGGAGAGGATGTACGGTTGGAGCGAGGCAGAGGCGCTGCGGATGAACATCCGCGACTTTATCCCCGTGGGGCTGCGCGAGGAATCGTTGGTCAAGACCCAACAGCTTGGCTGCGCCGAAATTCTGGAACCGTATCGTACCCAACGCATCGCCAAGGATGGCACCATCATGGAGGTCTGGATGACCTGTACCGCCCTGGTGAATGAGTCCGGGCAGGTGTATGCGATTGCGACCACGGAACGGACCAGAGGGTTAAAGCTTGACACCATGACAAGAGGGCGGGCCGATGACTAAAGAGAGTGGTCCCGAGCAGACCCTGCGGCAGCGGGCTGAAGAGAGCTGTCACTCAGGAGCGACCACGCTCCAGAATTGCCTGTCGCTTGATGAGGCGAACCTGCTGCTCCACGAGTTGCAGGTCCATCAGGTCGAGCTGGAGATGCAGAATGAGGAGCTGCGCCGGGCCCAGGCGGAACTGCACGCCGCGCGGGCGCGCTATTTCGACCTCTACGACCTGGCGCCGGTGGGCTATTGCACCTTAAACGCAACGGGGCTGATCCTGGAGGCCAACCTCACCGCCGCCACCCTGCTGGGTGTGCCCCGGGGCGCGCTGGTCAACCAGCCCCTCTCCCGCTTCATCCACCAAGAGGACCATGACCCTTACTACCTGCACCGCCAACAGCTCTTTAAGAGCGGTGAACCGCAGACTGACGAGTTGCGGATGGTAAAAAACGACGGCACGGTATTCTGGACCCATCTGGTGGCCACCGCCGCGGAGGGCGACGATGGCACCCCGGCGTGCCGCGTCGTGCTCAACGATATCACCGGTCGCAAGCGGGCCGAGGAGGAGAAGGAGACCCTGCGGGCGCAGTTGAATCAGGCCCAGAAGATGGAGGCCATCGGCGTCCTGGCTGGCGGCATTGCCCATGACTTCAACAACATCCTGAGCATCATCGTGGGGTACACCGAACTGGCCAGGGAGGACGCCCCCCCAGGTTCCGAATTTATTCACGATCTCGATAACGTCTTGACCGCGGCCCTCCGCGCCAAGGAGTTGACCAAACAGATCCTGGCCTTCAGCCGCCAGTCCACCGCCGAACGGATTCCAATCAAAATTCAGCCCATGGTGAGAGAGGCGCTGAAGATGCTGCGGGCCTCGATCCCCTCCACCATCGCCATCCAGGCGGATATCCAACCCCAGGGCGGGGCGGTGCTGGCCGACCTGACCCAGGTCCATCAGATCGTCATGAATCTCTGCACCAATGCCTACCATGCCATGGAAAAGACCGGCGGCGTGCTGTCAATAGCGGTGCATGCGACACGCCTAGACCATCCGCCACCATGCGCCGGCAGGGAGCTAACCCCGGGCGACTATGTCGAGCTTACGGTAAGCGACACCGGGAGCGGCATAGGGCCGGAGATCATGGACAAGATCTTTGATCCTTACTT
>Ga0209516_1000328_pt1 | contig 10919 bp, 13 predicted proteins | sample Napbiome12C3dose_FD_187716 | JGI IMG/M metagenome (GOLD analysis project Ga0209516, IMG submission 187716) | Groundwater microbial communities from S. Glens Falls, New York, USA - Naphthalene biodegradation metagenome 12C3dose (SPAdes) (version 2) ... | reverse complement strand
AGTATTGGCGTTTTCACTTACACAAAATACAAAGCATATTTTAAAAGTACAAGTCTTAAGTTGTTATATTTAAATCACTTAACTCTCTGTCGCTAATGCACGCTGAGTAGTTACCTTATCTCTTAAAATTTGTTTGAGGATGTTTTCTACACCGTTATAATAATTATGCAATAATGTTGCTACACCGGCAAGTTCCAATAATGAAAGTTCAGGAAGGTATTTTGCTGAATGAATTTCCTCCAAAACTCTGCCGATGTTTTCAAATTCGGCATCAATCCGCTCCTTCAGATCAACCATACAAAATAACACCTTCTCTCTTCACCATATCATTTAGTATTGATTTTTTTTTCAGATCAATCACGTCAACAGGTTTTGATAGATTGAAGATTAATTCCGCATAAAATTTAAAGAAATCAGATCCGGCAATTCCATCAACCGCTAAATCAATATCGGACGATTCCTTTGCGAAGTCGAGATAAGAGCCAAAAAGATACACTTTGCCAACGTTGTATTTCTTGGCAATTCGCCGAACCTCTGTTTTATCACGTTCTGCAATCATATTATTTTTTTGTCTTTCTTATTTTACTTTTCTTTTTTGCCGCCGTTTTTTTCTTTGCCGGTTTTGCTTTTTTCTTAGCAGTTTTCTTGACTGCTTTCTTTATCGTCTTCTTCACAGATTTTTTCATTTTCTTCTCGGCAGTTTTCTTTTTCACTGATTTTTTTGCCAACGGTTTCTTCGATTCCTCAGCAATAAGATTCAATGCACTCCCTGCTTTGAACCATTCAATTTGCCCTTCATTGAATGTATGGTTCAACTCGATGACATCCATTGTACCGTCACTGTGTTTCAGTTCCAATTTCAGCGGTACACCTGAGGCAAAGGTTGTCAATCCGCGGATCGCACAGACATCATCTTCACGGATCAGATCGTAATCGACAGGATTTTTGAATGTCAAGGCAAGCATTCCCTGCTTCTTCAGATTGGTTTCGTGGATGCGTGCGAAGCTTTTGACGATGATCGCTCTGCCGCCGAGGAAGCGCGGTTCCATTGCAGCATGTTCACGCGACGAACCTTCGCCATAATTTTCATCGCCAATCGTGATCCAGCCGATTCCTTGCGCTTTGTAATCGCGCGCAACAGCAGAATAATCTTTCACTTCTCCGGTAAAAAGATTTTTTCCTTTTCCCGCTTCGCCGCTGAAAGCATTCACCGCGCCGATGAACATATTGTTGGAAATGTTGTCGAGATGTCCGCGGTATTTCAGCCATTTACCGGCAGGAGAAATATGATCGGTGGTGCATTTGCCTTTCACTTTCACGAGCAAACGCAAATTCTCGAGGTCTTTTCCATCCCACTTCTTGAACGGCGCAAGGAGCTGCAACCGGTCACTCACCGGACTCACGTCAACTTTCACTTTCGATCCGTCTTTTGCCGGAGGAACGAATCCTTCCTCATCGGGTTTGAATCCGTTTTTCGGAAGCTCGTCGCCGGTCGGCGCTTCGAGTTTTACCATCTCCCCTTGTTCATTAACGATGGTATCTGTCAACGGATTGAAGGTGAGTTTCCCCGCGATCGCAAATGCCGTAACGATCTCCGGACTTGCCACAAAGGCATGGGTTGCCGGATTCGCATCGTTACGACCGGTGAAGTTACGGTTGTAGGATGTGATGATCGAATTCTTCTCCCCCATCGCAACGTCGTGCCGTTTCCATTGACCGATACACGGACCGCAGGCATTGGCAAGCACCATTCCGCCGACATCGGTTAATACTTTCAACTGTCCATCACGTTCGATCGTGGCGCGAATTTGTTCGCTGCCGGGAGTGATGGTGAATTCCGATTTTGCTTTTAAGCCTTTCGCCAGTGCCTGCCGTGCAACGGATGTGGATCGTTCGATATCTTCGTACGAAGAATTCGTGCAGCTTCCGATGAGGGCTACTTTCAATTCTTCGGGATAACCTTTTTCTTTCACTGCTTTCGCGAATTGAGAGATGGGCCATGCAAGATCAGGGGTGAATGGACCGTTCACGTGCGGTTCAAGTTCATCAAGATTAATCTCGATCACTTTGTCGTAATATTGTTCCGGATTGGCAAGCACTTCGGCATCGGGTCGCAAATGTTCAGCAACTCCTTCGGCAAGTTTTGCCACTTCATCACGTTTTGTTGAGCGGAGATAATCTGCCATGCGTGAATCGTACGGAAAGACCGACGTCGTTGCACCGATCTCCGCGCCCATATTGCAGATCGTTCCTTTGCCCGTCGCGGAAATAGATCTCGTTCCTTCCCCAAAATATTCTACGATCGCACCTGTTCCCCCTTTCACTGTCAGGATGCCTGCCACTTTCAAAATGACATCCTTCGCCGATGTCCATCCGTTCATCTTTCCTTTCAGATGAACGCCGATGATCTTGGGAAATTTTAGCTCCCACGCCATTCCTGCCATCACATCAACCGCATCCGCGCCGCCAACGCCGATGGCGATCATTCCGAGTCCGCCTGCATTCGGTGTGTGTGAATCCGTTCCGATCATCATCCCGCCGGGGAATGCGTAATTTTCAAGAACAACTTGGTGGATAATTCCCGCACCGGGTTTCCAAAATCCAATTCCGTATTTGTTCGAAACGCTTGCAAGAAAACTGTACACTTCTTTGTTGTCAGTGTTTGCGCGAAGTAAATCGCCGACAGAACCGACTTCCGCTTGAATTAAATGATCGCAGTGAACGGTTGAAGGAACGGCAACTGTTTTTCTCCCGGCAGACATAAATTGTAACAATGCCATCTGCGCCGTTGCATCCTGCATCGCTACACGATCGGGTGCAAACTCGATGTAACTTTTTCCCCGTTCAGCCGGAGATTTCGGTGTTGCCCAGAAATGTGCGTAGAGAATTTTTTCGGTGAGTGTCAGCGGTTTGCCGACAAGTGTGCGAGCGGCGGAAACTTTTGCTCCGTAGCCAGCATACACTTTTTTGATCATATCGAGATCGAAAATCATAACATTAACTTCTTTCTTCCAAAATAGTAGAATGACTGATTTTATATGAATATACGCAGACTTCCCGAGCACTGCAAGGGTTACGCTATCCTTGTAACTCTCTCCTCTTTTGCGTATTTTGGTTAAAAATTTACTTGAAATATGGGCGACATTCTTACACAAACCGAAGAAGAAGTCATTGACGAGACCAAAACGCAAGAACCGGCTAAAGCGATCCTCTTCAACGACGAAGAACACACATTTGAGGAAGTAATTGCTCAAATTATGAAGGCAACGGGCTGCGATCTGCCAAAAGCCGAAGCGCTGACACTGGAAGTTCATCATACGGGAAAAGCATGCGTTTTTACCGGTGAACTCGTGAAATGCCTTCAAGTAACGGGTGTGCTAGAGGAGATTGAGTTAATGACACAGGTGGAAGTATAGCACAAAGGAGATAAAATTATGGCATCACTTGTAAAAGAAGCACAAGTCTTGTATGATGTTCGTGGCAAAAAAACTCACGTCGTGCTGCCAATAAAAAAATACGAAGAAATTCTTGAACGTTTGGAAGATGCTTTAGACTCAAAAGCAATGGATGAGGTGGAAAACGAAAAAACTATTCCTTGGGAAGAAGCGAAACGCTTGCTGAAAAAACGTTCACGGTAATGTATCAGGTAACAATAAAGCGTCAGGCTCTTAAAGAAATCAGTTGGCTGCCTCAACAAATTCAAGAACAAGTAATGCGTGAAATTGATACTTTAAAGTCCAACCCGCGACCTTTTGGATCAAGAAAATTACACGGTTCTGAAGATCGTTGGCGTATTAGAATTGGTAATTAGTCGTCCCTTAAAAAGTAGAAAACCTTCCGAAGGTTTTTCAACAGGCAGCAAAATATCTTTCAAAATTGAACTATCCAAAAGGTACAACCTTCGGAAGGTTGCGCGCATCGATACTTTTTAAGGGTCAACTAATTATAGAATCTTATACAAAATAGATGATGCGATGAAACAGGTTTATATTTATCGCGCTTTACATCGCAAAGAAATGTATAGATAGAACGTATCTGCTCAGTCATGCCATGAGTTTGTCTAAGGTTTTTGCGAATCTTGATGTTTTATGATGTCAAAAAGTAACTCATGGCATGACTTTAAATGCACGATGAGTAGTTACGATAGAACAATTGATGTACTAACTCAAGTAAAAGTATACTATGAATACTCTCATTACAATTAAAGAAACTTTGCAAAAGCATAAAGATGATATATACAATAAGTATTCCGTAAAATCATTCGGCATATTTGGTTCTTACGCAAGAAATGAACAAACAAAAACAAGTGATATAGATATTTTAGTAGAGTTTGATAAACCAATCGGTTTAGAATTTGTCGCACTTGCAGAATATTTAGAATCTCTACTGGGAATAAAAGTTGATCTTGTTTCAAAAAAATCAATAAAACCAAAACTCATGGAATACATCCAACGAGATATTCACTATGTCTGAACGAGATTGGAAAATTCTTTGCGAAGATATTTTGGAAAGTATTTCAAAATGTCAAACATACACTGCGAACTTATCATTCGAGGATTTTTCAATTCAATCTATTGTAATTGATGCGGTAACCCGCAATTTAGAAATTATTGGAGAGGCGGCAAATCAAGTCCCAAAAGAAATACAAGATAAATTTCCTGAAATTCCATGGAGAAAAATTATTGGTTTACGTAATAGGGTAATACACGAATATTTTGGAGTTGATATTAGCATCATTTGGTTTATCGTTAAAAACGAATTACCAACATTAAAAAAGAATATTGAATTTATTTTATCAAAATAAAAATATGACATCACGCGAAGTCCGGCAATCATTTTTAGATTTTTTCAAATCAAAGCAACATACCATCGTTCCCAGCGCGCCGGTTATTCCGCACGGCGACCCGACATTGCTCTTCACCAATGCGGGAATGAATCAATTCAAAGAGATCTTTCTTGGAACGGGGAAAAGAGATTACACACGCGCCGCAGACACACAAAAATGCATTCGCGTCAGCGGAAAACATAACGACCTCGAAGAAGTCGGGCGCGACACATATCATCACACATTGTTTGAGATGCTCGGCAACTGGTCGTTCGGTGATTATTATAAAAAAGAAGCGATTGCTTGGGCGTGGGAATTGCTGACCGAAGTCTGGAACCTTCCGAAAGAACGCTTGTGGGTCACCGTGTATAACACGGACGAAGAAGCAGAAAAGATCTGGCAGCGATACATCGATCCCTCCCATATTCTTCGATTCGGTGAGAAAGATAATTTTTGGGAGATGGGCGAAACCGGTCCGTGCGGTCCGTGCTCTGAGATCCATTTTGATCTCACCCAGCGCGGCGATGCGCCAGAGGCAATGGTCAATGCCGGTTCGCCTGAGTTAATTGAAATTTGGAATCTCGTTTTCATTCAATACAACAGAAATACTGACGGATCGCTGACAGAACTTCCTGCGAAACATGTTGATACGGGAATGGGATTTGAGCGTGTGTGCGCTGTGATGGAATCAATGAAAACCAATTTCAAAAAATTTCCATCGAACTATGATTCCGATGTCTTCACTCCGCTCATTTCAAAAATTTCAGAAATTTCAGAAAAAGAATACAAAGCAAGCCATTCAGATACTGACGTTGCAATGCGCGTTATTGCCGACCACATCCGCGCGCTGACATTTGCCATTGCCGACGGCGCTATCCCGTCGAACGAAGGACGCGGGTACGTTCTGCGCAGAATTCTTCGCCGCGCTTCACGCTGGGGACGCAAACTCGAGTTGCACGAACCGTTCATGTATCAGCTCGTGCAAACGCTGGTTGATACAATGGGAGAAATTTTTCCGGAGATCGTTGAACATCAAAAACATATCGAACGGGTGATCAAGAGCGAAGAGGAAAGTTTCAACCAAACGCTTGACCGCGGATTGGAAATTTTTGAGCAGACTGTTATTGAATTGAAACAATCAAAAATATTCCCTGGCGAAGCGGCATTTAAATTGTACGATACATTCGGTTTTCCTCTCGATCTTACACAATTATTGTGCACTGAACGCAGTTTGTCTGTTGATGCAACAACATTTACTCAATTAATGGATGAACAGAAAGAGCGCTCGAGATCTTCCAGAAATGAAAGTCTCCCCGAAGGACTGAATGATATTGCAGGTTGGTCACAACAGGAATTAACTACAATATTTATTGGATATGATCTACTCGAATCTTCTGGAACTATCGTAGGATATACGAGAAAAAATAATCAGTTATTTATAGGATTAGATAAAACTCCATTGTATGCTGAATCTGGCGGTCAAGTTAGCGATACCGGCGAACTTATTGTAAATGGAAAAACACTGTACGTTAAACATTCTATAAAATATCAACACGGTATTTTTCATATAGCAGAGAATGAGCCAACTTTAAATATTGAAGCCGGAGAAACTCAAATAATTGCAAAAGTTGATTCAAAACGCCGCTACTCGATTATGCGTAATCACACGGCAACACATTTAATGCACGCAGCGCTGCGAAAAGTTCTCGGCACACACGTTCATCAAGCAGGTTCACTCGTTGCGCCGGAACATTTGCGTTTTGACTTCGCACATTTTTCTAAAGTAAGTGAGCAGGAACTTGCAGATATTGAAGCGATGGTCAACGAAAAGATCAAAGAAAAGATCATACTTCAACATCATCGCAACATTCCTTTTGAAGAGGCAAAAAAAATGGGTGCGCTGATGTTCTTCGGCGATAAATACGGTGAGCGCGTGAACGTTGTGCAGTTCGGTGAGTTCAGCAAGGAATTTTGCGGCGGAACTCACGTCAAGAATACGGCAGAGATCGGTTATTTCAAAATTCGCACGGAATCCAGCAGCGCGAGCGGCGTTCGCCGTGTTGAAGCGTTGACGTACGATTATGCGCTCGAATATCTCAAACTACAAAATAAAACATATCGTGAGCGGATTGAATACGCATACGATCTTATTGACGATATTCAGGCAATGCACGATGGACTTGGCTCCTCTTCTCCGTTCACCGACGAAGAAGCCCTCGGACTTGACACAAAATTGCGCAAGTTTGAAGACATTCCTGAACTTCCACAAAATATTGTAACCGAGGAATTGAGAAAAGAATTTTCCGATCAACTTGTTCGCTTTCAATCGTTAGAAAATTATATTTTAGAATTAAGCGAGAGAAAAAAAACGATCGAAAAAGAACGCGCAAAGTTTGCAATGCGCTCGGCGAGTGCCGATATTGATGTATTCGTTCAACAGGCGGTCAGTATGGATGGATTTAAACTTGTCAGTTCAAAAATCTCGGCAAGTGATATGGATTCGCTGAAGTCACTCGGTGATACGCTTCGTTCAAAACTCGGCAGCGGCGTGGGATTGCTCGCGTCGGTGATCGATGATAAAGTTGCGCTTGTGTGTGTCGTCAGCGACGATCTGATCAAATCAAAAAATCTCCATGCAGGAAAGCTCGTCGGTGCCGTAGCGAAACTGTTGAACGGCGGCGGGGGCGGCAAACCGCATCTTGCCACTGCGGGCGGAAAAGATATTACAAAATTAGATGAAGCATTAAAGAGTTTTCCAGAGATCGTAAAAGGAATGTTGAACTAATTTTTTCAAATAGTCATTCTGAACAAGTCCTGTGTTTTTTTTACGGGACGCGTCGAAGGATGAATAAACAAATTAATTATGACCCAGACTATCTACCAACAACTTCTTGCAACATCGCAATCCAACGGCGCGGCGTATCTTGTGTTGATTGATCCGGATAAAATTGAAGTAAACCAACTTCCTTCCTTCGTTCAACAGGCGACTGAATCAGGTGTGGATGCATTCCTCGTCGGCGGAAGTTTGATCGTGGATGATTCATTCGAACGCAGCATCACGACAATGAAACAGCACACAAAACTGCCGGTGGTGATCTTTCCGGGAGGCGTGATGCAAGTTTCTCCGTCCGCCGATGCGATACTCTTTCTTTCCATTATCAGCGGACGCAATCCCGAACATATCATCGGCGATCAGGTGTTGGCGGCGCCAATTGTCAAAAAGATCGGGCTGGAGGCAATCTCGACCGCTTACATGCTTGTCGAATCGGGCAGAACAACCTCGGCGGAATTCATGAGCAATACCAGGCCGCTGCCGAGACACAAACCGGATATAGCCGTCGCTCATGCACTGGCTGCGGAAATTTTGGGATTTAAGATGATCTATCTCGAAGCCGGCAGCGGTGCGTTGCAATCCGTCCCCGAAGAAATGATCAACGCAGTGGCGAACCAATGTTCCGTTCCCCTGATCGTCGGCGGCGGGATAACATCACCGGACGAAGCACAGAAAAAGGTCAAAGCCGGCGCGAACTTCATCGTGACGGGAAATGTTCTTGAAAAGAACGGCAACACAAATTTGATGAAAGAATTTGCGGCTGCGATTCACATAAAATAATTCCAGTCATCCTTCGACTTCGTCCCGATAAACAACATCGTGACTTCGCTCAGGATGAACAATTGGTTTTTTTCTGACTACTGAATACTCAATACTGAATACTAATTATGGCACATTTACCACTTACACTCGTTTATCGACAATCGTTTATTCAAGATTCGCTGAAAGCAAGCGCATCGACGAAACAAAAAATTGCCGAGCAATGCACTGCTGATATTTCGAAAGCGATCGACTTCATTATCCGCGCGTTCAATAACAAAAAGAAGATCATGCTCTGCGGAAACGGCGGCAGCGCGGCAGATGCTCAGCATCTTGCAGCGGAATTTGTTATTCGTCTTTCGCCAAATATCAAGCGTCCGGGACTTCCGGCTATTGCACTTACTACTGACACATCAAATTTAACTGCCGGAGCAAATGATATCGGTTACGATAATGTTTTCGCCCGATCCGTCGAAGCACTCGGACAGGAAGGAGACATATTGATCGGCATCTCCACAAGCGGGAATTCTCCCAGCGTGAATAATGCTTTTATCAAAGCGCGCGAGATGAAGATCAATACCATCGGCTTTCTCGGCAAAGAAGGCGGCAAAGCGAAAGAGTTATGTGATATTGCCATTATCGTTCCGTCGGATGACACACAGCGGATCCAAGAAGGACATATCACGATCGGACATATTATTTTTCAAGAAGTTGAACAGGAGATGTTTGGATAAATTGAATTTTAAACGAAAGAACAATTGAAAACTCATCACAAAATAGTACATGGCGATAGCAGAAAGATGACTGAATTAGAAAATAATTCAGTTCATCTTGTAATTACATCACCACCATATTGGCAACTCAAAGACTACGGAACTGAAAATCAAATCGGTTATCACGACAGCTACGAAAGTTACATAAACAATTTAAATCTTGTGTGGAAAGAATGTTTTCGTGTTCTTCACAACGGATGCCGTCTCTGTATAAACATTGGAGATCAATTCGCTCGTGCTGTTTATTATGGACGATACAAAGTTATTCCAATCCGAACTGAAATTATAAAATTTTGCGAAGCGATCGGTTTTGATTATATGGGTGCTGTAATTTGGCAAAAAGTAACCACGTCTAATACTACCGGCGGTGGAATTCAGATGGGTTCTTATCCTTATCCAAGAAATGGAATTTTGAAAATTGATTATGAATTTATTTTGATTTTTAAAAAACTTGGTGAAGCTCCAAAACCGACAAAAGAACAAAAAGAACTTTCCCGGATGACAAGCGAAGAATGGAATACATACTTTGCTGGACATTGGAACTTTGCAGGCACAAGGCAAGATAAACATATCGCAATGTTTCCTGAAGAATTACCAAAGCGATTAATTAAAATGTTTTCCTTTTCGGGTGATACTATTCTTGATCCATTCGCAGGAAGTGGAACAACATCGTTCGCAGCAAAAAATCTTCATCGAAATTCAGTTTCCTGTGAAATCAATTCCGAGTTTATTCCCGTTATCAAGAAAAAACTCGGAACAAATCAAACAGACATTAACGACACAACATACGAATTCGTTGTTCAACCAACTTCCAATGAACTCAATTTTGGAAATGAAATAGAAAAACTACCTTACATTTTCAAAGATCCTCATCAATTCGATAAAAAAATTGACCCGAAAAAATTACAGTTTGGTTCAAAAATTGATAAAAGCACTAATACTAAACGAGAAGATTTTTTCACTGTAAAAAAGGTTATTAGCCCTGAAAAAATTCTTCTTAACAACGATGTAACAATTAAATTACTCGGTATCAAAGAAGATCCAGTAATTAACTGCAAAGCGACTACCTTTTTAGTAGAAAAAACTAAAGGTAAGCGGGTTTTTTTAAAATATGATACTATAAAGTACGATAGTGAAAATAATTTGTTGTGCTATCTTTATCTTGAGAATAAAACCTTTATTAATGCTCACTTAATTAAAAATGGTCTGGTGAAAGTCGAAAGTAATTTTAATTTCAAGTACAAACAAAAATTTATCAATCTTTTTAATTTTGCCAATGCCCAAACCAATCGTTAAACGTCATTCAAAAGAATTTGGCAAGAAGAAGAAATTAAGCGATTAAAGAAATTATAAAACGTAGAATAAAACAATATGAAAATCCCCGGACTCGGAAATATACAAGATGTGATGAAACAGGCGCAGGAAATGCAGCAAAAGATCGCCAAAGTGCAGGAAGAACTTGCCGATAAAACCGTCACTGCCGAAAGCGGCGGCGGAATGGTGAAAGTAAGGGCGAACGGTAAACAACAGATCCTTCAGATCAAAATCGAAAAAGAGGTCATCGATCCGAATGATGCCGAAATGCTGGAAGACCTCATCGTTGCCGGCGTGAACAAAGCGCTCGAAGAATCGCAAAAGATGTCGCAGACGGAGATGCAAAAAGCCACCGCCGGTATGCTTCCCAACATTCCCGGATTGAATTTACCTGGATATTAATTTATACGGCAGG
>Ga0209516_1000318_pt1 | contig 11068 bp, 11 predicted proteins | sample Napbiome12C3dose_FD_187716 | JGI IMG/M metagenome (GOLD analysis project Ga0209516, IMG submission 187716) | Groundwater microbial communities from S. Glens Falls, New York, USA - Naphthalene biodegradation metagenome 12C3dose (SPAdes) (version 2) ... | reverse complement strand
CCGTTTGGTCTACGACTCGTAGAGGAACGCAAGGTAAGCGAAGTTCCACTTCGCAAATTTGAAGAAACTGCGAAACGGAGTTTCGCACATTCAACGTTCCCAAACGGAGTTTGGGAACAAGATAAAAAAGTAATTGGCAAGGAGATGTAAAATACTTCCTTATGAGAAAACTACTTTACTTCAATAATGCAATACGCAAATGGCTTTGCCATCTCAAATGAAATCGGAATAATTTCTTTTCCTTGTGTAGCATCCCAATATTTATCTTCCGGGCAATTTCTTCTAAATCCTACAGTATGAAGTATATAAAGCTGCCAACCCGGTTTTGCAACAGAAAGCCAATTACCAACATCTCTCTGCATATCATTGTTTTCTGTATCATCCCAGTTAACTCCGGAGCTATTCCACGATCTTAAATCACTTGGAGTTTTAAATTGAATAAAACAGAGCGGTTTATTTTGATGAAGCATCTGAGAAGGATCGCCGGGCCATTTTCCGAACAGCCGGTTGCCAACCTGATCATGACTTGAATAGATTTTCCAATAAACTTGTTCTTCGGTCATTTTCTTAAATTCTTTATGCTTCTCGTTGAAATTTTTAAGAAGATCGCTATAGATTTTGCCCTGTGGAAGAATTGATCTCAAATTAATTGTACCGCCGGCATTAACAAAAAACTTTCCATCGTGGAAATCAAATTGAGAAGCATCATAATTTGCCTTCTGTGGAAACCCGCTGTTCGAAACACAGATTGAACTCCAGCCAAATGCTTTTACATAAGCCGTGTCAAGATCCGCCATACTTATTGCTGCGAATGAAAGAATAGAACCGAGTATCAAAATGAAGATTGAATAATTCTTTTTCATAATGCTGCCTCTTTATTTTAAAACGATCATTTTCTTAATTGAAGAATAACTGCCGGAAGAAATGCGATAGAAATAAACTCCGGAAACGAATCATCTCGTTCCCAAACTCCGTTTGGTCTACGACTCGTAGAGGAACGCAAGGTAAGCGAAGTTCCACTTCGCAAATTTGAAGAAACTGCGAAACGGAGTTTCGCACATTCAACGTTCCCAAACGGAGTTTGGGAACAAGATAAAATCATTGGCGGATCCCGCGCTCCCTCTGGCACTTCTACTTTTTGATTGTTGATTGTCAGACTGATCATCGTTCATCCATCAGTACGTACATGTTCAAAACGGAAACTAACTTCCGGATGCGTCGCCTTCAGACATTTCACGGTCTCTTCAACATGACCAAGTGGCTTTCGATCAATATGACTGAGCCGAAAGGTTACGACCACTTTTGTTCCTCTGCCTTCCATACTTTCCACTTCTAATTTTCCGTCCGCTTCTTCCGCGGCTTGCGCAAGGAAGGGCAAACCAAGTCCCACTTTCTTGCCCGTCTTCGTGGTAAAGAAAGGATCGAGGGATTGCCGCGCCGTGGCTTCATTCATTCCTTCGCCGTCGTCTGTGACTTCGAGAATGAGCTCGTCCTTCTCCTCGTTTTGTGTCAGCCGTACTTCTATGTTTTTCGCGTTCGCTCTCAAAGAATTCTCCACAATATCCAGAATATGCAAGGAGAGGTCTTCCATCCGCTATATCCTCACACCTCTTCCATCTTCTCCACAAAGACATTTCCTCATTTCTTCTATGCTTACGTTCTCCATAAGAAACGTGGTATGACGCTTGCCGATATTCTCCAGTGTATGCGCGTCCGAAGATGTGATGAAGGGGAACATTTCCTGTTGCGGAATGCTGTCTCGTTTGGATAGTTCCACAATCTCGAGCGCATCAAGGGAGAGTCCCTCTGGAATGAACCCAAGTTGACCAATGATACCGAAACCTTCCCTGTCCACATGAGCGGCTATTGCCAGTCCGTCACGTTCATGGATCAAGTCAACAAGTCTGTCAATGGTGATGTCGGTTGATCCGATGAGAAGCTTCTTGCTGAAGCCAATCACCTCTTCCTCCTCGTTGACGATGACCTGTTCTCCGTAGAGCTTTTCATCGTTGGTTCCATGGAGATTCTCATGTACGATTTCTTGCAGGGAGAACAGCTTATCCTCCGTGTCAAACAATGCCAGGATGTGCACTTCCTCCCTGGAGGTGACTTCCATTCCTCCGATAACTTTTATTCCCTCTCTTGCTGCAGTTTTCTCCACAGCAGGAACATTCTCGGCTGAATTGTGGTCGCAGATACCAATCACGTGAAGACCTTTTCTTTTTGCTTCTCTTACGATATTCCTTGGTGACATCTCTAAGTCAGCGCACGGTGAAAGACACGTGTGAATATGCAAATCGGCGTTGAACTCCCTCATGCTAGTGCCACTTCTAAAAATAAAAGTTGTATTCAAAAAGGCACAGTGCTCGTTTCCACATGTAGTTACGATATCCAAAACACAACCCTATTTAGTGGAAACGGCACTAGTGCCCACAACTAAATTTTAATACAACAAAAGGGCACAGTGCTCGTTCCAACAACGGTATTCTCAAATGGTGCGTAAAACCATTTTGTTGGAACGGCACTATCTCACCCCAAGCTCATACAGCCTGCAGACGACATTGTAGGTGGACAAGCTGCTGATCATGATGGGAATGTTTTCCTCTTCTGCCTTCCGCAGAGTTTCTTCTTCTGGAATTCTTCCGTTCACGATGATGATTCCAGAAAGCTCCTTTGCACTTGCCACAGCCACGATGTTTGCATGAGTATGAAGCGTGACCCATACATTTCCTTTCCTGGAGTTTGCGAGAACATCGCTCAGCAGATCTCCGGCATATCCGCCGGTTACTTCACGTTCGAGCTGGTCCTTGCCCGTCTTGACCGCTAAGTTCAAATCCTCTGTGACGTCTTTCAGTTGCATTTGTTTGTGAAGACTGTAAACTGAATGTTAGTTCCTTCTCCAACTTTCGAATCTATTTTCATTTCATCGGAGCAGTTTTTTATGTTCGGAAGACCCATCCCTGCACCAAAGCCAAGTTCGCGGACCCAATCGGGTGCGGTAGAATAACCGGGCTGCATGGCAAGCTCGATGTCAGGAATTCCAGGGCCTTTATCTATCGCGTTGATGGTTACTTTCTCAGGTTCTATGGTGGCGACAAGCTCACCTCCTTGAGAAAAAATGACCATATTCATTTCGGCTTCGTAGGATGCGATGGTAATTCTCCGCGCAACATCCGGGTGAATGCCGAGTCTCGCGAGAGCCTTTTTGAGCTTACTACTTCCCTCACCTGCTTTTTCAAAGTTCGAGCCTTCAATGTCGTATCTCAACACGAAGACAGACCTATCGGAGACAATATCCTCGAACAAATGGCCCGACCTGTATGTGCGAATCTCCTTTTCATGGTGATTGATCTCAAGTCTTCTCAGCAAACATCGTATGATGTCCACCTTCGATATGATCCCAACAAGTTTCTTGCTCTTCCGGTCAATCACGGGAAACCGTCCAAAGCCACATCTATCAAATTGATTTGTCGCATGGACGAGAGGTTCATCTGAATACAATGTCACAACGTTTGAGGACATTCTCTCCTTAACTGTTTCTTTCGCTTTCCCATCGAGAAGTGATCGTATCAAATCTTCAATGCTGACGATCCCCACTAATTCACCACGATCTACGACTGGCGTTCCGGACATCTTGTGTTCTCTCAACATATTCCTTACGTGATCCATCGTATCTTCAGGCTTAACCGTGATAACATCTTTCGTCATTGCTTGTTCTACTTTCAACTCATAGACAAGTTCCTGTGTTCTACCTACTTTGAGAACATGTGAAATCTCATCGTTCTTCATGTTTCCGAACAACCCTTGAGACCATTCTTGTACAGTCTTCCACAACTTTCGAACATCGGTAAATTGGTCCTAAGGAGAACTATGTTCCTGCCTTCCGCAAGTTTTACCGTTTCCTCTGGCGGTCTCTTACCTCGTACAAAACAGACAATTCTGATATCGGCCATCTCTGCAGTATAGACCACTTGAGCAGTCGTAAGCCCTGTCAACAGCAACGCACCGGCTTTTGCAAACGACAAGACATCGCTCATCAAATCAGAACCACAAGCCATTTCGACATTAATGTCTTCGTCGTCTTTATTCAGTATCACCTCTGCTTGAAGGATCTCAATTATCTGTTCGAGCTTCACGCCTCTACTCCTATTTCCTGTTCTCTAGCTCTCTCCCGCATTTTTTGTACTTCCCAATCACACCTGAGACAACGTCTAGCTTCCCTCATAGCTACTTCTTCGATGTATCCAAGCTCTACCTCATTGAAATTGTTTTTTCTTTGTTCGGGAGGGATTCTTGGCATTTTTGGCCTTGAGGTTTCTGCTATCTCTGTATCTGACTCAATTGGCACAACCCGGATTGACGGTTCTATTAGTCTATGTTCCCTTCTTAGCTTCTCCCCTCTCAAGTATTTGTGCATAAGCTCTGCAGCATTTCGAGCTTCTGCCATGGCGGTAGTTACATCTGTGGGGAGTGTTACAGCATCTCCACATGCAAAAACACCTTCCCGAGTTGTCATAAGTGTTTCCTTATCTACCATCACGGCGTTTCCTCTCGACACCTCCACTCCAAATCGACTTGGAATCTCCGTATCCTGCGAAACTGCGGGAAGGAGAGAATCAAGTTCCACGACAAACTCTGAACCTTTAATTGGCACCGGGCGTTTTCTTCCAGAAGCATCTGGCTCACCCAGTGTGGTGCGGATAAACTCAACGCCTTTCAATTTCCCATTCTCTGAGATGATCTTTGTCGGGGCAACTAGGAATTCAATTCTAACCCCTTCTTCAAGTGCCGCTTCTATCTCTTCTTCAATAGCCGGCATCTCGAGGCAGGTTCTTCTGTAGAATATTGTAATCTCCTTTGAGCCCAACCGCAGAGCCGTTCTAGCGGCATCAATAGCAGTATTTCCACCACCTATTATTCCTACCCGATTTCCCAATGACGGAACCGCTTCTCCCAAATTTACCTTTCGAAGAATTGTAATGGGGTCGATAACACCTTCGGCATCCTCTCCTGGGATTCCGAGTTCACGATTCTTGTGTGCACCTACTGCAATTAACACGGCCTTATATCCATCCTGGAAAAGTGCGTCAATATTTTCTATCGGCGAATTTGTTCTTATGTCAACTCCGACTCGTCTGATTTGGTCGATTTCCAGTTGTAGAAGTTTCTTTGGCAACCTGTAATCTGGGATAGCTACTGCAAGCATTCCGCCAGCAACAGAATATCTCTCAAAGATCGTTACCTCGTATCCTTTTTGAGCCAGATAATACCCTGCGGTTAGTCCTGCCGGTCCTGAACCTATGATGGCAACTTTTTCGTCATACTTTCTGGGAAAAGGAGAAACTCTTGGCAATTCTCCTAAACTCAGTTCCCAGTCTGTGAGGAATCTTTTCAGTTCTTTGATAGCGATTGCATCACCTGCTTCCTTTGATCTGCATTTCAATGCACAGTGTGCCATACATACCCTTCCGCATATGATCGGAAGAGGATTCGTCCTCCGAACTACTTCTAGTGCCTCCTCGAATTCACCTTTCGCAATCAGCGTAACGTAGGCAGGAACATCTGTGTGTAATGGACACATATATTGACATGGTGAGGATATTATTCCTCTACATACAACCGCGGGGCATCTTTTGTGTTTTATGTGAGCCTCGTATTCATCCCTGAAATATCTGATTGTGGAAAGAACTGGATTTGGGAGAGTGGTTCCAAGCCCGCACATGGATGCATCTTTGATTGCCAAGCTCAGTTCTTCAAGAAACCCTATGTCTCCTTCTTGCCCTTCTCCATTTGTTATTCTTGTAAGGACTTCTAATAATGCTTCGCTCCCGTCTCTGCAGGTGGTGCATTTGCCGCACGATTCGTCGTTGGTGAACTGGAGATAGAATTTCGAAACATCCACCATGCAGGTGTCTTCATCCATCACGATCATGCCGCCCGAACCCATCATTGACCCTGCCTGAACGAGGCTCTCATAATCTATAGGAACATCCATGAGACTTGCGGGGATACATCCCCCTGATGGTCCACCGGTCTGAACAGCTTTGAATTTCTTGTTCCCCGGGATACCATCACCGATCTCGTAAATTATCTCACGCAGTGTGATTCCCATTGGAACTTCAATCAATCCTGTATTATTGATCTTCCCTACGAGCGAAAATATTTTCGTCCCTTTACTTGTTTGAGTTCCTATTCTTGAAAACCAATCAGCGCCTCGATTGATGATCACAGGAACATTTGCCAGAGTTTCTACATTGTTGATGACCGTCGGACACCCCCATATTCCAACTTGCGCGGGAAAAGGTGGTCTCTGTCTCGGTTCAGGACTTATTCCTTCAATTGAATGAATGAGAGAAGTCTCCTCTCCACAGACAAATGCACCTGAGCCTTCTCTTATCTCTACATCAAAAGAAAATCCCGAATCGAGAATATTCTCTCCCAGTAGGCCATAGTCTCTTGCTTGTTGAGCGGCGATTTGGATGCGTTTGATCGCTAATGGATATTCTGATCTTACATAGATGTACCCGTGTGAGGCGCCTATCGCATAGGCGGCAATTGTAAGACCTTCGATGACGGAATGTGGATCTGATTCGAACACACTTCGATCCATGTAGGCGCCGGGATCACCCTCATCACAGTTGCAGATGACATACTTGGGATTTCTTACCTGATTTCTACAAGTTTTCCATTTCACACCGGTTGGGAATCCGGCTCCACCTCTCCCTCTTAGTCCTGACTTTATGATTTCTTCAACCACTTCTTCGGGGCGCATCGTTGTCAGCACTTTTTCCAATGCGGTGTAGCCATCTCTTGCTATGTAGTCATCAATTCTTTCGGGGTCAATCAATCCCTTGTTTCTTAATACGGTGAGCGTCTGTTTCTTGAAAAAAGGTATATCTCGTAATAGAGGGACTGGTTCCTTTTTTTCTCTTGGAACAAACATTAGTTTCTTAATCGGTCGCCCCTTTAGAAAATGTTCCTGCACAAGGAAAGGAATATCCTCGGATCTGAGCCAGCCATAGAAGATTGCTTCGGGTTCAACGACCATAAGAGGTCCTTGACCGCAAAAGCCATTGCAGCCTGTTGGAACAATAGAGACCTCGCCCCGTAGACCCTGCGTTGCGATATCTTCTTCAAGGGCTTTCTTGATTCGGAAGGCCCCACCCGCGACGCAGCCGGTTCCCGTGCACAGCATAACATCTATTCTTCTTGCAGCCATCGCCTCAACCTCCCTTCTCCGAACCGATCCCAATGGCACATTCGACTACCGCATTGCCCCCCAGAATGTGTTCTTGGAAAATCCTTCTTGTTTTTTCAGGAGTGAGTTCTCCATACTTGACGGGCGGGCTATTCAATACTTCAACGGTAGCCATTGGTTCCTTTGAACAAAGTCCAGCACATCCCGACGTCGTGACCATGATATCCTTCGATCCACTTTTTTCCAGTTCCTCCAGGAATGTTGAGACAATTCCTCTTGCCCCCGCCGCTATGCCGCAGGTTCCCATGTGAACAATGATCTTCCCTCTGAACTCACCCTCTCTTAGATAGATGCTCTTTCGAGCTTCTTCTCTTTTTGTTCTTAATTCATCAATTGTGAGTCTGGGCATGATCAAATCATTCCTTATACTTTTGAATGATTCCTGGCACTTGTTTGGTCGCAAGCTTCCCATAGACTGCATCCCCGACCATAGCTGCGGGCGCCAGCCCACAACATCCGATACATCTGACACTCTGCAAGGTGAAGAGCATATCTGGAGTTGTCTCGTCCGGTTTTACCTTGAGCATGTCACTAAATTTTTCCATTAACCTCTCACTGCCTCGCACATAGCAGGTCGTTCCCATACACACATTGATGATGTGTTTCCCTCTTGGTCTCAGGCTGAAAGCATTATAGAATGTGGCAACCCTGAGAACTTGAGTAAGTGGAATATCTAATTTCTGAGAAACGTACTTTAGCACCTCTTCCGGGAAGTAGCTAAAAGCTGCATTGATGCTCTGCAGAACAAGCATGAGGGGACCGTTCCTGTGTCGGTGCTCCTCAATGATGAGATCAACCGTTGTTTTGGTTTCAGGGGCGAGACGTACTTGAATATCTCCATCAAGGGGCTGAGTTCTATATCGTATCGGACAGTTGGCAACACAGGTACCGCAACCAGTGCATTTTGCTACGTCCACATATCGTGCTTTTCTCTTCAGCGTTACTTTGAAATTTCCAGCTTCACCCTCTATTCTCTCAACCTCCGATAGTGTCAGGATCTCTATGTCTTTATGTCTGCCGATAGAGACTAATCGTGGAGCTATCGTGCACATCGCACAATCGTTGGTGGGAAATGTCTTGTCAAGCTGGGACATTACTCCACCGATAGAAGGTTTGGACTCAACCAGATAGACCTTGATACCCGACTCTGCCAGATCGAGCGCGGCCTGCATTCCACCGATTCCGCCGCCTACTACCAGTGCTGCGCCGACTTTTCTATTCTGTCCATTACCGTTCATGCTGATTGTGCTCCTAAGGGAACAAACTCTTCAGAAGGTTGTTTTGATACCGCGGTTTTTTCCTCTGCCAGTGCCCGTTCTTTGACTGCCTGGAAGTACAGCGCCATCGGACGATAGATGGCGTGCGACCATTTACCGAATGGCAATTCAATGACTACTAACGGAACAGCAATTGCTAAGTGAACTGCGTATGCAAAATGACAAGTCAATTCAAACTCAAGATACCTGAAAATATGAACAGCGATCCCGCTAACGGCAACGAGCAGCAACATTGCTGGCAAGATCAGGTCGCTATGTTCAGAGAACTTGTGCATCTGCTCGCGCTTCCTGATTCTGCCTATGAGGATATCTAAAGGGACATAGATCAAGATAGCAGTCGCAAGATATCCCAAACACCTTTGAGCGTGGTAGATTGGATAAATGCTGTCTGTCTGAAACCACTCGAGAAAGAAGAACTTAATGACAAGCATGAGTGTGCATGCTAATCCGAGCAGCCAATGTTTTGTCCATCGTTTTTTGTGAATCGCTTCTGAGCATTTTCTGATATTCTTGTGGGAGAACAGGTGTACGATCATTGTTCCCGCTTCGATGAGGTATAAACGAAGCGGTATCTTCACCCTGTTGTTTCTGTACATGGTGAAGCGATACATGCGGACAGCATTGAAGATCATGATGAACACGGGAATCAAGAAGACGACAACAGTGAAATAAACAATGGTGGGAAACATATGCTCCATCCCCATCGCCGTGGAGACGAGGTCCGGGAGGGGCAACTCTACATAGTACAGATGATAGACCAGTGCGAGGACGAACACCAGAATGCCCACAAACACATTTGCCAGTATTCCCCACGCGGTCGAGGTGAAGATTCTTGATGAGAGGCCTGTTAAATCATACTGTCCGGCGAGATAGCGTCTCAGAGTCATCATTGACTCTCGCGGCTCTGCTTGTCGTGGGCAGGTAGTGGAACAATCACCACAGTCGTAACAAAGCCATGGTTCCAAGCTTTCAACCAACGGTCCTTTCAACCCGAGCAGTGCGAGTTGAATGGGTCTGCGAGGGAACGAGGCTTGACCGTTTGAAAGGCTGCACACAACCGTGCAACTGCCGCAGTTGAAACACCCACTCACGTCAAACCTGCCGTACTGACGAACCTCCTGCAAGAATCCTGGAACAGCAAGACTGCTCATCTTTTACCTCCATGGAACGGAAAAAAAGATAAAGCCTATTTGTTTTTAAAAGTTGTCGTCCAAAGTCGTACAGAATCAGTGGTGGATAATTTGGTGTAATTTCAGTGTCATTGATTGTCGACTTTGTGCGAAAATATTTTGAACAAACCGAACAAAAATAATTACAGTACAAATAGATCTATTTTTTTATCTCTGTCTTCATTACAAAAAACAGATTACGTCTCTTCCTGTCAACACCTATGTTTAATCACGTACGTTACTTATTGTTTAGATTTCTGCCAATCGTTGATCCCTTCTTTAACGTCGGCGGCTGATTTGTGCAGAGCTTCCTTCTCGCTCGGAGTCAAATCCAGCTCGATGATTTTCTCAGCACCATCTTGACCGAGTATCACAGGCACACCGACGAAGACATCTTTCAAACCGTATTCACCTTGAAGATAGGTCGAAGCGGGAAGCATTCGCTCTTGATCAAAGACGATCGCTTGGACCATCATTGCAACCGATGCCGCAGGCGCATAATACGCACTACCGGTTTTAAGCAGGTTCACAATTTCAGTTCCCCCCTTACGGGTGCGATCGACAAGCTTGTCGACTTTTTCTTGCGGCAACAGTTCGGTTATCGGTACGCCGGACACGGTCGTGTACCGCGGCAGGGGCACCATTGAATCACCATGACCTCCGAGGACCATTGCCTGCGTGTCTTCGACAGACACATTAAGTTCGGATGCGACAAAATATCGGAATCGTGTGGAATCCAAAACTCCCGCCATTCCGACGACTCGCTGTTTTGGGAAACCGCTCGTTTCCCATGCAACATATGTCATGACGTCAAGCGGATTAGTAACGACGATGATAATCGATTGAGGCGCATGGTGTGCAATGTGGCGTGTAACTGATGTAATGATCTCTGCATTTTTAATGAGTAAATCCATTCTTGTCATTCCTGGTTTTCGCGGTAAACCTGCGGTGACAACCACAATATCCGACCCGTCAAGGTCTTCGAAATTGCAACTGCCAACAAGATGGCTTTCGAATTGCGCAACCGGACTCGCTTCAGCCAAATCAAGCGCTTTTCCTTCCGGCATTCCTTCTATCACATCAAGGAGAAAAATGTTACCCAATCGTTGCTGCGCAAGGAAGAGAGCCGTTGTGGCGCCAACATTTCCGGCGCCGACCACTGAAATTTTCATAACGAACTCCTTTCGAATGAAATTCAAATGAGTGAATACTCATGGTCGAAGTTCTGCCCTGAGCTTTCAATTTCCTATTTAATTGATCCTTAAAAAGTCTTCATCAGCACAACCTTGTCAAGGTTATGTAATTAGATCTGTAAAATTTGGACGTTGTTTCGTTGTTGATCAATAAACCTTGACAAGGTTTCT
>Ga0209516_1000316_pt1 | contig 11181 bp, 5 predicted proteins | sample Napbiome12C3dose_FD_187716 | JGI IMG/M metagenome (GOLD analysis project Ga0209516, IMG submission 187716) | Groundwater microbial communities from S. Glens Falls, New York, USA - Naphthalene biodegradation metagenome 12C3dose (SPAdes) (version 2) ... | reverse complement strand
CGGCGAGGTAAAGGGGGAATGGCTGGGCGCAGCCCAGCCAGGAGGACACGAGCGGCGTCGGCCACCCGCCTCCCTTGGCGCGCGCCGACCTCAATCACGCATTTTTTGGCGAAGGCAAGGCGCGCAAGGCACGCAAGCGGGCCAGCGCGGCCGGATAGTCGAAGCGGCTGATCGCCCACGCCAGTTCTTCCGTCGCCATGCCCAAAGCTGCACGTAGCAGCGGCGCCGACTGCCGGAATACGCTGCCGGCTTCGATGTTGTCTTCCGCCAGCAGGCGCTCCAGACGTTCGAGTACCTCGGCCACCGCCGCCGGTCCGGCAGCGTGCGCTACGGCACCCTCCTCGACGGGCAGTTGTATCGTCAGCGCCGTCAATAGCGGCCCCAGTTCGGCTTCAAGCGCCGCCGTCTTTTCCTCCAGGGCTGCCGCCGTCTCGCGGCTGCGCAGGGCGGCTTCCAGTTCCGCAGCACGGGCCTGAACGCCGGTGGCGCCCAGCATTCCTGCCGCGCCTCTGAGGGAATGGGCAATCAGCAGCGCTGCGTCGATATCGCCGGCGCCCAGTTGCAGGCGCAGCTTGGCCATGTCTTCGGCATGCGTCGCCGCAAACAGCCGCAGCAGACGGAGGTAGCTGGCGACACGGCCGCGCACGGTGCGCAGCCCGAACGCGGTGTCCAGACCGGGGATGTCGGCAGGAACGACGTCCGCCGCTTGCTCCGGCGCTTCAGCCTCTCCCGCAGCAGGCGCCGCGGCCGCGACTTCCTGCTTCGGCAACCACTTCATCATTGTGGCGAACAGATTGTCGGGATCGACCGGCTTGGCGACGTGGTCGTTCATGCCGGCAGCCAGGCATTTCTGGCGGTCGTCGTCGTAGGCGCTGGCGGTCATGGCGATGATGGGAACGAGCTCGCCGCCGGGCAGCTTGCGAATCGCCCGCGTCGCCTCCAGACCATCCATCTCCGGCATATGCACATCCATCAGGATCAAGTCGTAGCGGCCGCGCTCGACCAGCGCCACCGCCTCGACGCCGTTTTCGGCCAGGTCGACATGGCAGCCCGATTCCCGCAGCAGTTCCACCGCCACCTCGCGGTTGAGCGGGTTGTCTTCGGCCAGCAACAGACGCAGATCGCAGCGGTTTTGCGCCAGCGTCCAATCCAAAGGCGTCGGCGGCGCCAACGCCGAAAGATCGTCGGCCGGCCGCGACGCGGAATGCGTGCCCCGCGCCAGGCGAACGAAGAACGTGAAAGTGCTGCCGACGCCGGGCTGGCTGCTCAGGCCGATATCGCCGCCCATCAGTTCCGCCAGGCGGCGGGTGATGGCAAGCCCCAGCCCTGTGCCGCCGTATTGGCGCGTGGTGGAGCGGTCGGCCTGCTCGAACTCGCCGAACAGCCGCGCCTGCACCTCGGGAGGAATACCGATGCCGGTGTCCTGTACCGAGAAGCGTACCTTCAGTTCGCCGGCGGATTCCTCCAGCAAGGTGGCGCCGAGAACGATGCGGCCGCGTTCGGTGAACTTCACGGCGTTGGCGGCATAGTTGAGCAGGGCCTGAGCGAGACGGGTCGGGTCGCCGTTAAGCATGCCGGCCAGGGCGGGGTCGAGTTCCACCGCAAGTTCCAGCCCCTTGGCCTGCGCTTTTTCGAGCACGAGCGAACGGACGTTGTCGAAAATGCGGTTCAGCTCGAAATCGCGCGGTTCGATGGCGAGCTTGCCGGCTTCTATTTTCGAGAGGTCGAGAATGTCGTTGATGATCGCCAGCAGGTGATGGGCGGCATCGGCGATCTTGTGCAACTTGTCCTGCTGTTCCGGGTCGCGGCTTTGGCGCTGCAGCAGGTGAGTGAAACCGATGATGGCGTTCATCGGCGTGCGGATTTCGTGGCTGATGTTGGCGACGAAGGCGCCCTTGGCGCGGCTGGCGGCTTCGGCAGCGTCGCGGGCGATCGCCAGTTGCGCGGTACGCTCGGCCACCAGTTCTTCGAGATGATGGCGGTGGCGATCCAGTTCGGCGCCCATGCGCTTGCGTTCGCTGATGTCTTCCTTGACCGCCAGATAATGGGTAATGCGGCCATCCGGCTGGCGCACGGGCGACACGCGCACGAACTCGGTATATATCCCGCCGTCCTTGCGCTGGTTGATGAACTCGCCCTGCCAGGTTTCGCCGGCGACCAGCGCGGCCCAAAGCTGGTCGTAACTCGCCTGCGGCGTCTGCCCCGACTGGAGCAGGCGCGGATTCTGGCCGATCATCTCCTCGCGGGTATAGCCGGTGGCGGCGAGACCGGCGGCGTTGACGTATTCGATGTTGCCGTCGGTGTCGGTGATGATGATGGTTTCCGGGCTCTGCTCCACCGCCAGCGAGAGCTTGCGCAACTCGTCTTCGGCGGCGCGGCGCGCAGTGATGTCGCGGCCGATGCCGAGCACGCCGATCAGTTCTCCCGTCGCAGACCGCATCGGCGTCTTGATGGTTTCGAGCAGGGCGCGGTGGCCGTCGCTGGCGTAGGTGATCCACTCCTCGTTGCGGCTAGGCTTGCCGGCGGCCATGGCCTCCTTGTCCTTCTGGCGGAAGAAGTCGGCGAGTTCCTTGTCCACGAAATCGTAATCGGTCTTGCCCAGGATATTCGCCTCGCGCGCACCGAAGAAGCGTTCGAACTCGGGGTTGCTGGCGAGATAAACGCCCTCGGCATCTTTCAGCCAGACCAGGTCGGGGATGGTTTGCACCAGGGCGTGCAGGTGGGTACGTTCGCTTTCGAGCTGAAGCTCCGCCTGTTTGCGTTCGGTGATGACGTCGAACACGGCGACGAAGTGTTCCTTGCCTGGGCTATACACGGAAATCGAGAACCACATTTCCAGGGCCGCGACATAAACCTCGAAGTGTTCGGGCTCGCCGCTCACTGCTACCCGGCCATAGCTCTCGATCAAACCGGGGTCGCGTTCGCGTATGCCGGGGATCACTTCGCTGACCTTGCGCCCGATAACATCCTGAAGCCCGGTGAGCTTGCCGAAGGCCTGATTGACGCTGAGGTAGATGAAGTCGCTGGGCTTGCCGTCCTCGAACAGCATGCGGCAATAGGCGAAGCCGTTCAGCATGTTGTCGAACAGCGCGCGATAGGTCGCTTCGCTGGCTCGCAGCGCATCGTCGGCCAGGCGGCGCTCGGAAATGTCGCGGGCGATGCCGAAGGTGCCGACGACTTTCCCGGCGGCGTCGTGCAGCGGTCCCTTGGTGATCAGCACAGTCCGCATGCCGTTGGTGCCGATCACGGCTTCTTCGTAGGTTTCGGCACGACCCGCGGCCATCACGCGCCTGTCGTCGGCCATGGTCTTCGCTGCGATATCCGGCGGGAAAATCGCCCGGTTGTCATGGCCGAGGATCTCTGCCACGGGCTTGCCGACAACGCGGGCGACGCCGGCGTTGGCCAGCAGGAAGCGGCCCTCGACATCCTTGGCGAAGATCGCGTCCGGCGAGCTTTCGACGATGGTGTCGAGAAGTTGCAGTGCGCTCAGCTTCTGGGACTGCTCCAGGTGGCGCAAAGCCGCCCAGTGCAGTTCGCGGCGCAGATGCAGCAGAAAGCCGCCGGCCAGCGCCGCGAACGAAGCCAGTGCGCCCGCCAGTACGATCCAGGCCGCATCCTTGCCCAGGCCGGCGTAGAGTTCGGCCTTGTCCATCTTGGCAATCAGGTACCAGGGCGTTCCGGCGATGGCCCTGGCCACGCCCAGTGCAGGTACCGAGCGGTAGTCGACGCCTTCGACCATGGCGCCGGAAGGAACACGGCCATCGGCCACCTGCGCGGCGAGCAGTTCCCGCTGGTTGAGCGGAAGACGCAGCCTGAGCGCGCTGTCGGGCCGGTGGCGCAGGTCGTTGAGGAACAGCACATGGTCGCCGTCGCGCCGGAACAGCAGGGTCTCGGCGGTGTCGCTCGGCACCGGCCAGATTTGCAAGTAGCGAAACAGGAAAGCTTTCGGATCGACGCGGACGACGACAGCGAAGCGCGGTTGTCCGGCGATGCTATCCAGCGGCACGATGAAATCCAGGTCCACATGGTTCTGGGCGCCCAGTGGTCGGTAAATGTCGGTCATCTGCATTTTGCCGCTCGTCAGCGCACGGCTTACGACTTCCCGCAGCAGCGCGGTGACAGGATGCCCGGTCTCGCCCACCGCCAGCAGCGGCTCGCCGGTAGCGTCGACCAGCAGCATGGACGGATAGCCCATGGCGCGGTGAAAGCCCTCCATGCGTTTCAGGATTCTTGCGCGGCTGTCCGCGTCGCGGCTGGTGCGCCAGCGCGCCAAAATTTCGTTGAAATTCGGCGAGGTGCGCAGCACTTCGGCATCGCGCCGCCGGTCGGCGAGCCAGTCCTCGATCTGGTCAGCCTTGAGGTTGGCGATGGACTGGAGCCGGGCGACTTCATGTTCCTTGAGTTTGCCGGCCGTATGGAAGACGGCGCCCGTGCCGGCCAGAATGATGATGGCCGACAGCACCAACACACCGACGATGAGCCCGCGCCGTTCGCCGGCGTCGGCGGCCGACCGAAAATCGGCGGCGACGAAGGATGCGGCGCTTGCCGCGTCCGTACGCGCGGCAAGGCGCCGCAGCAGGATGAACAGTAACAGCGAAGTGACGGCGACGAAGCCAAGGCCCTTGAGCGTGCTGGCCAGAACCAGGGTGTTGGGATCGCTGAAAACAAGGCCGATAGCCTCGTCCGACAACAGTATCCACAGCGCGGCAAAGGCGGCGTAGAGCAGTACGATGCCGACGATTTCCGCGAGCGCGGCCTTACCGGCGCATTGCGCTCCGAAGGCGCGGCCGGCGGCGGGTTTCATGGACTTCCGATCGCCTGCACCACCGTCCGTGCGTTACGGCGGCTTTCGTAATGGCGGAACGCTTCGCGCACCGTTTCTAGCAGATCGTCGTCGTTCCAGGGCTTGGTGATGAACTTGAACAACTCGCCCTGATTCACCGCGTCGGTCACCGCCTTGAGGTCCGTATAGCCGGACAACAGAATGCGAACGGTGTCGGGATGAATCTTGCGCATCTTGCCGAGAAATTCCGGCCCCGCCATGCCGGGCATGCGGGAATCGGAGACGACGACGCCGACCTCATGCGTGGCCATCATTTCCAGTCCTTCGATACCGTTGGCGGCCGTCAGCAGGGTAAAGCCCTCGCGCCGCAACAGGCGCCGCAGCGAGGCCAGGATGCTGGGCTCGTCGTCCACCAGCAGCAGCGTGCGTTCCGGCATTTCGGCCTCGCGCGGAAACTCCAGCTTGCGCCGCTCGCGCAGCATGCGCTCGAAGGCGTCGGCCGGCACCGGCCGGCTGAAATAGAAGCCCTGCATTTCGTCGCAGCCGCGGGCACGCAGGAAGTTGAGCTGCGCCTCGGTTTCCACGCCTTCGGCAATCGCCGTCAGCTTCAGGCTGTGCGACAAGGCGATGATCGCCATGGCGATGGCGGAACTGTTGGGGTCGTGGGTGATGTCGTGCACGAAGGACTGGTCTATTTTCAGGCGATCGATGGCAAAGCGCTTGAGATACGAGAGCGACGAAAATCCGGTGCCGAAGTCGTCTATGGTCAGGGTGATGGCCAGACCCTTGAGTTTCTCGGTGGCGTCGATGAAGGCCTCCGCATCCGCCATCACCGCGCTTTCGGTGAGTTCCAGTTCCAGGTAGTTCGCGTCGAGGCCGGTTTCGCTCAGCACCTTTCCGGCCATCTCGACGACATTCTGGGCGGCAAACTGCCGCGCCGACAGATTGACGGCCATGGTGATCGGCGGCAGCCCCGCGTCCTGCCAGGCCTTGTTCTGCGCGCAGGCGGTGCGCAGCACCCATTCTCCCAGCGGTATGATCAGCCCGGTTTCTTCCGTCAGGGGGATGAATTCTCCCGGCGGCACCAGACCGCGCTCGGGACTTTGCCAGCGCACCAGCGCCTCGGCGCCGATGATTTCGCCGTTGCGCAAATTCAGTTGCGGCTGGTAATGAAGGACGAACTCGTTTTTTTCCAATGCCCGCCGCAAACCGTTTTCCAGGTCGAGCCGGTCGAGCGACCTGGCATTCATTTCCACGGCATAAAAGCGGAAGGTATCGCCACCGGCGGCCTTGGCCTTGTACATCGCAGCCGCGGCGTTTTTAAGGAGGACTTCGCCCGTGTCGCCATCCTTGGGAAACACGGCGATGCCGATGCTGGCGGACAGGAAGTATTCGCGCTCGCCGACGGAAAAAGGCTGTGCCAGGGCGTGCAACAGCGGCTGCGCAAGGCGGGCGGCATCTTCGGCGGTATCCGCTTCGGCGACCAGCACGAACTCGTCGCCGTCGAGCCGGGCAATGGTGTCGGACTTGCGTGTCAGCGCCCCCAGGCGTTGCGCCACTTCCCATAAGACGACGTCGCCGGCACCGTGGCCGAGACTGTCGTTGATGCCTTTGAAGCGGTCGAGGTCGAGCGCCAACACCGCCAGCATGCCCTGCTCGCGCCGGCGGTGCTCGATGGCATGACCAAGGCGGTCGGTCAGCAGGTTGCGGTTGGGCAGGCCGGTCAGCTCGTCGAAATTCGACTTGCGTTCGAGTTGCGCCAGGTAGCGTTTGCGCTCGCTGACGTCTTTCAGCGTCACCACGGCGCCGACCAGCTTGCCGTCTTCGACGATGGGCATGCTGGAGAACTCGACCTGCATGGCGCTGCCGTCCTTGCACCAGAAGGTCTCCTCCGGTCCCTGAATGACAATGCCGCTGACCAGGGCCGTACGCAAAGGACACTCTTCGGCGAGACATGGGTTGCCATCGGGCCGGGTATGGTGCAAGGTGGCGTGGGCGTCCCGCCCCAGCAGCTCGTCGCGGCCATAGCCGAGCATGCCGGCCACCGCAGGGTTCGCGAAATTGATGATGCCATCGGTATCGGTGCCGTAGATGCCCTCGCCGGCGGAGGTCAGGATCAGTTCCCGCTGACGGTTCAGCCGCGCCTCGGTGCGGTGGCTCTCTTCTTGAATCCTCAGATTCTCGGCGACGCGGCGCGCGACCTCGGTTTCGAGAGAGGCGTTCTGATCGCGCAGGATGTCGCGTGCGCGCTTGAGATCGAGCTGGGTGCGTACCCGCGCCAGAACGATAGGCGGCCGCACGGGCTTGGTGATGTAGTCGACCGCGCCGAGGTCGAGGCCGTGCCGCTCGTCCTCGTCGGCATCCATGGCAGTGACGAAGATCACGGGAATATCGGTAGTGACCGGGTCTGCGCGCAGATGCGCAAGAACGGCATAGCCGTCCATGCCGGGCATCATGACATCGAGCAGGATCAGATCGGGCCGGGGTTCGGAAGCGGCAACCTGTAGTGCCCGCAAACCCGAGTTTGCCACCCTGACCCGGTAGGCCGGCTGCAGCAACCCGCCGAGCACGGCAAGATTCTCCGGACCGTCATCGACAATCAGGATGGTCGGTGGCTGTACGGATTCGGACTCATCGGGCGGTGTCATGGCCCCTGCTCCATTCGCAATAGTTCAAGAGGCGGCAGCGCGCTTGGCTTCCACTTCGCCAGCTTAGCTCGATGACATCTTACGCTTTATAGGCGGGCGGGCGTGCGTAATGCGGCGGTCAAAGCGGGGCCGCAATTGAAGGTATTGGTTGGTCGGTCAGCGCCGCGGGGCGGCGGGGCGGGTCCGCCGCGCCTAACGCTTGCGCTCGTTGCGCGCCTTGGCGATCAGCGTGTCGACGATCTTGAGCAGATCTTCGTAGCTCGGCGGATTGTCGGCGGTACGGTACTTGCCGGCTACCACCAGCATCGGAACACCTTGAATGCCGTAAGCACCGGACATCTGCTTGACGCGCGCCACCTTGCTTTGCACGGTGAAGGAATTGTAGGCATCGGCAAATGCCTTGCGGTCCAGGCCCTTCCTTGCGGCCCAGTCGAAGACCGCAGCGTCGTTGACGAGGTAGGTGCCTTCGACATGAATGGCGGCGAAAGCGGCGCCGTGGAGCCGTTCCACCTCACCCATGGCTTCGAGCGCAAAGTAGAGCTTGGCCGGCGCTTCCCATTCCTTGCGGAAGATCAACGGCACCCGGCGGAAGACCACGTCCTTGGGCAGCGCCTTTACCCACGTCGACAACACGGGATCGAAGTGCGCGCAATGCGGGCACATGTAGGAGAAGAACTCGATCACTTCGACCTTGCCGGCAGGCTCGGTCGGCTGCGGCGTCGTCAGCACGGTGTAATCGCGGCCTTCTTGCAGGCCTTGCGCGCCGGCAAGTCCGGCAATAACGAAACAGGCGATGCCGATCAGGGCTTTCAAAGCGCGCATGTCTGGATTCTCCGATTGGTTTTAGGGGGTTTTGACTTTGACGACGGTCGTTTGGATGCCGTTCTGCACGAGTTGGTTCCTTACCCGGTTCATTTCTTCCGGTTTGGCGTAAGGGCCAACGCGCACGCGGAAGAAGGTTCCTTTATCGGGAATCGCAACCTCCTGCACGCCGACTTCCACACCCTGCATGGAGAGCTTGGCGCGGAGATTGTCGGCATCGGCGGCCTTCGGGAAGGCGCCGGCCTGGAGATAGAAGCTTTCGCCGGCAACAACTTCGGTGAGCGGCGGTGCGCTCGGCATCGCCTGGGCCGGCGCGGGAGTCGCCTCCTGTCCGCCCGGCAGTATCTTGTAGAACTCGAAGCGCGGCTTCTCGCCGACCTTGTCGCCGGGCTTGCCGGGCAGGGATTCCGGCGCCCTGGACAGATCTGCCGGCTTGTCGGACGGCTTCTCGGCACGGCCCGATTTGTCCTGAAATGGCAGCGGCGTCTTGTTCAGGTACCAGACGACGCCGAAGGCAATCAATATGCCGACGACAAGTCCGACAAAGATTCCGAGCAACATGCCGCCATGGCTGTTGCCGCGCGGTGCCAGCTTCTTCGATGGAGCGGCGTTTTTCATTCCAAAACCCTCATCTGAACCACGGCGAACACGGCGACACAGCGAAACCGGAAACCATTTGGTGAACTCGGGAACTCGCCCTTCGGGTGATGCTGCGTAAGGCGATGAAACCACGATTTCTCGCCGTGTCGCCGTGTTCGCCGTGGTGAACGATCTTTCCCCGGTTCATTTCACATGGCCTCCGGCGCCGAGACGCCAAGTATCCTCAATCCGTTTTGCAGCACCTGGCGTACCGCGACGGCGAGCGCCAGGCGGGCGCGCTTGGCCGCCTCGTCTTCGACCAGCAGCCGCTCGGCGTTGTACCAGCCGTGGAACTCGGCCGCCAGTTCGCGCAGGTAGAAGGCAATGGTATGGGGCGCGTAGTCCTGCGCCGCAACGGCGATGATTTCCGGGAACTGCTCGATGCACGCGCACAGCGCGAGTTCCTTGTCGCTCTTGAGCGGCACGAGGTCGGCCGTCGTCAGTTCGGCTTCATCGCCGCCCCACTGCGCCAGCACCGAGCAGATGCGGGCATGGGCATACTGGACGTAGAAAACGGGGTTGTCGCTGCTTTCTGACTTCGCCAGCGTCAGGTCGAAATCCAGCGCCTGGTCGCCTTTGCGCAGCAGATAGAAGAAGCGGCAGGCATCGTTGCCCACTTCGGCGCGCAGTTCGCGCAAGGTAACGAACTCGCCCGAGCGCGTGGACATCGACACCTTGGCGCCGTCGCGGAACAGGCTGACGAACTGCACCAGCGTAACGTCGAGCCTGTCGGCATCGAGGTCGAGCGCGCGCAAGGCGCCTTTGACGCGCGCAATGTAGCCGTGATGGTCGGCGCCCCAGATGTCGATCACCTTGTCGAAGCCGCGCTCGAACTTGTTGACGTGGTAGGCGATGTCGGAGGCGAAGTAGGTGTAGAGGCCGTTGTCGCGCTGGACGACGCGATCCTTCTCGTCGCCGAAGGCGGTGGAACGGAACCACTTGGCGCCGTCCTGAAGGTAAATGTGGCCGCGCTGTTCGAGTTCGGCGACGGCCTTAGCCACCATGCCGGTATCGTAGAGGCTGCGCTCGGAAAACCAGCAGTCGAAATGCACGCCGTAGCCTTCGAGGTCTTCGCGGCAGTCGGCCAGTTGTTCCGTCAGGGCATGCTGGTGCACATAGGCCCAGTCCTCGCCCAGCAAGTCCTTGGCGGCGGCGATGAGTCCGTCGAGATGAAGTTCGAGCTGCTCCTTCTCGTCTTTGGTGTAGGCGCCGTCGGAGCGCCGCGGCGGGGCGGGCGGCGCACAGGCGAGTACCGCGGCGGCGGTATGAACGTAGCGGCTCTGGTGCGCGGCCTTGATCTGTTCGGCCATCTCGCGCACGTAGTCGCCCTGGTAGGCGTTGGGCGGGAAAGGGACCGACTCGCCGAAAGCTTCCAGATAGCGCAACCAGGTGGAGACGGCGAGGATGTCCATCTGCCGGCCGGCGTCATTGACGTAGTACTCGCGACAGACCTGGTAGCCGGCAAACGCCAGCAGCGAGGCCAGACTCGCACCGTAAGCCGCGCCGCGTCCATGGCCGACGTGCAGCGGCCCGGTCGGGTTGGCGGAGACGAATTCGACCTGGATTTTCTTGCTTTCTGCCGGCGCGACGCCCTTGCCGTAGTCGCCGCCGCGGGCAAAAACGTTTTTCAGCACCTGGGTTTTGGCGGCGGGCGCCAGGGTGAAATTGATGAATCCGGCGCCGGCCACTTCGGCCTTTTCCACCCATACGGACAAGGGCAGTTCCCGCACCAGGCGCTCGGCGATCTTGCGCGGATTTTCCTTCAGTGCGCGCGCCAGTTGCAGCGCCAGATTGCTGGCGAAATCGCCGTGGGACGCCTGCTTGGGCCGTTCGAGATGAATGTCGACGGCCGTGCCCGGCGCGACGGAAGCGGCGGCGCTGCGCAGCAGGCCGGCGAGATGCGGCTTGGGTTCAAAGCTCATGGAATGCCCGCGAGATACGTGAGGCGCGGATTATACGCCCGGCCCGCCGGCCGCCATCTCTTCGCCGGCGCACGGGAAATCGCATGAACGGTATTGCCCGCGATAGAACGTCAAAGTGTGAACCCGTCAGAGACGAAACCTTTGCGTACGTTGAGGTGGGTGCGCGCTCGGGAGGGCGGGGTGCCCTGCGTAGCTCATGTCCCCCGTCGCCGGCCTGCGGCCGCCTTCTCCTCCTTTACTTCGCTACACAGGGCACCCCACCCTCCCGAGCGGGAGACGCCGTGCTGGTTTGCGGCTCCAATGCGCGGGCATGTCCAGCCCAGGGAGGCGGGTGGCCGATGCGGCGAGGTAAAGGAGGAATGGCTGG
>Ga0209516_1000314_pt1 | contig 11189 bp, 8 predicted proteins | sample Napbiome12C3dose_FD_187716 | JGI IMG/M metagenome (GOLD analysis project Ga0209516, IMG submission 187716) | Groundwater microbial communities from S. Glens Falls, New York, USA - Naphthalene biodegradation metagenome 12C3dose (SPAdes) (version 2) ... | reverse complement strand
TTAGGTTGCGTTACGCAACCTAAAGCTTGCGCCTGCCGAAATCACAATCAAATGATCTATACATCAGAAACCATCGAACAGCTCATCGAAGAATTTGCGCAACTCCCAAGCATCGGACGGAAAACGGCTCAGCGGCTGGCGATGCACGTCCTGAAAATGCCCCGGGAAGATGTTGCGGCATTTGCCAAAACACTCCTGGAGGTTAAAGACAGAGTCCGATACTGCTCGACCTGCTTCAATATCACCGAAAGCGATCCGTGTTCGATTTGCTCAAGTCAAAAGCGTAACCGAAAGCTCATCTGCGTTGTTGAGGAACCGAACGACGTGATCGCCGTGGAAAAAACACATGAGTTCAACGGACTGTATCATGTTCTCGGCGGCGCCCTCTCTCCTCTCGATGGTGTCGGTCCGGAAGATCTGAAAGTAAAAGAACTGCTTTCGCGGTTAAGCGATGATATCGACGAGATCATTCTCGCCCTCAATCCTAACGTTGAGGGAGAAACGACAACGTTATATCTTGGAAAACTGCTGAAACCGCTGAACATCAACATCACCCGCATCGCCCGCGGACTTCCGATCGGCAGCGATCTGGAATTTGCAGACGAAGCAACACTCACGCGAGCATTGGAGGGACGAGTTGCGTTATAGGCGGCATAAATTTTTCCGTCCAGATCGTCACCCCGAACGTGTTTCGGGGTCTTCTACTTTAAAGATGCCGAAACTCCGCCTAAGGTCCGCCTTTGGCGGACTCGGCGAGCGGATGTGCCTTTGGCACAAACTTCGGTATGACGTACTGTTAGTCGTTTGGATGTTCAGCGTAATCAATATTTCGTGCAATCTGTTCGATACGAGAGATCCCGAAAATCCCGTCACCGACAATCAAACATCTCCGCCGGCAACAACACCGGACGCATTGATAGCGAACTTCATCAGTTCATTTCAACAAAAGAATATTCAGGAATACGAGAAACTTTTTGCCGATACCACTTTTCATCAGCAGCGCTTTATGTTTATCCCGAATCAATCCGCCGCCGCACGGTACCTGGCAGTGTTTTCATCGTGGACTAAAATTTCGGAACTCGATTATTTCCGTAATGCAATGACAGCGGTCGGGTCGATATCGTCACCGCAGATTGCATTCAGTTATCCTGCACAACCTGTTCGCTATCAATCGGATTCCGCATTATATACGGTCAATTATACGATCTTCGTGCCTCACAACCGGACCGACGTGACAACGCAATTTGTCGGACGAAGCGAGTTGTATATGTCGCCCAATAAAAATAATATCTGGATGATCTACCGCTGGGTGGATTTTGAGACGAAAAAGGATTCCAGTTGGAGCGATCTGAAGGGACAGTTTGCAAAATGAGAGTAGTAATTTCCATGGTTATGTGTCTCTTTGTTTTTGGATGCGATAACCCTTTCGCACCCGCACTTGACACGTCGTTAGACGATACTCAGTCGATCCTGGGTGATCAGCGAACGGTGGATGGAGTGTTCCAAAATTTTAAACAATCCTATGCGTTCCGCGACTCAACAATATACGGACAACTGCTTGCGCCGAATTTTATTTTTGTCTATCGTGATTATGATAAAGGTGTCGATGTGTTTTGGGGACGTGATGATGATATCCGGACAACCTACGGATTGTTTCAGAATGTCCAGCGGTTGGATTTGGTGTGGAACACGATCATTGCTGCTAACGGCGATAGTTTGAAACAAAGTGTTACACGAAATTTTAATTTGACGGTTACATTTAGTCCCAGCGATATAGTGCGGGTGGATGGTTATGTGAACTTGACTATGGAACGAAATCAACCATCCGACGTCTGGCTGATTACCCGCTGGCGTGACGAATCGAATTTTTAATTTAGCGGCAGGACGGCGTTAACGCCGCCCTGCCAACAAAAAAATGAAAAAGATCACTGTCTCATTTCAAGGCGAATACGGCGCATTCAGCGAACAAGCGGCACTCGCTTATTTCGGAAAGAAATGCGTGCCGATCCCACAGGAAAATTTCCGCGACGTGTTTGATGATGTCAAGAACCGTCGGTCACACTTCGGCATCGTACCGATTGAGAATTCTCTATTCGGCAGCGTCAGTCAAAATTTTGATCTGTTGCTGGAGTATCCATTGTTCATTGTCGGGGAACTGAAACTCCGCATTAAAATGAATTTACTCGCATTGCGCGGTGTGGCCGTCAACGAGATCCGGCATGTCTATTCGCATCCGCAGGGATTGGGACAGTCCGATAAGTTCCTGCGTACGCTGAAGAATATCTCCACTCACCCGTTTTATGATACCGCCGGCGCCGCAAAAATGATCGCGGAAGAACAACGGACCGATGCGGCAGCAATCGCGAGCGAACAGGCAGCCGCACATTATGGATTAAAGATTCTCCGGAAGAGTATCGAAACGGATCATCGGAACTTTACCCGCTTTGTTGTTCTGTCCAAAAAACCAATTCAACCGGGACATCACGCAAAAACATCGTTGATCTTCGCGACAAAGAACGCCCCCGGCTCGCTCTATCGCTGCCTTTCAGTATTCGCATTGAAAAAAATCAATCTGCTGAAGATCGAATCTCGCCCGTATGTCGGCAGACCGTGGGAATATCTCTTCTTCGTCGACGTTCAGTCGGGTCAACACAACAAGAATTTGCCGGAGGCATTAAAGGAATTACAGCGGTCAACATCTTATGTGAAAATCCTCGGCACATATACTGTCGGGAAAGTGGTGAAATAGCATGGCAATGTTCTACACACTTAAAGAAGGCTTCTCGGGATTTAAACGCGCGCGCCTTTCCAGCATCATCTCCATTTTTACAATGACGATCTCTCTGTTATTGCTGGGATTGTTCGCGATCATCTACAACAACACGAATCAGATCATTCAGTCATTCCGTGACAAAGTTGAGATGGAGGTGTTCCTTTCCTCGGATGTTGACGATTCGCTTTCGGCGGAATTGCGAAACAAATTCCTCGAAATGCCGGGCATCGTTAGTGCAACATATATCTCAAAGGATGAAGCGGCAAAGATCTTTAAAAGAGAATTCGGTGAGGACATCAATGCTGTGTTGGATTTTAATCCCCTCCCCGCTTCATATAAACTACGGCTTGCGACGGATTACAAGAATTCCGACAGCGCTAAAGTGATCCACAAAGCTCTTCTCAAATTTGAAGGCGTTGATGACGTCGTTTATCGAAAGGCGCTGCTGGAAATACTTGACCGGCGGGTGAAGACGTTCATTGGAGCAAGCGCCGTCATCGGTATTACTTTGCTGATCGCGGCGATCTTTCTCATTTCCAATACCATCCGTTTAACCATTTACGCCAAGCGCAAAATGATCACCACAATGAAACTGGTCGGCGCGACGCGCGGATTCATCCGTATGCCCTTCCTGATCGAAGGAATGCTGCAGGGACTTGTCGGCGGCGGGTTGGCGGCAGGATTGATCTACGGAATTATCTTTATTGCGCAACGTTTTGTCGGAAACGACCTCGCAGAGTTTTTCACTGTCGAAATGCACTTCTATGCGGCAATGATCCTTCTCGGAATATTTTTAGGATTGCTCGGAAGCGGTTGGTCGGTGAAGAGGTTTATTTCGGAAAATATTGTATTGCAATAGTTTCTGTAAAAGCATAGCCACACCTGCCTGCCGTCAGGTCACGAAGGACTCCTTCGGAGCAGGGATTTCACAGGTTTAATCTGTGTAAAATCTGCGGCTAAACTCACACTATCTTCCTGTTTTCAGCAGTTTTAAAAAAAAGGTCGAAAAGTTGAGAAAATGGTTCAGAATCAAAGGATTTTTGATTAGCTCGGGTGTCCCAAAAAATGGTTCGTGATGCCTTTGTCATTCTCTTGCAAGAATAGAACGGTAGAGCCAGGGGTTTGCTTTCAATTAAGTTTAAATCAAATATTTTTATTAGTGTAAAACATCGTAGATGTTTAATTTTTGTAATAAGACATATCTCTGGAAAAAAGATCCTCGTAGAGGATCAATTGTTTTTTTTGATTGACGTTTGTCAGCAAAGAAATATTATAAATCCTCTACGAGGATTGAAATATGTGGGTTGAATATTTATCTACAACAATATAACCTCTACGAGGTTGTCAAAAATAAATTACACACAATCCAATTCGTTTGTTTCTTAGGGTGTCCCAATGCGGAAAACAGGACGCCCAATCATACTTCCCCGAATGAAAAATTGCTTCCGCAGCTTCCATATCATGCTGCGCGGTTGCAAGCCAGTATTGTCTGTAATCTTCTTTTGTCACAGTAGAAAACTAATCGAAAAAGGCGAGTCTGTCAACTCGCCTCACAGATCAAAATATAAAAACAAGGTGCCACTCACCTTTGAGGTGAGCGGCACTTTTTAATTACAGATATACAGATTTAAAACTGCGCTGCTACAAACTCCCTGTTCAATCGCGCAATATGCGTTACGGATATTTCTTTCGGACATTCCGCTTCGCACGCGTACGTGTTCGAGCAGTTTCCGAATTTCTCCTCATCCATTTGTGCGATCATGCGGGAAACACGCTCTTCGCGTTCTGCTTGCCCTTGCGGCAACAACGCCAATTGCGAAACCTTCGCCGCAACAAACAACATCGCCGAAGAATTTGGGCAAGCCGCAACACACGCACCGCACCCGATGCACGCTGCCGCATCAAAGGCTTCGTCCGCAATCGGTTTAGCAATAAGAATGGAATTGCCATCCGGAACTCCGCCGGTTTTTGCGGACGTATATCCGCCGGCACGCATGATGCGTTCAAACGACGTGCGGTCGACCATCAGATCTTTCAAAACGGGAAATGCCGCAGAACGCCACGGTTCGATCACGATCTCATCGCCATCCTTGAAACTGCGCATATGCAACTGGCAGGTCGCAATACCTCGTCCCGGTCCGTGCGCGCGGCCGTTGATCATTATGCCGCAGCTTCCGCAGATTCCTTCACGGCAATCATGATCAAACACGATTGGTGTTTCTCCATTCTTCACCAGACCGATATTCACCACATCGAGCATTTCCAGGAATGACATATCGGGCGAAACATCGTTTGCGATGTACTGGACAAAACGGCCTTCGTCGTTCTTATCGTTTTGTCTCCAAATTTTCAGCGTGAGTTTCATGGAATTCTCCTAATAGTCGGTAGTCGCAACCTTCTCTACGAGTCGTAGACAGGTTGCGCGACCTAAAGGTCGCGGCTACCGTTCAATTCTTATTTATAACTTCGTTGCGACTGATGAACGTATTCAAAATCGAGTTTTTCTTTATTCAACCTGGGACTGACGGTCTTACCGGTGTATTCCCAGGCGGCAACGTACGAAAATTTCTTGTCGTTCCGTTTCGCTTCGCCCTCTTCCGTTTGATACTCTTCGCGGAAATGGCCGCCGCACGATTCTTCGCGCTGTAATGCATCGATCGCCATCAACTCACCAAGTTCCATAAAGTCCGCCACACGCTGGGCTTTTTCGAGTTCGGTGTTGATGTCGTGTGCATTGCCGGTGATCTTCACATCTTTCCAGAACTTTGCACGGATCTCGGGGATGAGTTTGAGCGCTTTCTGAAGACCCGCCTTGTTGCGAGCCATACCGACGTAATCCCACATCACTTTTCCGAATTCGCGATGGAATTCATCAACCGTTTTCTTTCCGTCAATGCTCAATAATTTATTCACGGTGGCTGTCACGCCGTTTTCGGCATCTTTGAATTCCGACTTGTCGGTACTGACCGGCGTAAATTTATTGCTCGCAAGATAATCGCTGATCGTGTACGGCGCAATGAAATATCCGTCCGCAAGTCCTTGCATGAGCGCGCTTGCACCGAGACGATTCGCACCGTGATCGGAAAAGTTGGCTTCACCGAGGACAAAGAGTCCGGGAATCGTGCTCATCAAATTATAATCTACCCACAAACCGCCCATTGTGTAGTGCACAGCAGGATAAATGCGCATCGGTACTTCGTACGGATCTTCTCCGGTGATCTGCTTGTACATATCCAGAAGATTTCCGTATTCATCGAATATCGCATCGCGTCCAAGACGTTTGATCGCATCGTCAAAATCGAGATACACCGCCATCTTCGACGCTCCGACGCCGAAACCAGTGTCGCACATCTCTTTTGCCCGGCGCGACGCAACATCACGAGGAACAAGATTTCCGAAGGAGGGATACATTCGTTCCAGATAATAATCGCGTTCGTTCTCCGGGATTTGATTCGGTTGGCGCGAGTCTCCCTTCTTCTTGGGAACCCATACGCGGCCGTCGTTGCGCAAACTTTCGCTCATCAATGTCAGTTTTGATTGATGCTCGCCGCTCACCGGAATGCATGTCGGATGGATCTGAGTAAAACACGGATTTCCGAACAATGCACCGCGTTTGTGGGCGCGCCAAATTGCCGACGCATTGCTAGCTTTTGCGTTGGTCGATAGATAAAAGACGTTTCCATATCCGCCGGTTGCAAGCACAACAGCATCGGCGGAATACGATTCGATCTTTCCATTGATAAGATTGCGCGCAACAATTCCACGAGCTTTCCCGTCGACAATGACCAAGTCCAGCATCTCACGACGATCGTAGAATTTCACCGTGCCGGTATTGATCTGCCGATTGAGCGCCGCATAGGCACCCAGCAGTAATTGTTGTCCTGTCTGTCCCCGTGCGTAAAATGTTCTAGCAACCTGCGCACCGCCAAAGGAGCGGTTATCGAGATACCCGGCATAATCGCGCGCGAAGGGAACACCCTGTGCAACACACTGATCGATGATGCTGCCGCTCACCTCAGCAAGCCGGTACACGTTTGCTTCGCGGGCACGGTAGTCCCCCCCTTTCACGGTATCATAAAACAAACGATAGACACTGTCGCCATCATTGGAATAATTTTTCGGTGCGTTGATCCCGCCTTGCGCGGCAATACTGTGTGCCCGGCGCGGAGAGTCGTGATAGCAGAACGCCTGAACGTTGTAGCCGAGTTCACCGAGTGAAGCAGCAACGGATGAACCGGCAAGCCCCGTGCCAACGACGATGATATGATATTTTCGTCGGTTGGCAGGATTAACCAACTTCATGTTGAATTTGTGATTCGACCACTTTTTTTCAAGCGGTCCGTCGGGGATTTTCGAGTTGAGGGTCATAGGACTTTCACATTGACATTATTGTGCAAATGCAACGGCGCTTCCGCCAAAGAAATAGATATACAATGGAATAATTGCAAAACCGATCGGAACAACCAGCCAGAACAAAACAGCGATAAAGTCAATAACGCCGAAATATTTTTTTGTCCGCCATCCGAGCGTTTGGAACGCCGATTGAAATCCGTGGCGAAGATGATAACTTAATACAACAAGAGCGACTATATAGAAGATAACGTAAAAAGGTTCCCTGAACGTGGCATATACAAGCGAGGAGATTGATTGCTCACCATAAAATCTTGCCGGCACCCAGAATTTTCTTAAATGAACCACCAAAAAGAGAAGCACCAATGATGCCGAAAGCGCCATCATACGCGATTGCAGTGTTGTGTTATCGGCAAGTCTATAGACTCCGTATTTTTTACCGCGCGCACGGCGGTTTTGGAACCAGATTCGTGTTCCATTCACGATATGGAGAAGAATAAAACCAAGCAAACCGACTTCAAGAGTCCGAACAATCGGATTTCCCCCCATGAAATGGGCAAACGCATCGAATGCTTCACCGCCGTCGTTTTTCAGCAAGAGAAGGTTTCCGGCAAGATGTTCAAGAAGAAAGAGACAGAGGAAGATGCCCGTCAGGCTCATCAGGATCTTTTTACCGACGGACGAGTTGATAAAATCGAAGAATGCTTTCATATCGTAAGAACGGTTAGTTCGAGAATGAAAAAATTTGCCGTAAGAAAGTATAAAAGAAATCGAAGAAATGCAATTCACATGTGAGACTTTCCTCACGTGAGACTTTCCAAGTCTTAAAGACTTGGAAAGTCTTGTCATAAAACAACAACGGCTGAATTTTTCTGTTCAGCCGTTGAATTATTACTTCTTCGTCATCACAAAGACGCCGTTCCAGTCATCCGGCGGCGGAGAGTCGATAAAGAGGGTTGCCCGCTGAATGTAGAGATTGGAAACAATATCGTCGCGCCGGATCGACAGCGCCTGCTGGAACTGATCGATCGCACTTTTCCACGCACGTTTTTTGTATGATTCCAATCCGTTGTGGTAAAATTCAAGAAAACGCTTGGTCGCATCGGTTTGTGCTTCGTCCGCATGACCGATCAGCTCATAGATGCGCACCGGTTCGGTTTTACCGACCACCACCACCAGATCCATTTCGCGCGAAAGAATTCTGTCATGGACTTTGCGATACGTGTTATCGCTCATCAATAATCGCGTGCCGTATTCTTTATTGACACCTTCCAGACGCGAGGCAAGATTCACTGCGTCGCCGACCGCAGTATAATTCAATCGTTCCTCCGCTCCCATATTCCCGACCACGGCTTTGCCGGTGTTAACGCCGATCCGTTGGTTGACAACAGGACGACCGAAATGGATCCATTTAGTATGCAGGGCGAGCAGTTTCCTTTGCATATTTAATGCAGAACTGCATGCATGATAGGCATGATCTTTATTATCAAGCGGCGCGCCCCAAAATGCCATGATCGAGTCGCCGATGTACTTATCAATTGTGCCGTATTCTTCCAAAATAACATTGGTCATTTCGGTGAGGTAGGAATTCAACATCGCCACGGTGTTTTGCGGTCCCATTTTCTCAGCCATTGCGGTAAATCCCTCGATGTCGGCAAACATTGTCGTCACTTCGCGTTCTTCTCCGCCGAGTTTCAAGAGCGCCGGATTGTCGATGAGTTGTTGAACGACTGATCGATCAACGTATTTTTCAAACATTCCTTTGATCTGAGATTTTTGTCTGCCTTCCGTCGCTGCGTTATAGCTCATTGCCGACGCATAACAGAAAAACAGCGCAAAGAGAGGTTCCACCAAATAGTACATTTCCCCGTTTTCCACAAATGTTGAATAGGCAAATCCCACATATCCGGCAATCAGCAGTATCCCGATAGGAGCGCTCCATCGCAGTTTTAACAGTATTGCGGCGATGGTAACAATCAACGCCATGATGAGTAACACCGTCCATTGTGCCGTGGAGGAAGCACGGGTGATAAATTTCCCCATCATGATCTGGTCATACACGTTGGCATGCACAAAACAGTTCGGAGAGATATCGGCGAGCGGCGTTGCGTTATGATCGCCGATCGAACGCGCTGTCGGTCCGATAATGACGATTTTATCTTTAAACATATTGAGCGTTGCCATATCTTTTTTTACAAATGCATCAAGCACTTCTTGAAATGACACTTGCTTGTAGGTATCGTTCGGACCTGCATAATCAATTTGCAAGTCTCCGCTCGGCTGTAACGGGATCTCAAATTGTCCTGCGCGGACAAGTAATCCGGTTTCCGTGGCTTCAACGGTAATGGTATTCAAATCGATCTGTGCAGCGGCAAACGCCAGCGCTGCGCCAAAGGTCGGATAATAATCCCCCGCATATTCCACAAAGAACGGAACGGAGCGGATGACACCATCGATTGTATCCGGATGCAAAAGAATATGCCCGACACCTGCCGCCAAGTTGGCGAGCGAATCGAACGGACGTTCATCAATATATGTTGCACGGGGAAATGGAAATCTTGCCCCATCCGAAGGATGCTCCGCATGGATGGGAATAGAATGTTGATGCAGGGTTTGATACGCCTCTTTATCAATAGCGCGTACTTCTCCGGGGCTGACATTGCCGGGCACGAACGGTCCGATGGCATGATACACATTGTTCGCGTAATTATGGAACAATAAGAACTGACTGTTTTGATAAAGAGATATACTGTCTTGTTTGACCGTCGGAAAAATTTCGTCGACTCCAATAGCGACTGCACCGCTTTGCGCGAGAATTGCAAGGAGTGTTCCGAATTTTTCACGAGGGATCGGGTAATCCAACTCTTTGATCGTGTATTCATCGATCCGCACGATGACCACATTGTTCGTGTGGGGACGTTCCCCGCGTACGCGCAGCATCCCGTCGTATGCCTTGCGTTCGAGCGATTGAAAAAATTCCAACTGGAAGAGCAGTGTTGTCAAGCCAACGGCAACGACTGCAAAGAGGATTCCGAAGAGAGACTTGATGAATTTTTTGTTCATAAGTGATGACCTGAGAATGATGGTGAGTTCGTGGCTTTTGCGCCAAATCCGCCAGAGGCGGAAAAGGCGCATGAGCCTGTGGCTTTAAAACAAATTACCCTCCGTGTCGGAGCATAACGTGTGCAACAAAAATGCCGTTGCGGAACGAACTCTTATAGACAAATTTATTGTGAGTGGAGCAATGGTTCATTTTATATTTTTGTTGCTGTTAGTTGCAGTTGCCCGCCTGCGGGCCGAAACGCTGCCCTTCGGCGTGCAGGCCCGTTACCTAAGCAAAATGAGTTTCTTTGTTTCAGTAAATAATTCCGCTTGCAACCGATAGAAATAAACACCGCTGGGCAATGCTGCCGCATTCCATCGCCGTACGTACGTTCCAGCAGGCAACTCGTCTGTGAGCAGAATCGACACTTCTCTTCCCAAAGCATCAAAGACTTTTAGTGATACAAACGATTTAGATGGAAGACTAAAGGAAATAGTCGTGGATGGGTTGAACGGGTTCGGGTAGTTCTGCATTAAGGAAAAACCTGCCGGGATGGTGGCGCTCAGATGCTCTTCAACCGCCGTAACCCCACCAGTGTTAGTGCGAAGAATTGTGCCCCGGTTTCCCACCGCCGTTCCTGTGTTGGCATCGGTGAAGGAGACGCCATAGAGAGCATTCGTTGTGGGAATCATCTGGTTTGTCCATATTGTCCCGCCATTTGTCGTGCGGAGTATCATTGCAGCAGGACTAATCTGCGACGGACTTCCACCCACCGCCGTTCCTGTGTTGGCATCGGTGAAGGAGACGCTATAGAGGGCATACGATGTTCCGATATACCGGATTGTCCAACTTGCGCCGCCATTGGTGGTGCGAAGAATTGTGCCAACACTTCCCACCGCCGTTCCTGTGTTGGCATCGGTGAAGGAGACGCTATAAAGAGTATTCGTCGTTCCGATTGACTGGCTCGTCCAACTTGAGCCGCCATTGGTAGTGCGAAGAATTGTGCCAACACTTCCCACCGCC
>Ga0209516_1000312_pt1 | contig 11203 bp, 7 predicted proteins | sample Napbiome12C3dose_FD_187716 | JGI IMG/M metagenome (GOLD analysis project Ga0209516, IMG submission 187716) | Groundwater microbial communities from S. Glens Falls, New York, USA - Naphthalene biodegradation metagenome 12C3dose (SPAdes) (version 2) ... | reverse complement strand
GTTATGATCTCACGGGCATATTGCGCTGGTCAAAGGAAATAACGGCAAACGAATTGCAGCCGAAATAAAACAATGAAAGACTTCACACCATCGACACGCATTCTCATCATTGAAGACGAAAAAAAAATCTCCGCGCTGATCCGCAAAGGACTCGAAGAGGAGAAATACTCCGTCACAGAGGCGCAGGACGGAGAAAAGGGAGAACACTTCCTCAAAAAAGAATTGTTCGACCTCGTCATACTGGATATCATGCTGCCGAAAAAAGACGGACTGGAAGTGCTGGCAGAATTGCGCAAAGAAAACAACGTCACACCGGTGCTGATGCTGACCGCAAAAGGAACCGTGGACGACCGCGTACGCGGGCTGGATACAGGCGCCGATGATTACCTTGTAAAACCCTTTGCCGTTGCGGAATTGCTCGCGCGTGTGCGGTCGCTGCTGCGCAGAAAAAAAGGAACGGAACAATCTTCGACCGTGCTGTCCATTGCCGATCTGACGCTCGATCTGGTCTCTCACAAAGCGGTCCGCGGCGGGAAAACGATCGACCTTACCTCAAAAGAATTCGCATTGCTGGAATATTTTATCCGTAACAAAAATAAAACATTGAACCGCAGCACGATCACCGAACATATTTGGAACTACAATTTCGACACCGGAACAAACATCATCGATGTATACATCAACCACCTGCGCAGCAAAATTGACGGAGAATTTACCAAAAAATTACTCCACACCGTGCGCGGGGTTGGTTATGTAATGAAAGACCAATAATAATGATTGCGCTGATAACACAGATTTTACGCAGATGTTTCATCTGCGAGTTATCTGCGCCATCTGAGAAATCATTATGAATTTTCAACGCTCCATACGGGTCAAACTGACGCTGTATTATTCGCTCATTGTCGGCGCAACGCTCTTTGCATTTGCCGCGGCGTCGTATTATTACACCGAACAAAATCTCCTGTCAAGTCTCGACCGTTCGTTGTACAACGAGGTAGTCTGGCTGAAAAATTTTATCGAACCGCAGGCACGAAATGTAAAACTGAAGAAAAAGCGTATTACCCCGAAACAGCAGGCGGCGAATGAAAAAAAATCGCCGACACAGCCGATCCGGCGATCTGATGAAATTGAAATGGTAACGACGGACTCTACTGACATCGAATTGGATGCCATTTGGAATCAGATCTACGAACACACCCTTCTCACGCCGAAAAAACAGATCATTCAGATCCGCGACCGCAACAACGATATTCTGTACAAATCGGGTCTCGGAAAGGAAGACATTGAGTTTGACGATATTCCGTATAATATTACCAAACTTGTCACCATCTGGAATTCTAAAGGACAACCGATCCGACTTGCGGTCAGTCAGGATCAATACATGAAAGTGTATGTCGCTTATCCGATCTCGGAGATCAACGAGGTGCTCGCGAGTCTGTTTTCCCTCTTCATCTATTTTATTCCGGTCGCACTGATTGTGTCGGTGTTGGGAGGATATTTTCTTGCATCGCGTTCGTTCAAACCGGTCGATGAGATCACCCGCATTGCCCGTGCGATCACTGCACACAATCTCGACAGGCGTATTCAGCATTCCGGCGTGGATGACGAACTGGGGCGGCTGGTGGCAACCTTCAACGAGATGATCATTCGTCTGCAACATTCGTTCAGTCAAATTCAGCAATTTTCCATCGATGCATCGCACGAACTTCGCACGCCGTTGACCATCATGCGCGGCGAATTGGAACTTGCGGTTCGCGCCAAGCACCAAACGCCGAAAGAATACCGGCAAATACTTTCCAGCGCACTCGAAGAAACCATCCGGATGACGACCATCGTCGAAAATCTTCTCGCCCTTACGAAAGAGGATCTCGAACGTTCGCCGACGGATTTCCGGGATGTGTGGCTGCGGCAGATCGTGGAAGAACTTCATGAAGACAGCGAATTGCTCGCCGAAAATAAAAAGATCACCGTGAAGGTCGGTACGATGGATGATGCACTCATTCACGGAGATCCGGTCCGCATCCGTCAATTGCTCCTCAATCTCATCGACAATGCAATCAAATACACGCCCGAAAAAGGGACGGTGGAACTTTCCCTCACGCGCGAGAACGGAAATGCGAACGTGAGGGTGAAAGATACCGGGATCGGCATTCCGCATGAAGAACAGACAAAAATTTTTGACCGCTTTTATCGCATCGATAAAGCGCGTTCGCGCGATATGGGGGGAAGCGGGCTTGGTCTTTCCATCTCGAAATGGATCGCAGAATTGCACGGAGGATCAATTTCTGTTGAAAGTGAAATTAAAAAAGGGAGCGTGTTTACCGTGACGTTGCCGCTAAAAGCAGCATTTCGTTCTTGAATTCATGTATAAATAGTCGAGCCTTAAAAAGAAGGAAACCTTCCGAAGGTTTTCCCATTAGCAAATGAAAACCTTTTGAATATTACCATTTCTCGAAGATAACCTTCGGTCTACGACTCGTCTACGACCCGTAGGGTAGAGAAGGTTGCGCATCATTTTTACTTTTTAAGGGACGACTAAATACTCAAACCTTAAAAAGTAAGAAACCGAGACTTCTGAATAATTCGAAAGATGTCAGACATCTTGCCTATTTAGAATGAACAAACTTGAAAATTTTGTGAAATTCATTGATGAGATGTCAGACATCTTCTTAAAAAAATTATTTTTCAGAAGTTTCAAACCTTGTCTCTACAAGCCGTAGGCAAGGTTTCTTGATCAACAACGAAACAACGTCCAAATTTTATCAGCCAAAGGACTAATGAGATTCTGCTCAATACTCTTATGCCGCTTGAGTTGTACAAAGGAACCAAACATCACACAACCATCACTAAATTATTTCCTGCAATAGTTCTTTTCGTGGATTAGGAATGACAACTTTGTTGACAAGCAAGCCGCGTGCAGAACACACTGCCGCGGCTGAATCTACCGCCGAGCGCACCGCGGCAACGTCCCCCGTCATCGTTACGAATGCTTTTCCGCCGAGCGCCATTGCAAGACGAATCTCGATAAGTTGAATGCGCGCAGTTTTCACCGCGGCGTCTGCCGCTTCAATCAACGATGCAACGCTGAACGCTTCCACAATGCCGAGCGCTTCCAACATTTGCACTTGTGTTGTGCCGGAGATTGCTGGAAAAACATCTTTGTGAACGTTGGGAATGACAAACGTGTCAATCACCATTCCCGTTCCGCTTACTGCACCGGCGTCAACGCTGGCGCGGACTGCGGCAACGTCGCCGCCGACCATCACGATATATTTTCCGGAACATATACTGCGCGAGAGAATCATTTCAACTTCAGCGGCTTTCAGCATCGCGTCGCCGACTAAATATCCAGCCGCAATACTCGAAAGCTCAATCAACCCGATGGAATTCATTTCTATCATGCGTCTCCTTCTCTCTATTTTTGTTCGATAACAATTTCGTCGTCGAGCGCCGTGACGACGCCGTCAATGCTTGCATGAACTCGCGCACCGAGCTTTCCTTCCGGAATTTCTCCGATGACAGAACCGGCTTTCACTTCGCTCCCAACTTTTACTACGGGAATTGACGGCGCGCCGATATGTTGTGTCAACGGTATTCGTACTTTCTTCGGCGAAAATTTTCTCTCTCGAAAATGCGCCGGCACATCATAGTCCCTCACGCCAAGTTTGCCGATAAGCTGTTTCAGCGGAACGTGCCTGCCGTCGTAAATTGGATGCGGCTTCACGTCGCGGTTGCCGTTCCACTTCAGTCCTTCCGCTTTCAAATCGGTTTTCGCTTTGTCGCACGCTTCCTTCGGATACAAATCTTCTGGACACGCATACAGCGTGCACAAGCCGCACGCGCAGCACAGTTGCGCCCACTGATTCCAAATATCTCTGCCGGTTGCGGTGAAGCTGAGACTGCGCATTACTTTGTGCGGCTGAACGTCGTAGCCCAGTAAATAGCGCGGACAAAATTCCGTGCAGTAACTGCACTGGTCGCACGCCGATTTCCCTATGCGGTGCATTGATTGTTCCGGCAAACTTTTTCTTTGGATCAAACGATGCTCGACTGGCAGAACAACCAACCCCGCGCATGTTTTTGTGATGGGCAGACTCATATCCGTTGTGAGTTTTCCCATCATAATGCCGCTGATAAACACGGCGTAATCGGCAACCGTCGCGCCGCCCGCCGCTGCAATGACGTCAGTGAAGCTGATTCCAATCGGAACAGTAAACGTTGACGGCTCTTTGACTGCTCCAGCAACGGTAATACATTTTGTTGTTACGGGAATTCCTTCAGACGCAAAGTACATATTGCGGAGCGTCTCCACATTGTTCACAACAATTCCAACATCCAACGGAATTCCTTGCGGCGGAATAAGCCGCTTCGTCGTTTCGTACACGAGAATGTATTCATCGCCCGTCGGATAGTAATCGCCGAGAAGTTTCAACTCAACATTCGTCTTTCCAAGCGCAGACTTCACGCCGCCAAGTTTTTCCTCGTATTTTTTCTTAACGCCGACAATGCCCTTCTTTGCGCCGGTGGATTCAATCAATTGAACAATGCCGTTCACCACTGCATCAGGTTCTCGAGTCAGCAGTTCCAAATCTTTGTGAAGAAGTGGCTCGCATTCCGCACCGTTAGCAATAACATATTCAACTTTCGACGCGGCTTTCACGTGCGCAGGAAAACCCGCGCCGCCGCAGCCGACAACGCCGGCGTTTTTTATTTTCTCATGAAATGTCATTCGTGATGTCGCAATTGACGGGAAAGCAACGAAGATTTCATCCGATTATTGTCCGAGAGACATGGACGAGAACCCCCCTTCTGCGTTAGAAGAGTTTTCAGAATCGATATTTTTCTTTTAGAAACTAAAACTTCACCCCGTGAGATAGTATATGTTTGGCAGAGAAACAAATGATGAAGGCATTCTATCTCACGGGGTAGATCGACTTTTCGTCCACGTCTCGAGGCTATTTGGATTGTTTCATATAGGCTTTGAACTTCGCTGCAAAATCAGATGTGGGCTTGAAATTATTTTCCTTTGTCTTCATGACAATCTCCTTCGCAGGCAATCTCCAAAAAATGGTTGTGCTGTCTTTACCTTGCACAACGGTTCCGTTTGTCCCGACAAGTCGGGATTGGTCTCCTTTGATTGTAAATCGCAGCGTATCATTTTTTACTTCGCGATTGAAAATCTCTGCAATGTCGGCAAAGATTGCCACCTCTTTCCAGACAAGCGCGTTATCGTTAAGCGACAGGTTTCGGTCTTTCACATAGAGACCATCGTGCACTCGCTGTAACAGGTAATCATCGTTTTTCCAATAACGAATCGCCTGTTCAAAATCTTTCTGCTGTTTCAATAGTTTAATTAGTTCTCACTGGAAAAAAGAGAACCCTTCTCTACGAGTCGTAGACAAGCGTTATTGTATCGATATGTATAATCACTGCTGTCCCGTTCAAAAATAGTAATCGCCTATAAGTTATTTAAGCACAAATAGATACAATTAAAAAACTGAAAATCGATTTGAAATTATTTTAACAATTTGAAACCTCACGAACATTCATTTTTCTCAGCAATATTGCGATGGCACAAATGTTGAGCAAAAGTTCAACGGGACAGTAGTGATGTATAATCTCTATAATTTTTTACCCATCGATAGAGAAAACGCTTGTCTACGACTCGTAGAGAAGGGTTGTATAACTCAAGACTTTTTCAGTAAGAACTAATTAATTGTTTCATGACGACTACTCCTTATTATTGTGGACAGAAGTGATCACTTCACAGACCAACAACGCAAGGGCAATCTTTCTGAAAGTTTAGTGATTATTGGCGAGAGAATCAAGCAGAGAGACACAACGTTACGAAAGCATTGCATGCTTTTTTTGTAATTACTCAGTCACTCACAAAGTGATGCCTTTCCGAAGTCCCAAAGGGATCCTCGACCGTTTGTTTGGCGGGGAGTAGAAATCGACCCCGCAGGGCGGGGGTCAAATGTTTGTAAGATTAACACCCGGGTATATTACAACTCCGGAGTTGTACGCCTCAGATTGAACACATTCATCAAACACTTGGCGATAACACTCCGTTAGAAGTTATTGAAGAATGGAAAAAACAACAAGAATTAAATAACAGAACCACTCATTCAAAGGCTGATGAGCTTCTGGCTCAATACTCTTATGCCGCTTGAGTTGTACTAAAGGAACCAAACATCACACAGCCTCATAATTTAAAAAAAAGCCGTCCCCACACCGTCGGGACGGCTTTAAATTAAGTTTACTTATTTATGAGTCGAATCTAAAAAATTCATTATGGCAAAAAATCATTTGAATTTTGCAGAAAAACCAAACACAAAACTCACCTTTTAGGCTTTTTAGAGTAGACTCATTTATGGTTAAAATTTATAAGTAAGCCCTACATTAAATATCATTCCTAATTGGCTGAAATGAAATCCATCATAAGTCATTATTGAATAGCGTTGGTTAAATGTAATTAGGTTTGATTGAACCTTTTTCTGTGCAGGGTCTTTTAAAATCTTCTCACCATTTGCATTTAATGCCTCAAAATCCCATTTAGGTGTCACATTGAGAATATTATTAACATTCGCAGAAAGACTTAAATTATCATCAAAAGCATAATTAAGACTAATATCTGTTAACACTTTTGGTTCGAATACTGTTTTTAGATTTGCATCCATACCAGCTTGTCTAAATTCAGTTGAACCAAAATAAGTGTTATTGAGTGATAGATTTATATTTCCCATTTCATAGGTTGCACCAACAATAAATTTCTGTTTTGGTCTTGATGTAAAGAATAAAGCTTCCTGTGTTGCATCAATTACATCTGTTCCCTTAACTTTTAGTATAGCACCATCTCTTTCATTTATTAGATTAATATTTCCGGCAACCGAAAGTCCTAAAACTCCAGAAGCAAAATCAATATTTTGGTAATTGAGCACTACATCAACACCAGAAGTTTTTGTACTGATCGAGTTAGTAAAAAATTCTACTTCACCACTGGCGGTTGCAACCCTATTACTTATAACAATTCTATCTTCAAGAGCGATATCGTAATAATCCAATGTTAAATTTATATCGGAAGTAAGAATTGCACCTAAACCATAAGTAAGATTTGTTGATTTTTCAGGTGTTAATTTATTAACTCCTAAGATTCTTGCTTGCGGTGAAACATTGTTTACTAAACCGATTGACTGAATACCTTTCCCTGGCACAAAAGAATATTGTACTCTTTGAGTATAAATTTGATGTAATGTTGGAGCTTTAAAACCGGTTGAATAGGAACCTCGTAACGTAATTTTATCATCATACGTTTTATAACGAGAACTTAGTTTATACACAAAAGCATCGCCAAAATCACTGTAATATTCGCTTCTTACAGTAGCAGCTACTAATAAGCTTTTTGTTATGTCATATCCAACATCAAAGTAACCACCAAAATTATAACGATTAAATATGCCGGAATTTTCTGGTCTATTTCCAGCATAGGAGTCAGCTCCTATTCCATCCCAAGATGCTTTATCGCCGGTGGTAATTTCAAAAGTCTCACTTCTGAATTCAGTTCCAAAAGCTAAACTAAGTTTATCGGTTACTGCTCTGGAGACATCGATATTCCCAACTTGATGTGAGAATGTCGTTCCACCCGGTTTGAAACTGATCGGGCTGTTTTCTCTATAAATATTTGCTCCATTTGTATCTTTAAATGCGGATCGATTATGAGAATTAAATACTGTATAATCTATGGTGTTAGATCCAGTTGTTAAACTAGCATCAAAATTCCAACCCATTTTCTTTGTACGAACACCAAGAGTTGCATTGTAATCTATTAAGTCACCATCAAAAGTTGGAACATATCCTACATAAGAACCACCTGGTCCATTCGGGAAAAAGTTAGCTAAATATGGAAAAGCTGATACTGGTCTCCAATAAGGAGTTCTATAGTTAGCATACGAATTAACTTTTTTATAGAAATAAGCAGCGTTTGCATATAAATCTGTATTCTCGGAAAGATTAATACCACTATTTATTAAAAATTTAGCGGCTGAAGTTGCTGGAGAAGAATTTCTGTTGCCAGCATATTTATCATAAGCTAAAAATTTATCTACATCCGCTTTACTTGCACCAAAATCTGCCATCTCTCCTTCAGCATCAACAACTCCTGATCGTCTGGCTTCCCCGACTCTTGATAAATCAATAGTGTAATTTACAAATCCTGTGTTTTCGCCAATTGAACTGCCATTGTTTAATGAAATACCAAATTTTTTCCCATCACCTTCTGATGTCATACCACTATTAACAGCGAAGTATCCGCCATCGGTATTGTCTTTTAATACTATATTAACAACACCTGCAATTGCATCCGAACCATATTGCGCTGATGCACCATCTCTTAAAATTTCTACTTGTTTAATTGCATCTATCGGAATTGCAGATATATCAGCACCTGATTCACCGCGGCTTGGTGAGGTTTGAGTATAAACTAATGCACTTAAATTTTTTCTTTTTCCGTTAATTAGAATTAATGTTCTGCTTACTCCCATATTTCTAATTTCATAAGGATCTAACAATGCTGTTGCATCATTAACAGGGGTTTGAACAGTATTGAAAGATGGAACACTATATTGAAGAATTTTATCAAAAGAATTTTGCCCTGATGAAGATATTTCTATTAATGAAAATGAAATAATATCAATAGGTAATGGCGAATCAATAACTGTTCTTTCTTGTGAACGAGATCCAAGAACGACAACTTCCTGCATTTGTTTTGCTTCAACACTAAGAGAGACATTTATAATTTTATGTTCTCCATCGCCAATTTTTACATTTACTGTTTTAGTAGTGTATCCAACTGATGAATAAGATACTGAATATGAACCTGGTTCCAATTTTAGTCGGTATTTACCATTTTCATCGGTTGCGACACCTTGCTTTGTAGCTTTGACCATTACAGTTGCCCCCACAACTGGGCTTCCATCACTTGTTACAACACCAGAGAGTTCTTGTGCAAATGCACTGCCTGATATCGCAAATAATAGAACGGTAAAGTAAAAAAGTTTTTTGTTCATAAAACTTTCCCTTTGTATGTGAATAAATTTAGTTAATTGGTAAAATGGTCAAGTCTCTATAATGAATATCGGATCTTTTTGTGTGATTTATTGGGTAAATGTAATATTTAGTAACAAGAAACGCAAGCTTTTTGTTTTTGTTTCTGTTGTAATACGGCATTGACAATGCCAGGTAGATGGTAGTATGTATTGTAAAAAAACGCACACCGAGGCGTACGCCTACCGAGTTTTTTTACTTTTTAAGGGACGACTAACAAAGGAAATTCAGAAGTTCACCAGAAAAAGAATAATAAAAAGACTCTTCGAATGATTAATATTGTAGAAAACCTTTTAGCTTTATTAGACATCTCCCTATTCTTTCAGCAGAAACAAATTATTTTTTTCATTCCATTTTTTCATTGCATTGCATCTTGCAATGTGAATGAGTATTTTTTCACAGCACAAATTCGCAACGTTGCCATCATCAATTCTGGAGATACGAATGTCATCTGAACAACAAGAAACAACACTCGCACGTCGTTTAACGCTGACCAATGCAGTTATGGTGGTGATCGGTTCCGTGATCGGTTCGGGAATTTTTCTGACGCCGCAGAACGTCGCCGCTTCGGTCGAAATTCCGGGCATCATGATCGCGGTGTGGATTCTTACGGGGGTTCTCACACTCGCCGGAGCGCTCACCAATGCTGAAGTGGCAAGTCTGATTCCTGAGGCGGGAGGACAGTACGTGTTTTTTCGCGTCACCTACGGTCAACTCACGGCGTTTTTGTACGGATGGACGACATTCATCGTGTATCAGACCGGCTCCATTGCGGCGATTGCTGTGGCATTCGCAAAATATTTCGGCTACTTCGTCGATCTTCCGAATTTTGGTCCGGAATTAGAAGCGTGGAAATTGCCGTTGGTCGGCAACATATATCCTTTAAAAGATTTCGGCGTAACGATGGTCGCGATTCTTGCTATTATCACCGTAACGACGATCAATTATTTTGGCGTGCAGTTCGGCGGAATGATACAGAACGTGTTCACATTCCTGAAAGTGCTGGCAATCGGCAGCATTATCGTTCTCGCATTCACCGTCGGCAGCGGGAACACCGAGAACTTCTTTCCTCTCTGGGGAACACCCTCATCGAATGCCCTGCTTTCCGCGATCGGAGTGGCAATGATCGCCACACTTTGGTCGTACGACGGATGGAACAGTTTAACATTCCTTGCGGGTGAGGTTGTTGAACCGCAGAAGAATATCCCCCGCGCGTTGATCTTCGGAACCATTGCCGTCATCATTATCTACGTGCTGACCAACATGGCATATCTGTACATTCTCCCCATCGGACAAATTGCACAATCCAAGCTGGTCGCCGCAGATGTTATGGATACGATCTTCCCGAGTCTCGGCGGTGCAATTATTTCTGCGATGGTGATGATCTCCACGTTCGGAACGGTTAATGCTACCTCGATGACTACCGCCCGTGTATTTTATGCGATGTCAAAAGATAAAATGTTCTTTAAGGGTATGGGCAAGGTGCATCCCAAATTCCGAACGCCGGCAAAATCGCTCGTCATTCAGGGCTCGTGGGCATGTATTCTGTGCTTAACCGGAACGTTCGATCAGATCTTCACCTATGTGATCTTTGCGGGATGGATCTTTTACGCCCTAGGAGCCGGTGCAGTCTTCATCCTCCGCAAAAAACAACCGCAGGCTCAACGGGCATACAAAGTCCCGTTGTATCCAATTGTACCGATCCTCTTCATTATCGTTGCCACGTGGTTCGTCGTTAATACGATCGTTGAACAAACGGCAGATTCGATGGTAGGTTTGTTACTGCTTGTTGCCGGAGTTCCATTCTATCTGTATTGGCAGAAGCAAATGAAGAAAGCGTAATCAAATTTATCCCTGATTTGTCATTAGAGATTATTTCACGTCAATACATATACTCATCTTCTTTTCTTTGCGACAAAGAAAAGAAGCAAAAGTCCCGCTGTACGGGATGCCGCTCATTAATATTTTCTGGTGGCGGCGAAATCTTTCGAAATCGTAACGCGCGAATCAATCCCCACATCGCACAACGCCGTCAATTTCGATGCGTACAGCGTGCAGAACATATTCAAGTGCACTACCAGTGCATCGAAATTGAAACGCT
>Ga0209516_1000306_pt1 | contig 11310 bp, 9 predicted proteins | sample Napbiome12C3dose_FD_187716 | JGI IMG/M metagenome (GOLD analysis project Ga0209516, IMG submission 187716) | Groundwater microbial communities from S. Glens Falls, New York, USA - Naphthalene biodegradation metagenome 12C3dose (SPAdes) (version 2) ... | reverse complement strand
CTTCTGTTTACCCCCCGCCGTTTCGAGCCAAAGGGGGGTGGCAATTTGCCCCCACCCTTTGGCTAACTCAGCGTCCCGACGACGTAAATCCTTGATGTACCCCGTAGGGTCAACAGAATCCGTCAAGGCGGCAACCACGTCAACTATGGCAAACCACCATTCGTTGCTATGCAGGGTGCGCCTGATTTGTTTGTCCTTAAAGACGATGAGGTTGGTTTCCATGTCGAGTTATCCTTCTGTCCGCCTCACCAGCATCAGGCCGCAGCCGAAGCCCTTGGCTGGGCCGATGCCGGTCTTTGTTATGAAATCGGCACCACGGAAAGTAGGCCAAGCCCCATTGCCTTCCCATGGCCGATCCCCTTTTGCAATGCCGCTCGAAACTTATCCGCTTCGGTCACCATAAGCATTCCGTCGTAGAGCACCGAAAAAACGCTGATCCCATTACCTGTATGTTGTTTCCCTCGTAACAATTGCGGCTGGGAAACCCGCACATCGGCCTGCCCTGGTGACGTTTCGGACAAATCGAACGTCGCAAGTTTGGGGAGTGAAAATCCGTGTTGCTGTCCTTTCCGCACCAACCACAGCACCTGATCCATCTCCTTGAGCAGCCCTTGGCGCTTGCCATTGCGGGTTACACAGGGGTTAGCGCGGAGTCTAAACCGAAACCGTTGCCCGGTTTTGAGCGTGTCCAGTTTCAGCCGATCCGCGAGGTTAATAGCGGCATCGGCCTTTGCCAGCCACCTTTGCACGCCAATGCCGGACCACTCCGGCATCGTCCGGCTCTGCACAAGGATTCTAGGCTGGCCAGTGGGATCATTTTCCGGTTCAAGCCGCCACATGAATTCAGCATCAGGGCATTTTCTGTCCGGCCTGCTGAAGGCCCGACAGATGGTGGAGTGAAGCTGATAGGGGTCGGCAAGATCACGCCTAGCCTCGCGGCAACGTGGGTCAAGGTGGATTCTATGCAGGAACATGAGGCACCTCCTTGGGAAAGGGTAGCCATTCCGAACGGACGAAACGGGTACCGAAACGACGCTCGGCAAAGGATGAGAGCGGCTGATCCATTTTAAGCAAACCAGACCCGTCCGTGGACTCGAAGGTGACCAGAAGCTGTTCGGGAAGGTCTTCCCATTTGCGCTGGGTTGCGATCCATGGCCATTGCGCCATAACCTCCCGCATCGATCTTTCCTGCACACCATCCTCAATCCAGATTGGCTCGGAAGGAAGATAGGATTTGCGGCCCAGGGCAAGAGGCCAGGCAGGGTCTTTCAGCTTGGCATGCGCCTTATCCAGATACGTAATATCCTCTCCTTCGAGGACCACCAGGAAAGCGGCATCGGCAAGATAAAAGCGCTGAGAGACCACACCTCCACCCTTGGCCTGTGTGCCATCCGCCTTGATAATGGTGTCGGTTTTGGCACAGCCCGCTGTCTGGTAATCGCGTTTGGGTAGCCCCGGTCTATCGTGACGAACTCCCATGGACAGACGCGTGAGCGGTTTCAAATCTTCCCAATTCTCACGGTCAATTCCCAAGGCGGCGGCCAGGAGGCCGATGACTCCGGACTTGCTGGGCTCCTTGCCGGTGTCCCGTTGGTCAAAACGGCTGGCGGTGCCCCACGATTGCATGGGACCAACCAAGCGAAGCAACAATGTAGGCATGGGTTACTCCTTTACAACGGCTGAAAGGCTGGAGGTAAGAAGCTGGTCCAAAGTTTTCACGGTGGCACCGAAGCTATCGAGTTTGGCCTCGGTCAGGTTAAGGACAAAGGTCTCCCCGTCACCACCAAATACGGCCTGAAGCGTCTTGGCCTTCTTGATCAGTTCATCGGCCGATTTTCCGGTCAACGATTCTCCCTTCCGCACCCAGACAGCGGTCTCAAAGGCATTGGCCAGGTTGCGGGGTGCGGTGTTACGACGTACGGAAACGGCTACGAACTCCGGGGGATTGTGAGCGGCAAAAGTGTTCTGTTTGCCGGTGGGCTCAGCCACCACGAAGCCTTCCAAAAAGGCCCGTAACCCCTTGGCCGCCAACTCCGTATCGTTTTGAAGATTCTTGACGAGTTGCACCCAATCCACCACGGCATAGCGGTAGAAACAGGCCGAGTTGAATTCTACGGTACCCATCATGTCGGCGCCTGACGTGTCCTCAGGTTTAAGATCATCCACTGCGGTATAGAAATCGAATTCACGTTCAACGGCATGGGTCGAAATGGCGTGGGCCACCTGGCACGCGGCATCTTGGTTTTTTTCCGGCATGTCGGCCAGCATACGTCCGAAGAGCGCGACGTCAACAGCCTTGCCACCATTAAAGACTTTATCGAGGGCTTTTTTCAGTTCTGGATCGGCATGTTGAGCCGCCTGCTTTTTAGCCTTACCTGCTTTCTTACCCTCGGTAGGGGCGGCCTCAGCGGCAGTGAGGGTATCCCATTTCTCGTTGATAATATCGGCAATACATGAAACCTCACGTTGTCCCAGAAACAAGAGATATTCGCTCTTACCATCATCTTTTACCGTGAGTTCCATAGCCGCCAATGCCAAGCGTGCCTTCTCGGCCGCTTCCTCCTCGTCCCGGCCCTTTTCGCATAAGGATTTGGTAAGGGCTTCCAATACACGTTTGGTCCGCAGGGCAACATTCTCCGGTGCCAGAACGTTTTGCTCCACCATATTTCTGAAATGTTGGCGAACCGACCGTTTAAGGCACTGGCTGGAAATCCTCGCCCGGCGGGTGCCACCGAAAAGGGCGTCCTTGGGTGCCCCAGTGTCATCCCTGTTCAGATTTGACGGCGCATAATTTTGCAAGGCGTGAATTTCGATAATCGTTTTCATGGGTTGTTCTCCTTTTCGTTATGATGTTCAGTGGCGTTTTCATAGTTCATGTTTCTGTAAAAGTCGCGCGCCCAAGCATTCTGAGTGCGTTTCTGCTCGTCATTCCAGTTCAGAAGGCCGGTTTTTGTGTCCCTATCCCACAAAACCGATGTGAAATCTAAATTAAAATCTTTGAGAAGTGCCATCATCTGACGCAGGCGGTGCGGCAATTGGTCGGAATCAGCATCCAGCAGGGAAATAAAACGGCGTTCGGTACTCGTGGAACCACTTGCAGCCTGATGCACCGCACATGCCTTGCCAAGGGACATCGGCGCTCCGGCCCGACCTTCCCGCCAGTGGGTGGCCCATAGACCGGCCACCAAATAGAGCATCTCCCTCTGCCGCCAGGAGTTGTCTCCGCCCTTCAGAAAAGGCTCCACGTATGGATAAGCAGGGACGAACCGTCCAGGCTCGAAAGCAAGACTTCGTCGTAACACCGCCCGCACCTTGGTGTCTTTTTTGTTTAGGCCTTCCAGCCACTCGATGAATCCGTTCATGGGACCTCCTTTTGCGGTTCAAGTTTGATAATTTCGTCGTTTAATTCCTTTACCTTTCGCCAGACCTTCCCCTCGGCCTTTACCAAAGCGCGAATAGCCCAGGCATCGCCCATGGATACCGATGAACTATGTTGCCCCCACGCCCTCTTCAAGGTATCCCGCACGGACTTAAGCCATTGATGGCGAATATCGTCATAGTCCCGGTTAAAAGTGTAGTTATTTAGAATTTCATGAAATTTTGACTCTAATACAGACCAATACAACCCAACCACAGGCATCTGTTTTACAAATGCCTTGGTATCTTCTACAGCTGGCGTCCGGCTCCCTCGGCTCAACAAGTCGCGAGCAAATGAACTGCAGGCGGACCAGAGGGATTTCTGTGCCTCTTCAGCGTCCGTGAGAAGTTGCCGAATCTCCGTCCGGACATAACGATTCCCAGTCAGTGCCTCAGGCAATGCGAAACGCTCCATACGCCAGTACTCTATTTTCGCCTTATTGTTTGCCTGCCCAAGAACCATCATTGACCGTGGGAAGCGCTCCTGATTAGACCTAGTTAACACTGTCGCATTTTCAATTGCTTGCGGGGAAAGATGCGCTTCATCCGGCAACAAGGAGTCAAAATCACGCCAAAGCCCCCGATCACGAAATTGAAGGGGAAGCTTCCCTTTTTTGTCATCAATTCTGTAGCCCAGCATTGGGTCGCCATGGTCAATGGAAGAGTTTCCAACCCCAGAGGCGAAAGCAAGCTTCCCGATCGATCCATTTTGGTTGTCATCTAAGAAGCGGATGGCACGAATCCTCCATGTATATCGGTCAGCCAATCCCGTTACGGTCCGCTCAAGGCCCTCTTTCAAACTGTCCACCGATTCCGGATTTCTTTCCCACAAAGGAAGATCAGTCGCAGTGATTTCTCTATTCTGAGGAACAAGGGAAAGCAGGAGAGTATCCTGAAGATTACAGCCGAGTGGCACAACCATTATGGCCGTTGCTGAAGGTGATGTTCCTGTGTGCGACAGTTCACTTTTACCGCAACTCACGGAAAATGTTTGCGTGGCTAATAGCCAGCGCGTTGCCGCAGACTCGGTGATGGTACCGGGCGCATCGACCTCCACATGGTCGAACAGAACCTTGGCGTTGTCGGCATTGTGCTCAGCAGCAAGCACTGTCCATGCCCTCCAGATTTTGGGTTGGAATGTGGGAATCTGCCCAAACGGATACTCCTCATCAAATAGCCAAAACCGTTCACGCCATGTTTCCAGATAGGCCGTGATTTTCTCGGCAGAAATCCCCCCCTTGAACAGGGCCTTGGCCTGATCGATGTCGGTCGGGCCTTCCAAGGCGCGATAGAGGACGGCAAGGAGAAAGCGGTGCAAGGCCGCCACCACCAACGGGGACTGGTCCTCAATGGCCGCGATCTCCTTAGCGCGTAAAAGGGTGGCGGCGATGCCAAGCTCATCGCGGCCGCCATCAAGAAACCGTATTGGAATCCACTTCTCGTCAATCAAATTAAATCGTCTCATACCTCCTCCTTTGATTCATAGACCAACCCAAGATCATCGTCCAAACGCACACTTCCATCCCCGGTCCAATGGCCATCCATGGTCAACAGCAAAGGGTAGCAGTTACGCAAGAGCGACGATTTCTTCCAACCTTCCGGGACCGCCCTTTTTTTCAGTTCTCTGACAACTTGTTTGCGAGAAAGGCTCACCGCCCGCAAAAACCACTCTTTGGCTAGGCCAAATTCAGGTATCGTATCGGGCTGGAAACTGTCCCCCGGCCATAAGGGGATAACGACCACCGAATCTTCACCAAGTCTGGTCTGGGCCATAAGAGTTCGGTGCACACCAGGCGCATCCTCGTCGAACAAAACAAATCGCGCAGGATCGTTCCACGAGGCGTCATCAGGCAGACCAATAATCGCTTGGTTCGCCACCCCATGCTTGACGATGTCCTTTCCCTCCCCGTCCACCAGGGCAGCATCCAGTCGTTCTTGCAGGGAATCAGGCATTTCAACCTGCTCCTCGTATACCCTTTGCACCAAGGGATCTATCTCATCAGGCAAAATCAAATTCTCCCTCGTTCGCAACAGACACCATGTGCGCAACAGGAGATCCTCGCGGTACACCGCCCCCCACCAGAGAGGCTTACCAAACGATGGGGGCAGATCACCGGCAAGCCCTGCTATGATCAGGATCGGCTCGACAATAGGCCTGATGCCACGAGGGTGCCGCCACAAGCGACCTGCCCGCTGAAGAATAAGATCAATGGGTGCAAGGTCGGTAGCAATCACGTCAAAATCCAAATCCAAACTCTGCTCGGCCACCTGGGTGGCGATAAGGATTTTTCGGCCGGACCGCTCCCCGAGTTCGCCAAAGGTCGTCAACGCATGGTCTTCACGCTTTTGCCTTCGGTCCGCCGGAAAACGGGCGTGAAAGAGAAACACTTCCGTCCCATCGGCAAGGCGTTTACCAATCCTCTGACCTTCATGCGCCAGAGATTCACCTTCAGGAAAAAGACGATAGAGGTCTTGAGCACGCTGGACCGTATTGACCAACGCCAGCCCCATGCCACCATTGACAAGTCGCTCTTCCAAGGCGACACGCATTGCAGGCAGTTCCGCAGAAATCGCTTGCAGCCGCACAGTCAACCGACGTGCGGAATCGGCCGCAAAATGCGTCTGGACCATCGCCCCAGAACGGAAAACGGAAAGACGCGGGTATGGCTTTTCCTGCTCAGGGAAATCGGTTGAAACCATTTTGGCCAATTTGCGTCGAAAAGAGGGGGGCAAGGTCGCGGAAAGCAGGACCACCGACGAGCCCAAGGCCAGCAGCCAACGCAACAGATGCACCAAGAGGGTGCCGGTATAGGCATCGTAGGCATGGATTTCGTCAAAGACCACCACCCGGTTCGCCAACCCCCACAGGCGGACAAAGTTGTGCCGCACCGGTAAGATTGGCAACAGGGCTTGATCCACGGTACCAACCCCGTATTCGGACAGGAGTGCCCGCTTCTTACTGGTGAACCACTCCCCGGCACGGATCTCACCCCCTGTTTCAGGATCGTGGATACCAGAGAGGTGCAGGTTCTGGAAGGTGTCGTTGAGGAGTGTCGCGCCGTGCAGGAGCTGTAGGTCAAGCTGGCGATCCTCGGCTTGGCTATGCAGGAACTTCAGTGTACGCTTGAACATGGCGTTGCCAGTGGCCTTGGTTGGCAGGGCTACATACAAGCCACGGTGTCCGAAACGGCGCTGCAACACCAGATGCGCGAAGAAAGCCGCCTCGGTCTTGCCTTCACCCATAGGCGCTTCAACCAGCAGGATGGCAGGCTCTTGCAAGTCAACCAGGGCATCGGCTACCGCCTGCTGCAAGGGACGAGGGGCAAAACCAAAGACCTGCTTAAAGGTCTTCGGTTCAGGAGAAAGTGGTGTTCTGGGCGCCCACCCAATGATGTCCAGGGCTTGGTCTGCACGAATCCGGCGTTGTTGAAACCACCCATTCAGGTCATCGCACGCCCCGGCTGCGCCAAAGGGGAACCACTCTTCGTTGGAGCCAATCCAGTCGGCAAAACTCGTTAGCCCAGAGAGGAGCATGAAGTCAGGGCCTGAAATCGTTGTCTTGGTTGGAACTGGAGAAGGCTTGAAGACATCCATCAATGCATCCCAATGGCTCTGCCTCGCTGCGGCCCAGTCATCGGCACCAAGAGCGCGCCTGTCACCTTCCAGATTGTCAAGTGCGCTTGGTTTGACCCGCTCGCCGTGGTGACACCCGACCGCATCAGCCGTTAGCTCCGCCAGATCATCCGGCCAGCCCAACTCCTGCAACCATGCGGTCAAGGAAATCTGGCTAACAAAGGCATGGTTGATATCGGTGTTAGGACTTCGTGGCACTTGCAATCCCGTCATGTTTTGCCATTTGCATTGGAAGCCAGGACAGGCCTTGCCCAGATCATGACAGGCAATGATACTCAAGAGCCACGGCTTGGCCTCATCCCATTTCAGGCCAAAGATCGCGGCCATTCTTCCGCGTGTTGTTACCGGTTCGCGAGCTAGGATGGCGTCCGCACTGGCGGCAACATCCAGCATATGAAGAATGAGAGGATGCCATCCGCTGTCCCCGTCTCTTGCCGTTTTTGCCCAAAATTTTTCCAACCCCATATCCATTACCCGCCTTGAGTTCTTTTCGTATAGCCAAACATAATGGTCTCGCAAAACGTCGCGAAACTGGTCATCCCCCAACGGTAACATCACTATGGTACGTTACCTACCCGACGTCGATTGAGCGGTTTGTGCGAAACCGACAAACACCGGAAAACTTCAAATAATGTCAATATTCCCGACACATGAATAATTCCATATTGACTCTTTCCATACCATTAAGGCTAAAGCACCTCATTTTCCTCTTCACCTACCCCACCAATTCCATCCACACCCGCGCGGTCAGGCGGGCATCATCCAAGGCCCGGTGGCGCTGCATTGTGCTCGGCAGTCCACCAAACAGATACCGATACACCGTCTCCAATCGATGGTTGGGTAGTTGCGGCAGGTGCTTCCTGGCCAGGGCCAAGGTGCAGTGCCAGCCGTTGTCCATTTTTTGCCCCACCAGGGCCATCTCTCGCAGGACAAAGGCCCGGTCAAAAGGGGCGTTGTGGGCCACCAGGGGCGAAGCGCCCACGAACTCTGCCACCAGGGGCCAGACCTCGGCTGGGGGCGGCTGTCCGACCAGCATGGGCTGGGAGATGCCGTGTACCAGGAAGGCCCCGTCGCCGATGGCTGTCCCACAATCGATCAAGGCTGCATATTCGGCGACCATGCGGCCATCCTCCACCCCCACCAGACCGACCTCGATCACCCGGCCGCCACGGGCCACCGACAGGCCGGTGGTCTCCACATCGACGATGACGACACGACGGTGGTTTTTCCACAGATTCATCGCTCCCCAGCCTAGCATGGCCCTTGGCTCATCTGATGACATGCTCAACTCCTCTTGCCATCGAATTGTTTCTTCGTTATTTTTCCAATTAATTTACCGAGGTGGGACCTATCTGACTAATCCGACCTTTTGGTGAACACATCCCCACCAACTCCAGGCCAGCATGATTTTCCGGCCCGCCTGCACATGTGCCCCATGCCAAGCATTGGACCCGCTGGGGGGTAGGACGCGGTGTCGTGTCGCCACGTTTAAAGCGATGACTCGTCACCGCACTCCAAAAACGGCGGGACTTTGCTTATTCCTGTTCTGCCCCACGCTCTCAACCTACCACGCGACCCTGGACAACTCATGACCACCGTCCCGATTTATTTTGCCGGGCCGAAAAAGATCAGGTCGCTCCGGCGAGCCCCGGGGCCGAGGCCTGCCGTATCTCCGTCGCGGCCCAGGATTAGGCGCGCCCCCCCCTTTACAGCTTAACCCCGCGCAGGGCCGGGGACTTACTGACCACCGCCTTCACCTCCTTGCGAAAGGCGGCGAAGCGGTTGTAGCGCACCTGATAATAGTCGCGCAGCAGCTGCTCGGCCCCTGCCCGGTCACCCATGGCCACCCGGGCCTCGGCCAAGGCCCCCAGTACCTGGGCGGCGCGGTCATAGGAGTGGCGCCGTTTGTTGGTAACGATGTGGTTGATCCGCGCCTCGCCCATGGCCCTGGCCCACTCATGGCAACGAGCCACCTCCGCCGCCTTGCGATCGACAAGGGCAAGCCCCCTGGTGATCTCTTGCGCCAACGAGAACTCCTCCTCTTCATCGTCCTCGGCAAAATCGAAAGGAATTCCCCCCTGACCGGCATACTCCAGCAGCAGTTCGTGGGTCAGGGTCGAGTCGGGGAGATCGCCGGCCACCAGGTGGAGGACCGCGGCCACGACCACCGCCACCGAGCTGTCGTACGACCAGCCCACCGGCTTGGCCTTGGCCACAACCGCCTGGGCCTCGGCGAGCCGGCCGGCCATCAACAGGGCCTTGACCGCCAGGGAGCGCTCAGTGAAGGCGCTCTCGCTCTTCCGCTCCATGAGGATGGTGATGGCGGCGGCGAGCTCCTGCTCCCGGAGCTGCTGTCGCGCCGCCTCGGCCAGCAACGGCAAGAGATTCCGGGCCTTGGGCATGGAACAGAAGCGCTCCCTCCTGCCGCCGAGGAGCAAGGCATCATCCTTCAGCGCAAGGGCCGCCGTGATCAGAAATCGCGCCGCCTGTTCCCGCTCCTCGCCCATGGGGATGGCGACCAGGGCCTCCCGGGCCGCGTCCCTTAGCGCCGGCCACTGGGCGGAGTCCTCCAGCATCTTCAGCCAGAACAGATACCCTTGGGGTTGTTGCGCTTGCCACTCCCGAGCCAGACTGACGACGGCCGCCAAACCGCCGCGCATGAACGCCGCCTCCAGACGCAACCCGGCAAGCCTGGTGGCGGCGCAACCCTTGTCCGCCAACGCTTGCTCCCAGGCGGGGAGGAAGGCCGCGAAGTTCGGCAAATCGCCGGCCTGGGCGTCCATCACATCGTGCAACGAGGGGTAGTTGTCGGGCTCATCGGCAAAGGGGTGGGTCTTCACCTCAACCTCCATGGCGGCAACAACCTCCGCCACCCGGCCCTTCTCCTCGGCCATGTCGTAGACACAACGGCAGTAACGGGCTCGCGCCTCTCGCGGATCGATATCCGTTTCCAGCCAGCCCGCGTCCTGCTCGTCGATCTCCCGCAACAGAGCAAAGAGCCGGCCATAGAGCGCCTGGGCCGCCGCCATGTTGCCGCTCAAAAAAAGGTGGCCTGCCTCGGCAAAAAGGCCGGCCAAGGCCGCCTTGTGCTCGTCGCCGAGATACTCCGCCTCATGGTCGTCATGATAACCGCCATAATCATCGTCCTCCTCGTAGAAGCTGCCCTCTTCGATGGCATCGATCCGCTCCTTGATCTCTTGGCGCAGCTCCTCGACCTGGATCAGGAGGTCTGGGTTATCGTCTTTTCCGGCCCCCCGAGGTCCGTCGCCCTTGGCTGGCGACGCGGTGAGGTTGGCCAGGAATGCCGCGCGCTCTGCCGACGCGACCTCCTCGGCCAGGTTGAGCACCACCCGCTGCAATTGATCCTTGGTGAGGGGTTGGCAATACGCGGTTACTGCCTCCAGAAAGGGCCGCAGGGCCAGATTCTTTTTACGCATGGAATTTTCTCCTTGGTCGCTGGTGATGATTGCTGCTTGTTGCCGATGCCTGGTGGCGGCTTGGGTTTAGGGGTGGCCGGGGCTGGTCGTTGTTCGGCGTCCTGATCCCAAACTAACACACGACCCTTGACAACCCGTGTCCACCGTTGCGATTTTTTTTAATGTTGTCCGGTTAGAAAATTGCACTGACGATTTGGACACCAAATAGTCCCCTCCCCCCTTTGCGGGGGAGGGTTAGGGTTGGGGGGGAAGCTGGCCGCTGCCCGGCATTTTGCCTCTTCACCCACCCCCCAACCCCCTCCCGTAAAGGGAGGGGGAGCTTCATGCAAGCTCTTATCCGGACAACACTGGATTTTTTTTGATGTCCCTAAAAAAAATTCCCGGGTGAGCGGCGAGACCTGGGGCATGGGCTTGCCGCCATTGGCGTTCCGTACCGATTTATTGGCTGCGCCGGAGGTGGGTGTGGCGACCTGTCGCCACCAGGGAAAGCGGTGACCCATCCCCGCGCGCCACAAGGTGCGTTGGCCATGATGACGGGTGGTGGCAGGGAGTGACGATGTTGGGGGAGAGCCGCAAGGGAGCGGGAGATCGGTGTTGGCGGGGAAGGAAATTTGCCGGCAGGGAGGGCTCGCGTGCCGCGGCCGTTCGGAAAGCCTAAGGGTTTGTTGGTAGCTGATCATTGTCAATGAGCTACACTTTTTCCCCTATTGCATCAAGTGAAATCGTAGTCTCAACAGGAGGTGGTGGCTGTGGTGACGCTTATCCCCCTGCTGATTATGGTGTTGAACGTCCAGGGGTGGGGAGGGGTGCGCGATCAGGGGGC
>Ga0209516_1000305_pt1 | contig 11373 bp, 5 predicted proteins | sample Napbiome12C3dose_FD_187716 | JGI IMG/M metagenome (GOLD analysis project Ga0209516, IMG submission 187716) | Groundwater microbial communities from S. Glens Falls, New York, USA - Naphthalene biodegradation metagenome 12C3dose (SPAdes) (version 2) ... | reverse complement strand
CAAGGTTTATTGATCAACAACGAAACAACGTCCAAATTTTACAGATCTAATTACATAACCTTGACAAGGTTGTGCTGATGAAGACTTTTTAAGGATCAACTATTTATTCCATTCAACAATAGCGCGCGTACGTTTCGCTGCATCTCTCACCGCATCGGCAGGAGTTTTCTTTCCGTACACTGCACTCACTTCATATTCTTGTGAAATTGCATCAAAAATCTCTTTGAGAGCAGGCGCAGTATCCATACCGCGTGTATAGACTGTTTGTTCCGCAAAGTGTACCATCAACGGATTGCGGCGAAAATAATCTTTAAAAAGTTGATTGGTCAACAAATCTCCACGAATCGGAATTTGATTGGCAATTTCCAATAATAGCAGATCGTGTTCTGCGCGGATCAAATATTTAACAAACTCCCACGCTTCCTGCGGATGTTTTGTGTTACTGAAGATCGCAATGTTCTTGAAATCACCAGAGGTGTAGACAGGACCCGTGTGACCATCGGGAACAGGCAATGGCACAATACCATACCGCAGGTTGGGAGCAAACTTTTGCAGTGCCGAAATTTGCCACGGTCCCGCAAAGTGCGTTGCTTTCTTTTCAAGAAGAAACGGATCACCCCCCTGAAAAAACGTCCGTGGGAAATATCCACGCGCATAACATTCTTGAAAAAAGGCGAATACTTTTTCAGCATCGTGGTTTTCAAATGCGACCTGGTCGTTCTTGAACAGCGTCTGCCCGCTCGATGCCGCAATATAAAACGGAAAAAAATCGAACAATCGCTGCCACCAGATCGGACGAATATCACGTTCGCCGATCCACACGTCTACTTGTCCGTCGCCGTTCGTATCACGCGTAATTTTTTCTCCTGCGGCAAGATATTGCGAATATGTTTTGGGAATTTCTGCGACGCCGTTTTCTTCAAACATTCGTTTGTTATAGAACATCATCACCGGATTTGATTTCCACGGCATTTGATAATAATGTCCGTCATTGCTTTTGAATGTCTCCAACAATTCGCGGGGAGTTCGAACGGCACATGTAGAATCAAAATCCCCGAATGAATCCAACGCAACTAATCCTCCGGCTTGAGTATACTCCTGCAGTGCACCGGGCCAAATGTTCGAGCAGACATCGGGAGTTGTTTTTCCGGCAATTGCTGCAAGCAATACTTCTTCGGTAGATTGACTGACGGGAATCGGCTGCATCCGGACTTGAATATTCGGATGCCGGCGGTTCCATTCTTTTACGAGACTATCTGCAAGTTGAACTTCTTGCGGGTTTGGAGCAGGCCAGTATGTGAGTGTAATGACGGATTGAGAAGTATTTTGCGCTTCATCGGTGCGACGAGAGCAGCCGAAGAGAATGACAACCGCGATCAATGAAAAAAAAATAAGTCGAAAGTTTGGCATACATTAGAATAAAACGGAAATTGCGAGAACGTTAACGGCTGTAAGTCTGCCAACATCGGAATATGCATAATCAACGCGCGCTTTTACTCCATTGCCAAAAAGGTCGGCAACAACACCTGCGCCAAATGACAAACCACCTTCGCCGTCGGTTAAAAAGAGCGATTGATATCCGCCTCTCACAAAGAACATATTTTGAAATCCATATTCAAGACCGACATTCATACTTTCATAATTATCGGAAGGATGCAGCGCATCAAGCGCAATGGTGAGAATATTTTCTTCGGAACGAATTATATCTGTTGCAATGCCAAATTGAAAATTGAGCGGAAGCGACCAACTGTCCAATTCTATATTCTGCGGGATGCGATCGTTGCTTCCAAGTTTTGTTCGGTCAATCGGATGAAATGTGCGTGCGTCTCTTCCCGCTAACTGCATATCAGTTCCAAAATTTGTGATGGATGCACCGATACGCATTCCGTTGAAAAATTGCGTCGTGAATAAAACACCTGCATCAAGAGCGAACGCTTGCGCCTGCATATTCCAAATTCGTTCGGAAATATATTTTGCGGTAAATCCTATTGAAAATTTGTCGGACAAATTTCTTGCATAGTGAATTCCAACCGCAAAACTTCCAGCGCTGAATATTTCGCCTGTGCCGTCGGGTTTTTCCACAGTACGCACAGCCATATCCGGCATTGTCAATCCATTAAAACTCAATCCTATCGTTCCAAAATCTCCCATCGGCAAGGCAACGCCGGCGAAATCATAACTCATATCCGCTATCCAAGTAGTATGATTGAACATCGCTTCCCGCTGCTGCAAGCGCGCAATACCTGCGGGATTCCAATACAAACTTGTCGCATCATCCGCTGTTCCGACGAATGCGCCGCCCATTCCAATAGCGCGCGCACCGACAGGAATTTCGAGAAATGCTGCCGCAGTTGTTCCGACTTTCGAAACATTCCGTCCGACAGGCTGACTGTTAGCGAATGTTGTCAGAACGAGCAACGAGGCACATAACAGAAATATTTTTTTCACGGCGCTCTCCATATAACGCAAATTGTCATTTGATGATTGCGAACCGGCCAATTTTTTCACCAATGCCGGGCGCGTCAACATGAAAAACATAAATACCGTACGAGATATCCATACCATCTTTTGAAACGAGATTCCACGGTTCCTGTCCGTTATCTGCACTTGCAGAATGCTGTAATGTCTGCACAAGCGATCCGCGCACGGTATAAATACGGATCGTACAAACTGCCGGTAAATTAATAAAATAAATCCGGCGCTCTCCTCTGCCGGCGCGGAATTGATTCTGCGGTTCCCACGATGCAGCGCCAACGTACGGATTCGGAACAACTGCAACACGGTCAATATCTGACTTCGCACGCGCGTCGTCTTGTTTGGTTCCGCTTACTTTAAATTGAAACGATTCACCGGTTCTAAACGGTTTTGTCGTTGCGATTGTCAGCACGTCTCCCGCTTTCGGCAATACAACAGGACCTTTAGTGGTGTCAATAAAAAATTGAACCATCCACGTGGTGCGATAATTTCCTTGCGCCGGAATTTTACCGAGAGAATCTCCGGAAACGAATACGATCTTATCACCGACTGAGAATTTCCCATCGTTATCGTTATCATAGAACATAAATCGCGCTTTCGTATTCTCGGTAAGATTCCAGATTGTAAAATTGGTCGGCGTTGCCGCCGGTGTTCCGAAAAAGAGATCTGTTGTTGCCGTATCGACGATCTGATTTGAAAATCTCAATTCATAATCAGCCGGATATTTTATATTGGTGCTCACAAATGCAGGATCAACATCAACCTTTGTAATAACATTCGGCGATCCCTTCGTCCAAGCAGTTTTGGAAGTAATGACATCCACACTCGCGTCATTACTCACATACCCGATTAAGCCATTCACAATTGGAGTTTCCTCCGCTTTCGCAACAACTTTTTTGTTTGAAACAAGAGTGAGATTTGCTGTTTCATCCCGCAAAGAAAACGTCGGCATCGCATCATTTTGAAATGCAGATGAATTGGTAAATGTCATTCGATAGACATGTCCGTCGCGAATGGAATCAGGATTCAGGACACGGACATCAATGGAACCGGTGCCGGGACCGGAATGCAAAATTGCGCCGTCAATTCCCGGCGCAACATATCCTGCGGAAGGAGCTCGCGGCACTACTGCCGCCGTGTTGACATCGGTTTTCACATTACCGCCAAGATCAGCGCGAATGATGCTTGAACATTCTGCCGGAGGAATACCATCCTCTTTTCCCGTCACCGTTCGCGTGTAATATCCGCGATCGTACGAAACAATGGCGTAGTAATATGTTTGTCCATTTTGAACATTGTTATCGACAAAACTGTGACGCAAACCGGTGTCGTCGCCGAGATTAAACTTTATCCCGTTGACATCAAGAGGATGCAATCCCTTGATACTATCAATCAGATCGAATTGCGCGATCGGTTTTTGAAATGTTGTTTTACCGTATGCATCGGTGATCACTAAATTTTCGAGAAAACTTGGTTCGGTACTTCGGTACACCCGGTATCCTTGAAAATCGTACTGTTGTAAAAAGCGATCGAACGATTTTTCGGCGAGGTCATCCCAATACAATGTTACTTTGCGATCTCCCGGCACAGCAACTAATACTGGTTTATCCGGCGGTGTTGCGAAACGGTAATTTGCATTGTAGATCTGCTGAACGGTTTTTTTTCTGCGAAGCAAATCGTCTCGGTCATTTCCAAATAACAATGCCATGGAGAATCGTTCGGTCTGTAATTGACGCAGCGGAAATAAATTTCCCGGGAACGTTCCTTGTGCTCTCGCGCCGGCAGAAAAGTACATTCCAAGATTAACATCATTCAGTTGTTGGAAGCCGGTCGTGTCAATCGGAGTGGTCAGCACACTCCAGTTCTGCTCATCATCATGCAACTCATAGAAATGCACATAGAAAATACTGAAGCCGGTCAGACCAATTTGATCAGATTCATCTTTATCTAATTTCCCAAAATTCGGTTCGCCTTGCTCCGGCTTACCGTCGCCTTCTGATCCATCAACGTCAGGTCCTGTATATGCCTGATCGTATGGACCGAGACCGTCCGAACCGACATCATCATTCAACGGCTCGCCGTTATCCCATATTCCATTGTTGTTGAGATCAGTAAATCCTTTCCAGTTCGCATTTTCATCTCCTGTCCAGAAATATCCCTGGGCAACAGCAGGAACGTCATCCAAACTTGCGTAGTTATAGAAGCGTAAAAAATTTGCAACAGTATAATTTGTTTGAATGTATGCTTTAATATTATTTGCGCCGCTAATTTTTGTTCCGGCATCGTTGTCACGCAATTCGTCCACAATGCCGTCAAGATCATCATCAAGACCCTGCGTTGTTCCATCAGGTCGTTTGGTGATGCCCGGACTTTCCAAAAATGCGTACCCTGCAATTCCTACGGGACTCCAATTTCCAGGTTGACCAATTCCATCGCTATCAAATGCGTATGCAATGTCGAGTTCCTTGTCGAATAAACCGCGGTCGTCGCTCGAATCTTGATTGCCTCCGATTCCCCAATCAATATATTGAGCAAACACAGTCTTTGTATAATCTTGTTTTGCAATGTTTGTAATCTCGTAATACCAGAAAATAACATCGGCAGCTAAGACCTGTGACCACTGAAAACCACGAACAGCCACCTGCAATCCCAATCCACCACGCGTTGTGTCGGACGGGTCTGGACGATAGTTCGGATACCCTTGGTCGGCTGCATCATCCATACGGAAGTACGTTTCAAGATCGGCATTCAAGATTCCTCTTCCGAAATATCCGTTCCATAATCCGTTCCATTCCGATGAACGATCGGGCCACGTTGTCGGCCACGTAGTTGATTTGTTACTCATTGCCGGTTCAGTCTGCGTCGGATTTGAATATCCAGGCAGCGGTTCCCATCCCCACGGAATTTTTGAAACAGGATCTTTACGAATGAACTCACGATAATTTGTTTCAAGAGGATGAATTGTCTTACCGAATTTATCCTGTGTTTCCGCCTGCACGATCACACTGACACCGTCAACATAGGTGTCCGCACTTCCTTTGGGCCATTCACCGGAGGGTTGGTCAGGCCAATGTGCAACTTCACCATGATTGAGAAAAATTGTTCTCACAAAATTTCCGTCCATAATGCCGGATTTTGTGTAGATGATGTTTCCTTTATTCGGATCAATAAATGTTTGCTGTGTCCAAAGGAATGGTGTGGTCACAACAATAAGCACGGTAACGATGCGGAGAGAATGTTGCATAGTAATTTTCATGACATGTTACAACGTAATTCCAAAACCGAGAATAATTTGACGCGGCGCTGAATAAAAATCGGGACGCGTGAAATATTCCCGCAATGTATTGATACCGCGCGGACGACCTGAAAAATTTTGTTCAAGACTGTATCCTGCGCGGCCGGTATCGCCAAAGACATTCAATTCATTTTGGGTATCAAAGAGATTATATACTTTTGCAAAGACATTAATCGCATAATCATTCCACTCAACAATCTTCGTCACATACGCATCAATCGTTACGGACATTGGTTTGTTTTCGCTGTTCAATAATCCCGTTCGTTGGTTCTGAAATGTCGGCGTGTACGGCAAGCCCGAACCAAGTCTTCCGATGAATGTAATATTGTAATCAGTTGGCGAACCAATTGTCGTCGTAACATTTAAAGAATGTCTTCGATCCCAATCAAGAGGCGCTAATTGTTTTTGGCTTTCTCGCGGCGGACTTGATTGATTATCCAAAAAAACTGAATTGGGATCGGAAGCATTTCCTTTTGCGATTTGAAAAGTATAATCAATTGTCGCAGAAAAACCGTTTGAATGTCGTTTCTCTAATGAGATGATAAAACCGCGCGTATAACCGTAATCACGATTGACAAATTGAGAATATTTATTTCCGTTGCCAATATCAAAAATTTCTGTTCCGATCAAATTACGAACATCTTTATAGAATCCCGTTACATCTAATCCGATATCGTCGCTCATTTGCTGCTGCAAACCAAGTTCATACGCCACGGTGCGTTGAGATTTTAGATCAGGATTTCCAACCTGAAAGGCTTCCGTCGCATTGATGCTGTAGGACGGGTTTAAGAAGAGCAGATCAAACTGCGGTGTTTGAAAAAAATGTCCGTACGATAGATGTAAAACGCCCCGTTCCGTGATCGGGAATGCCAAACCAATGCGCGGACTTACTTGATATTCCGGCGACGCATTGCCCAACGGTGCGGTTTGTCCGAGCCGTATTTGCTGTTTGAGCACTTTTGCTTTTGAATCAAAATAGTCGAACCGTACACCGGCATTCACGATCAGGTCTTGAAATTCCATTTTGTCCTGAACATACCCTGCATATTGAACGGGAAAAATTGTAATGTGCGCAAAGTCGGAACGCCCTGTCTCGATGATCTTCGGTTTAAAATTCGTGCTCTGATCATTTTGAATTCCAAAATTGTGCAGCCATATCCGATGCTGCTTCAATTCAACACCAGCTTTGAGCAGATGCTCTTTTGTTATTTGACTGACAATATCTGCCTTCAGTAAAATGTACCTCGATTCGCGATGTGAGTGCACATCTTCTGCACCGCCGGTATAAAAGGAGGAACCACTGGCTGCCAATTTTCGCCGGTAATCGGGGAAACGCGGATCGAGCGGATTCTCATACACGTACGATTGTTCATTGTTGCTAAACCACGCCGTGTTGAGTTCCAAGAATGTCGTTGCGCCAAAAACTTTTGTATATCCAATACCTGCCAGTTCACCAAGAACAACATGCTGGTAATTGCCATCGGGATTGTATTTATATCTGTGGTCGTAATTATTATAATTATTAAGTTGATAAAAAAACTGCAGACGTAACTTATCGGCATCAAATAAGCGTATGGCGATCTTTCCCTGCACTGTGCTTCGCTTATCAAAATTCATCGGCACACTTTTTCCATCTCCGGTTGCATTCACGATCCATTTCGCGGAATCATCCGAACTGAAATTTGAAAGATCGCCGGGAAGGAATTTTCTTGTACCATATAAATAACCGTCGTTGGAATAACGGCGTCCCGAAAGAAAGAATGTTGTATTTGGAATTCCGAGCGCCGGACCGCTGATGCTTCCCTGAATATTGTAAATATCTTTAGGACTTACACGGTCAATATTGGGAAATAAATCTTTTTGCGAACTGATATAATCACCGGTATAAAACGACAGGTCGCCGGAATACTTTTCTCCGCCGTCTTTTGTAATCTGATTAACAACACCGGACATTGCTTGCCCGTATTCTGCGTTAAATGTTCCGCTGATAATTTCCAACTCTTGAATCGAATTTGTTTCCGCCGAAAGACCGGCGCCGCCGGAATACGCATCCGTCACTGGAATACCATCGATCAGATACAACACTTCGCCCGATCTGCCGCCGCGAAAATGACCATCCACAACTCCTGCCTGCAAATTCACCAAGCCGGAAACATCTTCCACCGGAAACGCTTTGATTTGATCTGCACTCACCTTGTTTGAACTTGATGTTAAATCTTTTTGCACGATCGGACGTTGAGCAACGATCACTACTTCTTCGGTCAGTTCAATTGTTATTTGCAGAATCTGAAAGTTTATTTCCGTTGTGAGATCCGTCTGTACTTTTACTTCCATTACACGGGAAGGACGATAACCAACACCAGTCGCACGTAATGAATACGTACCGGGTGGTACATTGAGAATGATATAGTTGCCATCAACATCGGTTGCTGCACCCAAGGTTGTGCCTTCAACAAGAATGGTCACACCAATCAACGCTTCTTTTGTCGAAGCATCGGTTGCTTTACCAACAATTTTTCCTGTGGATCCAGCAACCAGTATTTCATAAAATAATATGCACACAATGAATGTGTAACGCATAAGTTTAGAAATAGTGGTGTGCATTGTGTAACTTTCCATCCTAATTTTTACAATTTGACAATCTTAGTAACTACTCACCCCAAAAAAATTAAGCCACAGATTCACAGATTTTCGACAGAAAAATTTTAAAAGTTTAATCTGTGAATCTGTGGCTATGTTTTTTCTTTGTCTACGACTCGTAGAGTGTTTTTGCAGGAAATTATTTGAAACATTTATTACGCTGAGTAGCGCGTTCAGTACGCCTTCGGCGAATTTTTCTCAAATAGAGTAACTCACAATGGGTATCTCTAAAAACCTATTCTGCGAACCTGTCGTACGACAGGCGTAATCTGCGGGAAAATATTTCCCGCTGATTTCGCTGATTACCGCAGATAAAAAAGAAATCACTTTCAGTTTTTAGAGGTGCCCCAATGTAAGTTACTTAGGAGTTACCAATCTTATTTATTACCACGCATACGCTTCAGGAGCTTGATTTCCGGGACCAGGCCAAATCTCATCGAGCTTTTTCATTACATCATTGCTTAATGTTATTTCAACAGATCGGCATAGTTCTCTTAATTGCTCAATAGTGCGAGGTCCAATGATTGGCGCAACAATAACTTCATTTGAAAGCATCCACGCTAAAGCGACGTTTGCCGGTGACTCTCCAATGTCGTCGCAAAGAGCTTCGTATGCTTTCAGTTGGCTCATCATCGTATTCATTTTCGTCTCCAATTCTCCCCTTCGCATTCTGCCGACAAATTTGTTTTTCAACATTCCGCCAAGCAATCCGCCGCCAAGCGGACTCCAAGGAATAATTCCAACGCCTTGTGCTTTACAAGCAGGGATAACTTCCAATTCTATATGGCGATTCATTAAACTATAAATGCTTTGCTCAGAAACTAAACCTAAAATATTTTTTTCTTTCGCTGTATAGTTTGCTTCAACAATATTCCATGCGGCAAAATTACTGCTGCCTACATAAATAATTTTTCCTTCAGTTCTTAATTGATCCATCGCTTGCCAAATTTCTTCCCACGGCGTGCTCCTATCAATATGGTGCATTTGGTAAAGATCAATGTGATCGGTTTGTAATCGTCTTAAACTTTCTTCGCATGCTTTTTTAATATGATAGGCAGATAATTTCTGATCGTTGACACCCGATCCCATTTTGCTATAAACTTTTGTGGCAAGAACAATCTTTTCTCTTCTTCCTCCTCCTTGCGCTAACCATCTTCCAATTAATGATTCAGTGTAACCAACCCCTTTTTCATTTCCATACACATTTGCCGTATCAATAAAATTAATTCCCACATTTAAAGTCTCATCCATGATCGAAAAACTATCAGCATCCGAAGTGAATGAACCGAAATTCATTGTGCCTAAGCACAATCTACTTACTTGCAATCCTGATCTTCCGAGATGTGAATATTTCATTGTTGTGTTCCTTTTACAGTTGCGGGGGTATTGATGATACGGCAGTGGACAATAAATTCATTCATCGTAATTTATCGCCTATATAAAGGGCATCTCTAAAAACATTGTCGTCATTGCGAGCGAAGCGAAGCAATCTTCGTTTCTGTGTGATAGAAAGGGATTGCTTCGGTCGTTCCTCCCTCGCAATGACAATTTGTTTAGGTTTTTAGAGATGCCCTAAAGAAGAAAAAAAGCGGCGTACAAATATTTTGTACGCCGCTGTATAAATTACTTAATCAACATCATTTTTCGTGTGAACACGGTGTTCTGTGCGGTGAGACGGTAGAGGTATAAACCTGTTGCTACTTGACGACCTGCATCGTCTTTTGCATCCCAACGTGCAGACCATGTGCCTGCTGTTTGCACTTGGTTAACAAGCGTTGATACCTTTTGTCCAATAATGTTGAATACTTCAAGTGTAACTTGTGATGTTACCGGAAGCTGATATTCGATTACCGTCGATGGATTGAAGGGATTCGGATAGTTCTGACTCAGTTCAAACTTAGACGGTAATGCTGCTTCGGGATTTTTTTGTTCGATCTTTACACCCGTAGTTACATTATCCAAAGAATTTACTGAGAAGTCATCCCAATAGGAGACTCCGGTCCAGAGATTAAACGAACGCGGACGAACTGAAACTGCGCGCACGGTATTGTCAGGAACGGTGATGATCACTTGATATTGTGTCCAATCCGACGCTGTATCTTTCAATACAAAACGGTACTCACCGCTGCCGAATTCGTTCCAACCTCCTGCATCGGCAAATAATTTCGTGTGCCACGTCCATGTAAAGCCCAATGCGGATGATGCGTTGAACACGGAGTCTTTTTTAATTTGACTCGTCTTCATCCACGCGCTCAATACATATTTCTTGTCTTTACTGTTTGCAGGAATCGGGACTGTTTCGGTATAGTAAATCAACTCTCCGCTTTGTCTTCCTACCGGCGCAGCAATTTTTAACGATGCTGAACCTGAACGTGCTGCTTCCGATGTTACACCCGAACCCGGAAAGTAACTCCGTCCATCATTGCCGCCGTCCGGTGCGATCCAGTATTGCCAGCCGGAATCTGCATCCACAAATCCGTTCCAGTTCTGTCCTGCCCACGCACCAGCGCGTCCCACGAAAATGAAATTATCAAACCATACCGTGCCGGTTGCATTGGCTCCGGCTTCTGCTGAAAACTGTAACTTGTACGCATCTTTCGGCAAGTTCACTGAACCAATTGCGTTGGTATCGGCAAACCAATCTTTTGTTGCTGTGCTTTGGTCAACATCCAACACAAATGGTCCTGCTCCGATTTGCACTCCTAATGTATCGTAGAACCAGAACTTCAATTGCCATTTTGCATCGGCGGTTGCGGGATTTACATTCACGCCGCTGGTCTTTACCCACGCTCCTAATTTGATATCTACTCCTTTCGAAATATTATTTACCCAATAACGAACGTTGTTGCCTGAAATCCAGCGGGCGCTTCCGGTCGTACCTGCTTTCACGATCTTCAATGATTTTGTTCCGCTCTTCACCTGGTCGCTCGCCCAACTTAATGTTGCGCCGCTTGTCCCAGGTT
>Ga0209516_1000301_pt1 | contig 11493 bp, 11 predicted proteins | sample Napbiome12C3dose_FD_187716 | JGI IMG/M metagenome (GOLD analysis project Ga0209516, IMG submission 187716) | Groundwater microbial communities from S. Glens Falls, New York, USA - Naphthalene biodegradation metagenome 12C3dose (SPAdes) (version 2) ... | reverse complement strand
GAGGACATGAGCGGCGTCGGCCACCCGCCTCCCTTGGCGCTCGCCAACCTCAATCACGCTTTGTTTTCATGCCTCGTGGCGAATGCAAGCCGCGCAGTGCGATACCCACTGAAATAGACGCTGCTTGTTCATGCGATTGCCCGTGCGCCTCTTGTATTTCCGCATTCCGGCGCCAGTTATGCGGTATACGCCGACGGAGCACACACCATGCAAGTCGTTTTCAACAATCCCTTGATGTACGTGATCGACTATCCCGCCGAGGATGCGGTCGAAATGCTCGACAAGCGCGCGGGCCGGGTGGGTTTCATGCGTGGTGCCGTCGCCGCGAGCTTTCGTCGCGACTTCGGAATTTTTCTGTCCGAAGAGCGGGATCAGGAACAACTGGAAGATTTCATCGACAGCCACAGCGCACTGATGACTCAGCCGGTATCGCGGCACTGAAGCCGCTGCCACAGGGGCGGAGGGCCGGGTAGAATGCTGCCATGCCCCAGACAATAGGCCGTTTCGAGATTCGTCGCGAGTTGGGCCGCGGCGCCCAGAGTGTGGTTTACCTCGCCTGGGATCCGCAGCTCCAGCGTGAAGTGGCGATCAAAACCATGCATTTCGGCAAGGCGGAGGCCGAGCAGAATGCGTCCTTGCTCGCCGAGGCGCGCACCGTCAGTAAGTTGCGTCATCCCAACGTGGTGCCGATTTTCGATGCCGGCGAGGCGGACGGCGACCCCTATCTGGTATTTGAATACGTCGAGGGCCAAAGTCTGGCCGAGACGCTCAGGGCGGGCCGCATGCCGGCAGGAAGGGCAGCCGATCTGATGCGTCAGGTGGCCGATGCGCTGGCCCAGGCGCACGCACTCGGCATCATTCACCGCGACCTCAAGCCGTCGAACATTCTGCTCGACGGCCTTGGCATGGCGCGGGTGATGGACTTCGGCATCGCCGTGCGCGTTACCGGTGACGCCGCGGCGCAGGAACGCGGGCTGTCGGGGACGCCTTCCTACATGGCGCCCGAGTATGTGACGAAGCAGGCGATCAGCGTCAGGAACGACGTTTTCGCCGCCGGCCTGGTTCTGCTGGAACTGCTGACCGGAACGCGGGTGATGCAGGGCGCCCGTATCGAGGAAATCCTGTTCAAGATCGCCACCGAGCCGGTGCAGATTCCGCCGGATGCCGGCATCGACGAGCGGCTGGCCGACATCATTCTCAAGTGCTGCACCCTCGACCCCGAGAAGCGAATGCCGTCGGCGGCGCAACTCAAGCTGGCGCTGGAAGCCTATCTCGGCGCCGGACAGGCCGCCGAGCCGGCCGATACCGAAGACAAGAAAAAGGCGACGCTCGAATTCCTGTTGCGGCGCATGCGCCTCAAGAGCGATTTTCCCGCACTGTCGGATTCCGTATATGCGATCAACAAGGTCACGGTTTCCGAGAAGGAGAGCATCAACAAGCTCTCCAATACGATCCTCAAGGACTATGCGCTGACCAACAAGATTCTGCGGCTGGTCAATTCGGCGTTCTACCGCCAGGTTGGCGGCGGCAATATCAGCACCGTGTCGCGGGCGGTGATCGTGCTGGGTTTCGACGCCGTGCGCAACATTGCCACCACGGTGCTGTTGTTCGAGCATCTTCAGGACAAAGGCAATGCGCGCGAACTGAAGGAAGGCTTTCTGCGCTCCAATCTGGCCGGTCTGCTGGGGCGCGACGCCAGCCGCAACGTCATGGGGCGCGAGGCCGAGGAAGCCTTCATCTGTTCCATGTTTCACAATCTCGGTCAGCTCCTGGCGCAGTACTACTTCCCCGAGGAAGTGGATGGGATCCGTAATCTGATGCAGAGCAAGCGGATTTCCGAGGCGGCCGCGTCGGCCCAGGTGCTGGGTTTGTCGTTCGAGGAACTCGGTATCGGCATCGCCAAGACCTGGGGTTTCCCGCCCGCCATTATCAGCAGCATGGAGAAACTGCCCGAGGGGCAGATACGGAAGCCCGCGACCCACGAAGACATGTTGCGCGTTGTGGCGGGTTTCTCCAACGAGGTGTGCGACCTGATCAGCTCTTGCACGCCGGAAGACCGCAGCAAGGGCCTGCGCAGCGTATCGGAACGGTTTTCCGCCAGCTTGCGGATATCCGACAAGCAGTTGCAGGGTGTCGTGGAGGAGTCCTTCGGCGAACTCAAGGAACTTGCGTCCATCCTGCGCGTAAATCTCAAGCAGAGCCCGTTTGCGCGACAAGTTCAGGCGTTTTCCGCCCCGGCCGGCGAGGCGAAGCCGGCGCCGGTCGTGCAGACCGATGCGGAAATGACGGCTCTGGCCGATACCGTTCTCAACAGCGTGCCGGTTTATGCGGAACAAACGGAGAGCGACGCTGCCGGCGGCAGCGTTCCGGAAGACGCCCAGTCGGTTCTTTCCGCGGGCATTCAGGACATCAGCAACTCGCTGGTCGAGGATTTCGCCCTCAACGACATCTTGCGCATCATTCTCGAAACCATGTACCGTTCCATGGGGTTCCGGCGCGTGCTGTTGTGCTTGAAGGACGTGAAGACCGGCATGATGGTGGGCCGCTTCGGCTTCGGCCCCGACACCGCCGACCTGGCGCGCATATTCCGCTTCTCGCTCGCCTACGAGCCGGACGTGTTCCACCTGGCGACGCAAAAGTCGGTGGATATCATCATCACCGACATCGACGACCCCAAGATTTCCTCGCGCATCCCGAAGTGGTATCGCGACAAGATAACCGCCAAGACCTTCGTCATCTTTCCGCTGACGCTCAAGGGCAATCCGGTCGCGCTCATCTATTGCGACAAGGACAAGGCGGGTTCCATCGTCATTCCGGAAAAGGAACTCTCGCTCCTGAAGACGCTGCGCAATCAGGCGCTGCTGGCGATCAAGCAGGCAACCTGAACCCCGCGGGAAAGTCTCTTGTCCGGTCTGTCGTTCCGGCGTAGTATTAACATACGTTATAACTTCGGAGCCAGGTCATGCACACCCTCAAACTCGTACAGATCGGCAATTCGATCGGCGTGATTTTGCCCAAGGAAGTACTCGCGCGTCTGAAACTGGAGAAGGGCGAGACGGTGTTTCTGACGGATACGCCTTACGGTGCGGCGCTCACGCCCTACGATCCGGCCATCGACGAACAGATAGAACTCGGGCGCGAATTCATGCGCGAGTACAAAGACACTTTCCACGCGTTGGCGAAATGAATTGGCGCTGGATCAACCGCCAGGCGCTGTCGTTGCTGCATGACGAGAGCCTTGCGGAACACGGCGGGGCGGCGGGTCTGCGCGACGAGGGGCTACTTGAGTCGGCCTTGGCCAGGCCTTTGAATCTGGTCGCCTATGGCGACCCGGACTTCGCCGACCTTGCCGCTGCCTACGGCGTCGGGCTGGCGAAAAACCATCCCTTCGTCGACGGCAACAAGCGCGCGGCGTTCCTCGCCGTGGGTCTGTTCATGATGCTGAATGGCTATCGCCTGAATGCGACGCAGATCGACGCAACCCTGACCATGCTCGCCGTCGCCGCTGGCGAACTCGACGAACCCGGCTTCGCCGACTGGATACGCCGCCACGCCGTGGCGCGTTAAGCGGCGGCTGCCGCCGTGCGCGCCAGCGGACGCTGGTCGATAGGCAGGTTCAGCGCCATGGCGACCACGCCGAGAAAAATAGAAATTCCCCAGACCAGATCGTAGGCGCCGGTGCGGTCGAACAGCACGCCGCCCATCCAGGCGCCGAGAAAGCTGCCGATCTGGTGGCTGAAAAACACGAAACCGCCCAGCATCGACAGGTAATGCACGCCGAACACCTGGGCGACGATGCCGTTGGTCAGCGGTACCGTCGCCAGCCACAACAGGCCCATGGCGGCGGCGAACAGGTAGGCCGACATGGGTGTCAGCGGCAGCGCGAGGAAGACGGCGATGATGACGCTGCGCGCCACGTAGATGAAGGCGAGCAGGTGCTTCTTGCTGTGCCGCTGGCCGAGCCAGCCGGCGCTGTAGGTGCCGATGATGTTGAAGAATCCGATCAGCGCCAGGCACATTACGCCGACATTGCCCGGCAGGCCGTGGTCGGCCAGATACGCGGGCAGATGCACGCCGATGAAAACCACCTGGAAGCCGCAGACGAAATAGCCGAAGGTCAGCAGCCAGAAACCCTTGTGGGCAGCGGCTTCGCGAATGGCCGCGCGCACCGGCTGCTTGTGGTGGCCGCCGTCGGCGCGCTCCGGCTCCGCCAGAACGGCCGCGAGCGGCGCCATCAGCGCGGCGGCGGCGGCCAGCACCAGCAGGGCTTCGAGCCAGCCGATGCCGGTAATCAGCGCCTGGGTGGCCGGCAGCATGGCGAACTGGCCGAAGGAGCCGGCCGCACCGGCGATGCCCAGCGCCATGCTGCGCTTCTCCGGCGGGTAGATGCGGCCGAGCACGCCATAGACGATGCTGAAGGTGGTGCCCGAGAGCCCGAGCCCGATCAGCACGCCGGAAGACAGCGCCAGTTCGGTGCCGCTGCCGGCGTAGGCCATCCAGACCAGCCCCACGACGTAGAGCACGGCGCCGGCGAACAGTACGCGGCCGGCGCCGTAGCGGTCGGCGATCAGCCCGGTGAACGGCTGCGCCACGCCCCACATCAGGTTCTGCAAGGCCAGCGCGAAGGCGAAGGTCTCGCGCCCCCAGCCGTGGGCCGTCGACATCGGTTGCAGAAAAAGGCCGAAGCCGTGGCGTGCCCCCATGGCCAGCGTCATGATGAGGCCGCCGCAAACGAGGACGACGGTCGGGCTGCGCCAGTTGCGGGCCATGTTCTTCTCTGAGCGGGATGGGGCGGCCATCATACAATAGAGTTTTTGCACCCACTCCGGCATGAACAAGGCTTTCGTCAAGGAAACCGAGGACGATGACGACGATCCCGTCGCCGCCCCGGCGCTGCCGCCCGGCAGCAACAACTACATGACGGCTTCGGGTCATGCGCGCATGCGCCAGGAGTTCGAGCATCTGGTCAAGATCGAGCGGCCCGAACTGGTGAAGGTGGTTTCCTGGGCTGCCGGCAACGGCGACCGCTCGGAGAACGGCGACTACATCTACGGCAAGAAACGGCTGCGCGAAATCGACCGCCGCATCCGTTACCTGATGAAGCGCCTGGAGAGCGCCGTGGTCGTAAACCCCGCGCAACAGGAAAGTGCCGAGCAAGTGTTCTTCGGTGCCACGGTGACGATCTGCTTCAGCGGCGATGCGCAAGGGACCGAGGCGACCTACCAGATCGTCGGCGTCGACGAGGCCGATGCCGGGCAGGGGCGCATCAGCTGGATTTCGCCGCTGGCCCGTGCGCTGATGAAGGCGCGCGAAGGCGACACCGTGCGTTTCCAAAGCCCCGTTGGCGTGCGTGAAATCGAAATCGTCGAGATCCGTTATGAGTGAAACCGGGAACCCGCGCATCGTCGCGCCGGCCGGCGGTATCCCGATCCTGAGGTGGCTTGACCGGGCGTAGCGCGGACAGCGGCCGTCGGCGGCGCCGGGAAAACCGCTACGGCAGCACGCCGGTTGCCGCGCGCGCCCGCTGCTTGGCGGCGACATAGTCGGCGTGGCCGATGTAGAGCAGGTCGGCGATCTTGCGCATCAGGTGCAGTTCGTGCGCATCGAGGTGGCCGTCAGCCAGCGCCACCTGCCACAGGTTTTCGACGATGCGGATTTTCTGCGCGGCGTCGCAGGTCTTGTTGATCAGCGAAGTGAACTGGTAGTAGCCGCTGGCTTGATGGGCTTCCTGTTCGGCCAGCTCAATCAAGGTGTCGAGCTGGGCGGCATCGAGGCCGAACTGGCGGCGCAGCGCGGTGGTGATGGCGACCCGCTCTTCGTCGGCGATGCGATCGTCCATGCGCATCATTTCCAGCAGCAGCGCGGCGGTGGCAATCTGCAGCGCATGTTCGCCGTCGGCCGCGGTCGGCCCGGTGCCGGGTTCGATGAACCGGGTGAAGAATTCCTTGATGCTGGTGATCATGTCGGGTCTGTCGTGAGGCTTGCGAGCGGCCTATTCTATCCGCCCGCGCAGTCGGCGCCCGCAAGGCTAAATCGCTCTGCCTTCTCCAACCACCTCGTGCGTTCGGCCATCCCGGATTTGGTAAATCCGCTTGAAGGTCGGAATGATCTTTTCGTCGTGGGTGACGACGATGATTGCGGTGCGGAACTGTACGGCCATCTCGTTGAGGATACGTACCACGGTCAACGCACGTTCCGAATCCAGCGGCGCCGTGGGTTCGTCGGCCAAAATCACCGACGCATGATTGGCGAGCGCGCGGGCAATGGCCACGCGTTGCTGCTCGCCGCCGGAAAGCTGTGAAACCTGTGCGTTGGCGCGGTGAGCAACATCCAGCGCGGTGAGCAATTCGAGCGCCCGCTTGCGTGCCGCACCGTTGCCAACGCCGGCCAGCATGGGCAGCAGTGCCACGTTGTCTGTGACATCGAGGAAGGGGATCAGATAAGGCGCCTGGAAGATGAAGCCAATGCGGTCACGGCGCAGCGCACGCAGGTCGGCCACTTTCCAGCCATCGTCATAAATGGTCTGGCCCGACAGTTCCATGTGGCCGGCGCTGGGCTCGATCACCGCACCCAGACATTTCAGCAGCGTGCTTTTCCCCGAGCCGCTGGGGCCGATCAGTCCGACGACTTCGCCGGGCCAGACGGTCATGTCCACGCCCTTCAGCGCGTCGACGGCGGCGTCGCCGCTGCCGTAGCGTTTCTTGAGGCCGGTGAGCCGAATGGCCGATTGATCGCGGTCAGGCACCGATGGCCTCCGCCGGATCAATGCGCAGCGCGGCGCGGATCGCGATCACGCTGGCCAGCGCGCAGATCGCCATCACGATGGCGAAGCCACGCAGGGCGTCGCCGGGCAGCAGCAACACATATTTCGGGAATATCGGCGCCCACAGCCCGGAGGCTACGCGTCCGACCAGAAAACCGATCAGGCCGAGGCCCAGCGCTTGTTGCAGGATCATCCCGGCGATGGTGCGATTCCTGGCGCCGATCAGTTTCAGCACCGCGATTTCGCGCACTTTTGCCAGGGTCATGGTGTAGATGATGAAGGCGACGATGGCTGCCGTGACTACCGACAGGATGACGAGGAACATGCCGATCTGTTTTGACGAGGTGGCGATCAGCTTGGCGATCAGGATGTCTTCCATCTGGACGCGGGTATAGGCCTGAAGATGCTTCCAGCGGCGGATTTCGTTGGCCACGGCATCCACATTGGCGCCTGGTTCGAGGCGTACCAGCACAGCATTGACCATGCGGCTTTGTGCGCCGACGGCCTGTACGGACTCCAGCAGGCCGGGTACGCCGGGGCGATTGAAGGCCGGATTGGCGGCGGTGCGGGCGCGCTCGTTGAGCAGTGCTTCGTTGTCCTTGAGGAACTGAATCTCCTGCGCATCCTTGATCGGCACAAAGATCATCGGATCTCCGCTGGCCGAAACCATGCGTCGGGTCAGGCCGACGATGCGGTAGTCATGGCGTCGAATTCGCACCACGGCATCCAGGGCGAGGCCGGTTTTTTCGTCGGCGATGGCCTCGTAGTGTCCCGCGAGAATGGGATGGCCTGCCGTGAGGTAGCCGGGCGCGCCGGGGCGGTGGGGGCGATCCACTTCGATGCCGACCACCATCACACGGGCTTCCTTGCCGTCTTGCCCGATCTGCAAGGTCAGATAGGCGGCGTTGCCGGTGTCGGCGACTCCCGGCAGACCGGCCACGCTGCGCCAGATATCGTCGCGGATGCTGGAAGGTTCGGCGTAGGGTCCCAGCGTACCCTGCTGCACCACCCAAATGTCGGCACCGCTATTGTCGATCAGCACCTGGCCGTCATCGACCATGCCGCGATAGATTCCGGCCATCGATAGCGTGACGCCGATCAGCAGCCCCAGCCCGATGCCGGTGAACAGGAACTTGCCCCAGCCGTGGAGAATGTCGCGGCCGGCGAGATTGATCATGGCGCGGTTTTCACCAGGGCATCGACCACGCGCACACGCTGCCCGACGGACAAGGCTTTCTGGCTATGGACGATTACCTCGGTATCCACCGCCAGGCCATCGCGCACCTGCGTCAGTCCGTCGCTGGAACTGACGCCGACGCTTACCGGATTGAACACGGCGCGACCTTGTGCCAGGCGCCAGACGCCATCGGCCTTGCCGATGCGCTTTATGGCGGCGGTCGGCACAGTCAGCGTGTTCTCCAGTGGCGGCAGGAGCAATGTCACTTCGGCGAGTTCACCGATCGCCAGTGTGCCGGTGGCCTCGGTGAAGGCGACATTGGCGATGCGTTCCTCGGTAACCGCATCGCCCACCAGATCAACACGTTCGACGCGGCCCGGCAACACCTGCCCGGGTCGGGAACGCAGCGCGATGTTGGCGGCCAGTCCCGTGGTCAGCCCGCCTGACCGGCCCTGATCGATGCGCACACGCAGCCAGAGCGTGGCGGGGTCGATCACCTGTAGCACCGACTGGCCTGCAACCACGGTCGAGCCCGGTTCGGCAAGACGGGCGCTGACCACGCCGGCGACCGGGCTGGTCAGGCGCAGGTGAGCGCGACTTTTTCCTAAACCGGCGATATCCGCTTGGGCGCGGCGCGTTTCTTCGTGCGCGGCGGCCAGGGCGGCAGTGGCGGAATCCTGCGCGGAACGCGCGGCGGCAGCCTCGTGCGCCTTGGTATCGGCGGCCTCCTGGCTGACGAAATTGCGTCGGCGCAGATCAGAAAAGCGTGCTGCGCTTGCCTGCGTCAGGCGCATCCGGCTGGTGGTTTCGTCCAGCGTCGCTTGCGCGGCGGCGACCAGTTGCCTGGCACGCGCGGCTGTGGCGCTGCTGGCGGTCTGGCGCGACTCCAGGTCGACCGGGTCCATCTCGGCCAGCAATTGTCCGGCGGCCACCGCGTCGCCCTGATCGACGTGCACGGAGGCAACGCGACCGGCAGTCGTCGGGCCGATCATGTAGCTGCGGCGCGCCTCGATCGTGCCGATGCCGAACAGCGAGCGTTGCAGGCGGGACTCGCTGGCGCGGGCGACCGTGACCTTGACGTCGGCCAGGGGCCCTTGATTGAACACCACCCAGCCGAAGCCGGCGAGGAAGGCGATGCCAAAAGCACTCAGCACCAAGGTGCGGCGGGATAAGGATTTCATGCGGAGTCTCCTCGGTGCCGGCCGCGAAAGCCGTCGAGCAGCAGCGGGAAAATGCGGCGAGCGGCGTCCTGCATGCCGGCGGCGCCGTCGAACAGGGTGCTTTGCACCACCAGGCCTTGCACGGTGCCAAGGAAGAGGACGGCGGCAGCTTCTTCATCAAGTGCCGCCGGCAGTTGGCCGCCTGCCTTGGCCAAAACAATGAGCGCGCGCAGGCGCTGCCGATAGGCACCGACCATCTGCCGCACGCGGACATGGAAGGCCGAATCAGCGGGGCGCTGTAGCTCGTGAAACAGGATGCGCGGGACGCCGGGATGATTGGCAACGAAATCGACATGGGCAAGAAACATGCGCTCAAGAATATCGAGTGGGTTGCCACCGGCGGCAAAGGCCGCGCCGATCACGCGGCCAAGTTCCGATTGCACCCAGTCGAAGACCGCGACCCACATCGCCGACTTGTCCGGAAAGTGGCGAAACAGCGCGCCATGCGTAACACCGATACGCTCGGCGATGGCCTGAGTGGTGATGCCCTCGGGGCCGTGAATACGCGCCAGATCGACTACCGCCGCCACGATTTCGCGCCGCCGCGCCTCGCCCGACAGGCGGGCACGTTTGGGGGCGATGGGGGGAGGCGAGGTCTCCGACAGAAGCGGCATCTTCTCTGCTTATCGTCAAGTAAGTGGACTGTCACTATCATAAGGGTGACGCCGCGATATAACAATCCCTCCAACGCAAAAGGTCCATTGACGTTCCGTTTCCTTTCCGGACGACTCCTCCGTGGCACGCAATATCCGGGTCGTCGATACGCCGCCCAAGCGCTTTGGCAAGCGCGTGAGGCGGCGCGCCGGGCGGCTGTGGCCGGCGCGTCGTTGACGTGTCGAAACAAAGGAATTCAGCAGGCTCACGCCTTGAGCCTCACACGCGCCAGAATGGTCGCCACGAACTTCATGGAGGCAATATCATGGCGAACCTCATTCACCCCGACATGCTTGTGTTCTGGATGACCACCGTACTTGGAATTATCGGCTGGCTGATCTGATGCTCGATTCCCTGCGTGGTTTTGACGGGCTCGACGAGACGCTGGTGCTGTGCGCCACCTCGCGTCTCGCGCGCCACCTGCGTCAGGCGCACGGGCGGGCGCAGGCGGCGCGGGGGCTGACGCGCTGGAAAGCGCTGGATACGGCAACGCCGACGCAGTGGCTGGACAAGGTGGTCGGCGCGGCGGTGCTGGCGGGCGAAATTCCGCTCGATGCCGCGCGCTGGATCGCGCTCAACGCCGCGCAGGAGCGCGTGCTGTGGGAGCGCGCCATCGAGGCCGCCAGCTCCGGCGATGCCGCGGAAGCGCTGTTCGACCGCGAAGGGCTGGCGTCAGCCGCGGCCGAGGCCAACGAACTCATCGAGGCCTGGGGCATCCGCCCCGAGGCCGACGCCCATGGCGAGGAGACGCAGGCCTTTCTGCGCTGGCGCGATTACCTGCGTCAGGACTGCGATGCCGCCGACTGGCGCGAGCCGGTGCGGCATCTCGAATGGCAGATCGCCTGCATCGCGCGCGGGGCGGGGCGGTTGCCCGTGCGCGTGGCGTTTGCCGGCTTCGACCGTCTGGCGCCGCGGGAACTGCGGCTGGCGCGGGCGCTGGAGGCGCGCGGCGTGGCCGTGGTCGAACTGATCCTTGGGCGCGAGGAAGCCGGCGACGCGGTGACGCTGGCCTTGCCGGACAGCCTCGCCGAATGCCGTGCGGCGGCGGCCTGGGCGGCGCGATGGCTGGCGCAACAACCCGATGCGCGACTGGGGATTGTCGTGCCCGAACTCGCGGCCTTGCGGGGAACGCTGGCCGCGACGCTGGACGCGGCGCTGCATCCGGCCGCGCTCAATCCGGCGCAGGCGGAGATGCCGCGCCGCTACGATTTTTCGCTCGGCACGCCGCTCGCGCGCCAGCCGCTGGTCGAGACCGCCTTGGCGTTGCTGGCCATCGCGGCCAGGCCGGCGCGCGTCGAGCAGGCCCGGCTGGGCGATCTGCTGCGGCGTCCGTATTGGGCGACCGAGAGCGAGGCCGACGCGCGCGACCGGCTTGAAGCGGCGATGCGCGAGACACTGGCGCCGCAGTTCACGCTGGAGCGGGTACTCCGTTTTGCGAAGAAACAGGCGGGTAAGGGCATCGCCCTGCCGCGCAGCCTGGCCTGCCTCGAAGCGCTCAAGGCGGGCTTGGCCTCGCGCCAACTGCCGTCGCAGTGGGCGGCGGCCTTCGCCGCACTGACGACGGCCGCCGGCTGGCCCGGCGACCGGCCGCTGTCGAGCGGCGAGTGGCAGGCGCAGCAGGCCTTTGCCGAAACGCTGGACAGCCTCGGCCAGTTCGACGCGCTGCTCGGCCGCATCGG
>Ga0209516_1000300_pt1 | contig 11498 bp, 8 predicted proteins | sample Napbiome12C3dose_FD_187716 | JGI IMG/M metagenome (GOLD analysis project Ga0209516, IMG submission 187716) | Groundwater microbial communities from S. Glens Falls, New York, USA - Naphthalene biodegradation metagenome 12C3dose (SPAdes) (version 2) ... | reverse complement strand
AACAGTAATTGCTCAGCGAAAACAACCCCACCCTTTATCCCTCCCCTTTTAGGGGAGGGAATGCGTCCTCTCCCCCTAACAGGGGGAGAGATAGAGAGGGGGTCGTGTTTACAAAGGGGGGAGAAGAAAAGAGCAACGCAGCTTAGCCAGTTGTTAACCAGCAGAACACGTCGTGTTTACAAAGGGGGGAGAAGAAAAGAGCAACACAGCTTAGCCAGTTGTTAACCAGCAGAACACGTCGTGTTTACAAAGGGGGAGAAGAAAAGAGGGGGTGATTTGAAGTAAAAACGAATTTATAATTTGCCACGAGTAGTTACAATAAACAATCAATAACCATTTCTACGAGGTCATTTCATGGAGGTTCAAAAATTCAGTTACGACAATAAGATCGTCCGGGATTTCGCGATCGCATCGGTCGTCTTTGCGGTTGTCGGAATGCTGGTCGGCATTATCATTGCACTGCAAATTTTTACCCCCGCGGTCAATGCCGGCATTCAGTATATCACCTTTGGGCGCATCCGTCCTCTGCACACCAATGCCATCATCTTTGCGTTCGTCGGCAATGCAGTCTTTACCGGCGTGTATTACTCGTTACAACGCGTATTGAAAGCACGGATGTTCAGCGATCTCCTCAGCAGGATCCATTTCTGGGGATGGCAGTTGATCATTGTGGCGGCGGCGGTGACGCTTCCGCTGGGAATTACAACGAGCAAAGAATACGCCGAACTCGAATGGCCGATCGATATTGCGATTGCGGTGATCTGGGTCGTCTTTGCGATCAATATGTTCGGCACGATCATCAAGAGGAGAGAAAAGCACATTTATGTTGCCGTTTGGTTCTACATTGCAACGGTCGTTACCGTGGCGATGCTGCATATCGTCAATTCTCTCGCAGTGCCCGTTTCGTTCCTGAAAAGTTATTCCGTGTATGCCGGCGTGCAAGATGCGCTGGTGCAGTGGTGGTACGCACATAACGCCGTCGCATTCTTTCTTACAACCCCGTATCTCGGGTTGATGTATTATTTTCTGCCGAAAGCGGCGAATCGTCCCGTCTATTCGTACCGTCTGTCGATCGTACACTTCTGGTCGCTGATCTTTATCTACATTTGGGCGGGACCTCATCACTTGCTCTACACAGCGCTTCCGGATTGGGCACAATCGCTGGGGACGGTCTTTTCCATCATGCTCATCGCTCCTTCGTGGGGAGGGATGATCAACGGATTGCTGACGCTGCGCGGCGCTTGGGACAAGGTGCGCGAAGATGTCGTATTGAAATTCATGGTTGTTGCCGTTACGGCATACGGCATGGCAACATTTGAAGGTCCGTTGTTATCATTAAAAAATGTGAATGCGATTGCTCATTATACGGATTGGATCGTTTCTCATGTGCACGTCGGCGCACTCGGATGGAATGGATTTCTGACATTCGGAATGTTGTACTGGCTCATTCCCCGGTTATATAAAACGCAACTGTATTCAAAGAAGCTTGCCAATTTCCATTTCTGGGTCGGAATGCTGGGAATCGTCTTTTATGCCTCGTCGATGTATTGGGCAGGTCTTGCACAATCGTTGATGTGGAAAGCATTCACCCCCATGGGAATTTTGCAATATCCGAACTTTCTCGAAACCACATTGCAGATCATTCCGATGCACATGATCCGCGCATTCGGCGGTATCTTGTATTTCATCGGCACGCTGGTGATGGTGTATAATCTCGTCAAGACGGCGAAACAAGGATCGTTCGTTGCGGAAGAACAGACTGAAGCGCCGGCGTTGCATCGTGATGACGTTAAATCGAAAGAGACGTTCCATCGCATGTTGGAAAAGCGCCCCATTCAGTTTGCCGTTCTCTCATTGGTGGCGGTCGCCATCGGCAGTATCATCGAATTGATCCCGACGTTCATGGTGAAATCGAACATTCCTACGATCGCCTCGGTGCGTCCGTACACGCCGCTGGAATTGCAGGGACGCGACATCTACATCCGCGAAGGATGCAACAACTGCCACTCTCAGATGATCCGTCCGTTCCGTTCAGAAACCGAACGGTACGGCGAATATTCCAAGGCGGGCGAATACGTGTATGATCACCCCTTCTTGTGGGGCTCGCGCCGCACGGGACCTGACCTGCACCGCGTCGGCGGAAAATATCCGAATCTGTGGCATTATCTGCATATGGATAATCCCCGTTCGATGTCGCCGGGTTCCATCATGCCGCCGTATCCATGGCTGTTGACGCAGGATCTGGACACGTCCTCCACCGGTGATAAGATTCGTGCGCTGCAAACGCTCGGCGTGCCGTATCCCAAAGGTTTCGAATTGACGGCGAACGATATTCTGACGGCTCAAGCCGAAGAGATCGCGCTCGATCTGCAAAAAAACAAAGTGCCTGCAGAACCGAACAAAGAGATCATCGCGTTGATAGCGTATCTCCAGCGGCTCGGCACCGACATTAAAGTGAAACGTAACTACTCACCGTAAAAATATTGAAATTAACTCCGCCATTTATGGCGGAGTGTGAGTCAATTTAGAAGCTACTGGCTTTAGCCATGATATTTTTTCAGGGCTAAAGCCCATGAATTTTGGTGATTTCCAAATCTCCGCCATAAATGGCGGAGTTATGCGGAGCATCCTTCGGACAAAGTATTTTGAACTACGGTGAGTAGTTACAGTGAAACAATAATTCAGGAGAAGAGAACAATGCTCTCACGTTATCTGACATCCATCGACGGTGTTGCGGCATACCCGATCTTCTCGCTGCTGATCTTTGTGCCGTTCTTTCTCGCCGTCACGGTCTGGGTCTTTAAACTCGACAAGAAATTTTTGAAGTACATGAGCGAACTGCCGCTCGCCGATTCTCAAGAACAATCTGAACAGAGGAGCGCACAACCATGAAAAAGAAAGTTCTGCTGTACACCATTTTCACGCTTTTGCTGACCGCACTTCCCGGCACAGCATTGGCTGCGCAAACGACGGATCCCGGTACAGAATTAGGATTGATCATGACCGTGTCGCTGCTTGTCTTTGTCGTTGCGACGCTTATGTATATCATCGGCGTGATGGGGGCGAATGTCGATCCGATCGTCGACGCATACCTCCGGGTGAAACATTACGTTATTCCTCAACCGACAGAAGAGGTTCACGACATGGGGCATGATTTCGACGGCATCCGCGAATTAGATAACCGCATTCCCCCCTGGTTCAATTATCTTTTTGGAGTGACAGTTATCTTTGCAATCGTGTATATGATCGACTATCATGTCGTCGGAATTTCTCCACTCATGGAAGCGGAGTACAATGAAGAACTTGCGACAGCCGCACTTCACCGGCAGATACTCCTCGCGAATGAACCTCTTCTTGACGAGAACACTCTCGTTACGCTGAAAGATGATGCGGCGCTCAAAGTGGGAGTGGAAAATTTTCAAAAATATTGCATCTCATGCCACGGTCCGCAAGGGGGAGGGATCGTCGGTCCCAACCTGACAGATCAATACTGGATACAAGGCGGCGGCGTCAAGAACATCTATCAAACGATCAAAAAAGGTGTTCCGGCAAAAGGAATGATCAGTTGGGAACTCGTCTTCACGCAGAGACAAATACATCAACTGGCAAGTTACGTGATGTCGATGCAGGGAACGAATCCTCCCGGCGGCAAAGCTCCGGAAGGTCAACTGTATGTTGAACCGGCGGCGGTCGCGAAAGACACGGTTAATCAGCCGCCGCTCTGAGTGGTACTGCCTTTTGTGTTGAGAGTACTGTAAAAAAAATCATTATGGAAGTTGTTGCAGAGAAGGACAAAGAAACCCGCGACGATCAGTCGTTCCGTGATTCCCTCGGCATCGTCACCGATACCGGTAAGCGAAACTGGATCTATCCCAAAGAACCGAAAGGACAGTACACCACCGCACGAACAATCCTCAGCAGCATACTGTTGATCGTTCTGTTCGGAGTTCCGTTCGTCAAGATCGACGGGCATCCGCTCATGCTGTTCGATATCGTCACCCGGAAATTCATCATTTTCGGAATGCCGTTCGGTCCGCACGATTTTTTCCTCCTCGGTCTAACGATGATCACGACGATCGTCTTCATCTTTTTATTCACAACCGTCTTCGGGCGGTTATTCTGCGGCTGGGTCTGTCCGCAGACGGTCTTCATGGAATCGGTCTTCCGCAAGATCGATTATTGGATCGAAGGGAGCCATACAGACCAGCGGCGGTTGAATGAATCGGATTGGACGGGTGAGAAGATATTCAAGAAAGGGACGAAATATGTAGTGTACTTCGTCATTTCGTTTCTCATCTCAAACATGCTTCTGGCATGGATCATCGGCGTTGACGCGTTGTGGAAGATCGTCACCGATCCGGTAAGCGAACATCTCGGCGGATTTACGGCGATGATCTTCTTTACCGGATTGTTCTATTGGATTTTCATCTCGTTCCGCGAACAGGCATGTATTCTCGTCTGCCCGTACGGACGATTGCAGGGGGTACTGCTCGACCGAAATTCCATCGTCATCGTATACGATTTTATGAGAGGTGAACCCCGCGGAAAGATCAAACGGAACGAAGAGCGCACGCTCGGTGATTGTATCGACTGCAAAGAATGCGTCGTTGTTTGTCCGACCGGAATCGACATCCGGAACGGCACACAACTCGAATGCGTGAATTGCACCGCCTGTATCGATGCGTGCGATACGGTGATGGATAAGATCAAAACACCGCGCGGATTGATCCGCTACGATTCCATCAACGGGATCAAAGATCAAACACGGAAGATCTTCACGACGAGGGTTGTCGGTTATACCGTTATACAGGCGGCGCTGCTGGCACTCCTGACTTATTTTATGGTGACACGTTCAGAGATCGACATTACCCTCCTGAGAACTCCGGGGATGTTTTATCAGGAACAGCCGGATGGGCAGGTGAGCAATCTGTACGATATCAAAATCCTGAACAAGACATTCGACCGGAAAACAATCGAACTGAAAATAGTGAACGGTCAGGGTGAACTGAAACTGCTGGGGGATGATCTCTCCATCCCGCCGCAGGAAGGAATGCAGGCAAAGGCATTTGTGATGATGGATAAGAGCAGCATTACGAAGATGAACACGCCGGTTGAAGTGGCGGTGTACTCCGACGGATTGGAAGTTCATCGTCTTCAAACGTCATTTTTAGGACCGGTAGAAAAGCCGGCGGAAAAAAAGGAACGGTAATGGGAAAAAAATCCCGTTGGGGAATTGGGATCGTCATCAGTTTTATCATTTTTGCGGTCAGCATACTTGCGGCGGTATATGTTGCCGTCACAACGAAGGTCGATCTGGTGTCCGATGATTATTACGAGAAGGAATTGAAATATCAGCAGCATATCAACACCGTGCAGAGCACGAATGATCTTTCGGAGAAAGTGACGCTCAGTTTCAACAACTCGAACGTCGTAATCTCATTCCCAAAGATCGGCGCCTCGTCGCAATATTCAGGAACGGTCTTTTTCTTCCGTCCGTCGGATAAATACCAGGATTTTACAAAAGAGATCAGGATCGATTCGGCATATACACAAACGATCCCGACCGACCGTCTGGCAAAAGGAATGTGGCGCGTGAAGATCTCGTGGAATGTGGGGGAGAAACAGTACTACAACGAACAACCGGTGATGATACAGTAATTAGTTGAACCTTAAAAAGTCATCATCCGCACAACCTTGTCAAGGTTATGCTAATAGATTTGTAAAATTTTGAACACTTTTCGTTGCTTATCAATAAACCTTGACAAGGTTTTCTATTTTTTAAGGGGCGATTAATTAGTTGAACCTAAAAAAAATAAAGATGTCAGACATCTTGTTTATTCAGAGACTGATAGCATTTAAGTTTTGGTAAATCCTACTTGGAAGATGTCAGACATCTTCTAAATCCTAACCTAAATGCAACTAAATGCTAAAGCTAAATTCTAAATTTTGAATCTTAAACCCTAAACTCAAAACTCAAAACACTCAACCCTAAAACCAAAATGGATATTCTGGCAGCATTCACACTCGGACTTCTCGGCAGCATGCACTGCATCGGCATGTGCGGACCGCTGGCACTCGCCGTTCCGTCCTCATCGCAGAACCGCATGAGGTTTTTTCTTGAGCGTCTCGTGTTCAATCTCGGGCGTGTCGTCACGTACGCGCTGATGGGGGCGCTGTTAGGACTCTTCGGCAATCGCATCGTACTTTCCGGCGCGCAGCAGCATATCTCCATTCTCCTCGGTGTTTCCATTCTGCTGACGGTGCTCGTGCCGTTCGGATTAAAATCTCAACTTGAGCGATATTCTCCACTGAAATATCTCTATACGTTTGTGAAAACAAAATTTGGTCTGCTGCTTCAAAAGAGGGGATTGATCACACTTTTTTCTATGGGATTATTGAACGGATTGCTTCCGTGCGGATTGGTCTATACGGCATTGTTGGGTGCAACCGCTGTGGCGGATGTGACGCGAAGTGCGCTCTTTATGACGGTCTTCGGTCTTGGCACGATTCCCTCTCTTGTTGCCGTTGCCATGGCGGGAAAGATGATCTCCGTGAAATTTCGTTCATTCATAACAGGGGCGATACCGGTCTTGAGTATCGCTCTTGCTCTTCTCCTTATTCTCCGGGGAATGAACCTCGGAATTCCTCTCGTAAGTCCAAAGGTTGTTCATACCGAAACCCATCAGGAAAAGATGGATTGCTGCGAATAAAACGAATCACCCGGGATAATTTCCCGAAACGTACGCGGATAATGTTTTGATCTCGTAATCTTTTTCATCCAGCATGTTCTTCACCACATCTCCGATGGAAATGATGCCGGCGAGTTGATCCTCTTTAAAAACCGGAATATGCCTGATCTTCCGTTCCGTCATCGTATTCATGATTGTCTGGATGTCGTCCTCTTCGGAAGCGGCGATGATCTTTTCCTTCGCCGTCATAATCTCCCTGACCATGATCTGCTCGGTATCTTTTTTGAGGATCACGCATTTTTGCACGACATCGCGCTCGGAAAGAACACCGGCAACCGCGCCGGATGCGTCCCTGACGATCAGAAATCCGATCTTATGTTTCGCCAGCTCGGAGACAGCCTGGAATACCGTAGCATCCTCGGTGACACTGAGAATCTCTTTTCCTTTTGCCGCCAGAATATCTTTTGCTTTCATTATCGTCTCCTTTGGTAAGATTGTGAGTGAATGTTCTTGGAAATGTAGAGAAGAAGTGGATTGAAATCAAGGCGGGAGCGAGATTGCAGTGAATTTTCTTTTGGCGGGATTCGGAAGATGCCCGCCTGTCGGCGGACAGGTCAGACGTCTTTTAAAACTATGTGACTTGTTAAGGTTCAACTGAATAATTCTCACTGATGCGAAGCATGCCTACGCAAAAAGTGTTATTTCTGCGTATGTATGCTTCGCATCGCCAAGACGCAAAGAAGGGACCTCATTGGGATTTGACCTGATATATGAAGTTGCACTCTCATTTACTATTTCGTATCGATCACTTGTCTGATCGCTTGCAGCACTTCGTCGTGTGAATACGGCTTCTGAATGAAGCGCTTCGCTCCAGCCTTGTACATCTCCGACTTCGTCTCCGGATCGATGAAGCCGCTTGCCAAGATGACTTTGGCTTTCGGATCTATACCCCTGATCCTTTTTAAGACTTCCTCGCCTCCAAGCTTTGGTAATCCCATATCCGTTACGACCACCGAGATCTCCTTTTGATGACGTGAGAAAACTTCAACTCCTTCTTCGCCATCCCGCGCTGTCAAAACCGTGTATCCCTTCGAGACAAGAAAGGCTCTTGCCAGTTCCCCGAGCATCTCTTCATCTTCGATAAGCAGAATGGTTTCTGTTCCACCAGGTACATCCTCCATCGCCTTCTTGCTGGTTCCATGGCTTTCAATCGGTCGTTCTTCAACAGGAAGATAGATGCTAAACGTGGTTCCTTTGCCAGGTTCAGTTGCAACGTCGATAAAGCCATGATGATTCTCAACAATGCCGTGAACGAGGGCAAGACCCAGACCTGTGCCTTTGCCGACATCCTTTGTTGTGAAGAATGGCTCAAAGATTCTTTGCTTTGTTGCCTCGTCCATTCCCGTGCCTGTGTCGGAGACTTGAAGCAAAATGTATTCTCGTGCTGCAGCCCCGGCAAACTTGGACATGAGCGTTTCCCTTTCAACAGTTGTAGTCGTTATGGAAAGAGTTCCACCCATTGGCATCGCGTCCCTGGCATTCACGCACAGATTGATCACAACTTGATGAATTTGATTTGTGTCCGCAGCGATTATTGGCAAATCTCTTTTGAGATCGCTTCTCACACTAATTGTTTTCGAAAACGTCTCTTGCAGGAGCTTCACAACCTCCTCGATGATGTGGTTCACGAGTACCGATTCAAACACTGCCTCGGTTTTGCGTGCAAAAGTAAGGAGTTGCTTAACAAGTGCTGCACCCCGCTGTGTTGCTTTTTCGATTGCCCCGATGCTCTGTGAGAGCTTGACTGGATCTGACTTCAAGCGTTCAAGCAAGAATGAATGACCCATGATAATGCCGAGGATGTTGTTAAAATCGTGGGCAATGCCGCTCGCGAGGGTTCCAAGACTCTCCAATTTCTGGGCTTGGCGCAATTGCTCCTCCAGTATCTTTTGCGCGGTAATGTCTTTCAGCGAGACGACATAGCTCGCTTCTTCTTCTTCTTCTTCTTCTTCTTCTGCAAAAAGTATTCTTGCGACGTCGAATTCTAGAATGAGTTCTTCTGTTGAATGCGTGGTCATGATTAAGCTCCTTGTCTAGTTGCTTTTTTTTGAATTCTGATGGTTATGCTTGTCCCAAGGGGATGGACACCCATTTCCCCCGTTAATCTTTTCTTCGTCTCTGCGATAATTATTTCAGCCAACTCTTGTTCTGTGTACCCAAGATTAGAGGAATATGTCCGGACGATGTCCTCAAACGTTTTGTTGCGGTTGAAGAGCTTCAGTTTATCTGTGAACACTAAAATTCCTTCCGGGACAAACTTGAAAATATTCTCGATGACTGTCTTGTAGCGCTCATCGTGTTTCCGCAGGGCTTCCTCCGCCTTTATATGCTTCGTAATGTCCTTGCTGGTGTCAACGAAATGGGTGATTTTCCCGTTGTCGTCTTTCAGTGGAGTTATGGTTTTCTCCACGTGGTACAGCTCGCCGTTCTTCCTGCGGTTGACAAACCTTGCTCGAAAAGACGTACCACTCAGAATCGTCTGCCAAAGTTTTTCATAGAACTTTTGTGTGTATTTACCCGATTTGTTGATTCTCGGCGTTTTCCCAAGGGCTTCTTCTCTGGAATAGCCGGTCTGCTCCTCAGATGCGGGGTTCACATACTGAATCGCGCCCTCTCGGTCAGTAATGACTACACAGTCGCTTGTTTGTTCAACAGCAGATGAAAGCAGTCGCATTTGCATTTCAGCGCGCTTACGCTGAAACAACGTTCCTAATTCTGCAGCGACTGCTGAGACGAGTGCGATCATTCGTTCGTCCTGCTGTCGTACTTCGCGCAGAAAGAAGGCGATCACAGCCACAACATCCTTGTCGGCAAGGATGGGAATTCCTACTGCGGCTTTAAGACCGGCCTCTTTGGCAAACGGGGCACGTGGAAAATTGGGGTCAACTGTTACATCAGGAATCCACGCCGGCTTCTTAGATGACCACACCCGGCCGGGAAGTCCGACACCTCGCTCAAACTTGTATTGTTCGCTTGCCGTTCGGAAAATTCCCGCGTTCTCGAAGTTGCTATACCATGACGGACTGCATTCTAAATATGTGCCGTCGCGGGAAGGAATCCACGCTTCCCCAAAATCCCACGTTGTGGTTTCACACACCATGCGGAGGGCAACCGCAAGCGCAGAGTCGAAATCTTCGGCTTCAGTGATGGCATGTGTCAATGTCAGCAGCAGACGGTTTTCCTGTTCAGCCCGCTTACGCTCTGTAATGTCAATAAAAATTCCCACTGAACCAATCGAGACGCCTTCTGCATTTCGGATTTCCACCGAGGCATCAGCAATCCACCGCTCCTGTCCATCGCGTGTGACGATTAGGTTATCACTCCGCCACCGTTGAAACTTACCAGCGCGGGTCTGACGAACCGCTTCATCCCATTCCAACTCTTCTGCATCGTCATAGAGAATGCTCTGTTTGATTATCTTTCGCCAGAGTGTTGGATTCATTTCTTCCGCGGTGTAGCCGGTCAATTGCACAATGTCTTCTCCCATATACTCATAAGAATTGCTGGCATAGTGAGACTGATACGGGACCGCATCTGCCGAAGCAATTGCCCGACGGTAGATGTCTTCTGTCCGGCGCAATTCTTCTTCCGCCCGCTTCCGTTCGGTGATGTCGTCTATTACGAGGAGCGCTTCTTCTTCTTCTTCTTCTTCTTCTGCAAGACGTATTCCAGAAAACGTCAGATTAAGCGTCCGTTCCCCTTTCCCGGGAATGGAACACGCGCACTCCAAATTACGGAACGGCACTCGCGCAGCGATCGCATCTCGGCACTTCTGCGAAAGCCCAATGGTCTGAAGCAGCGCATCAACGGGTTGACCCACAACCTGTTGACGTGTCAGATTGAACAGCTCACAGAAACTTCGGTTGATGGAGAGGACTTCCGAGTCCTTGCCGACGGCAATTAAGCCAGAAGGAACCGTAGCAATGATGTTTTCAGTAAAGCGTTTGCTTTCTTCAAGTGCGCGTTGAGATTGCTGGATCGATTCTGCCATGCGGGAAAAAGATTGTGCCAAAACTGCAACTTCGTCGTGCGTCTTCACCACAAGGCGTTGTGAATAATCGCCGTTGGCAATGCCCTCGGCTGCTTTGGTAACAGTGATAATTGGTTTGGAAATTCTCTGAACGGTAAGGTAACTTACAACAAGACCGATGACGATAGCCAAAAAAGTTATTCCGTAGATTGAATTCGATGCGTTTTTTTTGACGGCTGATACCAAACGTCGATTTTGTTCAATTCTGCTGGAGATGCCGTCGAAAATTTCTGTCGTTTTCCGATTCACATCATCACCAAAGCGGTAGTCCATTGTCTCGATCAATGCCCACGCTTCGGGCGACTGTCGGGGATGCTGTATTGAAAAAATCTGTTCAGAAATAGCACGGATGGAGTCAAGGTCCTGTTTGATTTCACTAACAAGCTGACGTTCTTCATCGGTGAGGGGAAGCTGGATGAATTGCTGGTAGAAGTCATCGGCGCGTGAATTAAGACGGTTGTATTCGTTGTGATAATACTCCTTTTCTGTAATAATGTAATAGTTGCTCGCCATTAGGAGTTGAGTAATGCTGAAGCGCAAGTTTCCCGAGTCACCGCGCTTGACGGTTTCGAGTTCGACATCTCCAAAGCTGGAGATGACTTTGTCGAACTCCTGAAAGGTGATCCCCGCCATAACCCCCATCAAGATAAGCACGACAAGAAAACCAAAGCCTATCTTTCTGCCTATGGTGAAAGTGATAAGGATTTTTGCAGAGCCTG
>Ga0209516_1000287_pt1 | contig 11864 bp, 10 predicted proteins | sample Napbiome12C3dose_FD_187716 | JGI IMG/M metagenome (GOLD analysis project Ga0209516, IMG submission 187716) | Groundwater microbial communities from S. Glens Falls, New York, USA - Naphthalene biodegradation metagenome 12C3dose (SPAdes) (version 2) ... | reverse complement strand
TCCCGAGCGCGCACCCACCTCAAAGTACGCGAACGTTTCGTCTCTCAAACACGCACTGATGCAACGCGCACACGACGCCCTCTGCGGTAAGGCTTTGACGTTCTATCGCGGGCAATACCGTTCATGCGATTGCCTGTGCGCCAGGCTATTTCAGCAGTGCGGCAACCGCGTCTATGCCGGCGCGGGCGGGGCTACGGCCGGTATGCGGACTGCGCTGTTGCCTGCGTTCCGCGATATAGGGAAAGACGGAGAGCTGAACCGGGATGTCGTTCCACTCGATCCGCAACCTGGCCTCGGGGGCATTCGGCCGGGATTGGGCTCTTTCTTCCGGATCGTAGGAGATGTTGTTGGATAACAGCATGATCTCAACATCTTTGGCGCTGTCGGCGTAGAGGTTGATTTCAATGCCGGTGTAGCGGCCGGCAGTTCCATCCAAAACGGCGCCGGTAAGGTAAGGGCGAAAGTCGGACAACAGTTCCATGAGTTCGAGGGCGGTACGTCGTAGCGTTTGCAGCCGTTCCGGCTGCTCCTCGTCCTGGTAGAGCGAAAGATAGACCCTCAGTTCCGACTCGACTTCCTCGTTGGTCGGCAAGGCGACGCCTTCGCCTGCGCCGAGATTTTTGGCGGCCTTGCGCTTGGCAAAACCGTAGTCGTCTATGCCGTCTTCCGCCATCATGCGGGCGGCCAGTCCGGCGATTTCGCGGCGCAGGGAGCCGCCGGCGGGGGCAGAGGGTTTGCGGCGGGTCACGGCGGAATGAGTCCCAGGCCTTCGGTTAGAATCCGTCACCATTATTGCACGCCGGGTGTTGCATGCATATTCACATTCTGGGCATCTGCGGAACCTTCATGGGCGGCATTGCGCTGCTGGCGCGGGCGGCCGGACATCGCGTCACCGGCTGCGACGCCAACGTCTATCCACCCATGAGCACGCAACTCGAAGCCGAGGGCATAGGCCTGATCCATGGCTATGATGCCGGACAGACGGCACTGGCGCCCGACCTCTACGTCGTCGGCAACGCCATCTCCCGCGGCAATCCGCTGCTGGAGGAAATCCTCAATCGCAACTTGCCCTACGTTTCCGGGCCGCAGTGGCTGGCCGACAACATTCTCCGCGGGCGCTGGGTGCTGGGGGTAGCGGGCACTCACGGCAAGACCACCACGACCTCGCTGCTGACCTGGATACTCGAAGACGCCGGGCTGAATCCGGGCTTTCTCGTCGGCGGCGTGCCCCTGAACTTCGGCGTCTCGGCGCGGCTGACCGATTCCCCGTTCTTCGTTATCGAAGCCGACGAATACGACACGGCCTTCTGCGACAAGCGCTCAAAGTTCGTGCATTACCGGCCCCGCACGGCGATCCTGAATAATCTTGAGTTCGATCATGCTGACATCTTTGGCGATCTTGCCGCTATCGAGACGCAATTTCACCATTTGGTGCGAACTTTGCCGGGAGATGGGCTAATTGTCGCCAACGGCCGGGAAGCCTCGCTGGATAGGGTATTGGCACGCGGTTGCTGGACGCCGGTGGAGCGCTTCGATATCCCGTCCGGCTGGCAGGCCGGTGAGCCCGAAGCGGGCGATGAATTCGAGGTGAGTCTGGCCGGCAAGCTTCTCGGCAAGACCCGCCTTGTCCTGCCCGGCGCCCACAACCGGTCCAACGCCCTGGCGGCGCTGGCGGCGGCCCGTCATGCCGGCGTACCGGTGGATGTGGGCCTGGCCGCGTTGCGCAGCTTCAAGGGCATCCGGCGCCGCCTGGAAGTTCGCGGCACCGTAAGAGGCGTGACGGTCTATGACGACTTTGCCCACCACCCCACGGCCATCGCCGTCACCATCGCCGGCCTGAGGAAGAAAGTCGGCGCGGCGCGCATTCTCGCGGTACTCGAACCGCGCTCGAACACCATGAAGCTGGGCACCATGAAGGCGCAACTGCCGGGCAGCCTGGCTGAAGCCGACCGGGTTTTCTGCTACGGCCGCAACCTGGGCTGGGACGCAGGTGAAGCTCTGGCGCCCATGGGCACGAAGGCCGGGGCTTTCGACGATCTCGACGCGCTGGTCATCGCCATCGTCGCCGCGGCGCAAGCCGGCGACCAGGTGTTGGTGATGAGCAATGGCGGCTTCGGCGGCATCCACGACAAGCTGCTGGCCGCGCTGGCCTAGTTCAAGGGTTTAAGCTAAAAACCTGACTTGAACCACGGCGAACACGGCGACACGGCGAAACAGCAATCCATGAGAGAGACATTCATGAACTCCCCTATTGCTTGAAGGGATGTAAGTCGCAAACCCACGATTTCTCGCCGTGCCCGCCGTGTTCGCCGTGGTGAACTGATTTTTCTAGGTTTAACGCTTCAGCGACGCGGCGTAGGCGGCGACCGCCGCCACCTCGCCGTCGTCCAGCCCGCCCGCAACCTGTCGCATCACTTGGGCGACGTCGTTGTGGCGCGTGCCGTCCCGGTAGGCCTTGAGTTGTTTGACGAGGTAGGCCGCATGCTGGCCGCCGATTGCAGGCGCCAGCACGGCCGGCGCCCGTGACAGGGTTTTGCCCCAGTCACGGTTGCCGGCGCCGCCGGGGCCGTGGCAGCCAACACAGGCGGTCACCGGCTGCGGCCTGCCCTTGCCTCTCAGATATATCTCCTTGCCTTTCGCCAGCAGCGCCTTGTCGGCCGCGCCGGGCTTGACCGTCTGTCCGGCGAAAAACGCGGCGATGTCCGCCATATCGATTTCGGCCACGTTGGCCGCCTGCGGCGACATCTGCTCGTCCTGGCGCCGACCGGCCTTGAAATCCTGCAACTGCTTATGAATGTAGTCGGGCAACTGGCCGGCGAGCTTGGGCCACATGTCGGCGAGGCTGTTGCCGTCCGGCCCGTGGCAGGCCATGCACGCCGCCGCCTTCTGCTGGCCGGCCGCGGAATTGCCGGCAGCGAAGGACGTGAGGCTGGTCGAAACGATCAGGACGGCAATCAGCGTACGGGTCGTTCCGGCCATGGCTTCTCCTCCGCGGGGAAATCGAATGGTTGAGTTTTTTTGTCGGATTCAATATAGTGGATTCGGCAAGCGGTTTCAACAGTTGCAGCCAACCAGCAACGGGTCCTTTCTCGGGAACCCGTACAAGGGAGAAAGACATGGCGCACGGAAACACGCATCACGCGGCCGTTCATGGTGCGGCCCACTGGGATACCAGTATCTGGCCCTTCGTCATCAGCTTCGGCATTTTCTTCGCGCTGCCGATCGCGTTTTCCTTCCACTTCGTTTATCGCCAGCCTTTCTTCGCCGTGATCGCGCTGGGCCTGGGCGTGCCGATGATCCTCGCCGGCATTGCGGGCTGGGTCAGCGAGGCGATGGGCAAAGGCGAAGGCTTGTCCTACGGCGCCATGGGCTGGTTCATCCTCGCCGAGGCGATGATCTTCGTCTCCTTCTTCGTCCTTTACTGGTTCCTGCGCCTCAAGGAACCCGCCTGGCCGCCGCCGGGAAGCGTCGAGCTGCCGCGTCTCATGCCGCTGGTGATGACGGCGGTGCTGGTGAGTTCGAGCCTGACCATCCACCACGCCGAGCATCGACTCGATCTCGGCGATGGCGCGGGCTTTCGCGCCTGGCTGCTCGCCACCATCGTGCTCGGGCTGTGCTTCCTCGGCATGTCGGCCTTCGAGTGGAACCACCTGATGCACGAAGGCTTCAACATCGGCAGCAACCTCTTCGGCACCTTCTTCTTCACCATCACGGGCTTCCACGGCGCCCACGTCATCGTCGGTCTCAGCATTTTCCTCGCCGGCCTGCCGGCGGCCTTCGGCAGCGGCGCCGCGCCCGGTTTCATACGCACCGCGGGGCTCTACTGGCACTTCGTCGACATCATCTGGTTTTTCGTCGTGTCGCAGATCTACTACTGGTGAAACGATGAAAGGCGTCCTGGCCGCGCTGTGCCTTGCCGTTGCCGCCCAGGCCTGGGCAGTCGGCATGCCGACGGTTGAGAGCAGCGTCGATCCGGCCCTGCTGCGCATCGACGAACCGCGCCATCTCGGCCAGAGGCTGGATCGCGACACGCGGCTGGTCGACGCCGACGGCCGCGAGTTTGCGTTCGGCGACATGCTCGGCAAGCCGACGATACTGCTGCTGTCCTACTTCGGCTGCGACGGCAGTTGCCCGACCATGAACATCGAACTGGCGAAGGTGCTCGCCAAGGTCGAACGCTTTCGCCTGGGGCGCGACTACCGGGTGCTCACCGTGTCGTTCGACCCCAAAGACAGCGAACGGACGGCGCGCGACTTCGTTGCCAAAACGTCGGGGCTGGCACCGGGCATGGAAGGCTGGCGCCACGCCGTGCTCACGAACCGCGGCAGCGAACACGCCGCCGAGCGCTTTGCCGGGCAGGTCGGTTTCCGCTTTTTCTGGTCGGACGGCGCCAAGGCTTTTCTGCATCCGAACGTCATCGTGTTTCTGACGCCCGAAGGCCGCGTCGCCCGCTACCTCTACGGCTTCCGTCTCGATGCGAAGAACGTCGAACTGGCGCTGATCGACGCCGACTGGGGCCGCATCGCCAATTCCACCGCCGTGTTCGACATGATGACCGGCGCCTGCTTCAGCTTCAACTACGCCGAGGGCCGCTACCAGTGGAACACCCCGCTGCTGGCGGGCTTCGGCTCCTTCGTCTTCGGCTTGGTGGCGATGGCCGCGGGCGCGCTCGCCTACCGCAGAAGGAGGGAAGCGCATGGCTGACATCAAGGACCCGGCGCTGGGCTGGGACATCCTCTGGCACGAGGTGATCGTGGACATCACCATCATCGGCGTGCTGTTTGCGCTGCTCGCCGCGTGGTTCGTCTTCCGCTACCGGCGGCGTCCCGACCGGCAGCAGGGCGAACCGCCGCGCCTGAGCCCCGCCGCTGCGGTGGCCTGGGTCATCATCCCGGTTTTCGTGTTCATGGCCGACGACTTCTTTCTCGCCGCCAACGGCTGGCAGCTCTGGAACACCTATCGCGACGTGCCGGCCGACCGGCTTGAGGTCAAGCTCGAATCCGGCATGTACAGCTGGGACTACACCTACCCCAACGGCGTGCAGGCGCAGAACGAACTGCGCGTGCCGGCCGGCAAGCCCGTCCTGCTGCGCATGAGCAGCCGCGACACGCTGCACAGCCACTTCATCCCCGACTTCCGCGTCAAGGAGGATTCGATGCCGGGCCGCGTCACCTACCTCTGGTTCTATCCGCAGCAGCCGGGCGAGCATCTGGTGACCTGCGCCGAGTATTGCGGCGTCATGCACTCCTACATGGCCGGCAAGGTGATCGTGCTGCCGCCGCAGGAATTCGCCGCCTGGTATGCCGCAGAAGCGGCCAAGCTGGCGCCGCCCGTGCTGGCGCCGGCAGCGAAGATGAAACGGAAATCCGCGTAAGCGCAAGGGAGAGCGAACATGCATCTCAAGGAATGGATATTCACCACCGACCACAAGCGCGTCGGCGTGCTCTACCTGATCGGCTCCATGGCCGCCTTCGCCGTCGCCGGCGTCATGGCAATGCTGATGCGCATCGAGCTTTCCTCCCTCGGCCCGACCCTCACCGCGAACCCGACGCAGTACAACGTCTGGCTCTACGCTCACGGCGCCATCATGATTCTCGGCTTCCAGATTCCGGCGCTGACGGGTTTCTTCGCCAACTACTGCATCCCGCTGATGATAGGCGCCAAGGATGTCGCCTTCCCGCGCGTGAATGCGCTCTCGGTCTGGCTGTTCTATGTCGGCATCATCCTGGCGCTGCTGACCTTCTTTCTGCCCGATCCGCCCGACATCATGTGGACCGCCTACCCGCCCTATTCGATACTCACCTCGGGCAACACCGCCTTCTACACCTTCACCGTGCTGATTCTCGGCTTCGCCTCCATCCTCGGCGGCGTGAACTTCCTCACCACCGTCGCCTACATGCGCGCGCCGGGGGTGACCTGGAACAAGCTCAATATTTTCGTCTGGTGCACCGTTGCCGCCTTCGTGCTCCAGTTGATCTTCGTGCCGGTGCTGGGCACGGCCGTCACCCTCATCAGCTTCGACAAATATCTCGGCACCCATTTCTTCGACCCGGCGCGCGGCGGCGACGTGCTGACCTACCAGAACCTGTTCTGGTTCTATTCGCACCCGGCCGTGTATGTGATCTTCCTGCCCTTCTTCGGCGTCGTCTATGAAATCGTCGCCACCTTCGCCCGCAACCGCGTTTTCAACTACAACGCGGTGGTCATCGGCGGCATCGGCGGCATCCTCGCGCTCTCGGGCGTGGTCTGGGTGCATCACCTCTACGTCTCGGGCATGGCCGACTGGATACGCATCGGCCAGATGGTGACGACGCTGCTGATCTCCGTGCCCGTCGGCCTCATGGTCATCGGCCTGGTCGGCACGCTCTACAAGGGCGCCATCAGCTTCGAGACGCCGATGCTGTACGCCCTGGGCGTGATCTTCCTGTTCCTGATCGGCGGCCTCACCGGCATTCCGCTGGCGCTGACGGCCCTGACCTTGCACTTGTCCGACACCTATTATGTCGTCGGCCATTTTCATTACGTCATGGCGGTAGCCGGCACCTTCGCCATCTTCGGCGGCGTCTATTACTGGTTCCCGAAAATCACCGGTCGCATGTACAACGAGTTCTGGGGCAAGACCGGATTCTGGCTGACCTTTCTCGGCGTGAACATCGTCTTCTGGATCATGATGGACATCGGCGTCCAGGGCATGCCGCGGCGCTATTACGACTACGCCCAGTTCCCGCAGTTCGAGCATGCGCACCGGATCATGACCGCGGGCGCCGGCATACTCGGCATCGGCTTCGCCATCGCCGTGCTCAACTGGATCGTCGGTGCCATGAAGGGCAAGCCGGCCGGCGCCAATCCCTGGGGCTCGATGTCTTTGGAATGGACCACCGTTTCGCCGCCGCCGCACGGCAACTGGGCGGCGCCACCGACGGTGGCCGAGGGCTGGCATCCCTACGGCTACGGCACCGCGCAGGCGCGCGCCGTGTCACCGGAGCCGCCCGCCCGCCCGACGCTTTAGCCCGCGCGACATATCGCCGCATGCGACGCCGTGTCGCATAGTGCGAAAGGAGTACGCCCCTAGAATCCGCCGACCAAGAAAATCTACCGGACGGATTCGACGACATGCGACTCATTAGTATCTCCATTACCGCTCTGGCGGCAACGCTGCCGCTCGCCGCGGCTGCGCAGGAAGCGCAACTGGGCGAAGTACAGGTGACGTCCACCACCATCGACGACCGCTTCACCTCGAAGCGCTCCGAACCCACCACGATTCACGAAATCAGCGGCAAGACGGTGGATCAGAAGCGGCCGGAAAACCTGATCGAGATTCTTCAGTCGATTCCCGGCATCACCGCCGACCTGTCGTCCGGCGACGAAATCAAGATCAAGTTCCGCGGCATCGAGAACCAGCGCTACATGGGCGAAAAGCCTGGCGTTGCCATCGTCATCGACGGCGTACCGGTGTTCGAGCGCACCGGCAAGGTGAACATCGATATCGACAACATCGAGGCGATCAAGGTCATCAAGGGCGGCGCATCCTATCTGTTCGGCGACGACGGCCTGGTCGGGGCCGTGATCATCACGACCAAGCGCGGCGCCAAGTACAAGGGATTTACGCTGGCTGCCGATCAGGGCAGCTGGAACTACCAGCGGCAACTGGCGCGCGCCGGCTTCGCCGGCGAATGGGGTAGCGGCCATATCCAGGCCACGCGCCGCTCCAACGACGACTACTATTGGCAGTCCGGCTACCAGACCGACGCCTTGGACGGCAATCTGCGGCTCTATCTGACCGACAGTTCCGACTTGACCTTTGGCTTCGAGAAGGCGGATCGCAGCAAGGACAAGCACGGCTCGGTCAAAGGCGCGACGCAGGCAGCGGTCGATCCGCGCGGCACCATCGGGCGCGACTACACGCGCAAGTACGACGTCGGCCTGCAAAAACTGCACGCCACCTATTCCCATGACATTTCGGAGCGCAGCAACGTTCTGGCCACGGCGTACGAGTATCGCGACCACACCATGTTCTGGTCGGCGCCCCAGCGGGTTGCCGCCAACGGCCAGGCCATCAGCGATGCGTCGGCAGGCGCGCAGGAGTTGTACACCACGCTTAACGACTACCATCAGGTGCAGCGCGGCGTGAAGGGCGAATGGCGTGCCTCGGCCGGCAACCTGGGCTGGCTGGCCGGCGCCGACCTGCGCCGCAACGCGTACGAGAACTTCAACACCGCGAAGGTCTCCTACTGCGCGCGGGTGGATGCGACGGCCCCCTACGCCTGTGCGGTGCCGGCCACAAACCTGACCGCGGCCGGCACCGTGCTTTCCGACAGCCGCACCGACGAGGCGGTGAATGCGCTCTACGGCGAGGTCAAGTTCATGCCGGCGCCGCGCTGGACGCTGACCGCCAATGGCCGGGTCGACCATATCGGCCTCGAATTCGCCTCGGGGAAGACCAACGAAGTCGCAACGGCGTTTACCCGCGAAAAGTCGTTCAGCGTGACATCCTGGCGCGGCGGCGCCAACTATGCGGCAACGGAAGCCCTGGATATATTCGGCAATATTTCCACGGGATTTCGCGCGCCGACGGCCGAGCAGCTCTTCAACGGCAGCATCTCGCCCACCGGCGGAAAAACCGAGAACAACGACAACCTGAAGCCGGAACAGGCGATCAACCTGGAAGCGGGCACACGGGCCAAGGTGTCGCTTCTGGGGATTTCCTTCGATACCGAAGCCACGGTGTTCCAGATCGACCGCAAAGACTACATCATGAGTACCGTCGGTCAGTACTCCGGCTCCAGCGCCACCAACAAGGAGAAGTACGACAACATCGGCGGCGTGCGCAATCGCGGTATCGAACTCTCCCTGAAGAGCGACCGCAAGCGCGAATTCACGCTCGACGCGGCCTATACCTACCTGACCGCACGCTTCACCAAGTACGACAGCTTCTACCAGGCGCTGGGCAGCCCCTATGTGCCGGCGCCGGTGATGATACGTTTCAACAATACCGGCAATGCGGTGCCGCGCGTGCCCCATCATCAACTGAACACCACGGTGGCCTGGCAGCCGGGCGACAAGCTGCGCCTGGCCCTGGAAATGGATGCCAGATCCTGGTCCTGGGCCGACGAAACCAATCAGGAGCGATGGGCCGGCCGCACGCTGTTCAATCTGCACGCCAACTATGACGTCAAAGGCGACGGAGTTCTCGCCGGCAGCACCTGGTCGCTGTTCGCCCGGGTGAACAACCTGTTCGACAAACGCTACTGGTCGGCCGCACGCGGTACGGGCGACGCCGCCAACTACCTTACCGGCGCCTACAACGGCGTCTATAACGCGGATGACATCTCCATCGTCGTCGGCAAGCCGAGAAGCTGGATGGCCGGCGTGTCAGCCACTTTCTAATCGGGGAAAACCATGAGTCGCATTCGCCGTTTCGTTTTCGCCGGAGCCGTGGTCGCCATCCACGGCGCCGCCATCGCGCAAGGTCGACCGGAGGCTGGGGAGCATAGGCAGCACGGCGAAGCGCCGCCGGCAGCCAGTCCTGTCGCATCGGCTGCCGCACCCGGCCGTGCCCAGGGCCGCGAATGGACCCGCTATCCGATACTGGCGCCCACCATGGCGCGCGGCGCCGAACGCATGGCCGCCGTGTTGCGGCCCGTGGGGATCGATGCCGTCGAAATCCAGGTCTTCGCTGCCGCCGGGCCGGCCGACAAGCGGCGGCAGACCGTACCGGTCGGGCCGGAGGGCGCGCGCATCGAGCCGGCCGGCCCGAAGCTTGGCAACTACCATTGGGTGGTCGCACGCAGCGAAGCGGCCGGCGAAGTGCGCGTCGCCTCCACGGTGTGGTACTTCAGCAATCCCGGCGCCGCGCCGACGGCCCTGCTCAAGGAAGCGAAGCATGAACTGGAGGTCGTCCCCGATCCCTTGCCGCGCGAGCACAGCGCCTATCGCGAGAGCGAAAAGTGGAACTTCATCGTCCGCTTCAACGGTGTGCCGGTGCCGAACCAGTTGGTAACGATGGAAACGGAGTTCGGCAGCCGCAGCAGCTTCCAGACCAACGCTGAGGGCCGCGCGCTGGTGCTGTTCCCGCGCGACTTCAAGCCGGCGACGCCGGCGCAGGCGGCACCGGGCGGCCACGAGATGGGGCCGCGCCGCGCCAGGTTCGTGCTGGCCGCCGAGCGCGAGGAGGGCGGCATACGTTACCTGACCGCCTTCAATACCACCTACTCGCCCGATGCCGACCGCAACCGGAGCCTCGCCTGGGGCGCCGCTTTCGGCCTGCTCGGCATGGTCGCGGCGACACCGCTGCTGCGCCGGCGTCCGGCGAAAAGCGGCACAGGAGAGTCCAATGTTTAAATCCCTCTTCCCCACCCTGGCGCGCCTGCGCCTGGCCGTACAGCTCGTCATGCTGGTACTGACCGTCTATGGCAGCGTGGTCGTCGGCCACTACGCCGCGGAAAAGATCACCGGCGCCCTGCCGGCGCTTTCCTGCGCTTATGACATGCAGAACGCGTCCTACTGCGTCCTGATTCCGACGCAGCACCAGATGCACCATCGCATCGGACAGGGCATCGTCCGCGCGCAACAGCTCACCTTTCAACTGGTGCTGCCGCTGCTGCTGACCTTTGCCACTTTCTTCGCCTTCTTCTTCGTCATCGGCAAGGCCTTCTGCGGCTGGGTCTGTCCGCTCGGCACGATCCAGGAACTCATCGGCAAAATCGGCCGCCGCTTCAACATCGGCCTGCGCCGCTTCGAGAAGGACGATCTCGGCGCGGTCAAGCGCGTGCGGCCGGTCAAGTGGCTGTTGCTGCTCGGATTGGTGTTCCTGCTGCCGCTCTTGACCGGGCTGGGCATTACGCCGCATTCGCTGGGCAATCCCTATTGCGACATCTGCCCGTCGCGCATTGCGACGACGCTGCTCACCGGCAACACCGAACAACTGGCGCTGCGCACCAACGACAACGTCGGCTTCACGCTCGGCGCCATCGCCAACGTGCTGATCGGCTTCACCCTGGTCGGCGCCCTGGCGATCCGCCAGCCGTTCTGCCGCATCTGCCCGCTGCTCTCGTTCAACGCGCTGTTTCAGCGCCTGTCGCCGCTGCGGCTGGCGAAAACGAAGCACGAGAGCTGCGGCAAGTGCCGCGTCTGCGCCGAAGCCTGCCCGATGGACATTCCCGAGATCGCCGCCGAAGACGGCCGTCGCGCCTACCACGAGGACTGCACGCTCTGCGGCCGCTGCGCCGAGTATTGCCCGCAGGATGGCGTCATCAAGCTCAAGTGGGGGCCGCTGGCGCTGTTTTCATCCAGCCGCGAGTACTACAAGAACCGCGTCAAGAGCGAGTTGCCCGACGGCAGCGTGAAGCCGGTCAAGTTCGCGAAACGCGGCGAAACGAATGCCTGAAGCACAGATCGCCGGCGAGATTAGCTTCGCCACCGTCTGGCTGCTCGGCGTCTCGATGGGAATGACGGCCTGCACGGTGACCTGCCTGCCGTTCATGGGTACCTGGGCACTGGGCCGGGCGGGCGGACGCCACGAGGCGCTCGCGCATACCGCCACGTTTCTCGCCGGCCGCGTGACGGCCTATACCCTGCTCGCCGCCGTCGCCGGGCTGGCCGGCATGGGGCTGGCGCGTGCGCTTGGCGGCAGTCTCGGCAATATCGCCATCGGAATGGCCAGCATACTCGCCGGACTCTGGCTGGTGGTGCGCCCCACGGGCGCAGCGGCGGCGAAGGCGAACATCGCGCCGGTGCATTTCCGGCGCCAGCCGGCATTGCGCCGCGATGGCTTGCCGCCGCTGTTTCTCGGCGCTGCGCTGAGCCTGACGCCCTGCACGCCGTTGGCCTCGCTGCTGGCCCTTGCCGCCAACGCGGGCGGCGCG
>Ga0209516_1000285_pt1 | contig 11871 bp, 18 predicted proteins | sample Napbiome12C3dose_FD_187716 | JGI IMG/M metagenome (GOLD analysis project Ga0209516, IMG submission 187716) | Groundwater microbial communities from S. Glens Falls, New York, USA - Naphthalene biodegradation metagenome 12C3dose (SPAdes) (version 2) ... | reverse complement strand
TGCCCAAATAATTTATATGTTGCCCCTCTGGGGCTTGAAAAACTAGAACTATGGTTTTTCTACCAATATATCGTCCCTACGGGACTATTATTGGAATAAGAAAAAACGCCGTAGGCGTTAAATATTGGTAATATGGTTTTCCATGAAAGACTTTCGCTCCGTAGAGCGACATATATTCTTTATGGAGGTGGAGATACGTCTGATCTTTTAGAAATTAATATTTGGAGATAATCCTAACTGTTTGCTTAAGTTGACAGCATTGGAGACACATACCGCCGCGTCAGTGTTATAGTGTGCAGAGTATATCGCAAAAGAGAGAAGAATGAAGAGAAATTCACCGCTGTTGTTTTTGATTGTCGTGCTCGTTGCCGTTGGCGCAGGAATTGTTTTCACACAAGTAAAGGCAACAAAGACGATGGAGCAGGATTCCACGTTACAAAAAAAAGTGTTGTGGCAAAAGGCGACCGAACTTCCGTTCACCGGTATCTTCGACAACTTCTTTGAAGAAGGAACCTATCATTGTGCCGGATGCGGCGCAGCGTTGTTCACCTCGAGCACAAAATACAATTCCGGCTGCGGGTGGCCCGCGTTTTACGATGCGGTGAATTCCGGTGCGGTGGAGGAAGATGTGGATCATTCGCACGGCATGGTGCGCCGCGAAGTGCACTGCAGGAAGTGCAAAGGACATCTCGGTCACGTCTTTGAAGACGGTCCGCCGCCGACGGGACTCCGTTACTGCATCAATTCCGTGTCGCTGGATTTCAAACCGAAAAAGAAAGAACAGAAATAATAATGGCAAAAATTCTTACCGTAAAATCCGATACGATGCTGGCGCTTCTGCGCATCGTGCTGGGAGGAATTATGATCTCACACGGTGCGGCGCGGATCTATCTTAACGGGCTTAACGGGCTTAATGGGCTTAACGGCGCCAGCGGATTGGAAAATTGCTTGCCGTTGCATTGAGCAAAAATTCATGGAAGTAAGATGGGAGAAGTATTCTTCGGACTGTTATGGCTGATAGTCCTTTTGCTGATGGGGCTGTCGTTCTACCTTCCGTTCCGGTTCCGCAGGGAGTGGGAGGGAATGTGGAAGAATATTGCGTTGCTTCCGCTGGCGATCCAGCTGTTCGCTGTCATCAACATCGTTGCCGGGATTCTGATCGATCCCACATCGCACAATCTTTTTCCGTTCGAGATCATCATCGCCTGCATTGCATCGCTTCTCAGTTCATTGCTTATCGTCCTCATACACCGATTCACCCGCCGTGCACGCTGAGTGAACAGACCATGTTTCGGTTTCACTAATCCGCAGATTCATCCCCGGCTGCAATCGTTTCAGAGGAGGGTAATTTTGGGTGACCGAAATATGCAGATGCCGCCGGACCGATAAGAAAGTAGGCGAGAACAGCATATACCAAAAGATTAATAAACAAAAATGATTCCATCACCCATCTTTCCCCAAAGAGCAGAGCAGAGACCAGCGCAAAGACCAGCATTGCGTAGAAAAAGAGTTGACGAACACATCGGCAAAGGTGCGATCGGGTTAACAGGATTTCGTTTGCTGATGAACGACGAACGCTTCATTCGCATTCCCCAAATTTTAGAAACACCAAAGAGCGATGATTTGCATGAGGATGTGGAGAATTCAAATCCTAAGGAACTATGTGGAGGGATTGATTCTTTCCTCAAACAAAGAGATATTACGCCGTTGCGAGATGAAGAGAATGCCATTTCAAAAAGAGCCGGAATCATTTCGACAGACTTGTCCACTTTTCGTTTGGTTTGTTGATGGCGTATCCGATTCGAGAAGTCTTTTTGCGCGTTGCGAGTGCTCGAGGTTTCTGGGCGTACTATTTGCCGTTGGACGTGGTGTTAGCGTCCAGCGCAGCCTACGAGATCATAGAAATGATTGCGGCCAGGTTGGTGAGCCCCGAACTTGGCGATGCATATCTGGGAACGTAAGGTGATGTATGGGACGCCCAGATGGATATGAGTTCGGCGGCAATTGGCGCAGTGTTGAGCATAATCCTGGCCGTCATCGTAAGGAAAATACGACATAAAGGACCCCAGCTTCTTTCAGGAAAGGCAATCCGTCCTGCAGCAATAAAATGAAGATGAGTTTTTTCACTGCCAGGAAAAGAAGTTATCCTCACACCAGAAAGGCAGAAATCACGATGAAATTCTCTCTTCTACTTGTGGGAATCATCCTGATTTTCCCGGGACAAACTTTCGATCGTCACACGCAAAAAGCGAAAGGAGGCACGAAAATGACCATTAGAATTAGCAGCACAGTATTTAAAGAGGGCGAACTGATCCCAAAGAAATATACGTGCGATGGTGAAAATATTTCTCCGCCGCTTGCGTGGACAAGCGTTCCCAGCGGAACAAAAAGCCTTGCTCTTATTGCAGACGATCCCGACGCGCCACGTGGAACATGGGTGCACTGGGTGCTCTTTAATATTCCTGCCGACGCAAAAGAACTTTCGGAAAATATTCCACCTCGGTCAATTCTCAACAACGGAGCGAGACATGGGACGAATGATTTTCGCGAGATCGGCTACGGCGGACCGTGTCCACCGAGCGGAACGCACCGCTACTTTTTCAAACTCTACGCGCTGAATGCTGTTCTCGCATTAGAAAGCGGCGCCACAAAAGCGCAAGTGTTAAAGGCGATGGAAGGGCATATTCTTGGTGAAGGGCAACTGATGGGAAAATACAAACGATAAGGAAAAAGGATGAGGGAAGAAGGAAGAAAACTTAACCCAAGTTCGACAGTTGGAGTGAAAAAAAGTCGATTCGCCGCGGCGAATGCAAAAAGAAACAAAAGTTTACCCCGTTGGATATTTTTAAAATTATGGAGATGTCAGACATCTTGCTTATAGAACCTGTAAACATTGACGAAAATTGTTGTCTCGATTAATAAGATGTCAGACATCTTGATAAAAACATAGTTTTTGGAACAACCCTAAAAATAGGCAGCCATCTCTTCTCTCCTTTTCCATAAGAAATTATTCCCCTGAAATATTCTTGACACCAAGACGGGTAGCAATAGCTGCAATACCGTATGCCGTTGCCGAGAATATCATGACAAAGAAAAATCCGATCTCGACCACCAGAACCGAAGCAAGCGCCGTACTAACCACGGAAACACTGCCGTTGATGCCCCATGCCCACGGAAGTTGCGCTTCACTTTTCCCTGCAAGAAATCGTAACCCGAGAGGAAAGAGCATCCCCATCACGAATGCCGGTGGAGCAATGAGCGAGATACACACCAGCGCTTTTGCTTCGAGCGGAATTGCGATCGTTGCGAGCAGCACGGAATGGAGAGCATATGCGTAGAACAGAATGATCACCAGCGACAATACCGACAATCGAAAGACTATTGTTGAAGTTGCACCAAGACGAGATGACACAAAGCTCCCGACTCCGGAGACAATAAGCAATGCGCTGATGACTGCAGCGGTGGCATAGACGGGATGACCAAAGAAAAGAACAAACTGTTGAATACACACGATCTCAAAAAGCATGTACCCCATTCCCAATCCACCGAAATAGAGCAGTGTCCACATCCGGTGCGACGCAATGCTGCGAAGTTTGAATAAGGGTGCCAGAATGAGCAACAGTGCAGCGCCCGCAATTTGGATGAGTGTAATAAGCACGATCCACGAACCGATCTCTACAAAAGGAACGGCGCTCTGACCGACCAGTTCTGCAAGTCGTCCCACGCTCTTCCAGCGGAGGAACTGAGAAAAGTACGGTCTGTTATTGGTCGCAGGACGGATGTTAAAATCGTAGCCGTCTATAAATTCTGATCGATCAGAGGAGAGAAGAGCATCGAATGAACGGAAGAAAAGAGAATCGCTCACTTGATTGTAGCGGTCCCGCTCGTTCGGATTGATATCAGGCAGCAAGGCGGGGTCGAACATCATTTGGCGGCAGAAATCTCTGACACGCTGTATTTCCTTGTCCCTCAATGGTGTTCGCTTCACAACAAAGGTAATCGTTCCCCAACTGCGGATTGCAGCGATGTGGTCGGCGACATTCTCAATTCCTGCTGACGAAAGCATCTCCACAACTGTCGCAAGCAGCCTGAGAGGATTACGAAGTGGATAATCCACCCAAGTAGAAACAGCGATGACGCCCTCCGGAGTAAGACGATTCCACATCCCGGTAAACGCTTCTGATGTGAGCAAGTTTTGCTCTTGAAGCGCATACATTCCGCTTGATTCTCCGAACGCGTCGAGCATCGGAAGAAGAATCAAATCGTGCGTGAGGGTGTCCGAGAATAAAAATGATCGAGGGTCGAGATTGACGGCGGTTACCGGCGATCGAAGTATGGGTGAACCGGCATCGTCGGCGAGATCTTTTTGAAGGATGTCGAACAGTGCGGTGTGAGGTTCAACGGCGATGATCTGTTGAGATCGGTGTGCCATTGCAAGCGCCATCAACATTCCAGCGCGGGCTTGAAGGATCAACACTCGGTTTCGCGTGTTCATGATGAATGGCGCAGCAACCGTTGTGTAGTCGAGCAGATGAAGTGAATCGGCATTTCGACACATTAGACGAGCACCGACCCAATCTCCATTATTGAACACAAGATCGGATGCAGGGATTTGGCGCTGGTAAGCAAGACTGAGTCCAGGCGCATATCTCAACGCCGGGGACGAAACAATCTGCACGAGTCCGTGAGGAGTGTTTTGTTCAACGATGATTTGTGTCTCAGGTACATTGAGTACGCGGCTGAGAGATTTGAACTCCGAGAGCTTGAGCGTTGGCGGTGTATGATACGAATAGAACGAAGCGAACAGAGCCACCACTGTCGCGAATGCAAAAACGATCTTCTTTTTCAAAGGAATGAGAATAGCCCCACCCACAATCGAAAAAAGTCCGGTTGCCGCAGGAAGTTGAGCCGGTAAACCGATCCACATTAATCCGATTGCAAGGATGCCTCCGCACCCAGAGCCAAGCAAATTGGAAAAATACAAATTACCGATTGATGTTGTGTGCCGGACAAACGCTATTCCGAGCGCAAGTGCACCAAAAAAAAGGGGATGAAAAATGTAAAGTATGTCAGAAGAAGTTTAAGAATATGAGTTCGGTCGGCGAACAACAAATAGGAATCGAACCGCAGTGGGTCTTGGAGAACAGCCCCGACCACAAATGACATTGAGAATCCTGTTGCGATCATGAGGAAGGGAATCAATGTTTCAGCGTTGGTTAACATCCGTTCTCGCAGAAGCGCCAGTGCCATTCCGCTTGCTCCGAATCCGAGCAGTGCAACGGAGATGATCATGAATGCAAAATGATACCACTGAACAATGGAAAGAATCTGCATCAACTCGATCTGCAAAGCGATGAGCGCGACGGAGTGAAGTCCAACGGCAAGGTACAGTCTCTTCATCGGGATCTCTTTTAGTGAGAACGCGTGAGTGGAACGAAGCGCACGGGAAGCATGCTCTTAGTTGAAAAGTCTTTCCCTTGTTTCCGGACCAGCATCAATGTTTGAACAAGAAACGGTGAACCGACCGGAATCACCATTGTCCCTCCGTCTTTAAGTTGTTCTAAAAGCGGAGGCGGAATATATTCGGCAGCGGCAGTTACGAGAATCGCATCGAATGGGGCGTGTTCCTGCCAACCATTGTAACCGTCAGCTTGTTTTACACGAACATTTCTGTACTGCAGATTATTGAGTCGAGCGGCAGCTTCGGTAGAGAGTTCTTTCACGATCTCTATGGTGAAAACAGTGTCAACGATCTCGGCAAGAACTGCTGCTTGGTAGCCGGACCCTGTTCCAATTTCAAGTACACGATGTGTTTTCTTCGGCTTGACAAGCTCCGTCATATATGCAACGATGTAGGGCTGCGAAATGGTCTGTCCATAACCGATGGGAAGAGGGTTATCGTGATATGCATTGTCGATCCACGCGGAAGGTACAAATAAATGGCGTTGGACTTTGCGCATGGCACGCAGTGTGTTCGTATCTTTTATGTTGCGAGTTTCGATTTGAGTTCGCACCATTTCTTCACGCTTACGATCGAAACGATCCTGTGCCTCCCCACAAAGAACTGCGGCAACCAGTAGAGCGAGTATTCTAACTTGCATAGCAATCCTCCCGTAAGAATGGAGATCACATACTACAACAACTGTTCATTCCTCAGCACCGATCATCTAAAAGATATGAAAAATTCTTTTAAAAATTTGGAAGACGAGTCTTTGTAACTATCTGACTCTTACAAAAATTCCCGACTTACACATTCCGGGTCTTTCGAGTTCGCCTGTTGAGGAAATAGTAGTTCATTTCTGTTGTTGCGTACCATGTTAGCAATATTTTATTGTAACTCAGTCTGTTTTTTGTAATTTTTTTATTAGTGTTTATTCGTGTTATTAGTGGAAAAAAGTAACTACGAGCAAGGTTTTTTATCCACGAATAACACGAATATTCACGAATAGGATAGTATGAATTATCGTACTTGTCCGAAATAATTTTTGAATCAACGACTTCATGCTGAGTAGCGCGTTCAGTGCGCCTGCGGCGTATTTTTCTCAAAAAGAGTAACTCACGATGTGAGTTACTTAGGAGTTACATTTTATCTTTTGATACATGTGTACAAAAAAACTATTTCTCACGGTAGCGGTGTCTCTCCAGACACCTTACTCGGATTTAGGTTCGCAATTGCCCGTTAACCCAAGTTCAACAGTTGGAGTGAAAAAAAGTCGATTCGCCGCGGCGAATGCAAAAAGGGACCCCGTTGGATATTCTTGGTCAAATGAAAATCTGTTATTTGATTAAGAATATATCCAACGGGGTTACACTACAAATCAGGTAAGTTTTCACTACACGGTGTTTTCAAAAATATTTGGGAAATTGTTTTAGATTCAGCACTTTTATCACAAAAATCTATTAGAATTTTTCCAAAGTGTCGAACATGGGTTAATATTGCCACCCCTGAATATCTATGTTCGTCAAACCCGCATCTTTTGCCCATCGAACAGCATTGTCATATTCAGAGCGGAGAAGGCGCCGAGAGATCTCGGGATGCTCAAATGCTTTGTACATCGGCCGGTACTGCGACATAATATTGATATAAGAATTTTTCGGCAGGTTCTCAGCAATCCATTCGATTACCTCTTTCGTCCCGCTGATATTGTTTGGCATTACAAGGTGACGAATCATCAAACCTCGATAAATAATGTCATCATCCGCTGGAACTGCCACGCCTACTTGCCGATGCATCTCAAGCAGAGCTTCCTTTGTGCTTTCTGGATATTCGGCAGCATCTGAAGAATACTTCGCAGCCATGGTTCCGCATGCATACTTAAAATCGGGCAGATAAATATCAACTATGCCGTCGAGGATTTTCAGTATATCAATTCTCTCCCACCCGCAAGTATTGTACACCAATGGAAGCCGCAACCCTTTGCCTGCCGCTTGATCTATTGCAAGAACTATGTGAGCGGAATAATGAGTAGGCGTGACAAGATTAATATTCGGGCATCCCATTGCTTGAAGGTCAAGCATCATCGCTGCCAAATCATCAATACTTCGCGGCGATCCTTCGCCGCCCTGGCTGATTTGCCAATTTATACAGAAGACACACCGCAATCCGCAATTTGTAAAAAAGATTGTTCCTGAACCTCCCTTTCCTACAAGGGGACGCTCTTCGCCAAAATGAGGATGGTAAGAAGCAATTTCTAACTGTGCGGAAGCCTGACAAAATCCGCGCTCTCCTTTTAAGCGGCTGGCTCCGCATTCCCGCGGACACAAACGGCAGTGTTCCATAATAGACCAGAGCTTCTCGCCACGTTTCTTCAATTCGCCCGATTTATGAAGTTTTAGATACGCAGGTTCAAAATCGCTTGTAGGTTTAAATACTGTTCCCATCTTCTCCTGTTTGTTCGAGTTCGATGCGGAATTACGCGCTTGGCAACCACGTTGGAAGTGTTCCGGCAATTCCCGAAACAAGCGCAATCATGAATGATCGAATGAACGATCTTCTCGATTCAATAGTCATAATGCACCCCCCTCGTGTAAGGTGTCAGATATTTTGCTTGCTGGTAACTTTCGTAAGGTTGAATTTATATCAACATCGATATTTTTTCTTCATCCGATTAACATTTGGCTCCTGTATGCCAATATGCGTATGCATGCTTCGCATAGAACACCGTCCTTTTGAATTACTTTACCAACAAAAGTTTTTTTATCATTTGTTTTCCATTCCACTCCAATCTTGCAAAATATATTCCGCTCGTTAGAGTTGTAGAAAAAGAATTGACGACCCCATCGCGCCCGCATGAACATCGCCACGCCGGACGTCATGAGCGTGATGATGAACAGTATCTTCAACGGGATATCTGCCTCCGGATGTATACCGGACGCGCGATTCGATTCTATCGTCGCCGGATCGAGGTAGTAAGGAAGATTCAGGAGATTTATGGAGATGTCAGACATCTTGCTTATAGAACCTGTAAACATTGACGAAATTTGTTGTCTCGATTAATAAGATGTCAGACATCTTGATAAAAACATGCGAAGCATGCATACGCATAGTTTTTGGAACAACCCTGATTATTATTACGCTGATTGGTCTCTTTGCTGTACTCATATCTCGTGTGCTCCTTTCAATATGGTTATCAACAATCGGGATGATAGTGTATTCAAAAATTCGCCGCGGCGAATTGATTCTACCGTGTTTCGTCTACCGTGTGCACAAACAAAACGGCATGGAACGACCACAATATTCCTTATCAACAAAGGGAGTGTCGTGGTCGCGAAGCGATGTTCCAAAGGCATCCCCTTGAGACATGGACGAGAACCCCCATTCTGCGTTAGAAGAGTCTTTAGAATCGATATTTTTCTTTTAGAAACTAAAACTTGATCGACTTTTCGTCCACGTCTCTTGGGACCTTTGGCATTTGTGCTGTTATGTGTTTGTTGCTGTGCGATGAATGGTGCACCAAAGTTTATAGATCTGTTTCCATTAACGCCTGCTGAGAATTCCTCGCAACATTAGCGCGCCCGCAACCTTACTCTATTCGAATCTTTAGAGTAACTTCGGGGGAATTACGATCGAGCAGGAATGCAGAAAGCTGATAGTTCCCGCGTTGAATATACTGACCGTCGTGGTTCTTGAATGGCCACGAAATCACGAATTCCTTCGCTTCTTGGGGCTGAAGTGAGAAAGCACTCAGAGCAGGAGACACTATAAATGGATAGAAAAGCGAAACATTCCCTTCAGCATCCTTAAGATGAAAACCTAATTGCTGAATATTGGAGAAGCGAAACTCTCTTGCGGTTTCACCCTCGTTGAGTACCCGAAATGTCCCCTGAAGCGTATCGAAGAGGCTGAATGTTGATGTTGACAGAGAAAGGGTGAAGCTAATTCCATTTTGCTTGACTTGAGATGTCAGATCCGATTGGTTTTGCTCTGTCGGATCAGCATCAAGGCTGCATCCTGCGTGAATAATGGTCAGCAGAATTGTGAACGATCTTATCGTGTTCATTGTTGCCTCCTTTAACAAAAGGTTGCGGGCAAATTCTTTGAAACGTAGCTTCACAGGAACTCATCTGCCCGGTCGATGATGATAGTTAGTAGATTGCCTCGTACTTTACTCAGCACAGCAATGACGGCTAACTATTGTATTAACCCAGATTTGTCATTAGAGATTATTTCCCGTCAATTCGCCGCGGCGAATCAATTTCGATGCGTACAGCGTGTAGAAAATATTCAAGCGCACTACCATCGCATCGAAATTCCCGCCTGCCTTATGTAAATGCCAGCGCGTTGGCGGGCAGGGAAACGCTTCAATTGATTCTTACCCGTTCGCTCTTTCCTCAGACGATTTCGTCCCATCGCGCTTATATTTGAGTAACTGATGTTCTTACAAAAATAATGCAGAGCATACTTCGTATAATGTTGTTAGCACATTCGTGTGAAAGTTATTTTCGTGAAATATAAGGCTGTTAGCAGCCGGCTTACTTTGTCGTCCTTTATTAAAAATGTTTTCTGATGTCCCGCTGTACGGGATGCCGCACAGCGGCATTTTTAATCCTTGCATTAATAGATGGAATATTTTCGTTTTCAAGTTCAAGTAATGTCAAGTTAAGGTCTTGCGTTAAACTTTTTTCCTGTTTCGATAGTTCAAATAGCCCCTGAATTGAATTAACTCTTACAATTCTGGACTCCCTTTTGTCCTCAGCCCAATGTGTCAATGTGTTCCAAGTTTTACCCAACTCCATACGGTCTAAATGAAGTCGTGGAATTAGTAAAGCTAAATGCCATTTTAGTTCTTTATCAATAGCAGTGTTGCATAATTCAAGTATTTTCTTTTTATGTTTTGTCAAATATGTAGGATTATTGATTGTTATTTTCTCAATGGTATCAGCAGCCCTCATTACTACGATTCTGTCTTTATGAAACATACATTTGAAAAGTTCGTCAAAGTCGTTTTGATTTTGAATTTTCAAAACAACAGAATCGCTTTTGCCAATGCTTCGTAAATCGCCACCTGATAATATTTTTTCAAACGACACCATTTTGTTTCAAGGTTTAATTTTCCTATCAATTATGAATCCAATTGCAATACTAATTGAAGGTATTGCTGTGCTTCAACACTGCCTTACCAAACACGTTTTTTGTTCCGCCTTTTGTTCCGCAGTTTGGAATCCCGTTAGTGCGGAATCTGCCGCTTTTTGTTCCGCTTTTTGAATCCCGTTGAAGCGGAATCCAAAGAACGGGACATTCCGCACGAGCGGCATTCCAAAAAAGCGGAACAAAAAACGGGAAATCCCGCTACGAGCGGAATCTGCCGCCTTTTGCATTCCGCTTGAGCGGCATTCCAAAAAGCGGAACAGAAAGCGGGATGAGCGAGCGTCGTGCTTTTGCCTGTTATGTAAAGTGCGCCGCATATCAATACTTGATTATGTCAGAATTTGGTACTAATTTGTAGCCAGACAATTTCAGGAGAATGATATGCCTATCATCAAATCCATTTCGAGCTTGCGAAACCGGACACGGGAAATCGCCAGCATCTGCCACGATCAGGATGAGCCCGTGTACCTGACGACCAACGGCGAAGGTGATCTGGTTGTTATGAGTATTGATCATTACGAACGTCTCAAAGCCCATGTTGATTTGTTTGAAAAGCTTGGAGTTGCTCAGGCCCAGTCAGCAGCAGGGAAGAAGGGCATCACGCATAAGCAAATGATGACCAAACTGCGAAGCCGCGCTAATGCCAGCTAAGTATACGCTGCGCTACCTTCCCATTGCGCAAGATGATCTTGTCTCAATCTTCGACTACATTGCTCAGGACAGTCCGAATCGTGCATTGTCGTTTGTAGAGAAGTTGGACCAACGCATTGGGCGTCTTGAGCAACACCCAAACTTGGGGCGAGTACCTCGACACCCGAAACTTCGAGAATTTGGGTACCGTGTCCTCATTGTTGAATCCTACCTTGTCTTCTATATCATCCGTGGGCAGACGATTGAAGTGCATAGAGTGGTTCACGGCTCTCGCAACCTGGACCACCTTATCTAGCCAGCCGATCTAACCTCGGTGCGGCGCATTTTCGCCTAACGTCTCGGCAAACACCGCCGTTGCTTTTGCCGCCTATCAACAAATCAATTCTTCTCGCGGCAAAAACAATGGAACGAGCACAACAATTCTCTATCAACAAAGCGAGTGTCGTGGTTTGTGCTGTTAGCTGCTGTGGCGTGCCGTCCACCGTCAATTAAACATTTTCTTTGAGATTTGGTCCATATTTATTTTCACCGGGATTACTGTTAGTTGCCATTAGAACTAAAAGCCAAATTGCACCAATTATTGGAATTAATACTATGAAAAGCATCCAACCACTTTTTCCAACATCATGGAG
>Ga0209516_1000281_pt1 | contig 12061 bp, 14 predicted proteins | sample Napbiome12C3dose_FD_187716 | JGI IMG/M metagenome (GOLD analysis project Ga0209516, IMG submission 187716) | Groundwater microbial communities from S. Glens Falls, New York, USA - Naphthalene biodegradation metagenome 12C3dose (SPAdes) (version 2) ... | reverse complement strand
GACTTCTGTCACAGATCGATGAGTTGAAAAAAAAACTTTACGCTAACGGATCGGCAGTGGTATTAAAATCTTCCGAAGTTTATAAAACTTCGGAAGATTCTATATCATTCAAAGTTCCGTCTTCTGTTGAAGAAGCAAAATCCCGCTATACATTCACTCAACCGGCAAAAGCTACTGTGAGCGGACCAAAACCCGAAGAATCTGCTGTAACAGTTGTTACGACTGCAACGACGGATGTTTCTCTTTCAACAGTAGAAACAGAGTGGAGCAAAATTGTTGACGACATACGGAAGAAAAAAATTTCTGTCGGCACGATCCTCGGTTTAACAACACCGGTTGAGATCATCAACGGCACCCTTCGCATTGGCTGCGGAAATGAATTTCACAAATCAACGCTTATCCGCAACAAAGAAATCCTTGCCGATACCATCAATGCCATCCTGTCATCGAAACTTCGTATTGAAGCGATCATTCATTCCGTTGAGACTGATAGAATGAAGAAGGAAATTGCCAAACCGGCTGTATCGAATGGCAGTAATCAGTCGGTCGCACAACCGAATACAACCGCAGAAGATCATCCTCTTATTAAATCTCTGCATCGTGAATTTGATGCTGAACGGGTAAGTTAAGCATCGGTGCCTACCCGCTCTGGTTTCACGTGCAGTTAAAACTTGCAGCTGCGTAGGATATACAAAATGGGGTTTCAAAGGCATTCGATAGCGACGAATGCCTTTTTTATTTGTAGAGGATTTTGTAAGTTACAACATGAAAAAATTCTTCCTCATATTTCTTTTCCCGGTTCTTCTCTGTGCTCAGCAGAAAATCCTCATCCCGATGGATCTGAAACAAACGAATCATCTAAAGGCATACGGAATTGCTTTTTGGGGTCTGGAAAAAGGGATCGATGTCGATTGGCTCCTCAATTATCGCGGGGGATCGTTCATGGTTGATAACATCACCACGGTCGCCAACGAGTGCCGAATCCGCGGCGTCGCGTTCGAGCAGATCAGCGGAGCGGCGGCGTCCCAGATCTTGGGAGAGATCGCCGGCGAGAACACCAATATGGATGTCGTGCGCTTAGAGAAAGCGCCGAAAGTTGCCGTGTATGTTCCCCCGGGATTCAAACCGTGGGATGATGCCGTTACGTTGGCGCTCGAATATGCGGAGATACCGTACACCAAATTGTGGGATGATGAAGTATTGCATGGAAAACTTTCCGAGTACGATTGGCTTCATTTACATCATGAGGATTTCACCGGACAATACGGGAGATTCTATGCGTCTCACCGGAATTCCGCATGGTACATCGAGCAGCAGTTTTCGTACGAAAAGAAAGCGAAAGAATTGGGATATAGAAAAGTCGCTGAAGAGAAGAAAGCCGTAGCACGAGCCGTCCGGGATTATGTCGCCAGCGGCGGATTCATGTTTGCGATGTGTGCCGCAACGGACAGCTATGACATTGCATTGGCAGCGGAGAATGTGGATATTGCCGAGTCGATGTTCGATGGCGATCCGGCGGACCGCAATGCACAGCAGAAACTGGATTTTTCGAAAACGTTTGCCTTCCAAAATTTTACGCTGGAAATGAATCCGTTCCGATATGAATTTTCCGACATTGATAATCCACCGAGCGATCCCGTGCCGCTTCGCGATCCGAACACCGATTATTTTACACTGTTTGAATTTTCCGCAAAGTACGATCCCGTGCCGACAATGCTCACGCAGAATCATGTGAATATCCTCAAAGGATTTATGGGGCAGACCACGGCATTCAAAAAATCCCTCATTAAACCGAGCATCATCACTCTTGGAGAGCGTGAGGGAACTGACGAAGTCCGCTACATCCACGGCAACTACGGCCGCGGGACATTCACATTCTACGGCGGTCACGATCCCGAAGATTACCAGCACGCTGTCGGTGATCCGCCGACCGATTTGAATCTTCACAAAAATTCGCCCGGATATAGAATTATTTTGAACAATATTTTATTTCCCGCAGCAAAAAAGAAACAGCAGAAAACATAATTGAAATATCTAAAGGGTTGTTCCAAAAACTCAAAAATATCAAGTCCTCTAAAATTATGGAGATGTCAGACATCTTGCTTATCCGAAGGATGCATACGCATAGAACCTGTAAACATTGACGAAATTTGTTGTCTCAATTAATAACTGATGTTACGCAGAAAGCCAGATTTGATGCTTTAGAAGCCCCGACCTTTAGGTCGGGGTTGTGAAATATACACCATCTTCACGGGCTTTAGCCCAAAAACATCTTGGTTGTGGGTTAAAACCCAAAATAGTCTTGAGAAATTTCCTTACCCCGTGCTGAAGCACGGGGCTATGATGCTTTTTCACTTCAAAATTTCTGTAATAAAGTGTTCTTGCGTAACATCAGTTAATAAGATGTCAGACATCTTGATAAAAACATAGTTTTTGGAACAACCCTAAATATCAGCCATGACCACACAAGTTTCGATTATCATTGCGGTTTATAATAAAGCACAGAATCTTCGTTGTGTGCTGGCGGCGTTGAACCGTCAATCGTTCAAAGAGTTTGAAGTGATTATCGCCGACGACGGTTCCGGAAAAGAAATTGCGGATGCGGTGAATGAAGCAAAACGACAATATCCCTTCCGCATCAAACATCTCTGGCACGCTGACAAAGGATGGCGGAAGAATACGATGCTGAATTACGGCATTCAGGAGTCAACGACCGATTATCTGATCTTCATTGACGGCGATTGTATTCCGGGAAAGGATTTTGTGTGCGATCATTTTTTTCACCGTGCCTATGCAAAAGTGCTGCTCGGCAGAAGAGTTGAACACGGCGAACGGTGGGCGAAGAACCTGACCCTGCAAAACATTGACAGCGGCGAGTTTGAGCGCTACACCTTCCGAGATATTATCGATGCACTGATTGGAAAGTCTCAACGGTTAGAACATGGTGTCCGGATTCCAATCGGATTTCTGCGCACGTTCACGGAAAAATCCGACGGCATTCTCGGCTGTAATTTTTCCACTTTCAAAGAGCATCTTGTTGCGGTGAATGGATTTGACGAAGAATACGACGGTCCCGGCAGCGGCGAGGATTCAGATATTTTTTACCGGTTAAGTTTGATCGGTGTGACGGGGAAATCATTACGAAATCTTGCCATCCAGTACCACGTTTGGCATCCGCTCACAAAAACTTCGGACCGGAATTACCGGCGGTTTCTGGACATGCAACGTCGGAACGAAGTACGATGTAAAAACAGACTGAAAAAGCTGTAATGAGATCTCACTGAAACAGTGTTATTTCTCGCTAAGTCGCTCTATGAGCCGTAGGCAAAGGAGCAAAGAAATAATTGCATAAAATATTGCGACTAGTGCCGTTTCAAATAAATAAAGTTGTGATTCTATTTTTTTTTACGTCAAACAACTAACTGACCCCACCCTAACCCTCCCCTTGCAGGGGAGGGAAATATTCCTCTCCCCCTGTAAGGGGGAGATTGAGAGGGGGTTAAAAAAATACTACATTTATTTTTAGAACTGGCACTAGTTCTCGCTGAAAAAGTCATTGCGAGCGAGTGTTTTTTACGAGCGAAGCAATTTCTTTTGTTCAAATTTATAAGATTGCTTCTCTACGAGACCGTAGGTCGGCAAAAAACGCCTCGCAATGACTATCTAACGAGTATTTCAGTGAGAACTAATTAAAAAATTTTTCACATACTACACACAACGTACTATGATAGAAAATCTTATTGACCCAACAATTCTTTTTTTTATTGTCGGCATTATCGCCGGTCTTGTTCGCACGGACTTGCGGCTGCCAGAGTCAATTTATGAAGTATTGACTATCTATTTGCTTCTTGCAATCGGATTGAAAGGCGGCGTACAACTGGCAGGCGCACAAATTTCAATCTTGCTGCTGCCGGCAGCAGGCACCGTTGCTCTAGGTATTATCATTCCTCTCATAGCATTCCCTATTTTGTTATACATTGGCAAACTGCCTCGTGTAGATGCGGCAGCAATAGCCGCACATTACGGTTCTGTCAGCGCTGTAACGTATGCAGTTGTCATCACATTTCTTGATAAAAAATTGGTATTGTACGAAGAATATATAACTGTGCTTTTAGTGTTGCTGGAAATTCCCGCAATTGCTGTTGGTATTGTGATTGCCCGGCTTTCTGCATCTCGTGGTATAACATCGTATTCAAAATTGGCTCATGAAGTGGTTTTTGGTAAAAGCATTTATCTGCTCGTAGCTGGTTTGGTGATTGGTACCATCGTTGGTCCAGAAGGCATTCAGCCAATAAAAACTGTTTTTATTGATCCTTTTAAGGGAGCGTTGGCATTCTTTTTATTAGAAATGGGATTGGTTGCTTCGCGACGTTTATCTGATTTGCGGCGAGTCGGAGGTTTTCTTATCGCCTTTGGTATTCTTATGCCAATTCTTTCTGCTCTTCTTGGATGCATTATCGGTCGCAGTGTGGGACTTTCGGTAGGAGGAACAACTGTACTCGCAACATTAGCGGCAAGCGCTTCCTACATTGCGGCGCCTGCGGCAATGCGTATTGCTGTCCCGGAAGCAAATCCAACATTGTATATTACTTCATCGCTTGGTATCACCTTTCCTTTTAACGTTGTGGTAGGTATTCCATTATATTATTGGATTGCATCAGTCATTTTTTATTGAGAGGAATCTATGCAGCCAAAAAAATTGTTGACTATTATTACAGAATCGATTCTGGAACAGATGATTCTTGAAGACCTTGAACAGTTAGGCGCAAAAGGCTACACAATAATACCGGCACGAGGAAAAGGCACACGTGGTATACGAAATGCAGATTGGGATCAATCACAAAACATCGTCGTTGAACTTATTTGCGACTCAACAGTAGCCAATTCCGTTATCGAACATTTCACCAAACACTACTATGCCAATTATGCTATGGTCATCTATCTTTCCGATATCACTGTGATACGACCAGAAAAATTTTAGAGCCATTGCACATCAGAAAAATTAGCTTGTTGTGGAAAAAGCAGGAAGATGTCAGATATTGCTGCCGTACTTGAGATATAATGAACTTTCTTACCAACGTTGTGCTGCACGATTGGTGCGCGTGGCAACAGATGCTGCCGTATTTTCTTTCGAAGATGTAACTTTTGGATTACAAGATTACAACATTACATGATTGCAAGATTTTTTTCTTACCAATTTTGAAATCTTGTAATCTTGCAAACATTCAGTCGCCAAAATATTTATGGATCGGATGTTCAGACAGCCGCGTTCCTGCCAATGAGATCGTTGCGCTCGATCCCGGAGAATTGTTCGTGCATCGCAACGTGGCAAATGTTGTTGTTCACACGGATTTGAATTGTCTTTCTGTCATTCAATACGCGGTTGATGTTCTGCACGTTGAACACATTATCGTTTGCGGACATTACGGATGCGGCGGTGTGCGTGCGGCAATGGAAAATGCACGGTTTGGATTGATTGATAATTGGCTTCGCCACGTGCAGGATGTTCATCATAAATATCGCTCGTATGTTGATAACGTTTCCACGCACGACGAGAAAGTAAATCGCTTATGCGAATTGAATGTTATTGAACAAGCCGCCGATGTCAGCCAAACGACCGTCGTACAGGATGCGTGGAATCGGGGACAACAATTATTTGTTCATGGCTGGATTTATGGTCTTCACGATGGGTTACTACGTGATCTGGAAATAACAATGTCATCACCAAACGATTTTGATTCTTCATTTCAACATGCGCTGAACAAATTATAAATGCAAAGTGAAGCCATGAGTTTGTTTTCCACGCTCGCAAAAAAAATATTGTATATTCTCTTTGTTGATTCACTCATGGCATCACTGAAACTATAACATCTATGTACGAATCGAAAAAAGAAAAACTTCTTCCATTTCATAAATTTCTTCGCCGCATTCTTTCTAGTGTTGCGCTCGCGCTTGCAATACTTGCCGTTGCGCTTGGCATCGGAATCGTTGGCTACCACTTTATTGCACAATTTTCATGGGTCGATGCGCTGCTCAATGCCTCAATGATCTTAACGGGAATGGGACCGGTTGGTGAACTTCCTGACGACGCGGCAAAAATTTTTGCGTCGTGTTATGCAATTTTCAGCGGCGTTGTGTTCATAACGCTCATCGGTGTTATTCTTGGACCTGTTGCCCATCGCATCCTGCACAAATTCCACTGGGATGATAATGACACTAACTAATCGTCCCTGAAAAAGTCTACATTAAGGAGATTGCTTCGGCAAAAAACGCTTCGCAATGACAAACTCCATACAATTACTGTCATTGCGAGCAAGTGTTTTCCAGCGAGCGAAGCAATCTTGTTCTTTTTGAAGTCCTGAAGATTGCTTCGGCAAAAAACGCCTCGCAATGACAAACTCAATACAGTTAGTGTCATTGCGAGCGAGTGCTTTTTACGAGCGCGGCAATCTCCCAATTTTTCAGTGAGAACTACATAATTTTTTCTATGTCGTTTTGCAGGCTACGAATTTGTAGTTTTGTTTTTAGCAGCCGAACGCAAACTGATGACAACCGAAGCACATGACGCACCCGCACCGAACGCCGTCGCATAGAACGTAACAATATCCACCAGACGTAATTCTCTCATTGAGTCCCAGACGATTACCAATGAGAGGATAATGTTCACGACCATCGTGAGGATGAAGAACTTTGTCGATTTTTTCATGGTTATTTTGCCCTTTGCATTTTCCTTCTTATATTGAACGTCAATTTTTTCTTGAAACTTCTGAAAAACTGTTTACCCAACAAGATGTAATTTTTTAATTTTCAAGATTGTAAAATTACAAGATTATCAAAATTGTTGCATTGTAATTTTGATAATCTTGCAATCCACGTTTTTAGTGTCCCGTGCTTTTTACGGGATTGATAATACTGACAATTAGAAACTTAAAAACCCTTCCGTCATCATCACGGCGCTTCCTCCGACTCGAACGGCGGTCGTTTGTCCATCCTTCTTATCCGCTTCAATAAATAATAGACTTGGTCGACCCATCTCGAATCCCTGTTCGATCTTCCACCGCAATGTGCCGCTGCGGGAAGGATCTTTCGCGGCAAGATAACCGGCGAACGAAGCGGCGGCGCTTCCCGTGGCAGGATCTTCCGCTATTCCCAGAAGCGGCGCAAACATGCGTGCGCGAAAATCGGAATCCTGTTGTTCAGCATCGTCGGTAAAAACAAATATCTCCCGAACGCCGTACGTTGTTTGCAGTGTTTCCATTACCTGGATATTGACGCGGATGCGTTTGAGCGCTGCACGGTTCTTTATCGCCGCATACAAAAACGGAAATCCGACTGAAACGAACCGAATGGGAAATTGCGAATCGGCGATCTCATCTCTCGAAAGCGTCAGCATTTTCGCAAGAACTTCTGCTGATGGAACGTTCTCATTAAACTCCGGCAATTTTGCAGCGGTAAGTTGAGCAAACGACGGCTTGCCATCTATTGAACGGATCGTCACCGGAACTGGACCGACACCTTCTTCAAAAATTATTTTTGTTTCATCACCGGAGATCGTGATGTCGCCGATCGTTCCAAGCACGATTGCGGTGCCGACGGTCGGATGTCCCGCGAACGGAAGTTCCTGTCCGGGAGTGAAGATGCGGATCCGCCTCGTATGTGCAGGATCTTTCGGCGGATAAACGAATGTCGTTTCCGAAAAATTGAATTCTTTCGTGATCGACTGCAGCAGTTGTTCAGGAATGTCCGCCGCATCGGGAAATACTGCAAGCTGGTTGCCGCTGAACGGCTTATCAGTAAATACGTCGCAGGTGTAAAATTTTGCTTTCATCGTTTTTTTCCTTCAGCCCATGTCATGGCATACCATATTGCCGCGTCCGGACGATCTTTCCATTCCCTCACTGCCGCGACGGTATCATCAAAAAGTAGTTCCGTGGACGTAGTTGGACATTGTTTAGTTTGTCATTTGAAAATTGAAATTTTACTCTTGCGGTTTCATTTCCCATAACACATTGATGATCTTCCACTCACCGTTCCAGCGGGCAAGATGCAGATAATCGATCCATCCGCTCATCTCCGCCTTTACGCTGGCAGAATTATTGTATAGATCGAGAATGACAATCTTCTTGATCTGCTGTTCCTTCGGAGTTTTGCTGCTATTACCCCGGCGTGTTCCATCGATCAATTGAACTGCCGTCATTTCCTGCAGCACGTTGCTGTTATCTCCTTTTATTTTGCTCCAGCCGACAATCCGCTTTACTAATTTTGGGTGAACAGCTTTTTCCATCCGTGCGGGATTCCCTTCGTACCATCCCTCAACATAATTGAGTGTGGTCTCACGGATGGCAGCAGAATCAGCCGCGGATTGCGCAAAAAGTTGTGCGGATACAACAAAAAAGCAGAGAGTGAATAGCTGTGTCATCGCAATATCCTCCTGTTAATATTTATCAACTGGTAAACCGAGATCAGTCGAAAGGTGAACGTTGACGCCGAATCATGGTTCGACTGTTCTCACCATGACCATTGAATTATTTTTTAGCATTTTCAAAGTCATGGTACCGAAACAACCTGAATCGATGCTTCTGCAGAAGTATAAGAAGAGTGAGCGTAAAAAAAAAGAGCGCCTTACAACAGCTCTTTCAATTTGTCATATCCTGTTCGGCTGACGGGAAGATGCGCGCCGTCTTTGAGAATTGCGGTACGAGAGTCTTTTGCGTACAGTTCGATCTTTGAGAGTCGGTCGATGTTCAGGATAAATGAGCGATGGATACGGACAAAACGCCGATTGTCGAGCAGGGTTTCCAGTTTTGCAAGCCGCTGCATTTTAAGGTGAGATTTTCCATCCACGCGGAACGAAACGTAATCGTCCTGCGCTTCGATGTAGTCGATCTTTTCGACGGGAATGACAAGCACTTTGCTTCCTTCTTTGATCAGCACACGCTCTAATGATTGTTCTTTTGGCTGTACGGAAGAAACGACATCGGCAACATTCAATGGATTTTTACTCTCGATCCGTTGAAGGGCATGCTGTAACGCTTCGTTGAAACGTTCTTTGCTGAACGGTTTTAACAAATAATCGACGGCGTGAACCTCGAATGCTTTTAATGCATATTGATCGAACGCCGTGACAAAAATTACGGCGGGGGGATTTTCCAATAATTCCAGCACTTCGAAACCGTTCAGTTTCGGCATTTGTATATCGAGAAACAAAAGATCGGGGTGTAATTCACCGACCGCTTTCACCGCTTCAAATCCGTTGGAACATTCGGCGGCAATGGAAATATCCGGATAAGCAGACAGGTATTCCCGCACTAAACCGCGTGCGAGTTTTTCATCATCGATAACAATTACTCGAAGCTGTTTCATGATTCTTTTGCGGGTAGAAAGAGAATGACTTGATAAAATTTTTCATTGATAAACGTGCGAAGATCGCCATTGTCGCCGTACGCTGTTTGCAAACGTTTTCTCACAATGTGCTGCCCGAGTCCCGTCCCTTTGCTTTTTGGTCTGTCTTCGTCGATCGGATTTTCAATCGAAAGAAAGAGCCGGTCGTTTTTCTTTTGTGCCGAGATCAGCACCGTTCCCCCTTCCACGCTGTGTGCAATGCCGTGTTTGATCGCATTTTCGAGCAGCGGCTGCAACAGCAACGGCGGTATTTTACACGCAAGCGCCAGAGGATCGATATTCTGCTGAATGCCAAGACGACTGCCGAACCGGATTTTTTCAATATCGAGATAATGTGTGAGAAGAGAAAGTTCTTCCTGCAGAGAAATTGTTTCTTTTGATCCAAACAGCAAACTCTTCCGGAAATAATCGGCAAGCGTCATCGTCATCCTGCGGGCAGCTTCGGTATCGTGTGCCGTCAGCGCGGAAATCGAATTCAAGCTGTTGAACAGAAAATGGGGATCGATCTGCATCTGCAGCGCTCGGAGTTCTGCGCTTTGCGCAAGAAGGCGTAATTCAAAGGCGCGGCGTTCGGCATCCCGCGATTTCTCGAAAGCGGCGTACAAATAACTGAGCGTCAAAACAATTAAAAAGAGCTGCTTTCCGACACCGTACACGACCAGCAACAAGGTCCGTTTCGATAACCCTGTAAACGGTCTTTCAAATATCTGTTCAACGACGTCCAACCATCCCCACGAGACCAACGTCCAGAGTGAAGAGACGGTAACCACGGTGATCAGAGCAACGAGTAGAATTTTCCAAATAGGATTTTTTTCGATGGGAAACGCTTTACACAAGTACCACGCCGAGAGATTCACCTGGGAATAAACGAGCATGAGCGGCAGCGCGAAGATGACACAAAAGAGCAGAGGATTTCCTGTACTATAGCTCAGAAGAAACCCGCTCACGCTGCCGATGACACCCCATACGACGACGTAAATGATGGTCTTTTTTCTGTCGGAGAGGATCGGATGCATTCTTAATTCTTGATCTCAATGCCGCCCATGAATACATTTCCGGTGATCACAAGACGTTTGGTCGGTTTTCCTTCCTGCTGCAAATAGGTTTTGTCTTCAACTCCGCCCATGATCGGTACCGATTGAACAACGACCGTCCAATCCATCGGAACGCGCAACTCCACACCTCCCATTAAGGTGAAGATATCCAGCACAGCTTCATTCTCTTTGATCGCGGCATCCCGCAAATCGATTTCACATCCCCCCATAATAGCCGTCAGTTCGCCGCCGCGGAAATCCTTTGAAGAAACAGTGCGTTTCACTCCGCTCATTAACACGAAATTTTTTATGTACGATTCTTTATCGGAACCATCACCGGATGGCACGGCGGGCGAAACGACTTTTGATCTGCTCCACGATCCTCGGAGAAAATTCACACCGATAATAATCAGTATGACGGGCCACCAATCACGAAGACGAAACTCGATGATATCCATTCTATCAAGCAGCATCATACTCCCCACGGCAATCAAGATCACCCAGAAGACTCTGCCGGGACTTCCCGGTGATTGAACCACTTTCGCTGCACCATACACCACAAGGATCGCAGGCCAGTACCGGACAATTACCGCTGCATCAAAGTATCCGAAATTATCCAGCATGAAGATCACACCGAGTGCGATGATAAGGATGCCAAGCACAAATTGCGGCGCGAAAAGAGATTGTTTTTTTGTTTCCATGATCACTCCTTTACGAAACGGCACGAATGAGAGAAGAACGATTTCCAGATGATTCTGACACCCCAAGCAATGAGCAGTGCGGGCCACGTGTCGCTAAAACTCAGATCGAACACATGTTCGATAGAAACATACAGCCATAGTCCGAGGAATATCCACCAGAGACCTTCGCCAAATTCCCGCGCATTGAATGTGTTGGCGAGTTTAACGATACCAACTAATGTAAAAATGAATGGCCAGTATTTCCAGATAGAACCGATGTAGATGACATCGAATCGATCAAGCAGTAAAACGAATCCCAACAGCATCAAAAATCCTCCGATGATCATTTTGCTGTCGATCGTGCGGGCTGCAGTTGCATTGGTCATATATTCCTCCTGTTGTGAGTTCTGCATTAACTTACCGGTAATTGGAAGAAAAGTTATCTCATTTTCGGTGAACGGCGGCGTGGTTTCGGCGAAAGGAGGAATTAGTTCTTGCTGAAAAATTCAGAAAGTTCTTCTCACTCAAAGCCGCCCGCCTGCCAAAGCACGTTGTTTGTGCGGCGGGCAGGCAAAGTTTTTAAGACAATTATTTTATAATATTTTGTATCTATTCAGTCATGCCATGAGTTTGTCTAATGTTTTGGTGAATGTTGCAAGTTTTATGATGTCAAAAAGTAACTCATGGCATGACTTTAAAGGCACGGTGAGTAGTTACAATATTTTGTAATTACTCTGCGTTCCAATAGAATTTCATTTATTGATCCTCTACGAGGATCAAGTAGAGGTGCGGGGAAGAAAGCTATTACAGTAATAAAACATCTACGATGTTTTTCATTTACCTCGTAGAGGTAAGATTATTGTAAAACACAAGTTCCACCCCAACAATAATCCTCGTAGAGGATTCACAAAAGTTCTCTACGAGTCGTAGACTGTGATGAACATT
>Ga0209516_1000279_pt1 | contig 12162 bp, 11 predicted proteins | sample Napbiome12C3dose_FD_187716 | JGI IMG/M metagenome (GOLD analysis project Ga0209516, IMG submission 187716) | Groundwater microbial communities from S. Glens Falls, New York, USA - Naphthalene biodegradation metagenome 12C3dose (SPAdes) (version 2) ... | reverse complement strand
GTCGGCGAGTTCTATCGGGCCCATGGGCATGCCGAAGGCGAGCGCGGCGGCATCCACGGTCTCGGGCGCGATGCCTTCGTCCACGCAGCGCATGGCTTCGAGCAGGTAGGGCGCCAGCACCGCATTGACCAGAAAGCCCGGCGCATCCTTCACCGGCAACGGCAGCTTGTCTATCTTGCGCACGAAGGCCGCGGCCTTTTTCGCCACGGCGGAGTCGGTGGTCGCGCCCTGCACCACTTCGACCAGGGGCATTTTCGCCACCGGATTGAAGAAGTGGATGCCGACCAGACGCGCCGGATTCGTCAGCGCCTGGGCGATGTCGGACAGACGCAGGCTGGAGGTATTGGAAGCCAGCAGCGCATCGGGTTTCGCCCGCGTCTCGATGTCGCGGAACAAGGCCTGCTTGGCTTCGAGGTTCTCGTAGATTGCCTCGATGATGACATCGGCCTGGCGCACGCCTTCGCCGGCCGGATCGGGGATCAGCCGGTCGAGGACGAAGCGCACCTGCTTGTCGGCCTCGCGCTCAAAGCGGAATTTCTTGCGATAGGCTTCCGCCGCGCGCTTGATGGCCGGGGCGATGCGCTCGACATCCTGGTCTTGCAGCGTTACCGTCATGCCGCGCTGGGCGCACCATGCCGCGATGTCGCCGCCCATGACGCCGGCGCCGACCACATGCACGCGTTGGGGTTGAAAGTCGGCGGCTTCCTTGCCGAAGCCCTTGAGGCGCTCTTGCAGGAAGAACACGCGCACCAGATTGCGCGTCGTCGCCGAGCCGATGATGGCGGCGAGCGATGTCGGCGCGGCGTCCGGCACCGCCAGCGCATTGCCGCCGTGGTTCTGCCACATGTCGATAATGGCGTAGGGCGCGGGGTAGTGCTCCTGGCGGGCGCGCCTGGCCACCTGCTTTCGCGCCTGCGCGGCGACGAAGCACTTGAGCGGCGGCGCATTCATGATCCGCTGCAGCAAGGGCGGAACGTGCGACGGCCGGCCGGAAAGCGCAAGCATGCGCGCCGCGTTTTCCATGACGCGCGGCGGCACGCATTCGTCGGCCAGGCCCATGCGCCGGGCACGCTTGGCGTCTATGCCCTTGCCGGTCAGCATCATGTCCAGCGCGGCGGCGGGGCCGACGAGTTGCGGCAGCCGCAGCATGCCGCCCCAGCCGGGGACGATGCCCAGCATCACCTCGGGCAGCGCGAACTTGGTGCCGGGTTCATCCACGGCAACGCGGTAGGTACAGGCCAGCGCCAGTTCGGTGCCGCCGCCCATGCAGTGGCCGCGCACCAGCGCCAGCGTGACGTAGGGCACGGCGGCCAGACGGTTGTACAAGTCCCAGCCGCGCTGCACCAGTTCGCGCCCCTTCGCGGGCGTATCCATGCGCGTGAATTCCTCGATGTCGGCGCCGGCGATGAAGCCCGCCGCCTTGCCCGAGCGGAAGATCAGCGCCGCAGGATGCTCGCGGTCGCATTCGTCGAGGATTTGCGCCAGTTCGGCCAGCACCTCGGCCGAGAGTACGTTGGTCGATGACTCCGCTTTATCCAGCGTCGCCCAGAGGATGTTGTCGCCGTCGCGGTCGAGTTTCCAATTGTTCATTGCAGATGTGTCCTTCGCTCAAAGACCAAGCTCGCGCTACGTCCCGGCTCCCTCCCATTCAAAGGGAGGGCTGGGGTGTGAGCACCGTGGATAGCACGCGGCCCACTAGCCGGCTCCCTCCCCTTCAAGGGGAGGGCTGGGGTGGGGATGGGGCATACGGTTGATTCTGCGTGCGTGATCGAACCCCATCCCCCTCCCGGCCTCCCCCTTGACAGGGGAGAAGACGTCACGCGCCAAGCGAATCGTCCGGCCATCACAGCGTTTCCACCAGCATTGCCCCGCCCTGACCGCCGCCGATACAGATGGTGGCGATGCCTCGTTTCCCGTTCGTGCGGCGCAACACCTGGAGCACATGCAGCACGATGCGCGCGCCTGAGGCGCCGACCGGATGGCCCTGCGCGACGGCACCGCCGTCGACGTTGAGCTTCGCACTGTCAAGTTTTCCCAGCGCGCCGGCCAGACCGAGCTGCTCGCGGCAATAGGCCTCGTCTTCCCAGGCGGCCAGGCAGCCCAGCACTTGCGCGGCGAAGGCCTCGTTGATTTCCCAGGCGTCGATGTCGGCCAGTTTGAGATGGTGACGTTGCAGGATGGGCGTCACCGCGTGCACCGGGCCGAGGCCCATTTGCGCCGGGTCCAGCCCCGCCCATTGCGAGTCGGTGATTTTGCCTATCGGCTTCAGGTTCCAGCGCTGCACCGCTTCTTCCGAGGCCAGCAGCAGCCAGGTCGCGCCGTCGGTGATCTGCGAGCTGTTGCCCGGCGTGACGCGGCCGAACTTGCGGTCGAAAAAGGGCTTGAGCTTGGCGAGCCCGGCCATGCTCGCGTCGCGGCGCACGCCGTCGTCGGCTGCATAGACCTTGCCGTCCGGCCCGACCAGCGGCACGATCTCGCCGTTGAAATGGCCGGCATCCTGCGCCGCGGCGACGCGCTTGTGGCTTTCCACCGAAAACGCATCCATGGCTTCGCGCGAGATGTTGAAGCGCCAGGCCAGGTTCTCGGCCGTCTGGCCCATCAGCAGGCTCACCACCGGATCGGTCAGGCCCTTGACGATGCCGATTACCGGCGCCAGCAGTGCGCCGAGGCGCAACTGCGCGAACAGGGCGAGCTTGGCGCCCAGCGTGCGCGCCTGCGCCATGCGCGAGAACCACAGCACCATCTTGTCGGAGTAGAGCAGCGGCGCGCGGGAGAGCGCGTCGGCGCCGCCGGCCAGCACCAGTTGCGAGCGGCCCGACTGGATGTTGGCCATGGCGGAATCGAGCGCCTGCATGCCGGAAGCGCAGTTGCGCATCACCGTCCAGCCCGGCACCTTGTGGCCGCAGCCGAGACGCAGGCTGACGACGCGCCCGGCGTTCACCTCGTCCACGCTCGGGCTGGCGCAGCCGAGAATGACCTCGTCGAGACCGGTCGCCGCAAAAGGCTGGCGCGCCAGCAGCGTGCGCCCGGCGGCCACCGCCAGATCGGAAGCCGCGAACGGCCCCGGCAGGTTGCGCGACTTGAGAAAGGGCGTGCGTGCGCCGTCGACGATGTAGATGGGTTTGAAGTTCATGAAAGTCCTTTCACCACGGCGACACGGCGGGCACGGCGAATGTTTTGGCAACAATACACATACAGGATTTCACCGTGTCGCCGTGCTCGCCGTGGTTAATGGTTTACGCCGCGTGGCGTAGCTCGGGCGTTTGCCGGGACTCGTTCAGCCCGAAATCGGCCGGGAAGTCGTCGACGTGGATCGCCTTGTCGCGCAGGCGATTGCGCAGTTCGACCAGGCCGAGCTCGTCGGCCGTGATGACGCCGGCTTCCATGGCGTGACGCGCCAGTTGCGCCGATTCGCGGCCGACGACTTTGCCGGCCTTCTCGGCGGCGCGCACTTTCGCCTCCACCTTCTCGGCCGCCAGCGTGGCGTCGAGCGCGAGTTCGAGCACGCCGATGGCGTCGTTCTCGTCCCGCGGCACATACATGTCGGCGGTCAGGCGATCGCGCGTTTCGGACGGTTCGATCAGCAGCTTCGCCACCTCGTGGCCGAGCCGGTCGGAGGGCACGACATAGGGCCGTCCGAGCGGGAAAATCATCTTGTGCAGCAGCCAGGCGACCAGCTTGTTCGGGTAGTTGGCGATGACGCCCTCGAAAGCGTTCTGCGCGGCGAACATGGCGTCCCATATGGCCCAGTGCATCAGCGGCGCGTCGGCCTGTTGGCGGCCGTCGGATTCGTAGCGCTTGAGCGTGGCCGAGCTCAGATACATCAGCGAAAGAATGTCGCCCAGGCGCGCCGAGAGCTTTTCCTTGCGCTTCAAATCGCCGCCCAGAAGCAGCATCGAAACGTCGGCGAGAAAGGCGAAGGCCGACGAGAAACGCGTCAGTTGCTGATAGTAGCGCGTCGTCTCCGGCGCGATGTTGTCGGGCACGGAAACGAAGTGGGAGCCGGTCAGTCCGCGCGCCAGAGTGCGGAAGGCATTGGCGATGGTGAAGCGGACATGTCCCGTGAGAGCGGCGTCGAAATCGATCAGCGCCTTGGCGGCATCGGGCTCGCCCACGGCGGTGAATTCCTTCAGCACATAGGGATGGCAGCGGATGGCGCCCTGGCCGAAAATGATGAGGCTGCGCGTCAGGATGTTGGCGCCCTCGACGGTGATCGCCACCGGCAGTTGCTGGTAGGCGCGCGCCATGAAGTTGTTCGGCCCCATGCAGATGCCCTTGCCGCCCTGCACGTCCATGGCATCGTTGATGACCTTGCGGGCGCGCTCGGTGACGTGGTACTTGACGATGGCGGAGACGACGGAAGGCTTCTCGCCGAGGTCGATGGCGCCGGCCGTCATCTTGCGCGCCGCATCCATCAGGTACGTGTTGCCGCCCATGCGCGTGAGCGCTTCTTCGATGCCTTCGAACTTGCCGATGGGCGTCTTGAACTGGCTGCGCACGCGCGCATAGGCCCCCGTGCCGCGCACGGCGAGCTTGGCCATGCCGGTGTTGGAAGACGGCAGCGAAATCGAGCGGCCCGCCGCCAGGCACTCCATCAGCATGCGCCAGCCCTGGCCGGCCATGGCCGTGCCGCCGATGATCCATTCGAGCGGCATGAAGACGTCTTTGCCGGAGTTCGGCCCGTTCTGCCACACGGCATTGAGCGGCGCATGGCGGCGGCCGATGTTCACGCCGGGATGATTGGCCGGCACCAGCACGCAGGTGATGCCGATGTCCTCTTTGGTACCGAGCAGCTTGTCGGGGTCGAGCATGCGGATCGCCAGCCCGAGCACGGTGCAGATCGGCCCGAGCGTGATGTAGCGTTTGTCCCAGGTGACGCGCATGCCGACGACTTCCTTGCCCTGCCACATGCCCTTGCAGACGATGCCGACATCGGGAATCGAGGCGGCGTCCGACCCCGCCCAGGGGCTGGTCAGCGCGAACGCGGGGATTTCGAGACCCTTGGCCAGACGCGGCAGATAGTGATCCTTCTGCGCCTCGGTACCGTAGTGCAATATCAATTCGGCCGGACCGAGCGAGTTGGGCACCATCACCGACACCACCGCCGCCGAGCTGCGCGTGGCCAGCTTCTGTACCACCTGCGAATGACCGTAGGCCGAGAATTCGAGGCCGCCGTACTTCTTCGGAATAATCATGCCGAGGAAGCCCTTATCCTTGACATAGCGCCAGGTCTCGGGCGACAGGTCCTGATGCACCTGCGTCGTCTCCCATTCGTCGGCCAGGCGGCAGAGTTCTTCGCACTCGTGGTCGAGGAATGACTGTTCCTCCGGCGTCAGCTTCGGCACCGGATAGGCGAGCAGCTTTGCCCAGTCCGGCCGGCCGGAAAACAGTTCGCCGTCCCACCAGACGGTGCCGGCTTCGAGCGCCTCTTTCTCGGTCTGCGACATGGCCGGCAGGATTTGCTTGAAGAGGGCGAACAGCGGGCCGCTCAGCACGGTGCGGCGCAGCGGCGGCACGAACAGCACGGCGGCGACAGCGCCAAGCAGGGACAGTAGCCAGATCATGGGATGCTCCTTCTAAGTTAGGCCGCCTTGCGTTGCGGCTTTTTGACATGCTTGGCCGGGATTTCCGGCAGCGGCGCACGCAGGCCGCCGATGAGAAAGCTCATCAGCCGCGTATAGAGCGCCTCGGTATTCGCGTCGTCGAGCTGGCCCTCGCCAAGCACCTTGAGGGCATCGGCCCCGGAAATGGCATACGACAGCGCGCCCTGCATGAAGTGAAAGCGCCAGAGAAACTCTTCCTTCGGCACGGTCGGCAAGGCTTTGAAGAACGCCGCCTTGTAGCGCGCCACCACTTCGGCATACTCGGCGGCGAGAAAGTTGCGCACGAACTCGGTCGGCTCGGTATAGGCCCGCCCCAGCAAGCGCATGAAGCTGCGCCCGCCGCCGGCCACATCGTCGGCCATGCGCACCGAAACGCCGAAGAAGGCTTCCACGATCTGGCGCGGCTTGACCGCCGCCCCGCCCGCCGCCGCCTCCAGCCGGTCCAACTCGGCGATGCGCAAGGCGTTGAGCCCCGTCAGCTTGCGCCGGAACACCTCCTCGACCAGCGCCTCCTTGGAGCCGAAGTGGTAATTCACCGCCGCCAGGTTGACCTGCGCCTCGGAGGTAATCATGCGCAAGGTCGTCGCCTCGAAGCCGTGCAGCACAAACAGGCTCTCGGCAACATCGAGAATGCGGGCGCGGGTATCGGAAGCGTCGGTAACGGTGGCCATATCGAACGGCGGTTTCAAACGGGTGTTTGAATGATACGGAAGATTTTGGGGGAGTCAAGCTGATTATCGAGTCGTGATTGTCGACTCGCGGCAAGTTGCGTTTCAAAGCGCTTGCGACGGTGCGTAGCGCGACGGAGCCGGGCAATTCCGGCGTCGTTCGCTGCTGGGAAGCGCAGAAGGCCTCCGCCAGAATCACCCGGCCCCGTCGCCGGAAGCGCTGTGCCGGTTGAAGGAAGAAGTCGAAATGCATTGTCGGCAGCTATCCGGACTGGTAGGCTGGCGTCATTGCAGCCGAACAGAATGTCCATATATGGATAGAAGCTTCCAGATACGGACATAATTTTTTCCACACTTACAAGTTGGGCCTAGGAGGAACCCATGTCGCAATTTGACGAAAAACTTGCCGCAATTGCCGAGCAGCTTAAGAACGGTGTTGTCCCGCCGAAGGAGTCAGTTCGGGCCTTTCTCTTGTGGTTTGGCGCTGAGCGACGTGGCTATCGAGTGATTCGTCGTGTTCGCAGCGCTCTTCGGCGCTACGGCGTAGCTACATCGCCGGACTTTGAGTGGGCATACATTGATGGACAAATCACGTTTATCAAAGCGCCGCCAGAGGCCCAAGCACCGCAAGGGGTAGCAGATGACTCCGCGCCTGATCCTACATACCGAATCGGTCGCTTGGGCTCAGCCAACCGCGTACCAACCTATGTCGCCCCAGACGCTTCGTTACAACAAGTGACGACTGTGATGATGTCGAACGACTTTTCGCAAGTGCCGGTCATGACCAATGCGAGAGACGTGAAGGGCATCGTTACGTGGAAGACTATCGGTACGAGACTCGCTCTCAAGAAACCTGTTACGACTGCGAAAGACTGCATGGAGGATGCCAAAACTCTCAATGCTGCGGAACCGTTGTTCTCTGCCATCTCGACAATCGCTGCGCATGACTACGTCCTTGTCCAGGCACAAGACAAGACGATCTGCGGGATCGTGACCGCAAGCGATCTAAACGAACAGTTTCGGCTATTAGCGGAACCTTTCCTCCTTGTCGGTGAGATCGAAAATGGAGTTCGTCGCCTCCTTCATGGCAAGTTCACCCTGCCCGAACTCACCGCCGCCAAGGCGCCGGGCGACGATGGCAGGCAGATTGATACACCAGCTGACTTAACATTTGGTGAGTACATTAGGCTGGTCGAGAGCGAAGTGAATTGGAAGAAGCTTAAGATCGAGATTGATAGAGTCACGTTCGTTGCACAGCTTAACCGCGTGCGAGAAATCAGAAATGACGTCATGCACTTCGATCCAGATGGCTTAGACGACGACGACCTGACCTTCCTGCGCGAGTTCGCACAGTTTCTAAAGCGCCTACGCGATGTTGGTGTTGCCTAGGCCCAACCCTGCGGTGCAGGGGACGCTGCGCGATAAAGCCGCGCAGCGCCCCTGACCTTGAACGTTCGGCATCTCCAATCCATCCAGCACGTATCCTCTGATCATGCCTATTCCCGACTACCAATCTTGCATGCTTCCGTTTTTGAGCTTCTTGAGCGATGGAAGTGACCACACCTTGCGGGAAGCCGAGGAGGCTCTTGCGGACCATTTCAATCTGACACCGGCCGAGCGCGCGGAGCTTCTTCCAAGTGGGCAGCAAGGCATCTTCAAGAACCGTATTGGATGGGCGCGGACATATTTGAAGAAAGCTGGACTCATTGAGGCGCCGAAGCGGGGCATATTCAAGATCACCGATAGAGGAGCGAAGTCGCTGGCGTCCTCCCCTGCGCGAATTGACGTCAAGTACTTAGAACAGTTCGCCGAGTTCATCGAATTTCGAGACGCCTCAAAGCCGGAGAACGGCCCAGCAGCCGCATCTGAGATTGCAACGTCTCAAACCACGCCCGAAGAAGCAATTGAGCTTGCGCATCAAGGATTGCGGGAACAACTTGCACAGGAACTACTTTCGCGAATTCTGTCCTGTTCACCATCGTTCTTCGAGCAGCTCGTCGTAGAGCTTCTGGTCAAGATGGGCTATGGCGGTTCTCGCAAGGACGCCGGTGAACGTATCGGGCAAACTGGCGACGGAGGAATCGACGGGATCATCAAGGAAGATCGTCTCGGCCTTGACACTATCTTTATCCAAGCCAAGCGTTGGCAAGGATCAGTCGGTCGGCCCGAAATTCAGAAATTCGTAGGCGCCCTTCAGGGGCAACGAGCGAAAAAGGGAGTCTTCATCACAACTTCGGCATACACCGCCGAGGCAGTCGACTACGCATCTAGAATCGAAACGAAGGTCGTCCTCATTGATGGGAAGCAGTTAGCCAGCCTCATGACTGACTTCGATGTCGGCGTTTCAATTTCCGCGTCGTACGTCGTGAAGCGCGTTGATTCGGACTACTTCGAGGAAGGCTGAGATGCGTGGGCTATCACTGCGCTCCAAGGGACGCTGCGCGATAAAGCCGAGCAGCGCCCCTGAGCTTGGACGGTGAGGCTGTAGAAAGACCTTTTTTGGAAATTTCGAGATGACGACCCAGGAAAATCGACCCCGTAAAACGCCCGCTACGGGACGATCGGCAGGCCGGGTATGCCATGAGATCTGAATACGATCTTTCCAAGATGACGTCGCGCAGGAATCCCTACGCATCGAAGCTAAAGAAGCCCGTCACCATGCGTCTTCGGGCAAGTCGGGCGGTGTTCGAGTGATCTACTTCACTCGCAACGCTGAAGGTGAAGTGGTTTTGCTCACGCTGTATGCGAAGTCGAAAACTGACAACCTCACCGGCCCCAAGTTGAAGGAGATTCGCCGTGTCCTCGAAGAGTAAGCCGCTTATCAAGTCCGAACTGACGGCCCATGAAGCCAAGCGCGACCTTGATGCCGAGCTTTTGCAGTCGGTGCGCGAAATGAAGGCCGGTCAAGTTCATGTCGTTACGTCGCCCGTTATTGAGGCGCGGAAGAAAACTGGCCTGTCTCAGTCTCAATTCGCAGCACTCATTGGGGTATCCGTTCGCACCTTGCAAGGTTGGGAGCAAGGCCGCAAGCAGCCGAGCGGTGCCGCCCGTACTTTGCTGGCGATTGCGAGCACGAATCCGAAAGCTGTACTGGCTGTTGCGGGTAGATAGCGCTTCATGCGCCAGAGGCGTAACCCGAGACGGTGGAATGGACCTTGACGCAAAAAGCCGCGCAATCCGTTCAGCTCAATCGCAGGCACCGACAACTTTACGCGTATCATTTTGCTCATGAGTCCAACCATTTTTCGCGAAGGCGGATTTCGGTTCTACTTCTTCTCACGGGGAGGAGCCGAGAATGCATGTGCATGTTCAGGGCCAAGACGGCGAGGCCAAGTTCTGGCTTGAACCGACGGTTGAGCTGGCCCAAAATACCGGCCTTTCTCGGCGAGAGATCAGCGAAGCCCATCGCCTCGTTCAGGAGCATGAAAATGACATTCGCAGCGCTTGGGACAAGCATTTCTCCCGTTGAAGTCACCAACATTTCTCAGCATGGCTTTTGGGTCTTGCTGAACGATGAAGAACTTTTCCTCCCATTCGCGGAGTTCCCATGGTTTCGTGACGTGGCGGTCGGCAAGATTCTGCGTGTCGAACTGCCCTCTCCGAATCACCTTTACTGGCCCGAGCTAGACGTCGACTTGGCGGTTGACTCCATACGGCATCCTGAGCGTTTCCCGCTTGTCAGCCAAGTCGGTATCCCGCGTTAGGGTTGCCCGGTCGTCGTATCGAAAAGGAAACGAGGTCTCATGTCCATAGCCGCAAATCTCGTCGTCGCTGTCATCGCCCTGCTCCACGTCTATTTCCTGGTGCTCGAAATGTTTCTGTGGGACAAGCCGGCCGGCTTGCGGGCATTCGGGCACACGAAGGAGAGGGCGGCGGCATCGAAGGTGCTGGCGGCCAACCAGGGGCTTTACAACGGCTTTCTCGCGGCGGGCTTGCTCTGGGGGCTGGTCGCGGACGAGGCCGGCGTCAAGCTGTTCTTTCTCGGCTGCGTGCTGGTCGCGGGCCTGTTCGGCGCGGCGACGGCGAGCCGCAAGATTCTGTTCGTGCAGGCCCTGCCGGCCGCGGTGGGGTTGGCGCTGGTGCTGTTGTCGCGGTAGATCGAACCGGAGCGCGATTAGCGTGAAACAACAGGATTGGCCGCGGGTGATATCGAGCGCAGCGAGCCAGACAATAGCCTCCCCGTGAGGGGAGGATGGGAGGGGCGGGCCCATTTGCCCGCTTGAGGCGCTGCGAAGGCCGCGTGTTTCATGATGCGGGGTGGTCCATCGGAGCCATGAGCGTTAGACCCGGTCGCGCCCCAGCACGCCGCGTAGCGTCTCCTGCAAGTCGGCGGGAATGATGATGGTCTTGGCGTTCGGCGATTCGGCGAGCCGGCCGATGGCGGCGATGTATTTCTCGCCGAGCATGTAGCGCATCGGCGTTTCTGCCGTGCCGATGGCGGCGGTCACGCGCCGGATCGCTTCGGCGCTGGCTTCGGCCAGCGTCACCTGGGCTTCGGCATCACGCCGCGCCGCTTCGAGGCGCGCTTCGGCCTGGAGAATGGCCGACTGCTTGGTGCCTTCGGCCTTGGTCACCGTCGCCTTGCGTTCGCGCTCGGCCGCGGCCTGCGCCTCCATCGCCTTCTGCATCGATTCGGAGGGGCTGATGTCCTGGATTTCCACCGACTTCACCGTCAGCCCCCAGTCGACGGCCTCGTCGGCGACGCCGGCGCGCAGCCGCGCCTTGATCTTGTCGCGATTGGAAAGCGCCTCGTCGAGGTTCATTTCGCCGACGATGGAGCGCAGCGTCGTCATGATCATGTTGCGGATGGCTTCGGAAAAATCGGTGACGCCGTACACCGCCTTGATCGGGTCGGTGACCTTGATGAAGGCGATGGCGTTGGTGCGTATCACCGCGTTGTCCTTGGTGATGACCTCCTGCTCCTGAACGTCGAGGATGATGTCTTTGGTCACCAGCTTGTAGGCGGTGCGGTCCAGATACGGAATGATGATGTTGAGGCCGGGATGCAGCGTGCCGTGGTACTTGCCCAGACGCTCGACGATCCATTCCTCGCCCTGCGGCACGATGCGCACGCCTTTCAGCAGCGTGACCACCGCGAACACCAGCAGCGCGGCGACAAACATGAATCCTGCTCCCATGGCTTCCTCCATCACGATTTGCCCACTTTCAGAAAACTGCCCTCGACTTCCAGCACCTTGACGCGTTCGCCGGACTTGATTTCCTCGTCGGCGATGCACGGCCAGACGTCGCTGCCGAGGACGGGCTTCTGGAAACGCACCTCGCCCTTCTCGAAGGGGGCGACGTCGCGGGCCAGCAGGCCGATCTCGCCGACCACGTCGGCATCGGCCATGCCGATGCGCGTCTTGTGAAAGCCGGGCTTGAATATCCGGAACCAGAGAACGACCAGCGCCAGCGATGTCGCCAGCCACAGCGCCAGTTGCGGCGTCAGTCCGATATCCGGTGCCACCGCGACGACGGCGGCGACCAGCAAGGCGCCGAGGCCGAACCACACCAGCACGAAGGCCGGCACCGCCAGTTCGGCGAGGATCAATGCAATACCTGCGACCGCCCAGTGCCACCATTCCGGTTGCATGATCAATCTCCGCTTAATTGGGCCAACGGCACCAGTTTATGCCTTTTTGCTCGGGTGCTGCGGCTTGAACGCGCCAGGTCCGGGGGCGGCGGTCCGCCGGGCTCAACCGTTGATCGCGGCGGCAAACGGCCGCGCCCGCTGGACAAGCAAATCGCGGTTCGCTGCGGCGATTTGCCGAAAGGGGCCGGATATGCGCGCGTCGTTGGCAACATCGTTCCAGAAGGCTTCCGCCAGGGGCAGTGCCCGCTTCCAGGCAACCAACGCCTGCGGCTGCGGCAATTCGACGGCGAATTGCCAT
>Ga0209516_1000276_pt1 | contig 12276 bp, 13 predicted proteins | sample Napbiome12C3dose_FD_187716 | JGI IMG/M metagenome (GOLD analysis project Ga0209516, IMG submission 187716) | Groundwater microbial communities from S. Glens Falls, New York, USA - Naphthalene biodegradation metagenome 12C3dose (SPAdes) (version 2) ... | reverse complement strand
CCGGCATGATCATGTGCGGCGTGGCCTTTTTCATGTTCAAGAGCCTCTTCCTGGCCATGGCCATCATGGCGCCGGCCATGATCATCATCATTTGCAGCATGGGGCTCATTATCGGCATGGGCTACCCGGTGCACATCATGAGTTCGATGAGCCCGGTCTTCCTGATGGCCATTGCCACCGACAGCATCCACATCTTCAACGAGTTCTATTTCCGCTTCCATGAACGGGGGGAGCGGCGGGCCGCCATCCTCGACACCATGCAGGCGGTGGGCAAGCCCCTCATCTACACCGATATCACCACCGCCGTGGGCTTTGCCTCGCTGATGCTGGCCAACATCATCCCGGTCAAGGTCTTCGGCTTTGGCGTGGCCTTCGGCACCATGCTGCTTTTGCTCTTGAGCTTTACCCTGGTCCCGGCTCTGCTCACCTTTATTCCGGCTGACAAGATCGAGCGGCTAACCGCGGGCGAGGAGATCCACCTAAGCCGGGCCGCCTGTTTCCTGATGCGGCTCTGCCGGATCGGCAGCACCTGGCCACGGGCCACCCTGCTGGTGGGCGGCCTTCTGCTCCTTGGCGCCGTGGTTGGCGTCACCCGGATTCACGTCAACAACAACATGGTGGAGTGGTTCAAGGCCAACAGCGAGATCAGGACGGCGGACCGGGTGCTGAACCAGGCCCTGGGCGGGACCTCCCTCGCCTACGTCGTTGCCAGCGCCAAGGAGGACGACTTCATGAAAACCCCCTCTGCCATGCGTTATCTCGAAGGTCTCCAGCGCCACCTGGAGACCCTGCCCATGGTGGGCAAGACCTTTTCCGTGGTCGATTACGTGAAACGGATCAACCAGGTGCTGCACGACAACGACCCCAGGTTTGCCAAGGTCCCCGAGACCCGGGAGGAGATCGGTCAGTACCTCTTCCTGTTTGCCATGTCCGCCAACCCCTCCGACCTCGACAATGTGGTGGACTACCCCTTCCGCCAGGCCAATGTCTGGGTGCAGTTGAAGAGCTGGGACGCCCAGGCCATGCGCCAGGTGATCGCGGCCATGGACGAGTATGCCCAACTCCATCCCCTGGCCATCGCCTTGAAACCGGCGGGTATCGCCTACTTCAACCTGGTCTGGAACAACGAGGTGCTCTGGGACATGGTAAAAGGGTTCCTGGCGGCCCTGGTCATGGTCTTCGTGATCCTGGTGATCAATTTCCGCTCGCTCAAATGGGCCGTGGTCAGCTATGTGCCCTTGCTGTTCACCATCCTCCTGCTCTACGGCGTCATCGGTTTCATGGGCAAGGACTTCGACATGCCGATCTCCGTGCTCTCCTGCCTGTCGTTGGGCATGGCGGTGGATTTCGCCATCCACTTCGTGGGCCGCTTTCGTCTGCGGCGGGCTAAGGCCCAAGGCGGCGAGCCTCTCGGCGACAGCTTGGATTGGACAGCGGCCCGGCCCGGCAAAGGGATCATGCGCAACGCCCTGCTCTTCGCCGCCGCCTTTTCGGTGATGCTGTTCGCCCCGCTCACCCCGTATATCACCGTGGGTGCCTTTATCGTCAGCATGATGCTGCTCAGCGCCCTCACGACCATCATCTATCTGCCGGCCATCATCACCTTGATGCAGGGCTGGCTCTTGCAAGGAGAGTAACATGAAACGGCTTGTCTGGATCTCCCTGTTCATGACCATCGCACTTGTTGCCACCGCCTTGGCGGCCCCCCCTGCCGATGAAATCGCCCGCAAGTCACAGACCGCCTTTTTCTACCCCGGCAAGGACTTCAAGGCCCGGGTGATGATGAAATTGATCAGCCCAAGCGGCCAGGAGAGGGTGCGGGAGATGACCATGCTACGCCTGAACAGCGGCGAGGCCGGCGGCGAGCAGAAGTACTTCATCTACTTCTTTCAGCCCGCCGAGGTGAAAGACATGACCTTTATGGTCTTCAAGTATCCGGCAAAAGACGACGACCGCTGGCTGTTCGTCCCGGCCATCAACATGGTGCGGCGCATCGCCATGCAGGACAAACAGGCGAGTTTCGTCGGCTCGGACTTCACCTACGAGGATGTCTCCGGCCGGGATCTGGCGGATGATACGCACGAACTGCTGAGGGAAGAAGCAGTGAACGGCAAGGAGTGTTTCGTGGTCAAGGGCACCCCGAAAAAGGCGGAGAGCGCGGACTACGGCCATAAGCTCTCCTGGATCGACAAGGTGACCTATCTGCCCATGAAGGAGGAGTACTATGACCACAGCGGCGCAACGGTCAGGGTCTTCAGCGCCGATGCGGTGCAAGAGGTCAAGGGCTTCCCCACCATCACCAAGCGCACCATGAGGAATCTGCAGAGTGGCCACCGGACCGAGGTCTCCTATGGCAGTCAGGATTACAATGTCGGTCTGGAGGAGGGGCTCTTTTCGGAGCGCTTTCTCCGGCAGCCGCCAAAGAAGTGGATCGAATAAAGGGTCTGGCCATGCCGACACCCCGGACCTGGTTCGCCGCGTGGCTTATGGCCTCGTTTTTACTGAATGCCAAGGCCGGCGAGGCGACGCTCAGCCTGCACGGGTTCGTGCAGGGAAATTACGCCTTGGACACCGCCTCAGCAAACCCCGATGGCCGGGACTCCAAGCTGGCCGAGGAACGGGGCCAACTCAAACTGGAGGCGGACCAGGGGGCGCTCCGCCTCTTTGTCAAGAGCGACTTGGCCTGGGATCACCTGGATGACGAGGAGGAGTTGGAGCTGCGGGAGGGTACGGTCGATTACACCGCCACCTCCTGGGATTGTAAGCTCGGCCGGCAGATGGTCACCTGGGGGCTGGGCGACCTGGTGTTCATCAACGACCTCTTTCCCAAGGATTACGAGGCCTTTTTTAGCGGCCAGCCCCTCGAATATCTAAAAAAGGGGGTGGATGGCGTCAAGGTCGGCCTCTATCCCGGCTTTGCCTCGTTCGAGGTGATCGCCATCCCCCTGTTCACGGCCAACCACTTTGCGGACGGCAAGCGCTTCTGGCTGTATGACCCGCTGCCGGGTGTGAGCAAGCGGCGGACCGTTGAACCGGACTCAAGCCTTGACAATACCGAGGTCGCGGTGCGCGCCTACCGTGACCTCGCCGGCTTTGACGTGTCTTTGTACGGCTATCGAGGATTCTTCCGGCAGCCCGCCATGCTACCTGATGACCCTGGCGCCCCCACCCGGTTGACCCTCAGCTACCCGAGACTCGCGGTCTATGGTGCCAGTCTTCAGGGCAACGCCTTAAGCGGCGTCGTCAGCCTGGAGGCCGGCTACTACGCGTCGCGGGATGACCGGGACGGCGGCAATCCCCTGCTCCCCAACAGCCAGGCCCGGTTTCTGGTGGGGTATCAGCGCCAGTTGTGGGCAGATTTCACCGTCGGCCTCCAGTATTATGGGGAGAGGATGTTGGACTATGGCGCCTATACCGCCACCCTGCCGCCGGGGATGCCTGCCGAGGAGCGGCTGCGCGACCTGATCAGCGTCCGCCTGACCCAACTCCTCAAGCACCAGACCGTGAAGCTCTCCCTGTTCACCTTGTGGGGCATCTCCGGCGCCGACTATCTGGTCAACCCCGAGGTCAAATACAATGTCACCGACCAGGTGTGGGCGGCGCTGGGGGCCAACCTCTTTGGCGGCGGCGAGCCCTGGAGCCAGTTCGGCCAACTCGACCGCAACGACACGCTCTATCTCCAGAGCCGCTATGAGTTTTGAGGATATGCGCAAGGTGGTTGGCGCCACCGCTCCCATGCTCCATTTCCCCCCGCCCCTCTTTCCCACCGCTGTTTTTTTTGTTGTTGGCGCAAGCGCGTCAGGTCTCCATGCGCCAAGGATGTCAGGGTACATGGAGATACCCTCCGCTCGATAAACCCCACCTCAGCACTATCCAGCTTATTCCATAGAATTGCCAATAACCTGCCGCGCAACGCAGAGCCATTACTCACGCTTGAACGAAGCTTGCCCTCTCATTTCGAAGAGATGGTGCGTTCAGCACTGATCAAGCACCTAGACTGAACTAGACTGAAATGGATATTTATATTACAAGAGAAGCACTGCCCCTGCCATGGGCGGAACACCATCAACTTTGTCGAGATAGCGCGTGGGAAAGATGCAGCAAGAGTTTGCGAAACCGGACATGAAGGGCTCCGCCTTCTTGTCCAAGGCCCTGTCGGATGAAAACCGGCTGCAAATTCTCTTGAGTTTGGCAACAGGGAAACAATCGGTCTCCCAGATTGTCGCGGCCCTCAATATTTCACAACCCCTGGCCTCCCACCATCTCAAGGAACTGAAGCGGGCACTGCTGGTCAACGTCGAACGCAGCGGACCTTTTATCTATTACCAACTGGCCGACCCCCGCATCCTCTCCATTCTCGCCGACCTAAACACCCTGGCAACAGACCTGCTGGCCAAGCGCACCACATTTTAACCTGGATTGAGGAGCACGATGAAGGACCTTCAACAAATTCTGAGCACCATGGAACCGGACGAGGCACTGACCGCCTTGACGCCGCATCTCAAACAAATCCTCGCCCATCTCGATGAGGAGGCCAGGGTCGCGTTTGTCACCACCATGATCGACGGCCCGGGCGGGGACAAGGTGGGCAGCATGGTGAACCTCTGACTGGCCGAGTGCATGGGCGAAGGTGTCGACCCAACACAGATGTGTCAAACCCTGGTGCACAAGGTGGCCCAATCCAAGCAACTGATGGCGGTCACCGACCCGGACATCCTGCTCCTGTTCGAAAGCTGGCTCGATGAACTGGAGGAGGAGGTGCTGTCGCACCTCAAACGGCATCCCGCTGGCAACCTCATGGAACTCGCCAGCAACCTGGGGCTGTCAAAAAGCGGCGCCGACTTTCTCCTCACCAAACTGCGCCGGGAAGGCAAACTATGATGGAATCGCAAAAAGTCGTGAAGCTGACCATCTGCCAAAGTAAATTCAATGTGTTACGGGGCGTGCCAGCGGCGGTTGAGCGGTTTTTGCGAAACCGTCAAACTATAAATAAGGCGCTGACGGAAAAATGTTCTTCAGCAGCGAGCGACCATAACCACCTAAGCGAAGGAGGCCCCCATGAATATCTTCAAGAAGAAGACGCTCACCGGACTCGCCCGCACCTGCGGCTGAGCGGCAAAAATCGGTCCGACGGCTCTGTCGGAAGCACTCGCGGGACTCCCTCCAGCAAACGATGCCAATCTCCTGGTCGGTATCGAAACCTCTGACGATGCCGCGGTCTATCTCCTCTCGGATGAGATCGCCATGATCAACACCGTGGATTTCATCACCCCGCCGGTGGATGACCCTTACTGGTTCGGCCAGATCTCGGCGGCAAACTCCATTTCCGATGTCTACTCCATGGGGGGCAGGCCGGTCACGGCACTCAATGTGGTCATGTTTCCCACCAAACACCTGGACATGGGGATACTCAAGGAGATCCTCCGTGGCGGCCATGATAAGGTGGTGGAAGCCGGTGCCTGCCTGGTGGGGGGACACACCGTGGATGACGAGGAACCCAAGTACGGCCTCTGTGTGAACGGCGTGGTGCATCCCAATCGTATTATCACCAATGCCGGCGCGCAACCGGGTGATGCCCTGATCCTCACCAAACCCCTGGGTTCGGGGGTACTGTTTAACGCCGTGCGCTCCGGGAAGTTCCCCTTTGCCGAACTGGAGCGGGAGGTGTTGCCCTCGCTGGCGGCCTTGAACGGCCCGGCCATGGAGGTGGCGCTCCGCTTCGACCTGCACGCCTGCACCGACATTACCGGTTTCGGCATCCTGGGACATCTCCTGGAAATGGCCCATGGCTGCGACCGCAGAGTCATCGTCCACCATGGGCGCCTGCCGTTCTATGCCGGGGCGCTGGATATGTACAAAAAGGGGGAGACCACCGGCAGCAACAAGGCCAACCGTGCCATGGTGGCCAAACACAACTACAGCCGCCAGCTTACCCTGTCAACGATGGAGGACGAACTGCTCTATGACCCCCAGACCTCCGGAGGGCTGATGCTGGCGGTGCCCAGTGGCCAAGCAAACGACCTATTGGCCGCTTTGCATGCCGTGGGGGTAACGGCGGCCAGCAGCATTGGCGAGGTGGTGGATCGGGTGGTGGGCCTGGATCTCGTGTAACCATGGAGCTCTATGGGCTGATCGCCATTCTCGGCCTAATCGCGGGCTTGCTCTCCGGGCTCTTAGGCATCGGTGGGGGCATTGTCATGGCCCCGCTCCTGCTCTATGTCCCGCCGCTGTTTGGTTGCGCGCCCCTCTCCATGAAGGTGGTGGCGGGGCTCACCATGGTGCAGGGGCTTGCGGCCTGCCTATCGGGGGGGATGGCCCACCGCCGCTTTCACTTCGTCTCCCAGGGACTTACCCTGTGGATGGGAGTCACCATCTTTGTGGCGGCCTTGGTCGGGGGCGCGGGGGCGAAGCACGTAGCCGACCATCTGCTGCTTGCCCTCTTTGCGCTCCTCGCCTTGGTTGCCGCGGGGCTCATTTGCCTGCCGACCCCCAAGGACAGCGAGGCGCCGGATATCGCCCTCTTTCGCTTCAGCCGGCCACGGGCAGTCTCGGTTGCCGGCGCGGTCGGTCTCTTTGGTGGCCTGGTCGGCCAGGGCGGCTCCTTCATCCTCATTCCGCTGATGACCTCGTTCATGCAGGTCCCCACCAGGATCGCCATCGGCAGTAATCTGGGGATTGTCTTCCTGGCCTCCCTGGCCGGGTTTCTCGGCAAGGCGCTTACCGGCCAAATCGCTTGGACCTTGGCGCTGCCCATCGTGCTTACCGTGATCCCGGCGGCCCAACTGGGCGGGGCCTTGAGTCGGCGGGTGCCCATTGCCGGTCTCCGCCTCCTCCTTGCCCTCTGCATCGCCATCGCTGCCGTCAGGATCGGCTTCTCGGCCTTGGCCGCCGGCCATGGGTGATTAACAAATGTGGCCAGAAACAATTCTCAGCAGTTTTGGGGGTAAGAGCGTCGTCCACGGCGCGATTCAAGCTCTTACGGATTCTCCAGCCAACGCTGGGCGGCCAGACAGCTTGGCGGAGCATCCCTGATAGCCACGGTAAACAAAATGAGGCGATAACATGAAGGCCATGGTGTTGCAGGCAGAGAGCGATCTCAACGAGAACCAGCGCCCGCTGGCCTTGCTGGAGTTGCCGACACCGGTGCCGGCGGCGGATGAGATCCTGGTCCGGGTTGCCGCCTGCGGGGTCTGCCACACCGATCTCGATGTGATCGAGGGCCGCACCCCGCCGTCCCGTCTCCCCATGGTCCTGGGCCATCAGGTGGTGGGCCGGGTTGCCGCCGTCGGCAGCAAGGTCCATCGCTGCCAGATCGGCGAGCGGGTCGGCGTCGCCTGGATCTCCTCGGCCTGCGGCAGCTGCGGCTACTGCCTGAGCGGCCGGGAGAATCTGTGCCCCGAGTTCCAGGCCACCGGCCGTGATGCCAACGGCGGCTATGCCCAATTCATGACGGTGCGCCACGAGTTTGCGCACCCCCTGGCCGAGGGCTTAAGCGATGCCGAGACCGCCCCGCTGTTGTGCGCCGGCGCCATTGGTTACCGCGCCCTGCGCTTGTGCGGGCTTCAGGATGGTCAAACCCTCGGCCTCAGCGGCTTTGGCGGCTCGGCCCACCTGGTGCTGAGGATGGTACGGCAGCGCTACCCGCGCACCCGGGTCTTTGTCTTTGCCAGGGGTGCCGCGGCCAGGGCATTTGCCCTGGAACTGGGCGCGGTATGGGCTGGCGGGTTCGGGGAAAAGGCGCCAGAGCCCCTGGCCTGCATCATCGACACCACCCCGGCTTGGCAGCCGGTGGTCGAGGCCTTGGCGAATCTGGCAGCGGGGGGCAGGTTGGTGATCAACGCCATTCGCAAGGAAGAGGCGGATAAAGAGGCGCTGCTGCGGCTGGACTATGCCGCCCACCTGTGGCAGGAGAAGGAGATCAAGAGTGTGGCCAATGTCAGCCGCCAAGACGTGCGCGAGTTTTTGGCCCTGGCCACGGAGATGGGGATCCGCCCCGAGATCCGGGAGTTCCCCTTGGCGGCGGCCAACGAGGCCTTGCTGACCCTGAAGCGGGGAGGTGTGCGGGGGGCGCTGGTGTTGCTGATCGATTGAACCCCTGCCAGGAGAGGGGGCGGGGGTTAGGAGCCGTCACGAAATAACTTGGGCAGCAGGGCCCATTCCTTTACGGCTCCTTATGCCGTTTTGGCTAACATGAATGGCGGAGTTATTTTGCGCCAACGGCTTAGCGGGGCCGCTCGGCGATGCGTTGTTGAATCAGGCGCAAGGCCGAGGCCACCAGCTCCGCCTCCGGCCCCCGCAGCCCGCTCCACTGCACCCCGCGCAGCAGCTCTTCCATCTCCGCTTGCCAGTGGTCGCTGTATTCGAAATCACTCTCGATAATGGCCTTGGCCGCGGCATCCGCCTCCGGGTTGCCGGCCTCGAAGTAGTCAATCATGGCCTGCAGGAGATGCAGGCTGTCGTCCATTTCCATTGTTCACCCCCAGGTGGTTAACCTGCTTGAGAGGAAGCCCCTTGCCCAACACCACCCCCGACAAAAAGCGCGGTAGCCTCTATCTGGCCAGAACGGTCCTCGGCAACACCCTCCGCTTCTCCCTGCGCCAGACCGTTATGGACGACCAGGATGAGTTCCCCCGCCACCGCCAGCTGGTGGATCTGGGCGACGACCCCGCCCGCTATCTGGTCTTCCCCTCCAGCAACTGCTTTTACGTCCACGACGATCTGCTGGCCACGGTGGCCCCCATGGTGGAGGGTGACGTCGCCCTTGCCCTGGAAAAAATCCTCTGGCCCTTTGTCAGGGCCGATGTGCGGGCCAACCTCGCCTCGGTCATGGCCCGAGAGCACGGCTCGCCACCAACCAAGGTAACGGCTGCCGAGCAGGAGGCCATTGACCGGGAGCTGCATCTCTTCGACCGCCGCCGGCTCCACTACCTCTGGTACGGGGCCATCGACCAGAGCGGCCTCTACCGCATGCCGGCCAAGCTGTGCCGGCGGCTGCTCGGCAAATCCCGCGACGAGAAGGAGCAGTATTTCATCGACCGGGAGATGGTGCTCTATGCCGATCAGGTCAAGGAGTACCTGTACACCATCTTCAACCTCCAGCGCCACTTTAGCGAATCCTTTGCCCGCATCCTCCCCCAGGGGCTCGATCAACAGCGGCTGGACACCCTGTTCATCGATGAATTGTGCAGCCTGAACCGCGACGCCTCCCTGTGGCGGGGCATGCCCCCGGTGGACGGGCTGCACCCCTACCTCATCCGTCACCTGATCTTGTTCTTTGACTATGAGTTCAGCGCGGCGGCCGCCCTAAGCGGCTACTTCAAGACCTTCATGGACAGCCACCGCCAGTTTCACTTCCCCCAGCCGAAGAGCACCATGAGCACGGAGGAGTTGAGCACCATCTTCGGTGAACCGGCCGAGCGCTTGGCCACCCTCTCCAAACGGGAGCTAAAGGCCCTGTTCCGCAAACGGGCCAAGGCGCTCCACCCCGATATCGGCGGTGATCCCGAACAATTTGTCCGCCTAAAGGAGGCCTTCGAGGCCTTGCACCGCAAGCGTGGCGCGGCCTAACCCCCCGTGCCGCCTGTCCGCAACCTCCACCCGCTGGCGCGACCGGCTCCCCTCCTTGGTGACAAGGGCAAGATGAACTGATCAGGGTTTGCAACTCACATGGCACACCCCGGTGGGGGTCTCCTTGACCCACGGGAACCAGCGCTGCTGCAACCAGAAGGCCACGTTCACCAGGCCGATCAGCACCGGCACCTCCACCAAGGGGCCGATCACCGCGGCAAAGGCCTGCCCGGAATCGATGCCGAAGACGGCGATGGCCACGGCAATGGCCAGTTCGAAGTTGTTGGAGGCGGCGGTAAAGGAGAGGGTGGTGGCCTGCTCGTAGGTGGCGCCCACCTTATAGGAGATGAAGAACGACACCAGGAACATGATCAGGAAATAGATGGTCAGGGGCAAGGCGATGCGCAGCACATCCAGGGGCAACTGGACGATGTACTCGCCCTTCAGGGAGAACATCACCAGGATGGTGAACAGCAGAAAGACCAGGGTCAAGGGGCTGATCCTGGGCAGCAGTTTCTCCTGATACCCGGCCTCGCCCAGGGCCTTGACGCCGATCAGCCGGGTGATCATGCCGCCTAAAAAGGGGATGCCGAGATAGATGAACACCGACTTGGCGATCTCGGCCATGGAGATAGCCACCACCGCCCCTTCCAGCCCCAGCCAGCCGGGCACGATGGTGATGAAGAGCCAGGCGTAGAAGGAGAAGAAGAGCACCTGAAAGATGGAGTTGAAGGCCACCAGCCCGGCGCAGTACTCGCGGTCCCCGGCGGCCAGGTCGTTCCAGACGATGACCATGGCGATGCAACGGGCCAGGCCGATGAGGATCAGCCCCACCATGTAGTCGTGGTGGCCGGAGAGGAAGGTCACCGCCAGGCCGAACATCAAGAGCGGCCCGATCAGCCAGTTCTGCACCAACGACAGCAGCAACACCTTGGGGTCGGTGAAGACCTCGTGCAGCTTCTCGTAGCGGACCTTGGCCAGGGGCGGGTACATCATCAGGATCAGGCCGATGGCGATGGGGATGTTGGTGGTGCCCACCTGAAAGGCATTGATCACCTGGCGGCAGCCGGGGTAGAGCCAGCCGCCCACGACCCCGGCGAACATGGCCAGAAAGATCCACAGGGTCAGATACCGATCCAGAAACGACAACCGCTTGCCCGCGTTGGTACCCATCGTTGGCTCCTCCTTTCGCTCTCGTCTTTACTCCCGCACGGCTCTTGGCAGGGCTGCCCGCTTCATGCCCCGTGCCCACCCTTTACGGCAACGGCATTGCCCCGTCACCCCATCAGGCCGGCAGGCACACCCTCCCCGCTCCGCCCGCCATCAGCCGCAGGCCTCCTGCCCCTTGCTCGCCAGATAGCGGACGAGCCGCTCCCGGTCCTGGTTGACCACCTCTAGGGCTGCCAGGTGGTCCAGGATGGCGCGCTCCAGGGAGAGCCGCAGGGGCATCCCCTCCCCGGCCAGCCGGTAAAACATCCACACCCCCTGGCGGCGATCCGTCACCCAGCCCGCCCCCTTCAACAGGGCGAGGTGCCGGGATACGGTTGACTGCGGCAACCGCAGCACCGCCACCAGATCGCAGACACAGAGTTCCCCCTGGCCAAGGAGGGCCAGCAGACGCAGCCTAGTCTCATCGCTCAAGGCCTTATAGAGGTGAATTACCTGCTTCATGGTCAATACCAGTATATCCGCATAAGCGGATATTGCAAGGGGTAGTTGGCTGTGATCGCGGAGGGGGGGCGCGGCAGCCACGACGCCGAGCCCTGGAGATGGCGGGCCAGAAACGATCCCGCCCCTCTCTTCTCTTTACGGCTTGTTTACCCAGAAGCCGATGCCGCTATGGAGCACCTTGTTGTTCGCCGCAAAGTCGAGATAGCCCTTGCCGGTGACGTAGTCGGTGAGCGCGGTTCCACCCTGGGCCTCTAGGGTTGGCGCATAGTAATACCACTTGCCCAGCAGGGTATCCCAAGCCCATAGGGAGATGATGTTGTTGGGAACAACCCCGGCGGGGGCGGGCGAGGCGCCGATATCCGCATTAAATTCGCTGGGTGTGATCATGCCGGCGATGGAGATGAGATGCCAACCCGGCGACAAGGCCCCGGGTTTGCCGTCCTGAAACGAGGTCGCATGTATCTCTCCGCCCGTGGACCAGCCAACAGAGAGTTGTTCCGTGGCATTCACCCAGAAACCTTCGCCCGGACCAATCGTACCCAGCACGTCGAAGCCATTGTTGGCGGCGTAATCGGCAAGGACACTCCCCCCCTGCGCGGCGAGGGCGGGCGCATAGAAGGCCCAACTTTTCTTGTCATGCACCCACCGCCATACGGCCTCGACTTTGGCCGGATCGCCCAACGCCATCGCCACGTCCAACGTCCCCCCTTCACCGGTGCCGACCAAATTCCACCCGCTTGCAATCGACAGACAAGCCCCATGGATGGTTGAGGTTGTAGTGCTGGTGGTGGTGACGGTGGTGGTGGGTGATGAGGCCTCACTCGTAAGGAGCGGTGCGGAATCCGCATTGGCGGCCACGGCAGCCTGGTAACCACCAACTATCGGCAGAAAAATCGCCAACACCGATACCAATAAATCTCTCATTGTCCCGCCCTCCATTCATGCGCAATTAGTGATAGTTTGCAGAGTGATTGCCAGCAATTGTACAAATCAATAGCCGACACCTCAATATAAATCACTATGTCGTGATCTTTCCTG
>Ga0209516_1000275_pt1 | contig 12294 bp, 4 predicted proteins | sample Napbiome12C3dose_FD_187716 | JGI IMG/M metagenome (GOLD analysis project Ga0209516, IMG submission 187716) | Groundwater microbial communities from S. Glens Falls, New York, USA - Naphthalene biodegradation metagenome 12C3dose (SPAdes) (version 2) ... | reverse complement strand
CAGGCGGGCGATGGCGGCCGCATTGGGTGCGTGGGGGCGCGGACGCAGGGGATCGTTCTCGTCGGCGTTCTCGGGGCGCGAATAGATCGCTTCCAGTGCCTGTTCGGCCGTGGAGAAGAAGCGCTTCTCGCCGATGATCTCGCGCAGGCCGGTGGCGTGCATCACGTCGTGCACCTGCTTCTTGAGGCCGGAGAAGAGCACGACAATGCCATTTTCGTTGAGACGCTCGACCAGGTGATGAATCACTTCCTCGCCCGAGGCGTCGATGTCGTTGATGCCGTCGCCGACGATCAGTACGTAGGGCGCTTTCGGGTTGTCGGCCACGGCGTGGAGTACCGCATCCTCGAAATAGGAGACGTTGGCGAAGTAGAGGCGGCCGTCGAAGCGGATCGCCGTCACCACGTCGGAGGCCGCCAGGTGGTGCACTTTCGCGTCGCGCAGCGTGCCGTCGTGGAAGCGGCCGAGAATGGCGACGCGCGGCTTCATGGTCTGGTACAGGAACAGCACCAGCGCCAGGCCGGCGCCGACCATGATGCCGCGGTCCAGGTGCGGTGCCGCCACCAGGGTGACGACGAAGGTGATGATGGCGACGGCGCCGTCGGTGCGGCTGGCTTTCCAGGTGTGCTTGAGCGCCTGCGGCGTGACCAGGCTGGTCACCGCCAGCAGGATGATGACCGCCAGCACTGCCTTGGGCAGGTGGTAGAGGTAGGGCGTCAGGAACAGCAAGGTGACGGCGACGAAGGTGCCGTTGAATACCGAGGCGAGCCCGGTCTTGGCGCCGGCCTGGAGGTTGATCGCCGAGCCGGTGAAGGAGCCGCAGGAGGGATAGGCCTGGAAGAAGGCGCCGCCGAGGTTGGAGAGGCCCTGGCCGATCAGTTCCTGGTTCGGGTCGAGGCGCTGCTTGGTCTGAGCCGCGAGTGCCTTGGCCATCGAGATCGTCTCCATGAAGGCCACCAGGGCGACGATGAAGGCGGCGGACAGCAGCGAGCCTATGGCATCCCAGCTCAGCGTGGGCAGGCGGAACCCGGGCAGCCCGGCCGGAATGTTGCCGACGACGTCGCCGCCGCCCATCAGGCGCATCTCGCCTTTCTCGATCTTCTTGATATGCCAACTGTGACCGTCGGTCTCGATACCGGCAGGGACGGCGCCCGTGACGTAAAGCGCCGCCGGCTGATCTTCCGGAACCATCGCGCGCTCGAAGTGCAGCTTGCGGATCTGGGTGAGGCGCACCTTGTTGTGGGCTTCCAGGCTGGACACATCGACCCGGAGGAGGTCGATCTGGTGACGCAGATCGGCGGCCGCGCGGGCGTCATGGGCCTTCTCGGCGGCACGCAGTTCCCCCGATCTGGCGGTGATGTCGGTCATCAGGGCATTGATCTGCCCACTCCCCTGATCATAGCCGGCCACCAGTTCGCGCACGGCGGGATCGGCAATCTGCTCGGGGCTACCCTTGGCCTTCTGTTCGTAACCGGCCGCCATGGCGACGAGAATGGTGACCACCACGGTGATCAGGACGCTGGGCTTGGCGAGGGCGGGAATCTTCTTCAGCCCGAGCATCAGCGCCAGCGCCAGGACGGACATGGCGAGCGTTGGCAGGTGCGTCTGGGGCAGATAGCCCGCCATCTCCCAGATGTCCTTGAGAAAGGAATCGCTGCGGCCCTTGGGGATGCCCAGCAGCATGTCGAGTTGCGACAAGGCGATGATGATGGCGGCGGCGTTGATGAAGCCGAGGATGACCGGGTGGGAGACGAAATTGACGATGGTGCCCAGCTTGAAGGCGCCCATGCTGAACTGGATCACGCCCACCATCAGGGTGAGCAGCAGCGCCAGCCCGATGTATTCCTCGGAATAGGGCACCGCCAGCGGGGTGACGGCGGCGGCGGTCATCAGCGAGACGATGGCTACCGGCCCGGACAGCAGTTGCCGCGACGACCCCCACAGCGCGCCGAGGATGGCCGGAATAAAGGCGGTGTAGAGACCGAAGTAGATCGGCAGGCCGGAGAGCTGGGCGTAGGCCATGGCCTTGGGCACCAGCACCAGGGCGCCGATGACGCCGGCCATCAGGTCGCCGCGCAGGATGATCGAATTGATCGGAAACCAGGCGAGAAATGGGAAAACGCGCAGAAGTAACCTGTTGGTCAGCATGGGGATCCTCGAGCTTGGGCCGGGCGCTGGCGGAGGAATGCTTCCATCGATGCAAACCACAGCGCGAGCATTGCAAAGAGCAACATTGTATCCCTGAATCGGGCGCAGGCCTGCCGCGAGGAATGTTATGTGCGGATTACGTCCGCCTATGTGGACGATGAATTGCCCGGCTTCGGCGGGTGTCGCCGTGGCGGAAGCTCAAGCGGCGGCGCGACGTGCCGGGAGCGTGGGTCTGTGCGTGCGTTACAGTTCCACCGGCGTCGGCGTCACCCGCCAGATGTCGCGACAATATTCGGCGATCGTACGGTCGGAAGAGAATTTGCCCATGCGCGCGACGTTGAGGATGGACATGCGCGTCCAGCGCTTGACGTCGCGATAGGCCATGCTGACCTGATCCTGGCAGGCGATATATGCGGCATAGTCGGCGAGCAGCAGATAGGGATCGTCGCCCAGCAGGTTGTCAATCAGCGGCTGGAACACGCTACGGTTGCCGTGGGCGAACAAACCGCTGTCGATCAGGTCGATGACGGCCTTGAGCTCCGGATTGCCGTTGTAGATATCCCGCGGCCGGTAGCCGTCCGCCAGCGTGCGCTCCACCTCTTCGGCCGTGAGACCGAAGAGGAAAAAGTTCTCGGCGCCGACCTCCTCGCGGATCTCGACGTTGGCGCCGTCGAGCGTGCCGATGGTGAGCGCGCCGTTCATCGAGAACTTCATGTTGCCGGTGCCCGAGGCTTCCTTGCCGGCGGTCGAAATCTGCTGCGACAGGTCGGCGGCCGGATAGACGCCATGCCCGAGCTTGACGCTGAAATTCGGCAGGAACGCGACCTTGAGGCGACCGGCCACGTCGGGGTCGCGGTTCACCACGTCGCCGACGGCGCTGATCAGCTTGATTATGAGTTTGGCCATCGCATAGCCGGGCGCCGACTTGCCGCCGAAAATGAAGGTACGCGGCGTGATGTCGAGCCCGGGATTGAGCTTGATGCGGTTGTAGAGCGTGACGATATGCAGCACGTTCAGATGCTGACGCTTGTATTCGTGAATGCGCTTGGCCTGTACGTCGTAGAGACTGGCGGGATCGACGGTCACGCCGCAGCGTTTGGCGATGGTCGCGGCAAGCCGCAGCTTGCGCTCGTGCTTGATCTGCCGCCAGCGTTCCTGGAAGGCCGGATCGTCGGCATGGTGTTCCAGTTCCCGCAGCTTCGACAAGTCGCCAGACCACTCGGAACCGATGGTTTCGGTCAGCAGGCTGGCGAGGCCGGGGTTGCAGAGCATCATGAAGCGGCGCGGTGTGACGCCATTGGTCTTGTTCTGGAATTTTTGCGGCCACAGGGCGTAAAAATCGCGCAGCACGGTTTCCTTGAGCAGGCGGCTGTGCAACTCGGCGACGCCGTTGATGGCAAAGCAGCCGACGCAGGCCAGGTGCGCCATGCGTACGTAGCGCGGCCCGGTTTCGTCGATGATGGACAGACGCTCGACCATTCCGCGATCGAAGGGATAGCGCAGGCGCACCGTGTCGAGAAAGCGCGCATTGATCTCGTAAATGATTTCGAGGTGGCGCGGCAACAGTGCCTGGAAGAGCGGGATCGGCCACTTTTCCAGGGCCTCGGGCAAGAGCGTGTGATTGGTATAGGCGAAGGTATGTCGCGTGATGTTCCAGGCCTCGTCCCATTCCAGGCGGTGGTCGTCCACCAGGAGGCGCATCAGTTCCGCCACCGCGATGGCCGGATGGGTGTCGTTCAGTTGCACACTGAACTTTTCATGGAAGCTTGCCAGCGACAGGCCGGTGGTGCGGTGGATGCGCAACATGTCCTGCAGCGAGCAGGTGACGAAAAAGTGCTGCTGCAACAGGCGCAGGCGCTTGCCGAGTTCGGGCTCGTCGTTGGGGTAGAGCACCTTGCTGATGGTTTCCGAGCGCACCTCGCGCATCACCGCACCGTAGTAGTCGCCCTGGTTGAAGGCATTGAAGTCGAACCCCTCGGCCGCCTCGGCGCTCCACAGGCGCAGCAAATTGACGGTATTCACGTTGTGGCCCGGGATGGGCGTGTCGATCGCCACGCCGTGGAAGACCTCGCCGGGCAGCCAGCGCACGCGCAGACGCCCCTGGTCGTCAACAAATTGCTCGGTGTGGCCGCCGATCTTGACGTCGTAAGTGATGTGGGGCCGCTGCACCTCCCAGGGGTTGCCGAGGCGCAGCCAGTTATCCGTCGTCTCGAATTGACCGCCGTCCTTGATGACCTGGTTGAAGATGCCGAATTCGTAGCGGATGCCGTAGCTGATGGCCGAAATCTGCAAGGCGGCCAGCGAATCCATGAAGCAGGCCGCCAGCCGGCCGAGACCGCCGTTGCCCAGCCCCGGCTCCTCCTCGTGCTCGATCAGTTCGTCGAGGTCGATGCCCAGCCCGGCCAGCGCACGGCGGGTACTGTCTTCGATGCCGAGACTGAGCAGGTTGTTGCCCAGATAGGGTCCCGGCAGGTATTCGGCGGAAAGATAGCAGACGGTGCGCGGATTGATCTTCTGGTAGGTCTGGATCGTACTGACCCAGCGGTGCAGCAAACGATCGCGCACCGTGTAAGCGAGGGCCCGGTACTTGTCGCTGGGCGAGGCGACTTCGAGAAATCGTCCCTGCACATAGAAAAGATTATCGAGGAAGGCCAGACGGATGGATTCTTCGGAGAGTCCGGTGCGGATGCTCTTGTTGCCGGCATCCCCGTGGTTCGCATGCATAGGCATCGGCTTGGCCATGTCGTCTTCCTCCCGTTGTTGGCAATTCTGCACGACTTATGCGCCGTAGCCCATCGAAAAGATGGCACTTTCTGGTCGGCAGTGCCGATATGAGACTGCTGGGCCGGATGGGTGGTATTTGCCTTAGTCTTATATAAGATATAAAATAAAACAATTAATAGGTGGGTTGTGTGCGCGGCTGCTTGCCGCCTCGATATGAATACCTTGTCCCCGCATCCCAATGCCGTGTCCTGAGTCACCGATACGGGGTCGCCGGCTGTCAATTGATTACCTAACTGAGTGAGGTGGAAAAAACATGACGACGCAGAAAGCCAAGATATTCTGGACCCAGGTTGATGAAGCCCCGGCACTGGCGACGTATTCGTTGCTGCCCATCGTTCAGGCGTTCACGAAGGCCGCGGGTGTTGCCGTCGAGACCCGCGACATTTCGCTGGCCGGGCGCATCATCGCCAACTTCCCGGAGAATCTGACCGAAGCCCAGAAGCTGGGTGACGACCTGAGCTGGCTGGGCGAGCTGACCCTCAAGCCCGAGGCCAACATCATCAAGCTGCCCAACGTCAGCGCCTCGGTGCCCCAGCTCAAGGCCGCGATCAAGGAATTGCAGTCGCAGGGCTACGCCATTCCCGACTTTCCCGAGACCCCGCAGAACGACGCCGAGAAGGCGCTCAAGGCGCGCTTCGGCAAGGCGCTCGGCAGCGCCGTGAACCCGGTGCTGCGCGAGGGCAACTCCGACCGTCGCGCCGCCCTGTCGGTCAAGAATTTCGCCAAGCAGCATCCGCACAAGACGGGCGCCTGGGTGGCCTCCTCGAAGACCCGCGTCGCGCACATGAACGCAGGGGATTTCTACGGCAGCGAGAAGTCGGTGGTGGTCAATGAGGCCGGCCCGGTGCGCATCGAGTTTGTCGGTGCCGACGGCCAGACCACGGTGCTCAAGGAAAAGACCACGCTCAAGGCCGGCGAGATCATCGACGCCTGCGTCATGAGCCGCAATGCCCTGCGCGAGTTCTACGAGCAGCAGATGCAGGCGGCCAAGCAGGAAGGCGTGCTGCTGTCCCTGCACCTCAAGGCCACGATGATGAAGGTTTCCGACCCCATCATGTTCGGCCATGCCGTTGCCGTCTATTTCAAGGACGTTTTCGCCAAGCACGCCGCGGTCATCAAGGAACTGGGCGTGAACCTCAACAACGGTCTGGGCGACCTCTACGCCAGGATCGCCAAGCTGCCCGAGGCCCAGCGCGCCGAGATCGAGGCCGACGTCCAGGCTTGCTACCAGAGCCGGCCGGAACTGGCGATGGTCAATTCGGACAAGGGCATCACCAACCTGCACGTACCCAGCGACGTGATCATCGACGCCTCAATGCCGCCGATGATCCGCGACGGCGGCAAGATGTGGGGGCGCGACGGCAAGGCGCACGACACCCTGGCCATGATTCCCGACCGCTGCTATGCCGGGGTCTACGCTGCCGCCATTGAGGATTGCAAGAAACACGGTGCACTGAACCCCGCCACCATCGGCAGCGTGCCCAACGTCGGCCTCATGGCACAGCAGGCCGAGGAATACGGTTCCCATGACAAGACCTTCGAGATCGCCGGCAATGGCGCCGTCCGCGTCGTCGATGCCGCCGGCAAGACGCTGCTGGAACAGAAGGTGGAGCAGGGCGACATCTTCCGCATGTGCCAGGTCAAGGACGCGCCGATTCAGGACTGGGTCAAGCTCGCCGTCACGCGCGCCCGTCTGTCCAACACCCCGGCCGTGTTCTGGCTGGACAAGAACCGCGCCCACGACGCGCAGATCATTGCCAAGGTCGAAAAGTACCTGAAGGATCACGATACGTCGGGCCTCGACATCCGCATCATGGAGCCGGCCGATGCCTGCCGCTTCTCGCTGGAGCGCATCCGTCAGGGCAAGGACACGATTTCCGTCACCGGCAACGTGCTGCGCGACTACCTCACCGACCTGTTCCCGATTCTTGAACTCAACACCAGCGCCAAGATGCTCTCCATCGTGCCGCTGATGAACGGCGGCGGGCTGTTCGAGACCGGTGCCGGCGGTTCCGCGCCCAAGCATGTGCAGCAGTTCCGGGAGGAGGGCTACCTGCGCTGGGATTCGCTCGGCGAGTTCCTTGCCCTGGGCGTATCGCTCGAACATCTGGCACAAACGCAGAAGAACGCCAAGGCGCAAGTACTGGCCGAGACGCTCGACGAAGCCAACGGCAGGATCCTCGACAACAACCGCTCGCCCGCCCGCAAGGTCGGTGAACTGGACAACCGCGGCAGCCACTTCTACCTCGCCCAGTACTGGGCGCAGGCGCTGGCTGCCCAGAAGAAGGATGCTGAACTTGCGGCCAAGTTCTCGGTGATCGCCAAGGCACTGACCGACAACGAGGCCAAGATCCTGGCCGAGCTGACCGCTGCGCAGGGCAAGCCCGTCGATATGGGCGGCTATTACCTGCCGGACTTCGCCAAGACCTCCGCCGCCATGCGCCCCAGCGCGACCCTGAATGCCGCCATCGCTGCCCTCGGCTAACCGGAACGGGCGGGAGGCCGCGTGTGCCGCTTCCCGCCTAACTGAAAAAGGACTTGACCATGCTTGAAGCCTACCGTGCCCATGTCGCCGAGCGTGCCGTTCTCGGGATTCCGCCCCTGCCGCTGTCTCCTGCGCAGACCGGCGATCTGGTCGGACTGCTGAAGAATCCGCCCAAGGGCGAGGAAGCCTTTCTCGTCGACCTGATCACCAACCGTGTACCGGCCGGTGTAGATGCCGCCGCCGAGGTCAAGGCCGACTATCTGGCCAAGGTGGCAAAGGGCGAGGAGACGTGCGCGCTGATCTCCAAGGTCCGGGCCACTGAGCTGCTGGGCACCATGCTCGGCGGCTACAACGTCAAGCCGCTGATCGACCTGCTGTCATGCGGCGAGTGCGGCGCAACGGCGGCCCAGGCGCTGAAGAACACGCTGCTGGTCTTCGACTTCTTCAACGACGTCAAGGCGCTCGCCGATCAGGGCAATGCCAACGCCAAGTCGGTGATGCAGTCGTGGGCCGATGCCGAATGGTTCACCTCGCGCCCCGGCGTGCCGGAAAGCCTTACCGTCACCGTTTTCAAGGTCGGCGGCGAAACCAACACCGACGATCTCTCTCCGGCGCCCGACGCCTGGAGCCGTCCCGACATTCCGCTGCACGCGCTGGCCATGCTGAAGAATGCGCGCCCCGGCATCGAGCCCGACGAACCCGGCAAGATCGGCCCGATCAAGCTGCTGCAATCTCTGCGCGCCAAGGGTCACCTGGTCGCCTATGTCGGCGACGTCGTCGGCACCGGCTCTTCACGCAAGTCCGGCACCAATTCCGTGCTCTGGTTCACCGGCGAAGACATCCCCTTTGTGCCGAACAAGCGTTTCGGCGGCGTCTGTCTGGGCAACAAGATCGCCCCGATCTTCTTCAACACCATGGAAGACGCCGGCGCGTTGCCGATCGAACTCGACGTCTCGAAAATGGAAATGGGCGACGTTGTCGAATTGCGTCCCATCGAAGGCCTCGCCCTGAAGAACGGGCAGGTGATCGCCGAATTCAAGGTCAAGTCGGACGTGATCTTCGACGAAGTCCGTGCCGGCGGACGCATTCCGCTGATCGTCGGCCGCGGCCTCACCGCACGGGCACGCGAGGCGCTGGGCCTGGCACCGTCCACCCTGTTCCGTCTGCCGGCCCAGCCGGCCGATACCGGCAAGGGCTACACCCTGGCGCAGAAGATCGTCGGCCGCGCCTGCGGCCTGCCGGAAGGAAAGGGCGTGCGTCCCGGCGCTTACTGCGAACCGAAGATGACCACCGTCGGCAGCCAGGACACCACCGGCCCGATGACGCGCGACGAGATGAAGGACCTGGCCTGCCTCGGCTTTTCCGCCGACCTCGTCATGCAATCCTTCTGTCATACCGCGGCCTACCCGAAGCCGGTCGACGTCAAGACCCACGCCACGCTGCCGGAATTCATTTCCAGCCGCGGCGGCGTCGCCCTGCGCCCCGGCGACGGCGTCATTCATTCCTGGATCAACCGCATGCTGCTGCCCGACACCGTCGGCACCGGCGGCGATTCGCATACCCGCTTCCCCATCGGCATCAGCTTTCCGGCCGGCTCCGGCCTCGTGGCTTTCGCTGCCGCCACCGGCATGATGCCGCTCGACATGCCCGAATCGGTATTGGTGCGATTCAAGGGCGAGATGCAGCCCGGCATCACCCTGCGCGATCTGGTCAATGCCATTCCCTACGTCGCCATTCAGCGCGGCCTGCTGACGGTCGAAAAGAAGGGCAAGAAGAACATCTTCTCCGGCGCCATTCTGGAAATCGAGGGGCTGCCCAACCTCAACGTCGAGCAGGCCTTCGAGTTGGCCAACGCCTCCGCCGAGCGTTCCGCCGCCGCCTGCACCATGCGCTTGAACAAGGAGCCGGTGATCGAATTCACGCGCTCCAATGTCGCGCTGCTCAAGTGGCTGGTGGCCAACGGCTATCAGGATAAGAAGACGCTGGAACGCCGCATTGCCGCCATGGAAGCTTGGCTGGCCGATCCCCAGCTCATTGAGCCCGATGCCGACGCCGAGTACGCGGCCGTGTTCGAAATCGACATCAGCTCCATCCGCGAGCCCATCGTCGCCTGCCCGAACGACCCGGACGACGTCAAGCTGCTGTCCGATGTCGCCGGCGAGAAGATCGACGAAGTCTTCATCGGCTCGTGCATGACCAACATCGGTCACTTCCGCGCCGCCGGCAAGGTGCTGACCGGCAAGTCCGACCTGCCGGCCAAGCTGTGGATGGCGCCGCCGACCAAGATGGACGCGATGGTGCTGCGTAACGAGGGCTACTACAGCATCCTCGGCAGTGCCGGCGCCCGCGTCGAGATTCCCGGCTGCTCCCTGTGCATGGGCAACCAGGCGCAGACGCGCAAGGGGGCGACGGCGATGTCGACCTCGACGCGCAACTTCCCGAACCGTCTCGGCATCGACACCCGCGTTTACCTGGGATCGGCCGAACTGGCCTCGGTCTGCGCGCTGCTCGGCCGTATCCCGACCGTTGCCGAATACACGGAACAAATGAATGCCGTCAATCAGAAGGCCGGCGACGTCTATCGCTACATGAAATTCGACCAGATCGCCGAGTTTAGCGACGCCGCCGCGAAACTTGCCGCCTGACGATCGAAGCACCCGAAGCGCTGTTAGAACCACGAACGAGGAACGGAAATGGAAACCGACAAGCAAGTAAGCCAGGAGGGCGGCAAGCGGCAGCGCGTGAGCGCGAACATGGTGAACGTGTTCATCATGGGCAAGCACCAGATCGTGCCCGAGCATGCCACGATCATGCGCGCCATCGAGTACGCCGGCCATCAGATCATCCGCGGCGCAGGCTGCCGGGAGGGTTTCTGCGGCGCCTGCGGCACCATCTATCGTTTGCCCGGCGATTACAAGCTGCATACCGGACTCGCCTGCACCACGCTGGTCAAGGAAGGCATGTCGCTGACGCAGATTCCGTCGGTACCGATGGAAAAGGCGATCTACGACATCGAGAAGCTCAAGCCCAACGTCAATACCATCCAGCAGGTCTACCCGGTCACCTTCCGTTGCGTCGCCTGCGGCACGTGCAGCAAGGCCTGTCCGCAGGGCCTGCCGGTGATGGATTACATCCAGGCCGCAATGCGTGGCGACATCGCCGCAGTAGCGGATATGTCCTTCGACTGCGTCGCCTGCGGCCTGTGTGCCCTGCGCTGTCCGGCAGAACTCATCCAGCACGAGGTCGGCATCCTGTGCAAGCGACTTACCGGCCGCTATCTGCGCAAGGAGAGCAAAGAGCTCGACGACCGTCTCGCCGAGGTCCGCGCCAACAAGTTCGACGCCGAGTACGCCGAGCTGATGAACATGAGCAAGGATGTCCTCTCCAAGCTTTATTACGATCGCGACGTAGAACCCTGAGCGTTCACGCGGTTTTATCAAGTCAACCAGCCCGGCGCTTCGAGCGCGCAATTGGGAGAATAAGATGTATCCAGATTATCTGTCCGGCTTACTGAAAGAAGTCGACCGAACCCGCCCGGGACGGCTCGACCTTGCCATGAGCGGCAAGCCCGTTTATCCGTTGATGACCGCGGATGAGCGCAAGGACGTCCTTTCCAAGTACCACCCCGACTTCGCGCCGGGGGCCAAGCGGGTTGTCCGTGTCGGCCCGAATCGCGGCGAGGAACTCACCACCGAAGTGGCCGAGATGCTCGAAGCCCATTCGATGATCGAGCCGAAGCTGATGGACATCCATCTGCGCGAGCCCGACTACGAGACCGATCTCCTCATCATCGGCGGCGGCGGTGCCGGCTGCTGGGCGGCGATCACCGCTGCGCGCAACGGCGTCAAGTCGCTGATCGCCACCAAGCTGCGCATGGGCGATGCCAACACCATGATGTCCGAAGGCGGCATGCAGGCAGCCGTTTCGCGCACCGATTCGCCGACGCGCCATTACCTCGACGCCATCGGCGGCGGCCACTTCGAGAACGTGCCCGAACTGGTGCGCGTGCTGACCTCGGACGGTCCGGATGTCGTGCGCGATCTTGAAAATCTCGGCGTGATCTGGGACAAGGCGGACGATGGTGCCATGCAGGTTTTGCACGGCGGCGGCACTTCGCGCAAGCGCATGGTCTCCTGCCGCGACTATATCGGCGCCACCATCATGCGTACGCTGATGGACGAGGTGAAGAACCACCCGGACATGATCGCGGTGCGCGAGTTCGAGCCGGCGGTGGAACTGATCCTCGACGAAAACGGCCACTGCGCCGGCGCCGTGCTTTATAGCCTGGACACCGAGCAGTTCCTGACCGTCAAGGCCAAGGCCACCATCATCACTACCGGCGGTTTCGGCCGCCTGCACATCCGCGGTTTCGCCACCACCAACCACTACGGCGCCACCGGCGACGGCCTGGTCATGGCTTATCGTGCCGGTGCCCATCTGAAATTCATGGACTCGGTGCAATACCATCCGACCGGTGCGGTGTTCCCCGAGCAGATCGCCGGCTTCCTGATTACCGAGAAAATTCGCGGTGCCGGCGGCCAGCCGTTGAACAAGTTCGGCGAACTGTTCGTGTTCCCGCGCGAGCCGCGCGACATCGAGTCCGCCGCCATCATCCGCGAGTGCAGTTCCGACCGCAACAATGGCATCGAAACCTATGCCGGCCGTACCGGCGTCTGGCTCGACTCGCCGCTGATCGACATGATTCACGGCGAGGGCTACACGCGCCACCAGTTCCCCGGTATGTGCCGCCAGTTCGACCGCTTCGGCATCGACATCGTCAAGCAGCCGATGCTGATCTATCCGTCGCTGCACTACCAGAACGGCGGCGTTGGCATCAACGAGCGTTGCGAGACCAACATCCCCGGCCTGTATGTGGCGGG
>Ga0209516_1000273_pt1 | contig 12347 bp, 16 predicted proteins | sample Napbiome12C3dose_FD_187716 | JGI IMG/M metagenome (GOLD analysis project Ga0209516, IMG submission 187716) | Groundwater microbial communities from S. Glens Falls, New York, USA - Naphthalene biodegradation metagenome 12C3dose (SPAdes) (version 2) ... | reverse complement strand
TCGCTCACCCCTCCGAAATTTCGCTCCCGACACACTTTCATATAGTTTCTGTGTTTGGGTTAGCATTGGGGGGCTTACTCTTCACTCAAGTTGAAAACTTATCCAATTTGATACATTTGAACAATGTTTTTATTCTCACTCAATTTATTTTGGACAGCAGTGATGAAAAATGAAAAATTGCTGAAACGATGTCATTTCAATCATACTAATTTTTCAATTTGAACTTTGATCTTACATTACCCTACGGGTCGTAGACCATAATAAGACCGATCGCGATCACACAGACCAATGCGAACGGCGTCAAGACTTTCCACGAAACGTACATCAATTGATCAACGCGCAATCGCGGCAACGTCCATCTCAGCCAAACGTTGAAGAACACGAACGACATTCCTTTCAGGACGAACCAAAATGCACCCCATACGGGACCGCTCATAAAACTTCCGAACGGACTTGACCAACCACCGAAGAACATCACCACAATAACCGCCGAAACTAAAAACAGGTTCGCATATTCCGCAAGATAAAAGATCGCGAACTTCATTCCGCTGTATTCCGTGTTATATCCTTGAACCAATTCCGATTCCGCTTCGGGAAGATCGAACGGCGTGCGGTTCACTTCCGCCATCGATGACAACAGATAGATCACGAACAGGACGATCATGAACGGGAACAGCGCCAGTTTTTGCCAGAGCGGAAAATTTCCGCCGAGGATCAGCCAGTGGTGGATTCCGCCATCCTGCAATTGCGTCATCGTCTGCATGTTCATCGTCCCAAACACCATCACCACACCGAGGATCGCGAACACACCGGGAATTTCGTAGCTCACAATTTGCGCCACGGACCGCATCGCACCGAAGAGCGACCATTTGTTGTTCGACGCCCAGCCGGACATCAATAATCCAACAACCACCAGTGATGAGACCGATACCAAGTAGAAAATTCCCAGATCGATATTGCTGCCGATGTATGCACTGCTGAATGGAAGCACAGCAAACGAAGCATACATTCCGACAAAGACAAGATACGGCGCAAGGATGAAAAACAATTTATCCGCCGCTGCAGGAATAATGTCTTCCTTTTGGAGGAGTTTCAGCATATCGGCAAAGGGCTGCAGAGTTCCATGCCAGCCGCTTTCCATGTAGGCAAGACGGTTCTGAATATGCGCCGCCATTTTCATTTCAACGTAGATTGTAACAAGCGCGTAAGGCAGGATAAATAACAGCGGAACTGCGGCGTTGAGCAGTGTTAGAACAACTGAGTTTTCAAGAAGTGATTGTATTGTTTCCATTTTTTCGTTTTACGTTTTGTGTTTCAAGGTTCAGGTTTCAAGAAAATCTTATTCTCTTTTTTTGAGACCTGAAACCTGAATCTTGAAACTATTATCTGTCCACTTCACCCAGCACGATATCGATGCTGCCGACGATCGCGACAAGATCCGCGAGCATGGCGCCCTTCGCGATCTCGCCGATCACGCTTAAGTTTACAAATGCCGGTGCACGTCCTTTGACGCGGTACGGCGTCACGCTGTCTTCGGCGACGATGTAGAATCCGATCTCACCACGCGGTCCTTCAACGCGTCCGTACACATCGCCCGGCACGGGACGAATACGTTTCGGGATCGCTTTTTGCACATCTCCTTCGGGAAGCGACGCCAGAGCTTGCTCGATGATGCGCAGGCTTTCCCACATTTCCTTTTGGCGAACCATGTTGCGATTCCACACATCGCCGACAACTCCCACCTCGCCTTTTCCGACGATCACGTCCCATTCAAACCGATCATAGAGTGTGTACGGATCGTCGCGGCGCAGGTCGAAATCAACGCCGCTGGCGCGAAGCATCGGTCCGCTGCACGCATAGTTGATCGCAAGATCTTTCGGCAGAACGCCGACGTTTGCCGTGCGTTTGATGAAGATCTCGTTGTAGTTCAACAGGTCGTTGACTTCTTGTAATGTCTTTTTAAAATCCCTGCAGAAATCTTTTGCTTGGCCGATGAACTGCGGCGGAAGATCGTGAGACAGTCCTCCGATCCACATGTAGTTATAGAGCAGACGGGCACCGCAGGTCATTTCAAAAAGATCCAAAATCTTTTCACGATCACGGAAGTAATAGAGGAACGGCGTAAATGCGCCCATATCAATGCCGAATGTACCGATGGCGATCTGATGCGACGCGATGCGCTGCAGTTCCGCCATGATGATGCGGATATAATGCACGCGTTCGGGAACTTCAATCTTCAATAATTTTTCAACCACGGACACAAATGCCATTTCGTTGGTCATTGCCGCAACATAATCCATTCGGTCAACATACGGAATGACCTGTTGATAATTGGTCATATGCTCGCAATGTTTCTCAAAACAGCGATGCAGATATCCGATATGCGGGATTACATCAACAACGATCTCACCATCCAACACCACTTCGAGGCGCAGCACACCGTGCGTTGACGGATGCTGAGGTCCCATGTTGACGACCATCTCCTCCGTGCGAAGAGATTTTCCGGTTGAGGTTTTTGCTATGTCGAATGAAGTTTCAATCATTGTTATTGTTGAAGATGACCGTCACCTTCAAGGTGACGGTCATCTAATTTAAATTAGTACGGAACTTTCATTCCATTATAAAACTCCGGCACCTGATAATCTTTCCGGAGCGGATACCCTTCCCAATCGTCGGGAAGCAAAATTCTCCGCAGATCCGGATGACCGAGAAAATTAATGCCGTACATATCGAATGCTTCACGTTCGTGCCAGTTGGCGGATTTCCACACCGATTCCACCGACGGAGCATCCGGCGATTCGGTCGGCACTTCGATCTTCAATGTTATTTTGTGGCGATGAACCATTGAATAGAGATTGTACGTCACACCGAGTTTTCCTTTGTAATCCACGCCGGAAAGACACATCAAATAATCAAACTGCAATTGTTCGTTGTTGTGAACGAACCGTGCAACATCGTTGATCTTGTCCGGTTGGATTTTGATAAACGGATCGCGGGCGCCTTCAATCTTGACTTCAAGAACAGCATCGCCGAATTGTGTTTTAAGGATATCGTAAATTTCTTGTGGTGTCATATTTTTATTTTCTTGGTAGCCGCAACCTTTAGGTCGCGAACGGCGCAGGCTAAAGCCTGCGTCTACCGTTTTATGCTGCTTTTTTCTTCGCCAAACTTTCGTTGTGAATTTTACAACTGCTCACGCAATGTATCGGCATCTAATTCAGCATCGCGTAAAATTGCTTTTAATGTGCCAATCGGAATTTCTCTTCCTTTGTGCATCGGGACTGTTGTTCTTTTATTCTTTTCGGGATGAACAAGATGAAGATGACTTCCTTTTTGTCCACGTTCAATAAATCCTAATTTCTTCAACACTCTGACAACTTCATCACACTTCAACCGTGGAAGTTTTTCGCTCATGCCGCCACCGAAACCGACAATCGTGTTACAAGCATCGGCTCTTGTTCAATCGGAATCTGTTCACCATCTTCTTTCATCGAATTCACATGCAACTGAATCGCCTCAAGAATATTTGTTCGTGCTTCATCAATTGAATCACCAAATGTATGACATCCAGGTAAAGCTGGAACAAACGCATGATACTTATCTTCATCCGGTTCAATCACAACCGTAAACTGATATTTATTGTTGTTTTCCATTATTACTCCTTACTATTAGTTTTGTACATCTTTGTAAGACTTTCCAAGTCTTAAAGACTTGGAAAGTCTTCCTGTTCTGTTACACTGCTTTTTTCTTCGCCAAACTTTCATTGCGAATCTTTTCTTGTAATTTGATCAATCCTTCAATCAATGCTTCCGGACGCGGAGGACATCCGGGCACATAGACGTCGACGGGAATAACACGGTCAACACCTTTCAACACATGGTAACCATGTTCCCAGTACGGACCTCCGCAATTCGAGCAGCTTCCCATGGAGATCACATACCGCGGTTCGGACATTTGATCATATAATCGTTTAATGCGCGATGCCATTTTCAGCGTTACGGTTCCCGAAACGATCATCACATCGCATTGACGCGGCGTGGCGCGGGGAATGACGCCGAAGCGCATCATATCAAAATTGGAAGCGGATGCCGCCATCATTTCGATGGCACAGCAAGCAAGACCGAACTGCATCTGCCACAGAGACGAGAGCCGCGCCCAATTGAATAATTTATCGAACGATGTGATGACAATGTTCGAGCTTTCAAATTTTTGATCGAGTAGTCCCATAGTAATAAGAAACCGTGTGAAGATTCGGGACCTTCACACGGTTGTTGAGTTAATTCAAAACCTTCTCTTCTTTTTCTTCAAAGACCGACGTTACTGTTTTTACATCGACATTCACAAATCGCGGTACCGGTTTATCCCATTCCAGATCCCCTTTTGCCCACACGTACGCATATCCCACAATTAATATCCCGAGGAAGATCAGCATCTCTACGAATGCGAACATGCCGAACTGTTTAAAGACCAATGCCCACGGAAAGAGAAACACTACTTCCACTTCGAACACCAAAAAGATGAGGGCGACCACATAGAAACGGATATTGAACCGCACGCGCGCCGAACCGATTGGTTCTTCGCCGCATTCATACGTGGTAAGTTTTTGCGGATATGGACGATGGGGGCGCAAAAGCCATGATGCGATAAGTCCGCCGGCGGTGAACACGGCACCAACAATCAGGAAGGCGAGGATACTACCGAATTCTGTCAGCATAGTGAATAGGCCGGACATCTCTGTCTGGCATTGAGTGAAAGAAAACGACAGACAAGAATGTCTATCCACTGTTTAAAATAAAAACTGCGTCGTGAGATGCAACAGAGCAAATCCGACGCAGTTAAACGTAAAAAAAGAAAGTATTAAATACTATCCGCGCAGTTCATCCAGGTATCTCTCCGCTTCCCGCGCCGCTGCAGAACTCGCATGTTCTTTTTTGATTAACTTGTAGAGCTCAATTGCTTGGTTTTTACTGCCTGCTTTGGCGTAGTTACGCGCCGCATTTGCAAGATTGTCCGGTGCGTTCGGATCATTCGCCGAATACCTGCCGGCTTTCTCAAAACTCTTTGCAGCATCCGGATAGTTACCCTTCGCTTCATAACAGGCTGCAATTCCGGCAAGACGCGATGCTTCGAGAAGCGGGGTGTCTACATCGGCATCTTCAAATTCTGCAAGAGCTTTGTCATATTCGCCAAGATTAAAATAACAATTGGCAAGATAAAATCGCGCAAGATTGCCAGAGCCGGTCGATCCGTAATCGTTCACAATCGCCTGAAGACCCCGGACATTACGCTCCGGAATACCGTTCACCGCAAGCTGGTATTGTCCGTTATCGTAATAGGAAAATACTTTGGCAAATTCCAGCGCTGCCTTGTCGTTATTCTGACGTTGGTTATTCAGATAAAACCATCCGCCGGCAATAACAACTACAAGCGCTATGCCAACATTGGTAAGAAGTTTCTTGTTTGTTTGGTACCACAAAACTGCGTTTTCATACGTAGTTATCAGGTCGTCTTGCTTCTTTACTCTTATCTTAACAAGTTCTTTTTTCTTTTTTAGCATCTATAGTTACTCAAAAATGATAAATGTGGATAATATTTTATTAAATATACGAAAGTTGTTTGGGTTAGACAAGAAAAGTTATTTTATTTATATAGACACTTCTGAAAAATTCAACAAGATGTCAGACATCTTGATTATTGAATATGGAAAAGTTGAAAATTCATCTGTTTAATATTGGTAAGATGTCTGACATCTGCTCCAATATAGTAACCTGCTTTCCGATCCTCACAATACTAGACATTTATCCGAACGCAGTCAAAGTGAGCGCCTTCGGCGCCATCACGCGCTTTGGCGTGAAGTGACAACGTGTAATATCATTGTTCCATCGATATCACAACGAAAGGCACGACCATCTTACACCCGTTCGTCGACAAAATCCCGCTCTTCTGCCCGCACTACCAACGCCGGGCAGGGTGCTTTGCGGATAATTTTCTCTGCCGTGCTTCCGAACAGAATATGTTCAAAACCCGTACGTCCGTGCGTCGCAACAATGATCAGATCAAACTCTTCGTCAGCAGCATAATTCGTTATTTCGACAAAGGGTATGCCAGCTTTTACCACCGATACTATTTTTACCGTCGTTTTGAGATCATCGACAATTCCCGCCAATTCCCGTTCGGCTTTATCGACCAATTCCCGTTCGACATCGGGAAAACTCATCTGTCCGAAACCGAAATCCGACGGGAACACAGTTGGCTCGATGATATTGATGAGTGTGATCGACGCACCGAATTGCTTGGCAAGCGGAACGGCATAACGAATTGCCTTCTTCGAGTTGTCCGAAAAATCGATCGGAACAAGGATTTTCTTCAGCGTAACGGTCAACGGAAGAGAAATCTTTGCGGCAACACGCCTGACCGATTTCTTTTTACCCGGACTTTTTTTTACGCCGCGAACCTTTTTCATTGCCCGCCTCCTTTTGTTGTTGTTGGGATTTCAGTGTTTCGATTTCATTACGAAGTTTTGAGAACTCAGCATTCATATTCCTCAGCCGCTCGCCGATCATCTCCGCAAGTTTCATCACAACCTTCAACCCCGTCTTCGGAGTTTTTTCGATAATATCAAACAGATCGGGACGGAAGAACCCGATCAACTGCGAATCTTCTTTCACGACCACCGACGCCGATCTTGGCGATTCGTCAAGCAATGCGATCTCGCCGAAAAAATCTCCGTCGTTAAGTTCCGCCACTTCTTCCGAAGTACCATCTAATCCTGTGACAACAACACCCACTTTCCCTTTTTCGACAACATACATTCCAAGTCCGGGATCGCCCTGGTAAAAGACATATTCGCCGACGCTATACTGACGACGATGCACGATTCCCGCCACTTGACGAAGTTCTTTGGCTTCAAGTTTTTCAAAGACCGGGATCTTTGACAGCATCTCTTCTATTGAAGCCGGTTTAATTTTTGATTTAAATGCCTGTTTCCAGGCGAAATCTTTTCCCATAATGAAATTCTGGAAGGTCGGCATTAATGCCGACCCACCAATAAATAAATAAGAGTTAAATAAAATCTAACCAGCCGTGCGGATCGTTTCCGTTCTCCAGGACATCGAAGAATCGTTTTTGCAATTCGCGCGTGATCGGTCCCGGCTTCCCTTCACCGACCGGTATCCTGTCAATTGACCGGATCGGAGATATTTCCGCCGCTGTACCGGTAAAGAACACTTCATCCGCGATATACACAAATTCACGCGGTAGATTTCCTTCCACCATCGGAATGCCTGCATCTTTTGCAAGCTGGATCACTGTTGCACGGGTGATTCCCGGAAGGATCGCATTCACAAACTGCGGCGTATAGATCGTGCCGTTCCGGATCATAAACAAATTTTCACCGCTTCCTTCCGATATTTGTCCGTTCGTATCCAGCGCGATACCCTCAGCATAACCGTCAACCATCGCTTCCATTTTTATCAATTGCGAATTGAGGTAATTACCCCCTGCTTTCGCCATGGTTGGGAATGTGTTCCCCGCAGCGCGCTGCCACGATGCAAAGCGGACGTCGATCCCTTTTTCCAGTGCGTCCGCGCCGAGATATTTTCCCCATTCCCACACAGCAATGGTCAATTCAACGGGGCAATTCATCGGGTACACGCCGACATCGCCGTAGCCGCGGTACGCAATCGGACGGATGTAACACGCTTTCAATTTATTTGCTTTGATCGTCTCTTTATCCGCCGTCATCACCTCTTCCCTCGTGTACGGAATTTCTGCCCGGTACATTTTTGCCGAATCAAACAGGCGGTCGATATGTTCCTTATGCCGGAAAATTGCCGATCCTTTTTTGGTGTCGTAACAGCGGATGCCTTCGAACCAACTGCTGCCGTAGTGGATCACATGCGACAGAATATGGATCTTTGCATCGTTCCAATCGACAAGTTTACCGTTCATCCAAATTTTTTCAACGGGTTTCACTGCCATTTGTTCCTCAAAGTTTAGATTTAAAACGTTAGATTATTGTAAATAAAAAATAAGAATAACTTGCGTGGTAAGCCAGAGCACAATATTATGCAGATTTTGCAAATCGTAATGATTGTTGATCGAGAGAATGCAACACTTTTTGAATCGAGTCCACTGCCTTATCTTCAAAATACACCTCGCCGCATTGTAAACATACCCATGCAGGCACTGTATCCATCACAAGATGATACCCTTTCCGGTCAATGTGAAACGGTGCGCCTGCTTTCTTCAATTTACCTTGGCATTGAATGCACTTCATTATTTTTTCCTCTCCTTAAAATTATTTTTCCACTCTTGCTCGGAAGGAAGATACGCCGTAATAATTGCAAGATAATCTTCTTTTGGCGAACAAACAACATGAATTGGTCTCTCTTTAACTCCCCTTCCCAGAAGAGATATTCATTATTCTATTGCTGTCTGATAAATCCTGTACTTCTTGTAGATCGTTCCCAACATCGCTTCCGCCGCACGATTCATCATCACATTGTCTTCAAGGATCCAGCTCGCTTCGCCGTACCGGTAACCGAGTTTTTTGGCGCTCACTGCGGTCTCATAAAACAACACACCCGCGGCTCCGGTTTTTTTGTAATCGGGAAGAACACCCAGCACAATGACGCGGCATAAGTTGATCTTTTTCTTTTTCGTATACAGATGCCACAATCCGCCGATCAATCCCCCATTTCTATTATACTTCAGCGGGACATTGATATCCGGAAGAGTAAGTCCGAACCCGATGATCTTCCCTTTCGCCTCGGCGATCTTTACCAGTTCCGGTTCCACCACCATTTTCAGATCATTGGCGAGCGTGTCAAACTCTTCATCGGTCATCGCCACAGCGCCCCAATTATACTGCCATGCAGCGTTGTAGACTTCTTTGATCCGCTTCACCTCGTTCGCAAAATCTTTCATGTCGATGGTGCGTATTGTCAGATTGTTCCGTTGTTTTACGATCTCATTGGCGCGGATGAATTTATCCGTATAGACGGTGTTCTGGTCAAGCAGATAGGCAAAGAGATCTTTTTCTTTCTTGAATCCGTAGTTCTCGATGAGTGTGAGATAATATTTCGGATTGTACGTCATCATTACCACCGGCGGGGAATCAAAGCCCTCAATAAGAAGTCCATATTCATCATTGACCGAAGGATTTGCCGGACCGCGGAGCGCATTCATCCCTTTTGATTTCACGAAATTCTTCGCTTCGTCGAATAATGCGTTGGCAACTTCCTGCTCGTTCACACATTCAAAGAAACCGAAGAACCCGACCTTGTCATTGTGCTCATTATTGTGATTATCGTTGACGATCGCTCCGATCCGCCCGATCACTTTGCCGTCCCGTTCGGCAAGATACAATTCCATCTGCGAATGTTTATAGAAAGGATTCTTCTTCTTATCGATCAGTTTTTTTCGATCCATGCGAAGCGGAGGAACGAAGTACGGATCGTCCTTGTAGTGCGTGTACAAGAAGTCGATGAATTTTTTTGTCTCCGCTTTTGTGCGAACGGGGCGAACGGTGAAGTTTGGCATGTGCTCCTCTTAATAAAAAACCACGCTGACAGTTGGTCTATCGGCGTGGTCAAGTGTAACTCAGGAAGACTTAACTGATGACGCCAAGTTTTTTGCCGATAACGGAAAAAATATCGATGATCCTATCCAGATGCTCGTTTTTATGGGACGCCATATAACTGGTGCGCAGCATTTCCATTCCCGGAGGCACACCCGGGCGCACGAACGCATTGACGAATACACCGGCATCGAACAATTCTTTTGTGAAGACCAGCGTCTTGTCCGTATCGCCGATAATGACGGAAACGATTCCCGTTTCCGGCTGACCAACCACAGTGAACCCTAAACCGCGCAGACCTTCCCGGACCCTGTTCGCATTCTGGTGAAGTTGCGTCACAAGCTCCGGCTCCGCTTCTATGATCTCCAGTGCGGCAAGCGCTGCGGCAACCGACGCGGGGGTCGGACTTGCTGAAAAGATCAATGCCGGCGAACTGTGTTTGATATAGTTCACGACGGAACGGGTCGACACAATGAATCCGCCAAGCGATGCGAACGATTTACTGAACGTGCCCATTGTAATATCAACATCTTTTGTCAGACCGAACTTGCTCGCCGTGCCGCGGCCCCCGATACCGATCACACCGGTGGCATGGGCATCATCTACCATAATCCGCGCATTGTATTTTTTTGCGATGGCAACGATTCCCGGAAGATTGACAACCTCTCCGCTGGTGCTGAAAACTCCGTCGGTCACAATAAGTTTGCCGGCATCCATGGGAAGTTTTGAAATGACCGCTTCAAGATGTTTGATATCGTTGTGTTTGTACCGGACGACTTCCGCCGTCATTCCGAGCGCCATCATATTCGCCATCACGATACAGGCATGGTTGTCCTTATCGGAAACAACATATTCTCCGCGCTGGACCAATGTCGGGATCACCGCCTGCGCGGTCTGGTATCCGGTGCTGATGAGCAAACAGTCTTCGTATCCGAGAAATTTTGAGAGGCGTTCTTCCAGTTGAACGTGAAGATCTATCGTACCGGTGAGGTAGCGCGAGCCGGAACAGCCGGTTCCGTACTTTTTTATTGCATTGATCGAGGCTTCTTTTACTTTGGGATGAGCGGTCAAACCGAGATAATTGTTTGAACCCGCCATGATGATTTTTCGTCCCGACATCTCGACGATGGGACCTTCATTTGCTTCGATTTGTCGGAAATAAGGGTAAAGCCCCGCGGCTTTTACTTCATCCGCGCGGGTGAATGAGACAGCTTTATCAAATAAATCCAATGGAGTGACTCCTGAAAATTATACATTGATAATTTAGAATGATTTGAATATACTCTAACATCAAACGAAATGCAACGAAGTATAGACAGTATTCAGTAGCAGATGACAGATAAAAACTATTTTGTCTGAAATCTGACATCTGACTACTTTTTCACCACATAAACCAAATTACAATGACAACAAAACCTATCCGAAGGATGCTTCGCATCGCATTTGTCTCCGGCGGCACCGGATTTATCGGCAGTCACCTTGTTGAACGACTTCTTTCCAAAGGATATAGTGTACGATGCCTTGTCCGCAACACTGCCAAACTCGGTTATCTTAAAAACCTTCCCGTTGAGATCTTTGAAGGAGATCTTTTTTCGAACTCTGCATTGGAACGAGGAATTGAGGGGGCACAGTACGTTTACCACGTTGCCGGTGTTGTTGCCGCAAAGAAGAAGGAAGAATTTTACCGCTACAATCAGGACGGCACACGCAATATTATCGAGATCACTGCGCGAGTGAATCCAAACATCAAAAAATTCATACACATCAGCAGTCAAGCCGCTGTCGGTCCCGGCAAGGGGACGATTCCTGTCAACGGATCGACTCCACCGCGTCCGCTGACGACATACGGAAAAAGCAAACTGGCATCGGAACAGGAAGTCCTAAAATTCAAGGACAAACTCCCCGTGACGATTCTTCGTGTTTCGGCGGTGTATGGTCCGCGTGATACGGCAACGTTCGACTATTTTAAGTCCGCATATATGGGATTTGAACTGTTGGTAGGATTCAAAGAGACGTACGTCAGTCTTGTTCATTCCACAGATTTGGTGTCGGGCATTATTCTTGCCGGTGAAAGTGAACGATCGACCGGACAGATTTATTTTCTCGGCAGCGAAAAGTATTACACGTGGAACGAGATCGGATATGTGACACGGAGCGTTCTCAATAAAAAATTACTTCGTATCCGTGTGCCTAAACCCTTCGTCTTTGTCATTGCCGGCGCGGCAGGATTCATTTCGAAGTTCAAAGAAAAACCCTCGGTATTGAATTTTGAAAAAGGATACGATCTCACGCAAGACAATTGGTGCTGCGACATCACGAAAGCAAAAACCGAATTGGGTTATAGACAGGACGTTACTCTTGCAGATGGTGTGAAAGAAACGGTGAAGTGGTATTTGGATAACAAGTGGATGTGAGAAGCAATTGATAATTGATAATGGATTGAGAATTGAATTTTTTGAGAAAAAGATTTCGTTTTCAGTTTGAATTCACAACCTAAACCTACTTGATATCCTGTTTTCACACACGCCCTATAAGGGGCAATGCTGTCAACTTAAGCAAACAGTTAGTATTATCTCCAAATATTAATTTCTAAAAGATCAGACGTATCTCCACCTCCATAAAGAATATATGTCGCTCCTATACGGAGCGAAAGTCTTTCATGGAAAACCATATTACCAATATTTAACGCCTACGGCGTTTTTTCTTATTCCAATAATAGTCCCGTAGGGACGATATATTGGTAGAAAAACCATAGTTCTAGTTTTTC
>Ga0209516_1000272_pt1 | contig 12399 bp, 6 predicted proteins | sample Napbiome12C3dose_FD_187716 | JGI IMG/M metagenome (GOLD analysis project Ga0209516, IMG submission 187716) | Groundwater microbial communities from S. Glens Falls, New York, USA - Naphthalene biodegradation metagenome 12C3dose (SPAdes) (version 2) ... | reverse complement strand
TCCATGAAAGACTTTCGCTCCGTAGAGCGACATATATTCTTTATGGAGGTGGAGATACGTCTGATCTTTTAGAAATTAATATTTGGAGATAATCCTAACTGTTTGCTTAAGTTGACAGCATTGCCCCTAACCCCTCTCGCTTGCGCCGCAGTCCAACGCTGCAGAGGGGAATGATGAGAGCAAAAACTCACACTGCGTAACATCAGTATTTAAGACAAATCAGTAATCAATTACAAGCTATCTCAAAAATCCACAAAATTTTTTTTTTGAGATGGCCTATAGTAGTTGACCCTTAAAAAGTAAGAAACCTTGTCAAGGTTTATTGATCAACAACGAAACAACGTCCAAAATTTTACAAACCTAATTACATAACCTTGACAAGGTTGTGCTGATGAAGACTTTTTAAGGATCAACTATAGTAGAATTCGTGGATAATAAAAACAAAAATAAAACGGTGGTTCTTGGAATGAGCGGTGGTGTGGACTCCTCCGTGTGTGCGGCATTATTGGTTGAGCAGGGATATAACGTGATCGGAATTACGATTAAAACATTCAACTACGATGATGTTGGCGGGACGATTGAAGGGGACAAGAGCTGCTGTTCGCTCGACGGTATCAACGATGCGCGAATGATCGCCGCAAAACTTGGCTTTCCGCATTATGTGATGGACTTTTCGGAAGTGTTCGGCAGTCAGGTCATCGATAATTTTATTGATGAATATATGCACGGTCGCACGCCGAATCCGTGCGTCATTTGTAACCGCAAAATTAAGTGGGAAGAATTGCTTCGCAAAGGGAAACAACTCGGCGCCGATTACGTTGCGATGGGGCATTATGCAAAGTTACGCCTCGATGAAACGACGAACCGGTACGTGATCTCCCGTGGAAAAGATCTGAAAAAAGATCAGTCGTATATGCTGTGGAATGTGACGCAGGAATCGCTCGATCATACATTGTTTCCTCTTGCGGAGTATACGAAAGAAGAAGTTCGCGAACTCGCGCATAAATTTGGACTACGCACTGCTGAGAAAAAAGAAAGTTTTGAAATTTGTTTCATCACAGATAACAACTACGAACGCTTTTTAAAACACAAACTTCCGCAATTGGAACAGGAAGTTGACGGCGGTAAAATTCTTCTCAATGACGAGGTGGTCGGCGAACATAGTGGATTTCCCTTTTACACCGTCGGTCAGAGAAAAGGACTCGGTGTTGCCCATCCTGAACCGCTCTATGTTACAGAGATCAATTATAAGGAGAATGTCGTCAAGGTCGGCTATGAGGACGAACTGCTGCATCGGGGTTTGATCGCATCTAAATTAAATCTTATCAAATATGCACATCTGAAAGACGGAAAGCGTCTCACAGCGAAGATCCGATACAAAGATACTGACGACAGCGCTTTCGTTACGCAGTTGGACGGAAGCGGCAACGGAGATGGGAGAGTGCAGATCGAATTCGACACCCCGAAGCGTGCGATCACGCCCGGACAGTCGGTCGTGTTTTATGAAGGGGACGATCTTGTCGGCGGCGCAATTATTGACGAAACGATAAATGAGTCTATTCTAAAAAGGTATTTTTAAGAAAATAATTGCCTCCGTTGTACGGAGTTCCGAGAAGCGGAACAAATTTAAACTGGATTCGATACCTAAAAATTGAAATTAGACCTTTTTAGATTCGACTCATAAATTGAAAAGCTTCCAAATTCCAAGAACTTTTTTTAGAGGCGGCGTTATTGCTTTCCGATTTTCACTTCGGAAAAAATATGATGGACTTCCGACGTATCTTTTGCAGAAAGTACTCGTTTATTGTGGGGATAAAATTACCGATACCGATCTTTCTTGTGACGCCGAGATTATACAACGTCCGGCGGACTTGGGGACGGATCCCGACAATGAGCAACCGTTTTTCCTGTTTTCAGCAGTTTTAAAAAAATGTCAAAAAGTTGAGAAAATGGTTCAGTGGCGCCAGAGGCGCCATTTGATTAGCTCGGATGTCCCAAAGATAAAATGGTTCGTGATACCTTTGTCCGAAGGACACTTCGTGTCATTCTCTTGCAAGAGAATAGAACGGTAGAGCCAGGCGGTTTGCTTTCAATTACGTTTAAATCAAATATTTTTATTAGTAAAACATCGTAGATGTTTAATTTTTGTAATAAGACATATCTCTGGAAAACAGATCCTCGTAGAGGATCAATTGTTTTTTTTGATTGATTCGCCATGGCGAATCAGCAAAGAAATATTATAAATCCTCTACGAGGATTGCTTACAGCCCGTAGGGAAATATGTGGGTTGAATATTTATCTACAACAATATAACCTCTACGAGGTTGTGCGTAGGCATGCTTCGCATCAAAAATAAATTACACACTCTACGGGTCGTAGACAATCCAATTCGTTTGTTTCTTAGGGTGGTGTCCCAATGCGGAAAACAGGATGATTCGACTTCTTTTGACCTACGAGTTAACCAACATCACCTCCCCTCTGCACCAAAGGTGCATCCGCTTCTGGTCGTCAGACTTCGCCGACTCTGGCGAGTGGATATCCCCTCTTCGAAGAGAAGGAGAAATGTCAATTCCCTCTTCGTGCAAAGGAAAGAGTGGGAGTGAGGTTGTTTTGATTTCTTTTGCAATCTTTATGGTCAAAATCTTCTAATGACTTTTCATCAAAAATTCGTTAGTATGTGTAAAAATTTGGACAGGATATGAAGAACAAACTCGATGAACTCCGCAAACGAAAAGAAGAAGCACTCCTCGGCGGCGGCGAAGACCGGATTGCCGATCAACACAAAAAAGGAAAACTCACAGCACGCGAACGGATCGACCTGCTGATCGACGAAGGAACATTTGAAGAGATCGGAATGCTTGTTATGCACCGCATTTCCGATTTCGGTTTGGATAAACAAAAAATTCCGGGAGATGGTGTCGTAACCGGATACGGCAAGGTCAACGGACGGGAGGTCTTCGTGTACAGCCAGGACTTTACCGTTTTCGGCGGATCGCTTTCCGAAGCCCACGCGGAAAAAATCTGCAAGATCATGGATATGGCGATGAAGATGGGCGTGCCGGTCATCGGACTAAATGATTCCGGCGGGGCACGGATACAGGAGGGGGTCGTTTCACTTGGCGGATATGCCGATATCTTTTTACGCAACACCTTGGCATCGGGAGTTATTCCACAGATTTCTGCAATTATGGGACCGTGTGCCGGGGGCGCCGTCTATTCACCCGCGATCACCGATTTTGTTCTTATGGTGAAGAACACAAGTTATATGTTCGTTACCGGACCGAACGTTGTGAAAACCGTAACGCACGAAGAAGTTACGAGTGAATATCTCGGCGGAGCGATGACGCATGCGTCAAAAAGCGGTGTGGCACATTTTGCCTGTGAGAATGAGATCGAGTGTCTCGATCACATAAAAAAACTACTATCGTTCCTTCCGCAGAACAATGTCGACGATCCTCCGCGCGCAAATTGCACCGATCCGATTGGCAGAAAAGATGAGCGTCTCAACACGATCATTCCTGATTCATCCTCCAAACCGTACGACATAAAAGAGATCATTCACGCGGTAGTTGACGACAGAGATTTTTTGGAAGTGCATCAGGAATATGCACAGAACATCGTTGTCGGATTTGCGAGAATGAACGGGATGTCCGTCGGCATCGTCGCCAATCAACCGGCAGTGCTTGCGGGTGTACTGAATATCGAAGCATCAATCAAAGCGGCGCGGTTTGTTCGATTCTGTGATGCGTTCAATATTCCGCTCATTACGTTTGAGGATGTGCCGGGATTTTTGCCGGGCACGGATCAGGAATGGCGTGGGATTATCGTTCACGGTGCTAAATTGCTGTACGCATATTGCGAAGCAACCGTTCCGAAGATCACCGTCATTACACGCAAAGCCTACGGCGGGGCGTACGATGTGATGAATTCCAAACACATCCGCGGCGATATGAACTTTGCCTGGCCCACGGCGGAGATCGCTGTGATGGGACCGAAAGGCGCAGTGGAGATCATCTTTAAAAAAGAGATCGAAAAAGCTGAAGATAAAAAAACCGCGCTCGAAAAAATGTTACAGGAGTATGTCGATAAATTTGCAAACCCGTATATCGCGGCGGAACGCGGTTATATTGACGATGTGATCGAGCCGAGTGAAACCCGCCTGCGCATCATTCGTGCGTTGGAGATGCTCGAAACGAAGGTGGATAAGAACCCGAAGAAGAAGCACGGGAATATTCCTCTTTGAGTAGTCAGTATTAAGATTTCAGTAGTCAGATTGTAAGTACGAACAAATAAGAGTCTGCATCATTCCCTCTACGAGGTCGTAGACCGAACGCTCTTATGCGAAGCATCCTTCGTATCTGGAATCCAGACAAAAATTTTACCGCAGAGTTCGCAGAGAATATTTTTTGATACCGAATATCGAGAGATACGTCACTCCCGTCCCGACTTGTTTCGACACGAAGTGTTCCTTCGGAAAGGAATGCCCTTGGCATCGGGATTAGCGAGAATCTATAAAAAGTTTGTAATTAGTTGATCCTTAAAAAGTCTTCATCAGCACAACCTTGTCAAGGTTATGTAATTAGATTTGTAAAATTTTGGACGTTGTTTCGTTGTTGATCAATAAACCTTGACAAGGTTTCTTACTTTGTAACTACTCAGCGTGCCCTTAAAGTCATGCCATGAGTTACTTTTAGACATCATAAAAATTACAATATCCACAAAAACCTTAGACAAACTCATGGCATGACTGAGTAGATACCTTACTTTTTAAGGCTCAACTAATTACTCAGTGTGCCGTTAAAGTTTTTAGTGCATGAGTAGAGTTCGCAAAGAAATTTTAGTATAATCTTCAATGAAACTTACGCTTACTACACCAGCCAAATCATTAAACAAAGCCTATCTCAAACAATCTATCAAGCGTGAGGAGATTGAGATTTTCAAATCTAATCTTTCACGGATGTTTGGCAGAATAGATGAAGGCGAAAGCGAAGAGCATCTCAAAAATATCGTTTCCGATTTCCTCAAAGAAACCTACTACAAAGATACGCACTACATCAACACCAAGGACAATAAAGACCTTGTCATCCATAACGGGAAATTTTCTTCTGATTCTGTCGGCGTTATTATCGAAGCAAAAAGACCGAGCAATAAAAATGAAATGGTTTCCAAGAAAGAAGCCAACGCGAAAGCATTGCACGAACTGGTGTTGTATTATCTTCGTGAGACTGTGGATGAGAACAATCACCAACTCAAACATCTTATCGCTACAAATATTTATGAATGGTTTATTTTTGATGCCGTATGGTTTGAAAAGAATTTTTACCGCAATACGAAACTGAGAAAGGAATACGATGAGTGGAAACTCAGCGGGCACGACACAAAACATTTCTATGAACGTATAGCCGCCAAATATATCGGAGCGATTGATTCGCCGCGGCGAATTGAGGAAGATATTCCTTGTTCATATTTCAATCTTAAAGATTTTGAAAGAGTGATCGTCAATTCAGACAAGAGCGACGATAGCAAACTCATTGATCTCTACAAAATCCTTTCACCGGAACATCTGCTGAAACAACCATTCACCAATGACAGCAACTCTCTCAACAAAGAATTTTATTCTGAACTGCTTCACATCATCGGACTGACCGAAAATAAAAATGGCGGTAAAAAGGTTATTGAACGAAAAACAGAAGAAGATCGTAATGAAGGATCGTTGTTAGAGAATACGATCCGTAGTCTTACAGTAAACAACAAACTCAAAAAACTTGACAATCCTGCTCAGTACGGTGAAAATGAAAACGACCAATTATTCAGCGTTGCGCTTGAACTTTGTATTACGTGGCTGAACCGGATTCTTTTCTTAAAACTGCTCGAAGGGCAGTTGATCAAATATCATTCCGCCTCGTCGCAGCGTGGCGCCAAGGGCGCCATCGACACGGCGGATTTATTCGCCGCGGCGAACGGCGATACGAGTCAATCATTTCTCAATACCAAACGTATTGCAGATTATGATGAACTCAACGAATTGTTCTTTGAAGTGCTTGCTGTGCCGGTTGATGAACGGGAAAAATCGGTACAAGAAAAATTCAGCGGGTTGCCGTATCTCAACAGTTCGTTGTTTGAAGAAACAGATCTGGAATCCGAAACAATCGTCATCTCCGCATTAAAGGGCAGATTCGAGATTCCGCTCTATTCTCACACCGTTCTCAAAGAGACGAATGGAAAACGTCTCGCCGGAATCAAAAAGACATTGCAGTATCTTTTTGAATTCCTCGATGCCTACGATTTTTCCAGCGACAGCAGTGAAATAATTCAGGAAGAAAATAAAACCATCATCAATGCTTCCGTCCTTGGCTTGATCTTCGAGAAAATCAACGGCTACAAAGACGGCTCGTTCTTCACACCCGGATTTATTACGATGTATATGTGCCGCGAAACGATACGAAAAGCAGTTGTTCAGAAGTTTAAGGAAGAAGCAAACTTTCCAAGTCTTGCGGAGCATACTTCGTATAAAAACTTGGAAAGTTTTGACGACTTAAAAGATAAAATTGACCACACCGACAAACACCAGCGCAAACTTGCGAATGATATTATCAATTCTCTCAAGATATGCGATCCCGCTGTCGGTTCAGGACATTTTCTTGTTTCGGCGCTGAATGAAATCATCGCCATCAAAAGTGATCTCCGCATTCTCAATTACCGCGACGGTTCGCGCATAAAAGGATATAAAGTTACAATAGAGAACGATGAACTGATCATCATTAACGAAGAAACCGACAGACCATTCGAGTACGCATTAAACGCAAACAATAAACCGATTGCCGAACTTCAGCAATTGCAGGAAACGCTCTTCAACGAAAAACAAACGATCATTGAGGATTGTTTGTTCGGCGTGGATATCAATCCCAAATCGGTGATGATTTGCCGTTTGCGGTTGTGGATTGAATTGTTGAAGAACGCTTACTACACGGACAAGAGCAAATACAAACATCTCGAAACGCTTCCGAATATTGACATCAACATCAAATGCGGTAACTCGCTGATTAGCCGCTACGATGTGAATGCCGATTTGAGCGACATTTTCCGTAAAGATAAAAACTTGTTGAGCGAATACAGAATTGCCGTTGCCACATACAAGAACAGCACATCGAAAGAGAATAAGGCTGAACTGCAACGATTTATTGAGAGCTTCAAAGAAAAGATTGTCAGCAAGTTTTATCTCAACAATCCCCTTAATGTTAAACTCAGCAAGTTAAAAGGGCAGCTTGTGCTTGTGGAAAATAAAGCGGCGATGGGAAATCTTTTTGAAAAACTTTCCGATAAAGATATTGAAACAGACGTTAAAAAACTCAAAGCACAGATCGAACAGGCGGAAAAAGAGATCGAAGAACTGAAAAGTAATAAGCTGTACGAAAATGCGTTTGAGTGGCGTTTCGAGTTTCCCGAAGTGTTGGATGATGATGGAAAGTTTTTGGGTTTTGATATGGTGATTGGGAATCCGCCGTATATCAGTATTGTCAATATAGGTTGGAGCTATAAGAAATTTTATGAATCAACATTCAAGACAGCAACAGGAAGATTTGATTTGTATTCGTTGTTCATTGAAAAAGTAATGCGCTTAAAATTGGCGACTGGTGCTTTTACGTTTATTGTTCCGGGAAAATTTCTGAACAACAAACAATTTGTTGCCGCACGAAATTTGATCTGCAATAATCACGGCGTAACCGTTGTAAAAATTGATGAAAAAGTATTTGACGAAGCGCAGGTTGACAGTGTTATTGTTGAAAACTATTTGCCAAGTGAAAAGGGCAAGGCAAAATATAAAGCGTTTAAAATCTCAAGCCAAAAATTAGAGCCGATTTCTGAGACGACTGTTGAAGCAATTTTAGAAGACCAAGAAACTATTTTCAGATTAGATATAAATCCGACATTCGATAAATTAATCGATAAAATTGAAAGAGATACGTTCAGAGTAAAAGATATCGGTGATGTGAAAGATGGAATAATTTCTGGTTTGTTGAAAGATATTTTGTTTTTGAAAGATAAAAAGAACAATGCTTGCAAACGTCTATACTTTGGTAAACATTTGTCTCGGTATTCTTTAATTCAATCAGCTATTTGGGTTGATTATCGCCCTGATTTTATGTTGAAAGAAGAATTGAAAAGAAAAAAGGGCGGTGCGCCTGGTTTAAGAATGCGCAACAAAAAAGTTTTTGAGCGTGATAAAATCATTTATCGAAAGGTTGGCAAAGAATTAATAGCAACTTATTCAGACAAAGGAATTTATTATGAGCAGACTTTACACGGCACACACATAATTGATAAACGTTTCAAAACCAAATACGTGTTGGCGCTTTTTAACTCCAAACTGTTTAAGTTTTATTATCAAAATACAAACTCCCAAGGTGGAGATATATTTCCTCAGGTAAGAATTTCGTCTGTTGAGAATTTACCAATTAAACTTGCGGACAAGAAAATTCAAAACGACATCGAAAAACTCGTCGATAAAATTTTAGACAAGAAACAATCCGCCAAAGGCGGACCAACAGCCGATACCAGCGATTTGGAAAAACAAATTGATGAAATGGTGTATGAACTGTACGGGTTGACGGAGGAGGAAATAAAGATTGTGGAGGGCAGATGATTCTCACGGGTTTTCATCATACTTATACAGTTTTTGGTTCAGTCTCTAAAGGTACTGTGAGTGTAGATGGAGTTAGGACAGAACTTTATTTTACAACTGTTGGTAAAGAAACTGCTAATGGAATCTTTTTTGGAGATGCAGCATTATCAAAAAAACTCAGAAATATTTTGTTAAGCAGTGGGGTTGTAAAATTCATTGGGGTATGGACATCAAAAAGTGCTTCCTATAGGATAGAATTTATTATTGATGGTATTACTTTTAGCCGGTATCGTGGTCCGATGGAAACGGATAAACTTTGTGAGTTTACCTGCAATCAATTAACGATCAAATTGATATATGAAAGTGAAGAAATAAATAAGAAATTAACGAAGGCGAAGATAAGTTATTGCATTCCGTATCGCCGTGAACTTATTTTGCCAAAAATTCCGAAAGACTTTGATTCAAAATATAAAGATTGGCTTGAATATGAAACTGAATTTGGAAAATTAAAAATTGAGTATTTACCATATGAGGATAAAGCAAAGGTCGGTGTAAATGAAGGAAGATTTTTAGTCAACGAATTACAATTAAGTGTGGAAGTTGATTTTTCAACCGAAGAATTATTTCTGGAAAAATTAAGGCATATAGATGAAGTAGTTGAAAATTATTTGTTGCTAATTTCAATCATTTGCTTGGGTAAAACAGATTACTATAAAAAAGTTATAAACTATTTTGGTTCTAATGGATACTGCTATAATCAAACTTATCAAATCTTTGACCGAAAAGATCATAAGGGGGAAGAACGGTTTATGCTTTTTGAATGGCATACCTCAGACGAATTGCTTAAAAATTTAGTGCCATTACTCGTAAAGCATCAAAATAAATATGATATTCTAGAAACAATAAAACTTTTCTTGGCTGCTATTCACTCCGAGTTTGAAGAAGTCAAACTTCTATTGATGCAAGGTGCCATTGAAACCGCCGTCAATTCTGTTTATGAATCTCTAGGTTTTGATGAAAAGAAATGTTCAAAATGTAATAAAGATCTTGTCATATTCAAGGATAAACTAATTGCTATTCTTAAAAATTTCAATGTTAAGTTTGATGATTTATATCCGTCAGTAGCAAAATCTTCTAATGAATCATTTCCGTTTATTCTATACCGTAATCGTTTCGTACACGGTAGAAGAAACGAAATAAATTATAATGATATTGTTAACGAAACGTACAGACAACAATATCTTGTTGAAAGGTTGATTGTGAACTGGATAGGTTATGACTCGAACAAGTTGGATTACTTAAAACTTTGGGAGGGAATAAAACCGTACTGATAAAGACATATTGAAGTAGATAGGTATATTTGCTACCTTACATAGAAGCATTTTACGTACACACCAATGAAAAGCAAACAATGAAAAGGAAATCGAAGACAAATACAGTGCAATATACAGTATCATTAAAAGGTCTTCCCACGCCAAGCGGTGAGATCACTTTTAGTGCGCTCAAAAGTATTATTGATATTTTGTCCGAAGGTTCTGAACGAGCGCTCCGTTTAGCATTGGAAGGAGAAAGTGTAAAACGGGGAATCGTACCTTCGTGGTTATCGGCATCGGCGGATTTTGTGCTTAAAGACATGAAAAAGGGTTCTACGGTGTTGGTATTTGAAGCGCCGACCTTGGGTTCTGTCGCTGAAGAACAAATTAAACAGCCCGATTTATGGAACAGAGTGCCATCGCCGGATGAAACTGCAATAACTGTGTTATCAAAAACTATTGCTGACGCTGAAAATGAAAATCTCGACAGCGATAATCTTGACCGCGGCGTGCTTGAGACATTGACGGAATTTAAACGCTTGTTGAACGGCACCGATGTGAAGATTGAACTGACGTCGGAAAAAAGGAAACAGGACAGATTCCGTCTCGACAGTGTTTCGTATCAAAAAATAAACAACATTAAAAATGAAACGCCCGAACCGCAGGCAGTGTTGTTGACCGGTTTCTTGAATATGATTCAGCACAGTCAACGCCGCTTTGAACTTACGATGGAAAACGGGCAAACGGTTCGTGGAAAGATGGATGAGACCACTATCAACATTGAACAAATGCGCAGTCTGTGGAGCAAAAAAGTAACCGTCAAAGGTGTATTGTATTATACTCCTTCAAAGAAGCCGAGATTTTTAGAAGCAGAAATTATTACATCGAAACAAACCGGAGATGATATTTTTAACACAATACCTATTCCATTTAAAGCACCGGATCCGCTTTTACAGGCACAGTCCCGACTTGTCGGGACTCCCGAAGGAATTGTTTCAGAAATTTGGGGTAAATGGCCGGGCGATGAAAGTATCGAAGAACTTTTGGAAGAGTTGAAGGAAATAAGCGCTGAAAAATAATGGCACGCCTGCGTGCCGAAACGCAGCACTACGGCGTGCAGGCACGTTACTTCCTCGATACCGGAATCATTCTTGGTTATTTACGTTCAACCCCGTATGCCGAAGTAGTTGAAAAGACTTTCTCTCCGTTTTCCCCGCCGAATATTGCCGCAATGTCAGTGATTTCCCGAGGGGAACTTGCATCGTTGGCATATCGGAATAAGTGGGAAACACCAAAGCAAACCAAATTAGAAGAGTTACTAAAAAAGATACCGCAGGTTGATGTAAACAACGATGTTATTATTCAGATGTACGGCGAAATAGATGCGTTTAGTCAGGGATATCATCCTACCCAATCATTGATAATGTCTGCACGCAATATGGGGAAAAATGATATTTGGATTGCAGCGACAGCAGTAATTTCCAATGCAACATTAATTACCACTGACAAAGATTTTGACCATCTCAATGGAATATTTCTTTCGGTAATTTATATTGATCCTTCTTCTAAACCTTAAAGAACCTAAAACAGTGATTGACGCTGTATTCTAAAAAAATCTTTCTAAAAAGAATATGAAGTTACTTCCAACAAAATCAATTTTACTATTTCTTATCGGTATCTCATTGTGTTTTTGAAGCGCCGTAAAATTGGTTTTGGAAAAATCAAATAAACAAAATGGTGTACGAGATTTATGGGTTGACGCCCGCCAAAAAACTCGTCGGGTAAAAAAGAAGAGAGAAAAATTGTTGAAGACTCGACGCGGCGAGTGGAGGGAGAGAAATGAATGCGTCTAAAATAATAAGCAATCAAAAATTGTAATTTTCTCCGAAAAGATTTACCTTAAATCAATCTCCACAAATACATAATCGAAATTCTCTCATTTTATGGCACTTTCAATTCCAGCGTTAGTAAATCCTAAGATGCTTGCTTGGGCACGAGAACAGGCGGGCTACACACTGGAAAGTGCTGCAGAACGTCTGAAACTTCCAGTCGAAAAACTGCGAGCATGGGAAACCGGCGAGAAACAACCATCCGTTCGTCAAGCAGAAAATCTTGCTAAGTCATATCATTGTTCGTTTTCTCTTTTTTCACTTCGAGAACCACCGAAAGTTACTCCACTTGCAACTGAGTATCGCCGCTTACCTAATGTAAAACCAGGAGAAGAAACTCCGGAATTACGTTTTGCTTTGCGCGATATGATTTATCGAAGACATATTGCGCTTAATCTTTTGGAAGAATTAGGAGAGCCGCAAAAAGATTTTTCTCTATCAGCAAAACTGCAAGAAAACCCTGAAAATATTGCTGCCCGCATTCGCGAAATATTGAATGTAACTATTGGAGCACAGTTTGCGTGGAAAAGTGAATCGCAGGCTTCGAAGGGCTGGCGAAGTGCTATTGAAGATA
>Ga0209516_1000270_pt1 | contig 12464 bp, 4 predicted proteins | sample Napbiome12C3dose_FD_187716 | JGI IMG/M metagenome (GOLD analysis project Ga0209516, IMG submission 187716) | Groundwater microbial communities from S. Glens Falls, New York, USA - Naphthalene biodegradation metagenome 12C3dose (SPAdes) (version 2) ... | reverse complement strand
CGACAGTATCAGCGAACAACTGTTGTTCGGCGTCCAGGGCGGCGTGCAGACAATTTCCTACAGCGACGCCGTCAAGGATGAAAAGGGCAGGCCGGTTGTGGGCGCTACGGTTGAGGTGGTCGGCAGCAACCCGCTGCTGCAGGCAATCACTGACGGGTCCGGTATTTTCACAATATCCGGCATTCCGGCCGGGCAGACTTTTTCCCTCAAAATCAGCATGCCCGGTTATCTGCCGACCTATTCGAGCAACCTGAAGGCAACGGGGAATGTTACGGCGCTTGACAGAGCTTTTTCCCTCTACACCGCGGCAGAGGTAGCTGGCTGGGGCCTGACAGCGGGTAAAGGCGTTATTGTTGGTATGGTTAAGGATGGTCAGGATCCCGCGAGGGCCGGTATCGGCGGGGTTGTGGTCACGGCTCAGGGCGGCAGCAAGTCCTACACGGTTACTTACCGCGATGATGTCGGTAATACCCGGACGGACCGGACTTATGGGAACGGCCAATACGTTGTTCTCAATGTGGATGCCGGCGATACGGTGACGGTGACGGCCCGTAAGGCGAGCTGGGATTTTCCGACGAGAGTTTTTGTGGTTCAGGCCGATAGTGTCAGCCAGCGAGGTCTGCCCGGCAACCGGACAATGGCCGGAACCTGGGGACATCAGACACAAGGGCATATAAACGCTTCCGAGGTCGGCGGCAGCGCCACGTGGTATACGGAATCCGGCACGTTAACCTTTACGGACAACGCCGTGCCGGGAACGGGCGGTACAGCGCAAGATGCTTATACCAGGAATGAAAATGGCAGTCTTACAACCGGCACGGCGAGTTTCACCTATGCATCGCCAGTCAGGAACGCCGACGGCAGCTACACGGTTAATGTAACCGGAAACAGCTCCAAGCCGCTCCACCTTTCAATTTCTGAAGACGGAAATGTAGCGTTTGCGGACGAGCCAGGGGATGTGGCGCTCGGCATGCTGGTGCGCATTGATCCGTCCAAGACCTATGGCAATATCAATCTGAGCGGAACTTATTACGGTATTGGTTATGAGTATAACGCCAATCCCGTAGCCCCGGTGGATGGCGGCAGTGGCGGCGGCAATGGCGCCAATATGGCCATTTCCAATCTCACCAGCTTCAATGGCGCCGGCAGCTATACCTATCTGGGCCGGGCCAACAGTGACGGCATTATCTGGACCGATAATCAGCAGACGACAACGCGCCAATATTCCGTAGCCGGCAACGGCGCCATCAGCATTCAAAATGGCGCATTTCGCGGCTATCTTGCGGGCAATGACAATGTCGGTCTGGGCGGTGGCGCCTATGTTAGCAATGCTCAATCATGGATGAGCTATGTCTTCCTGAAGAAAGCCGATAGGGTCTATTCCACTGCCGATCTTGCGGGGAAGTGGGTTCTGACTGCTTTCGGCGATCATGCTGGTGGCATGGGGGGGACAGATGTCCATGCCGACACGGGAGTAAGCATTTGCGACGCTGCCGGCATCTGTAATGTGACTGTGAATACCCTGCACTCAGACGGCTCGACGACGAGCAGCTTCCTGCCGCTGACATTTACCGTAAATTCGGACGGGAGCTTTGTAAACGCTCCGGGCTCGACAGTTCCCACCGGCGCCATCGGCAATAACGGCAAGATGATGATCTGGAACCGTAGTTTTGACAATACAAGCGAGAGGACCATCGTCGTGGCGATAAAGGTAGCCAATGCCGTCATGAGTCCGATTAACAACAATATCTGGTCTGGAACTCACCATGACGTCACTGGCTATTATGCCGATTTTGTGGTGGCCGATCCCAATCATGTGCTTACTTCCGTAACGGTGGCGGGGCCGGGAATCACGGGCGCCCAAAATCTGGTTTACCGCAGCGATGCCGGGGCCTGGTGGACCATTCCGCAGCCCCTTATTGGCACTGCCCCTCCGGTTGATACATTCTACAGTCTTACCCTGACGGACGGCGTCGGCAACCAGGCAATCGTGCAACAGCGCATCAGTGGCGGCGTGGCGGCTCTTGCCACGAACCTCTTGCCCGTGGGTGATGTGACGGGCAAGATAACCTTCAGCTTTACAGGTATAGCAGGGGCCGATGGTTATCTGATTCACATGTTTGACGCCAACGGCAATATGGTCTGGCAGTCCGGCAAAGTATTGGCGACTTCCATCCCCTACGCCGGGCCGCCTTTGACGGCGGGGTCTTATAGCTACCTGGTCCACAGTTGGATGGGGAACAACAGTTCCATTGCCAGGGCAAGTTTCAATTATGCTCCGCCCGTGCAATATCCGGCCGGAGACGTTAATCATGACAAACTGGTGAACCTTGCCGATGCCCTTATCGCCCTGAAGGCGGTAGCGGGCCTTGGGGTTCCGAATGTTTTTGTCGATGGGGATGTCAATAATGACGGCCTCATTGGCCGGCCGGAAGCGCTGTTCATTATTCAGATCCTGGCAGGCTTGCGGGTTACTGATCGGCAGGCGGCGCTGGACGGCGTTAATGCGTCTCTTGCTGCTTACAAGGCAACGATCAATACAAAAGGAGCCAGCCTGACGGCAACCGACCTGCTGCCCTTTTTCCATCCCGGTTATCTGGACAGCGGCCTGAACCGGGGGCAGGGCGCGCAGGCGGATCTGCCGAACGGTGTTGTCGCCATTGATACCTTTACGGTCAACAGGGTGATCTTCTTTGATAATGTACGGAAGATCATCACGGTGGAAATAGCCTTTACGGGCACCGAAAATGGCCTTGCCGCCAGCGAAATATTCACCGAAACCTTTGCCTTTGATGCAACTTCCGGTAAATGGCTTCGGTATGGCAATCAAAGGATCGGGGAATTTTCCGTCTGGACGGGAATCAGTAGAACCATGAACAGCAGCGGAAACATAGACAACAACATCCTGCATTTCCACCTGTGGGCGCCACCCGGGACGGTCAAGCAGGTGGTTGTCAACGGCCCCGGCTTGGCGGCGGGCGGTGTTTTGTTCAGCAAGGGTGGGCAACGGCAGGAGGACGGATCCGATCTGTTCACCTCTTCAGGCGGGTCGGATCTCATTACTGGCCGTGCGTCTGCGGTGGGAGACACCTACATGTTTGCCGTTACCAAGGCTGACTCAACTACTGTCACATACATGCAGACATCGCAGGCCGTGCTTCCGGGTGCGCCCCTGGTTACGAGTCCAGCAAGCCACGCCCTGACGTCTGCCAATATCGGCAACTCTCTTCCGGTTGCCTGGACCCTTCCTGCCGGAATTACCGCCGGGGACATTATGCTTTCGGGGCAGGTTTGCAGCGTTAGCGGTTGCCAGCATGTGGATGGCGTCGTGACATCAAATACGGACGGCACGATTACCTTGCCTGCGGTGACGAATCCCACATCGGCTTACATCGATGTCCGGGTCCATCACGGCGGCGAGGTGTTCATGAATTGTGTTTTTGGGTTTAATTAATTAAGACGGACCCGTAACCGTCATACCGGCGAATGCCGGTATCCAGAAATACTTGAAAATACTGGATTCCGTGTCAAGCACGGAATGACAAAACAGGGCACGATTTTTGACGGGCATCACAATTGATGATCTCGTAAAAAGTCCGAAATCTCCTCCCCCGTCGATGGTCAGGGTGTAAAATTCCCTCCCCCTTGACGGACCCAAAGGGCCTAAAGGGGAGGGCTAATTCCCTCCCCCTTGACGGGGGAGGGCTAGGGTGGGGGTGGTAAGTGGCTGCATACCTGATGTTGTTTCCCCCTCCCTTTAATTCCCTCCCGCCAGGGGAGGGAAAATTCGCTTTTGGCGAATGTCGCAATTTACCTTGACTTTTTTTGCGGGAAGGATTACAGGGAAGCCGTTACATAGACAGCCTTTCTGTCCGCTTTCCTACCGATGGGTGCTAAAACCATGCAGGCTTTGAGAAACATAGTCCATATCATTCTGGTGCTGGCGATTGTTGCCGGGGGGGGCCCCCTGTATCACCCGACGGATGTTAATCGGGATGAGCGGACGGATCTGGCCGATGCTATTCTCCAGGTGCGGGCGTTGACCGGGGCAACGGGTGATCCCCAGGCTTTCCGGGAGCATCTGACTGATCTTCTTGCCACCCTCAAGGTTGTGTCGGGGTTTGCCAAAATCACCACTCTTCCCCATAAAGACTCTTTTTCACCCCAGCAGCAGGAATCGCCGTATCTTATTTCCCGTTACGCTGTTCCTGAAGCCCCGGTGTTGGTCGAGAGAATAACGGATACCCCTATTCCTTGCCAGTCGGTGCCAAATTCTCCACCCCTTCCGCCCCCCAAGCTTGCCTGATTAGATGAAAACCCTGCCCTCATCAAGAAGAGGAGGGGGGGCAACAGAAAATCTGCCAACAATGGGTGCGGTATGCCAAAGATAATGCAATTCATAAATAAAGTATCACATGGCGGCTTTGCCATTATTGCCGTTACGCTGCTTGCTTTTTTTTCTGCAGGCGCAGCGGACGCCGGAATCAAGCCGGGAGCCAGCTATGCCGGGGGAAATATGACCATGGAGGCGAAAAATGCCAGCCTGGCCGATTTGCTTCAGGAGATTTCCAGAACCGCCGGGGTTGACATCTTTGTGACCAAAGGCTTTCAACCGGATAAGGAACGGCTGACCATGAAGATCTATAAGGAACCCCTGGAGGATGTGTTCAAGTCTCTATTGAAGGGTTTCAACTATGCCGCTATATACGCAAAGGAAGGGAATGATTTTCGTATCTCTGCGATCAAAATATATGGCGAAGGCCAGCAGGGCGGCGATTTTGTTCCCCTTTTCCGCGGCAGCCGAACGGCGGTAGCAGAAGAGAAAAACCGTAGCGGCAAGACAGTCACGGTCTTGGTGAACACCGAAGGCGACATTGTGCGGCGGGGAGATATGACCTCCCGCAAGGGTGTCATGGGACCGGCTCAAACGGAAATTCCCGGTTCCATGATTCCTGCTACGGGGCTTCAGGAGCCCTGGTTTGCCCTGCAACTGCAATCGGAACAGGACGAAACGGAACGTTTTGCCGACATGCTGCTCCTGAAAAAACAAGTGCAAGCCACGACAGATCCGCAGAAAAAGCAGGCCCTTGCCCTTGTTTACGCCGACGAAGCGTCAAAATTCGAACAATTCAAGAGGGCTAACCAAACTAAAATTGAGAGTCTGAAACGGGTAGGACAGTTTCAGGCTATTAAGGGAAATTAAACTAAAACGGTAACCCAGGCGCGAAGGCAGCCTGTGGAAAAGAACTTAGACATGAGGAGGCATTTATGAATTCCTTACAGAAAATGACCAGGGCGATTGCTGCTTCCCTGGCAATAATCTTTGTCGTTGCAGGGGGCCTGATAATATTGGGCGCACCTGAAGCAATGGCGAAGACACTTACGGTGGGAACGGCGGCGGGAACGTATGATCCCCAGGCCGTCACGCCCGCAACGGTTGCAATTCCCATTAAAATCGATGATCCCTCTGGGGTAGGGGGGATCGCCTTTACCCTAACCTATAATCCCGCTGTTTTTCGTTTTGTGGGCCTGGAACAGGCGGTTCCCGGCGCGACGATGAGCAACGGTGACGTCTATAAGGTGCCGACTCCCGCCACGGGTGATCCCACCTACTATAACCCCTATGTCAAGGAGGCGCCTTATCAAACCGCCAACTATACCGTAACGGGGACAAACACGCTATTTTTTCAACATAACGATGTTGCCGTTGCCAGCCTGCCGGTCGGCAGAGTGCTGGTTGCGGCGGCCACAGCGGCACCCCTGCCGGGAACGACGGCAACGACGCTGTTCAATGCCAGGTTTGCCATTATCGGCGGTATAAACGGCACGGCCTATCCCATACAACTCTTGCAAAGCATCATCAATAACCCGCCTGCCGGGTACATAACGGACACCTTCCTGCCCGTGTTAGTGGGGACGGGGACAGCCGGTACGGATGGCATGTACGCTTCCCTTGATTTTCCCCTTATACCCGCCACGCTCGTGGCCGGCAGCATTACCGTCACCGCTCCGACCTTCAGCCTGGGCGGCAAGGTAACCTATGCAGGCACAGGAGCAAATGCCTCCGGTTGCACCGTAACGCTTCAGAAAGAGACGGCGGTGGCCGGTGTCTATGCCTTTAACGGCCAGACGACAACCGATAGCAACGGCAACTATGCATTTGCCGGAAGGTCGGCGGGAAACTTCAAGGTCGTCGTAATTTCTCCTGATCCTACCTATAACGGCGGCGAACTTGCTGTTGCTCTCAGCGCCAGCAAGGCAGACGCCAACATTGCCCTGCAACCAAAACCGCAACCGGCGCGCATTTCCGGCTCAGTCAGCGGTTACATACCGGGCCTCCAGGCAAAAGTGGTCGATGGCTCAGGAAACGTCATGGGAATCTTCAATATCGCCAGTGACGGGACATGGAGCAGCGCTCTGATGCCCGCCGGTGGAACCTACACCTGGTTCCTGACCTATGGCAGCTTAAGCTCCGGTCCCTACGCCGACAAAGCCGCCCAGCCTTTCGATGCTGCGCAGTTGAAGAGCATTTCCGGCACAATCACCGGGACGGCGGGCGCGGGCGCTTTGACGGCGGCTTCCGTTGCCGGTAAGCTGATGAAGACCTTACAAGTTACGGCCAACGGCGCCTACACGATCAGCAATCTCGTTCCGGCGGATGATTACGTTGTTTCGTTCGTAACAACGGGTCAACCGGTGACGTACTACAACGGCAAGACCGATGTCAGCCAGGCAGCGAAAGTGAATGTCTCGACGACAAATGCTGAGGGTATCGATTTTACCTTTATCCCGCCGGCGGCTCATATTACCGGCGCCATAAGCGATGCAGGCGGCGCAGTTGCCGGCAAGACTGTTTATGGATTTGAAGTCAACACCTTTGCCCTGGTTCAGGCGACAATCGCTGCAGGCGGCACATATGATCTGACCGTCAAGCCGGGAACCTACGAGGTCTTTGTGATTAAGGGCAACGGTAATATCTTCTACTTCTACAATACCGATGGCACGCCGACACAGACGGAGTCGAATGCCGCTCTGGTTGCCGTAGCAGACGGAGCAACAGCGGCCGGCACCAACATCGTCATCACCGAGGCCGATAAAACGCTTACCGGCCAGGTCACTTATCGCACATCTACGGGTAGCCCGGCGCCGAACGTCCTGATTACCGCTTCATCGGCGACACAGCGCGCTCTCGGTTTGACTGGTCAGGATGGGAAATACACCATTACCGGTCTGGTCGGCGGCGTAACCTATACCGTTGCAATGAAGCCGTTAACGGGCAATTATGCCGTCCAAACGGCAACCATTGTTGCCGGAACGGATACGACAAAGGATTTCATCATCGACACCGGTGTAATTCTTTCGGGGACCGTAACGGATAGTCAAAGCACAAACTCCGTCGGCGGCGCCATGCTTTTCCTTAAAGATCAACAGACGGGCGCCCTTGCGGGCGGCAGAGTTTACTTCTCCGCTGCAAATGGCACCTACAGCATCGGCGATATCCGGCCGGGCAGCTATACCCTGGAAGTAACCCATCCCGATTACCAGGGCAGCACGACGGATATCGTCATCAATGAGGATAAGACACAAAACGTGGCCCTGCAGAAAGGCGGCTACTTCAAGGGAACGGTTGTGGACGGCAATAATGCCAATGCTCCGCTTGTCGGCGTGACGGTCATCGTTACCCGCGCTTCGGGAACGCCGGTTTACACGGTAACCAACAGTTCTGGCGCCTACAGCGTTTATGGACTCGATCAGACGCTGAATGACTATATGCTCATCGCCCAAAAACGGGGTTACGAGCGTCAGGTGAAAATACTGAAGCAGCCGGCTACCACCGATACGGCGGGCAACACCGTGGACTTTACCCTGGCGCCGCCGGTAACGACCTTCAAGATTTCCGGCGCCGTCACGAAGAGTGATACGACGGGGGTAAGCGGCGCGATTGTCATCGTCGCTTCCCAGTCGAAGAACTTTGTGGGGACCACGACGACGGATGGAGCAGGCGCTTATGCCATTACGGGCCTGCTGAATGCTGCCGACTACAAGATCGTTGTGATCCCCGGCGGCAATCTGCCGACGCAAGCGGCGACCTTTACGGTTAGCAGCGCCGATGTGACCAGGAACTTTACGATACAACTGGGCAATGATATTGGAGGAACCATCTCCGGTCCCTTAAATGGTGCGAATACCTATGTTTTCCTTTATAAGGGGACGGCATACATAGGCTTTGCCAGGACAACGGACGGCAGCTTCCTGTTTAAGGCTTTGACAGCAGGCCAGGATTACAAGGTGCTGGTCGTATCGGCAGGATTCTCGCCACAGTGGTACACGGGCCAGAGTTCTATCAATAACGCAACCGCGATTACGACCGGAACGACTAATCTTACCTTAACATTAACAGCGGCGCCGTAAATGCAAAAAGGGGGGCCTGTTCGTCAGGCTCCCCCTTTTATTGTGCAACCACAATCTTGGGCAGGAGAATGGAGAATATGAAACTACGAAATTTGCACAGATATGGGCTTGGTCTTCTTTTGCTTTGGAGCTTGTTCGTAAGTTTACCCGTCTCTCTTCAGGCGGCGACAGGCTATGAGGTGTCAAATATTGTTTTAGCACCGACCGTAACCGGGCAGTATGTTCGAGTTCCGGCGACGGGGCTGGATGTGACCTGGAATGCTCCCGCCGATGCGGCATCGGTTATGTATTATTATCTGAAGTTCACCACGTCGAATACCCCACTTACAAACCAGGAGTTGAACGATACGGTTAATGATTTTGCCGTAACCGGGGCTGACCAGAGCATCTTCAGCAAGACGATTGCGCAGAGTTTTTTTACTTCCTATGATTCCAATCAGGTGCATTACCTTCATATCAAGACCCAGTATGTGCCGGGGTCTTACAGTGACGATGTCGTTGTCGGCCCCATTTTGGTCGATAATGCAAACCCCACGGGCACCATTTCCCTCAATCCCTCTTCGGGGAGTTCGACACAATTCGACATAACCGTTTCCCCGTCCGAGCCGGTCTATTATTGGCTCAGCAATACAGCCACGTTCCCTGGGGGGGGGCGCAAGACTCACGAATATCGACGACGGCAACCTGGAACCTGTCACCGGAAACACCCTATGGAAATGTGACCATCTATTCCTGGTTTCAGGATATTGCCCTCAATCCGCCAACCCTCTCAGCGCCTACGGCCACGGCCATTTATGCTTACCAGGCGCCCGTGGCCATCACTCCCAATACGGCCTCCATCGAGGTGGGAAACAGCCAGGTCTTCACAGTTGATGGCAGTACGACCTATACCTGGACGCTCAATGTCACCTCGGAAACAGTCGTCGCAGCATTTTCCGGCGGGAGCACCGGCGTCGCTTCCGTTACCGTGCTGAGCAGCGCCGCAGGAACGTTCACCCTAACGGCGACCCCGACGAGCGGCTCCCCCCTTACCTCCGGGACAATCACCGTAGTGCAGACGGTAAAACCGGGAGATGTGAATAATGACGGAGACATCACACTTGATGATGTGAAATTAGCCTTTGGTTTTTTCCTGGGCGCATCTTCTAATGCCCAGCAATTTTCTGCAGCAAATGTTTACGATGACAGTGATGGCAATACTTCCATCAGTCTTCACGATGTTAAAGGGGTGTTTACGCTTTTCTTAGGTGGAACATTATAAGAAAATAAGGAGGATCTAATGAATTGTTCGAAGAGACTTTACTATTTTACCAGAGGCCTGGCTTTGTTACTTGTCATGTCAGTCCTGGTTTTAATCGGCAGCGCTGCGAATCCGCCGGTAGTGAGCATTCCGGCGAATATCGCCGCTGGTCCGGGAAGTACGGTGATTGTGCCGATAAATATCACGGGTGTTGTCGGTGCCGGTATCGGTGCTTATGGCGTACGCCTTGACTATGATGCGGCTGTGCTATCAAGCCCGACAGTTGTAACGACGGGAACCCTGTCGGAGGGAAAAACAGTTCAAACTTTTGCTCCTCCCAGTGATGGTATCGGTAAATTTTCGGCGGGTATTGGCTTTGGTTTTAATCCCACTGCTGATGGTATCCTCGTAAAAGTTCAATTTAACGTTAATGCGAACTTTACCGGTACATCGCCGATTACCATTGTGGGCGACAATGTCAAATCTGTTCTATCAGCAGCGGATTTTACGCTGATTACCACGACCTTTACCGACGGGTCAGTAAAGGCCATCGATGCAGCGGGGCCGGTTACATCTAACGTTGCTGTTACAGCAAACGATATTCCCCTAGGGACAGCTTCAATAAATTTAACGGCTCAGGTTGATGATTCAACGACTGGGAAAAATAACATCCAGGCGGCAGAATATTTCGTTGATACCCAGGGAGCAAACGGCGCGGGCATAGCAATGTCTGCTTCCGACGGTTCGTTCAGTTCCATGACGGAAAATGTTCAGGCGGCAGTTAATACCTCCACCTGGACGATAGGAAATCACACCCTTTATTTGCATGGTCAGGATAGTGAAAATAATTGGGGTGCGGCGCAATCCATCACGGTAAGCGTTTACCAGGCCCCGGTAGCGCCGGTCCTTACCGATCAGGCTGCCTCTATCAGCAATAATAGGCCTGCGTTCACTTGGGCGGCCGTTACCGGCGCCACCTATGACCTGCAGGTTGCCACCAGCGCTGATTTCTTGTCAGGAATTGTTGTTAACCAAACGGGGATTGTGGTTACCAACTATACGCCGACAACAGCCCTTACGGATGGGAACTACTACTGGCGTGTCAGGGCGGTGGATGCGCAGAACCATGCGGGCGCCTGGGCCACCGGCACGGTATTCGCTCTGGATACTACTCCGCCTGCGGCGGTGACGGGTTTGGCGGTGACGCAATTAGCCACCGGGAATCTGAGAATTGACTGGACCAACCCGACTCTCGACTTTGCCGGGGTCATCGTCGTGGCTGCCACCAACGCCGCTCCTGCCCTGGCGCCGGCAAACGGGACAACTTATACGGTTGGCTCGGACGGTGTTGTGGCTGTGGGCGCCGTTAATACCTACACGGATATTCTGGCGCATGGCATCCACAGGTATTACAAGGTTTTTGCCTATGATAGCCTGAAAAATTATTCCCCGGCCGCTTCCATAGATGCAACGAGCGCCGATTCTACGCCTCCTGCCATGCCCACTGGTTTTACCGCCAATCCGGGAGACACGAAAGTGACATTGAGTTGGACAAATCCGGCGGACAGTGATTTTGCCAAGGTTCTCATCCTGTATCGTCAGGGAACTGCGCCTGCAGGGGTGCCGGCCGTTGATACCACCTATGCCGCAAACGATGTGATCGGTGATGCCACGGTAGGTTATGTGGGCAGTGCCCAGACTGCCGTCATCAGCGGACTTGCAAATAACAGTGCCTATTCCTTTGCCATTTTTTCCTACGATGAACGTCCCAACTATTCGGCGGCGGCTACCGCTGGCGCCACGCCCATCCCCTTCGGCATAACCGCGCCGAACCTGCCCACGGATATCCGTGTGGGTGAGCAATTAGTCTTTACGGGGACCGGCGGCTCGGGGAGCTATAGCTGGACCTTTACCCTGGGGGCCCCTGCCACGGTAAACGGCAACAACATTACCTGGACGGCCCCGGCTACCTTGGCTGCTTCTCCTACGGCCGTAACGGTAACGGTAAAAGACGCAAACAATACCCAGGTAACGGCAAGCGGCTCCATAAATGTTTATGTCCTGCCGGACCCCGTGGTCACCAATCAGCCGGCAACGACGGGAAACAATAAACCGACCTTGGCCTGGAATGCTGCCACGAATGCGACGCTCTACGATTTGCAAATAGCAACAGACGTCAATTTCGCCAACATCGTGGCCGCTCCCACGGGTTTGACTACCCTTAATTACACGCCTGCTGCCAGTCTTGCCGATAGCACCTATTACTGGCGTGTATCTGCCATTGATGCGCAGAACCACCGTAGCGGCTGGGTAGCCGGCACTGCTTTCACCGTCGATACGACGCCTCCTGCGGCAGTTAACGGTTTGACGGCAACCCCGCAGGCCAGCGGCAATATTCTTGTCGCCTGGACGAATCCTGCGGCTGATTTTTCCGGGGTGGTAGTAGTTGCGGCTACCGATGCCGCCCCCGCACTGGCGCCCGTCAATGGGACAACATATGTCGTAGGACAAAACGGCGTCGTGGCGCTGGGCAGTGCAAATAACTACACTGATATCCTGGCCAACGGCATCCACCGGTATTACAAGGTATATGCCTATGACAGCGTTAAGAATTACGCTGTTGCGGCAGCGCAGGATGCGGTAAGCGCGGACACCGCCCCGCCCGCGGCAGTGACGGGCTTGACGGCCAACGCCGGTAATGCCCAGGTGACCCTGAGTTGGACGAATCCGGCGGATAGCGATTTTGCCGGGGTGATCGTGCTCGTAAAGACGGCCGCCTCGCTGGCGGTTCCCGTTGCCGGCACGTCCTACG
>Ga0209516_1000268_pt1 | contig 12528 bp, 11 predicted proteins | sample Napbiome12C3dose_FD_187716 | JGI IMG/M metagenome (GOLD analysis project Ga0209516, IMG submission 187716) | Groundwater microbial communities from S. Glens Falls, New York, USA - Naphthalene biodegradation metagenome 12C3dose (SPAdes) (version 2) ... | reverse complement strand
CGGCCCGGTATCCCGCTCTGGCGATCTGCGCGTTTCTCAGCGCCGTGAGCCGGGGCGGGATACCGGGTCGGCGCCCCGCGGGCAGCCGCACTATGCCACGACAGCAACGTACCATCCGGCGCGCGTCAATCCAGTGTGCCTGCCTTGGCCGAGGACGGCACCGCAAGGCAATATCACGACGATTCTTGTGCGGAACACCCGTGTGCGGCATTGCAGGCGAACTGAGATTTGACGGCAGACAGCCGGACCTAACCGTCATCGAGCGCATGAACGCGCGCCTGGCGCGACGCGGGCCGGATGGGTATTCAGGACCCGCATCAAAACCGCCGCTATTTCAACTCGCGTCAAACCGCTTCACGCCGGCTTTTTTCGCGGCCTTCTCCAGATCGGCATCCAGCGTCGCCAATGCCAAACCATCGCGGAGAGCTAGTTCCAGGTACGCGGCATCGTAGGCGGAGAGCTTGTAACGTCGCGCCAAATTCAGCGTCTCGCCCAGAGCGTGCGCAGCAGTCGCCTTGTCGACGACGATATTCAGGCGGCTCAGCGTGGCGACAAACGCCTGCGTTCTCGCTTCGGACACCAAACCTTTGCTCTCGACTTTGGCGACAACGTTGGCGGCCTCCAAAGCCCACAGTCCCGGCACGACGGCATGGGTCGTCTTCAGCGCATCGAGAACTTTCAGGGCATACGAAACTTCGGTCGGTCGCCCATCGTTGAGCAGCCAGCACATCGCCACGGAGTTGTCGAGAACGAAGCTCACGCCCGGCCCTCGCCGATCAGGGCTTTGACATCGACCCCCGCAATCGGTTGAGCGCTCATCATGAGTTGCCGCATCTGCTCAACGGCGGCCACGGCGTCGCTGTCTTTCCCGCCCTCGGTCGGCACCAGGTCGGCAACCGGCTCCCCGCGCAAGGTGATGGTGTAGCGATTCCCGGCCTGAATGCCGCGCAGCAGTTCCGGCAACTTCGTCTTGGCTTCGTAAGACCCGATTTCGATGTTCATGGCAAACCTCTCTCAGTTGCTTCCGACCAGTCTATAGACCAGCTTTTCTCACGTCAAACACGGGGCCCTCTTCACCGCAAGGTAATATCGCACCGGCTCTTGTGCGGGACACCCCATGTGCGGCATTGCAGGCGAACTGAGATTTGACGGCGCGCGGCCCGATCCGGCCGTGATCGAACGCATGAACGCGCGCCTGGCACGGCGCGGGCCGGATGCCGAAGGCGTCTGGAGCGAAGGCGCGGTGGCTTTCGGCCATCGGCGGCTGGCGATCATCGATCTTTCCGAACGCTCGCGCCAGCCTATGGTCGATGCGGCGCTCGGCCTCGCCCTGGTGTTCAACGGCACCATCTACAACTATCCCGAGCTACGTGCGGAACTGCAAGGACTCGGCCATCGCTTTGTCTCCGACGGCGACACCGAAGTCATCCTGCGCGCCTACGCCGAATGGGGCGAAGCCTGCGTCGAGCGCCTGCACGGCGCTTTCGCCTTCGCTATCTGGAACAGCCGCAGCCAAACGCTGTTTCTCGCCCGCGACCGTCTCGGCATCAAGCCCCTGTACTTCGCCCAGACCGCGGGCTGCTTCCGTTTCGCCTCCAACATGCAGGCGCTATTGGCCGCAGGCGGCGTCGACACGGCCGTCGACGCGGTCGCCCTGCATCATCAATTCACGCTGCACGCTTCCGTGCCGGCGCCGCATACGGTGCTGGCCGGCATCCGCAAGGTCGAGCAGGCTACGACGCTGACGCTCGATCAGGCCGGCGGGACGACGACGCGACGCTACTGGTCGCTGGCTGCACAACGTCCGACAACGCCGCTGACAGAGCACCAATGGACCGACGCCATCCATGCCGCGTTGCGCGCCGCGGTAAAGAAGCGCATCGACATCGCCGACGTGAAAGTGGGCGTGCTGCTTTCCGGCGGCCTCGACTCTTCGCTGCTGGTCGCCCTGCTGGCTGAGCAAGGGGTGGCCGACCTGATGACCTTCTCGGTCGGCTTCGAGGACCAGCCCGAAGAAGTCGGCCACGAATTCGAGTATTCGGATGCCGTAGCCAAGCACTTCGGCACGCGCCACCACAAGTACCGCATCGCCAACGCCGAGGTGCTGCGGCGCCTGCCCGAGGCCGTCGACTGCATGGCCGAGCCCATGGTGAGCCAGGACGTGGTGTCCTTCTATCTGCTGTCCGAACAGGTCTGCCGCACCGTCAAGGTGGTGCAGAGCGGCCAGGGCGCCGACGAAGTTTTCGCCGGCTACTACTGGCATCCGCTCATGGCGGCAGACACCGCCGGCACACCGTTGGAACGCTTTCGCCGCCACTACTTCGACCGCGACCACGAGGAATTTGAGGCCATGGTCGAGCCGCCCTATCGCGGCGCCGACGTCAGTTCCCGTTTGCTGGAAGCCAAGCTGAACGAGCCCTTTGCCGACAGCTTCATCGACCAGGTGCTGCGCGCCGAGGCAACGCTGCTGGTCACCGACGACCCGGTCAAGCGCGTAGACAATATGACTATGGCCTGGGGCCTGGAAGCGCGCGTGCCTTTCCTCGACCACCAACTGGTCGAACTCGCGGCGCAGATGCCGCCGCAACTCAAGCTCGGATCGAACGGCAAGCACGTGCTCAAGCGCATTGCCCGCGGTCTGCTGCCCGATGCGGTGATCGACCGGCCCAAGGGCTACTTCCCCATGCCCGCGCTCAAGTACGTGCGCGGCGAGTTTCTCGACTTTATGCGCGACATCCTCGACTCGCGCGCCTGCCGCGAGCGCGGCGTCTATCGCCGCGACTATGTCGGCCGCCTGCTCGCCGAGCCCGAAGGCCACGTAACGCGCATCGGCGGCAACAAGCTCTGGCACCTGGCGCTGTTCGAGTACTGGATGCAGCGCAACGTCGACGCGGCTTGATCTGCCTGTCGCTGGCGGCGAGAGAACCGCCGCAGCTACACCGCCGCCTGATAGAGATACTTCTGAAAGCCCGCAAACACCTGGCCGATTTCCTCCGGCCGGCCGAGGTCGGCCACGGCGTCGGCGATCGAGTCGTGATACTTCAACTTCAGTAGCGGCGTCAGCTTCGCCGGGTCGAGTTCTTCGACGCCGACGCTGACGTAGTGCGCGAGCACGAAGTCGAGAAAGGTCCGTTGTTTGCTGTCGAAGCGCGTGCCGATCATCGTCTGCGCCTGCGCGGCGCGCTCCTTGCGCGTGAGCGGGGCCAGCGCATAGGCGACATGGGCGAGCACGTCGAAGAGGTCGCTGTTTTCGGCGTCGATGATCTTCTGCATTTCGGCCAGCTGGTCCCTGCCGAAGCCCTTGTCGGCGAGCCCCTCCAGCAGCTTGCGGCGCGTGTCCGGCGCGCTCCACAAGGCGCGCAGCTCGTCCTCGTCGCCGAAGAATTCCGGCAGCTTGCCGAACAGCGCTTCCATGAACTGCGCCGCCGACATTGGCGTGCCGTCGGGATGCCAAAAACTCGTCGCCGTCATGTGCTGGATGCTGCGCGCCTTGCCGTCGGCGAGAGTGACCTTGATCTTCTGCCGGCGCTGGTATTCCTCCGCCGGCTCCGGTTCGCGCGCTTCGATGGGCGGACGCGGCTGTGCAGGCGCACGCGGCTCCGGCGCCTCGGGTCCAATCGGCTCGCCGTCCCACTCCGGGTCGCCGAAGTGGTGATGCGCGCGTACGAAATCGTAGATCGTGAAGTAGTCCTTGCCCTCGTAAAGCCTGGTGCCGCGGCCGATGATCTGCTTGAACTCGATCATCGAATTCACCGGCCGCAGCAGCACGATGTTGCGCACGTTGCGGGCGTCGACGCCGGTCGAGAGCTTTTGCGACGTCGTCAGAATGGTCGGGATGCTCTTCTCGTTGTCCTGGAAATTGCGCAAGTGCTGCTCGCCCAGCGCGCCGTCGTTGGCGGTCACGCGCTGGCAGTAGTTCGGGTCGCTGCGGGTCTTGATCTGGTTGACGAGGTCGCGTATCGCCAGCGCGTGATCCTGCGTGGCGCAGAACACCAGCGTCTTCTCGCGCGGGTCGATCTGCGCCATGAAGATTTCGACGCGCTTCTTCTCGCGCTCCTTGATCTCGATGATCTTGTTGAAGTCCGCTTCCTCATAGCGCTTGCCGGCTTCGATCTCGCCTTCGACCAGGGTGTCGTCGGGCGTATAGATATAGTCGTCCAGCGTCGTCGCGATCTGCTTGACGCGGAAGGGTGTCAGGAAGCCGTCGTTGATGCCGTCCTTGAGCGAGTAGATGAACACCGGCTCGCCGAAGTAGGCGTAGGTGTCGGCGTTGTCGCGGCGCTTGGGCGTGGCGGTCAGGCCCAGTTGTACGGCCGGCGCGAAGTAATCGAGGATGCCGCGCCAGTTACCCTCGTCATTGGCGCCGCCGCGATGGCACTCGTCGATGACGATGAAGTCGAAGAAGTCCGCCGGATACTCTCCGAACCACGGCGAAGGATGCCCGTCCTTCAGCGGCCCGCTCATGAAGGTCTGGAAGATGGTGAAGAAAATGCTGCCGTTCTTCGGCACCTTGCCCTTCTTGCGAATGTCGTCCGGCGCGATGCGCACCAGCGCATCGTCGGGGAAGGCGGAGAAGGCGTTGAAGGCCTGATCGGCGAGGATGTTGCGGTCGGCCAGGAACAGAATGCGCGGCCGCCGCGCCGGCTCGCCGCCGTTCTTCCAGTCCGCCAGGTTCCAGCGGCTGTGGAACAGTTTCCAGGCGATCTGGAAGGCGATGAAAGTCTTGCCCGTGCCGGTCGCCAGCGTCAGCAGAATGCGGTCGCGACCGGCGGCGATGGCCGCCAATGCGCGCTCGACGGCGATGTCCTGGTAGTAACGCCCCTGGAAGAATCCGCCGCGATCCTCGAAGGGTACGGCGGTGAAGCGGTCGCGCCAGGCATTCTGCGTGGCGAACGTGCGCTCCCACAGTTCTTGCGGCGACGGGTACTGCGCCAGATCGGCCTCGACGCCGCTCTGCATATCGACGCCGTAAATGCCCTGGCCGTTCGTCGCATAGCTGAAGCGAACCGCCAGCTTGCCGGCGTAGTTCTTGGCCTGCCCCACTCCTTCGGTCAGCGGCTTGTCCCAGGCCTTGGCCTCCACCACCGCCAGCTTGGTGTTGCGGTACTCCAGCACGTAGTCGGCCGTCAGCGCCTTGCCGCGCCGGCCTGCGCCCTCGATGCGGCCGAGGGTGATCGGGTATTCGCGCCGGATGCGGCTGCCCGCCACCACGCCCCAGCCGGCGGCCGCCAGGGCGGGGTCGATGTGTTCGGCGCGGGTTTCGGCTTCGTTCATGGTGTCCGAAGCCGATTACCGAAATACAGCTTCAGACCGTTTGATGTAGTCGATGAACTTGAGCCAGCGAACAGCGACCTTCTCCATGTCACAAATCGCTGGAATTCGGCAATTTTCAAGCTTCTTCGGCAGTATCGGTTGCCACGCCTCATCCGTCACCAACTCAGCCTTGTGCGCACGGGCCGTCGCAACGATAAACAGATCGTTCTCGCCGACTCCGCCACCGTATTTGTCGCCGATAATCCCGAGCAGGTTCTTGATGCGCATCGCGTCCTGGAGAATGGTGTTGTTTACTTCAAGCAGTTCGAGATTGCTGTCTCGCAGCCACTCGCCGCATTCAGGGGCTTTGTGGGCGACTTCATCGAACGCCACCCTTGGCATCACAAGGTTTTGCTTACCGATCTGATTCGCCATCCATTCCCACAAACCGGGCATTTGCTTCAAGGGATAGTTATCCCAAGCGTAGATCATGGATGACGCATCAAACACCTGCATAGTGCCTCTCCAGCGAATGCAGGTCTTTGATCTTCAGATTGTCGAGATAGCTGCTGGCCTTGGAGAGGGTAATGTAGCGGGCGCTCAGGGCATCCAGTACCGTGCGGACGAAGGTATCGCCGAAAACATGCTTGGGTTCCCGGTGGCGATAAGCACGGCTTCCGCCGTCATCCTCTGCCACCACGGTGTCGTGCCGCCATTGCCTGTAAGCGGCATACAGAGGCCGGGACAAACGGTCTGCATCCATCAAGCGGCGCAAGATCACCTCGCCACTGACGCCCCATGCCTTGCGGTGGGCTATCAGCCATTCATCAAAGTGGGAAACATCCTCGGGGCGGTCCGCATCGCGAATACTGGTCAAAAAAGCGTCCGGTACCAGCAAGTGACCGGCAAAGGTATTGGCTTCACGCTCGCGGCCTTCATGCGAATGCATGTCATGGTCGTCGTCAATGGAACTGGTCTTGTGCAGCAGCAGATGCCCCAACTCGTGCATCAGCGTGAAAGATTGCCGGGGCTCCCACGACAGTTTCTTGACAACCACGACGGGACATTCCGGGTCGTAGAGCGAAAAACCGAGAATCGGACTTTCCTTGGCGATTTGCCATTTGCCGTTGTAGCCGTTGCTACGGAAAACCAGCAAACCCTTGGCTTCCACTGCTCGGCGGTAGCTTTCAAAGTCGTTATGGTCGGCAAGTCCCAGCCATTGGCGCACCTTGCTTGCGGCTTCACGGGGGCTTAACGCGGTGAGGTCTGGATGGCTGAAACGGGGAATGTCGGCATCGTCCAGTTCTTCCCGCAGGCTCAGGTAAACGGCACGCTGTTGCTCCACCCGCTCGATCAAGGATTTGAGGCGGGCAGACAATTCGGGTTTCTGGTTCGCCAGCGTGCGGAACTGCGGGGTATGCACCTGAAGCTCATCCACCGGACCCGGTTCCAGAAAGAACAGAATTCCCCTACCAAAGTACTCGGCGACCTTGCGTAACTGGTTGAACGTAATGCCGGGTTCACCCGCCATTACCTTTTCAAGGTTGGCAGCGGCAATGCCCACCTCGGACGCGCAATCTTCCACGGTGATGCTGCGGTCAGCACAACACCAAGCAAGGCGGTCCGGGTTGATAGACTCGATACGTTCCATATCAGGGCATTATATCTATGCTGGGTGGCTTCGACCGGCACTCCGCAAGGCGCCAGATTCCCGTGCTCGGCGCGAGTTTGCGCGAACTCACCGCAATCAACTCTCGTCGGCCAGCAACTCGTCCAGCTTTTCGGGCGTCAAGCCCGCGTGTGCCGCAACGTGCGCGGTCTCGTCCATCGCCTTCATCAGGCGGTCGGCATAGAAGGCTCGCATCGCCTCGTAATCCTCGACACTAACCATCACGCCGACCAAGCGGTCGTGGCGCAGCACGCGCACCGGCCCGCACTGCACGCGGTCGAGGAATTCGCCGAAACGAGTTCTGGCATCGCTGGCGGTATAGGTTTGCATGGCACTCTCTCCAGATAATCCGGGTTGATGCACTCAATTTGGTCAAATCGGGCGTTTCGTTCGTGTCATCAAGGCTAGCCGTTCAGTCGGTGACAATTTGTAACCGACTCGATTGATATCGCGATCATCTTCAACTGGTAACAGCTTGTTACCAGTTCGCTGCTCCGGCGTGGCTCTCGAAGAAGGCGGGCTGTATCGACATGGTTCAAGGCACCGAGGCGATCATGACTCCGACATTTTACAGTTGTCCGCTGAAGGCTTGGTGCAGCAGTGACTTTTTTAGTTCGTCGAACGCGGCGAGCTTGCGCTGGTAGAGGGATTCGAGGCGTTGGGTTTCGGAGCGGAGAGAATCGAGGCTATCCGCAATATGGCGCTGTTCGGCGAGGGGTGGTCTCGCAAACTCGAAATCCTTGATCTGCTGCCCGCTAATGTGAGGAACGCCGATCCCGGTCTGAATACCAAGAATATGTCTCGTGAATGCGCTGCTCCCGATGAGGTACATCAAAAATCGGTTATCGAGCCTCGCCCTACTGCGAAGGCGAGCTGTTCGTTGAACAAGCAAACACGGTAGATCACCGGCAGAAATAGTAGCGTGCTTCAAGCCTGCCTTAACCCAAGGGCGATCCATGGCCAGGACGATATCGCCCTCGCGAAGCTGGTATCGGTCGTAGGGGGCAACATCGTTGGCGGGCCACTTCTTGACGTCGTCCCATCGGAGGCATCCTTGGATGATGTTGTCCCCCCGGAGAAGGCGGACGTCACCATCAGTATTCGTATATTGGGCACTCTTGAATGCGAACCCAGCGAGAAGATCAACCTCAGCCCCGAGCGTTGTCGCCTTCCATCCTTCTCCGCGCTGGCTGAAGACGGCCTGCAGCTCGCTCTCGAAGAGGGCGCGGGTGTTTCGGATGTTCCTTTCGGCGTTGGCTTTGGCGGTGGCGGATGCCGTCAAACGCTTCGTCGAGGATGGCGACGATGCGGTGCTGTTCGGGGCGATCTGGATATGGAACCGGAAACTTTCGCAGATCGTCGAACTTCAGATTATTGATGTTTGCGCCGTCCGACAACTCACCGATGAAGTCTTTGTAGGAACCTGAAGTCATTAAGTGAAAGAGATAGCGCGGGACAAGCTCATCCCGAGGCGAAATCAATCCCATGAAGCCACCGAACGCATAGCCGTAGTCATCGTCGATGAATGCCACCTTGCCGAGGTGGCTCTTGCTCCCGCTCGCGGTACAGATCATCAGCGAGCCGCTTTTCACCTTTTTACTATCCGGCACAACCACCGCATCATTGATGTATTTCAATTCTGCGAAGTCGAGTAGATTGGTCTTCAGGTCAATGTTGGTGGCGCGTAGAACAACGTTATCCGATACCTCGACTTCATCGCCCTTCGCGTAGGTGAGGCCGCGTTGGAAGTCGCACAGTTCGCCCAGCGGCTTCGTTTGCCACCCCGCCCGAGTCATAGGCTCCATTCCAATGCAATTTGCCCAATGGCAAACTGGGCAATCTTGTAAGCACTGAATCGAAGAGTCGACAATCTGGCGACAGTTGATTGTCCAGACGCTGTCTGGATTTTTCCTGCAAGCAACGATTTGTCAGACTGTGTCTGACTTTTCGGCACCAAGCGAACGCCCTTAATCACAACAACGCCCTGATCTTCGCCAACACCTCCGCGCTCTCCGCATCCAGCGTCGCGATCTCGTCCATGATCGCCTGCGGGCTGCGGTGGATGACTTCTTCGCCGCCGTCCGGGTTCTTCACCGAGAGGTCGAAGGTCGCCGGATCGATACCCGCCGCATCCACGCTCCAGCTCTTGGGCGAATCCGCGAAGGTCTTTTGCAGCTTCACGAACTCGACCAGATCGCCGTCGTTGAGCGGGTTGGTCTTGCCGAGGTTGCGGCCGGGGTCGAGCTGGTAGTACCAGGTCTTGCGCGTCGGGGCGCCTTTCTCGAAGAACAACACGACGGTCTTGACGCCCGCGCCCTGGAAGGTGCCGCCGGGGCAGTCGAGGACGGTGTGAAGGTTGCAGGACTCCAGCAGCAGTTTGCGCAAGGAAACCGAAGCGTTGTCGGTGTTGGAAAGAAAGGTGTTCTTGATGACCACGCCGGCGCGGCCGCCGGCCTTGAGCAGCTTGATGAAGTGCTGGAGGAAGAGAAAGGCCGTTTCGCCCGTGCGGATGGGGAAGTTCTGCTGCACTTCCTTGCGCTCCTTGCCGCCGAAGGGCGGATTGGCGAGGATGACGTCCATGCGGTCCTTGTCCTGCACGTCGGCGAGGCTCTCGGCCAGGGTGTTGGTGTGTTCGATGTTGGGCGCCTCGATGCCATGCAGGATCATGTTCATGATCGCGATGACGTAGGCGAGGCTCTTCTTTTCCTTGCCGTAGAAGGTGCGCGTTTGCAGGGTCTTGAAGTCGCTGGTGGTGAGCCCCGAGAAACCCTTCATGTAATCGAAGGACTCGCACAGGAAGCCGGCGCTGCCCACCGCGCCGTCGTAGACGCGCTCGCCGATCCTGGGCTGCACGACCTGGATCATGGCGCGAATCAGCGGACGCGGCGTGTAGTACTCGCCGCCGTTCCTCCCCGCGTTGCCCATGTTTCTGATCTTGGCTTCGTAGAGATGCGACAGCTCGTGCTTTTCGGTCTGAGAGCGGAAGCGCAGCTCGTCGATGTGGTCGATGATCTCGCGCAGGTTGTAGCCGCTGTGAATCTTGTTCTTGATCTCGCCGAAGATTTCGCCGATCTTGTATTCGAGAGTGTTGGGCCCGCTCGCCTTCTGCTTGAAGCCGTGCAGGTAGGGAAAGAGCCGGCGGTCGACGAAGTCGCGCAGGTCGTCGCCGGTCAGTGCCTTGTTGTGGTCGATGGCGCCGTCGGCGCCCTTGGGCGCGGCCCAGCTTTCCCAGCGGTAGGGGGCGTCGAGCAGGTGGCGGTAGGTCTTGCCCTCCAGCGCCGCCTCCGTCGCCCGGTCCTGCTCCAGGCCGTCGAGGTACTTCAGGAACAGGAGCCAGGAGGTCTGCTCGGTGTAGTCGAGTTCGGTGGTGCAGCCGGCCTCTTTCCAGAGAACGTCGTCGATATTCCTGAAGGCTTGTTCAAACATGCGTGCCTGTGTTCTTTGGAGGGAATGGGGTGTAGTGGCGGGAAGCGCGCCACGGACTGCCCGCTACCGAACGGTGTCCACCCCGATCTGGTTGGCCCAGGCCAGCGCCTCGGCATGGCAGACGTTGATCTGCTCGGCATCGAGCAGGGGCAGGCGGTGCAGGCAGTCCTGACACGCCGGAATCATGCCCGACTCCAGGTCTTCGCACATTTCCAGAACCGCCCCGAGTAAGCCTTTGCGCTTCAGCAAGGCATCCGCTATCGGCGCGGACAGATTCAGGGTGGGCAACAGATCCTCCATGGCCTGTCCCAGCAGCGTCGGCGTCAGGGACAGGATGCCGACCATGTAGGCGGAATCGCGCATGCGGGCATCGCCGGGGCAGGCCCGCTCGGCGATCAATTCGGAAAAGCGGCCGCGCAATGCCGCCATCGTCAGCAATGGCGAAACGCCGCTGTTGCCGGAATCGGCGTACAGCGACAGTTGCAACCAGCGCGCGAACTGTCGCCGCCCGAGAATGATCACGGCCTGGCGCAGGGAACTGATGGGCGACCGGGTGGCCATGGCGACCGAATTGACCAGCCGCAACATGGCGACGGAAAGCGCGGGGTCTTCCTTGAGCGTGCGTTCGATCTGGTGCGTTTCCGCATCGTGCGCGATCATGGACACGAGCTTGAGGGTGGTGACCTGGGTGGTTTGCAAACGCCGGCCGACGATGATGGTCGGCCGCGCGAAGTAGTAACCCTGGAAGAGATCGAAACCGAGCGCGTGGCAGCGGTCGTGGTCTTCCTTGGTTTCGACCTTCTCGGCAAGCAACTGCTGCACCAGCGGCCGCAGTTGGGCCACCAGCCCCGGCAAGTCGGCCGGCGCCACCAGGGAGATATCGACCTTGATGATGGAGGCAAGCGGTATCAGCGGCCGGTAGTCGTCCGTCACGCGGCTGAAATCGTCGAGCGCCAGCGTGTAGCCCATCCCCTTGAGGGCGGCACAGCGCTCGACCACCTCGGGCGTGACCAGGCTGCCTTCGAGGACCTCGATCACCACCTGATCCGCCGGCATCAGCCGGATGGCATCGTCGTGAAGAAAGTCCTTGTCGACGTTGATGAAGGCCCGATACGGCCCGAGGGCGGCCGAAATACCGAGTTGGGCGAAGGTGTGGTTGATCACCGTCGCGGTGGCGGAGTGTCCGTCGGAGAAGCGGGCATCGGGGTGATCGCCGCTGCGGAACAGCAGCTCATAGGCAACCAGCCGCTGATCGCGATTCAAAATCGGTTGGCGGGCGAGAAAAATATCCTGAGAGTGGGTCATCGAGCTGACAGTCCATCTGAACATCCGGCGAACGCATCATAGCCGTATATCGGCGACCCGACCATAGGGATGCGAACGGCAATGCGGGCGGAAGCGGCCGCGCCTCGCGCTTGCGACCGCGCCTATAATTGCGCCCTCTGACGGGTGCCGGCCGACATCGATCCGGCGGGCCCCATCCCCCCATCAAACGAGGAAAGGTTATGGACAGTCTCTGGCAGGATGCCGAAGCGCAGGCGTGCGGCGACGATCTGCAACTGCGCGTCTATACCTCGCGCCTGCTCGGCCGCGACAAGTCGCTGGTGCTGCATGGCGGCGGCAATACGTCGGTGAAGATCGCGGAGAAGAACCTGTTCGGCAACGACGAGGATGTTCTCTACGTCAAAGGCAGCGGCTGGGATCTGGAAACCATCGCCGCGGCGGGCTTCGCGCCGGTACGGCTCGACCATTTGAAAAAGCTCGCCGCACTTGCGGCGCTGTCCGATCCCGAGATGGTGAACCAGATCGTCACCCACCAGACGCGTGCTGCCGCACCGGTGCCGTCGGTGGAGGCGATCCTGCATGCGATCCTGCCTTTCCGCTTCGTCGATCACACCCACGCCGATGCCGTCGTCACCGTCACCAACACGGCGGACGGCGAGGCACGCATCCGCGAAATTTTCGGCGACAAGGTGGTGGTGATTCCCTACGCCATGCCCGGCTTCGATCTGGCCAGGCTCGCGGCCGCCCGCTTCGCCGCCGACGCCGGGCCCCAGACCATAGGCATGGTGCTGCTGAACCATGGCATCTTTTCCTTCGGCAGCACGGCACAAGAATCCTATGCGCGCATGATCGAACTCGTCGGTCTGGCCGAGAGCTACCTGCAACAGCGTCAGGCC
>Ga0209516_1000267_pt1 | contig 12630 bp, 9 predicted proteins | sample Napbiome12C3dose_FD_187716 | JGI IMG/M metagenome (GOLD analysis project Ga0209516, IMG submission 187716) | Groundwater microbial communities from S. Glens Falls, New York, USA - Naphthalene biodegradation metagenome 12C3dose (SPAdes) (version 2) ... | reverse complement strand
TTTTTTATCTGCGGTAATCAGCGAAATCAGCGGGAAATATTCTCCCGCAGATTACGTCCCGAAGTTTCGGGATTCGCAGAATAGGTTTTTAGAGATACCCATTGTGAGTTACTCTATTTGAGAAAAATACGCCGCAGGCGCACTGAACGCGCTACTCAGTGTATGTTAACATTGCGGAACGTATCGCCGAGATTCTTCTCGGCGTTTGTTAAAAGCGCGAAGTGAAACTCCGCGTTACACTTCTATCTCCCCGCTTACCAATTTGGGCAACAGCAAGTCGCGTGTGCGGCAGAGATTTTGATTTTTTAGTGTCATCGCGAGGAGCGAAGCGACGTGGCGATCTCGCTTTTCAAAGCAAAAATGAGATTGCTTCGTCCCGCAAAAAACGCGGGACTCGCAATGACAGTTTGGATGGGTTTTTCAACAGCTCGTTAGTTCAGAGCGACAGTATCACAATACATCAGAAGTCTTTCTATGTGAATTCACAGAAAAGAAAGTAGTAAAAGACATGTCCCGCAAAATGAGAACCACGTATGTGCTATTAATATTCATCTCTCTCATTTCATTTTCTCATGCTCACGGAGAGCAACATCAAGAAAATGGAAATAACGATGTACGGCATTCCGTCTTTGGTCCGCCGCGTCCTCCTTTTTGGGAATTCCAATTATCGCGTATAAAGCAGGGGGTTGAAAATGTTTCATCCTTTAATTTTTACAGGAAGGATCAACGGAACAAAACACTCTTTTTTAAAATGTCAGACAATGGTCTGAATAACAGAAATGAATTTCGTGTTCAAGAATTAACCGGTGGAGCCGTTCTCTTTCCGATAAATGACGATGATCGATTTCAACTCGATATTGGAGGAACATACGATAAATTAAAAGATACAACGTTACCCGGCAAAGCCATTTATTCAAGAGTGACGTATAGACCCCAGCGTAATCTTTGGTTTCGCTTTGGACATGAATACTTTGATGGTTACACATCTAACCATTACAGAAAAACCGTTCTTAATTCCAATTACTTCACTGGAAAAGTTACGGTGAATCTATTTTCCCTCGTGGGATTGATTGGAAGAGGAAAAATTGATGATGCGTTAAACACTCGTTTTGGTCTTGCTGGGATTGTTGAGGGACCGTTCAATACATACGTTATGGGCGGCTACGTGAAAAGTGATGAACCTAAAGAAAATGTTCGAACACTTGCAATAGGCCGCTGGGCTCCTTTCCGTCCGGATGGATTACCAAGCGGAATGTTTATTTGGAAACATAGAGAAAATTACGATTTTCAACTAGGCGGTATGTTCTGGGGCAAAAACAATTTATTTGTGCAACCGGCAGCGATTGGCATGAGTCAAGGAATGTTCATCAGTAGTGCGGCTTTGAGAGAAAACAGTGAACTTAGGCAGGGAAAGCTAATGAGCATAACCGATGATTACCGGAATTCGGATATTACTTTGTTTTACGTTTATCTCAATCAAGGAATTGAGATGATTCCAGGCAATATAAGTCATGTGGGATTTAGGGCAATCCAGTTATTTAGAATTTTTGATGAAGTAACAATGTCAATGTTCTCTAAGCCAGTCATTGGTCTCTTTTATAATGAAGAAACAGAGCCGGAATTCAATCCCATGTATCGCAAATTTGTTGATAAAGAATCTACATTCTGGTCGTACCAAGTCGGACTCACTGTTCAGGAGAGCTTCATTCTAAATGTTATTCACGCACCGAAAAAAAGCGAATGGACTATTGCTTTGTCTTTTATCGTAACTCCTAAGTAACTCATACTGGGTATTGGTTCTAAAATTTCTTTAGGGCATCTCTAAAAACTATGTTTGTAAAAATGTAGAACACGGATTTACCCCGTTGGATAATCTCGTTGAACCTGTCGTACGACAGGTTTGTACAATAAAAATAAAATATCCTACGGGGTGAACACGGATGAAACAGATTTTCACGGATTATTTTATTGATTTTTAGAGATGCCCTTTAGGCGCTAATTTATATCCGAGTTTCGCGGCTTTGGAGTACAAATTACGGATTGAGCGTTCTTTGTTTTGTTGTTCATACTGAGATTCATCAACTCTGCCTAACTCATCACACTGACTATTACATTTTTTTTCGCCGATGCGAACCCCTTCTGTCAAAACATTCAATGCCTGTGTGAATTTGCGTTGGCGGACAAGATTCTTCGAGATACGCTGCAGACAATCTAAATAGTTCTTCCAACGTTCATGGTCTTTCCAGATAATCCCGGCTTTTTCAAAATAAATATTTGAACTGTCTAAGTGAGAATCCTTTGCATATTGAACTGCGATAGTGTAAAAATTACCAGCTTTTACGGAATCATCCTTTATCCGAAGGATGCTTCGCATATCCGAAGACAATAACGGCTGAGCCGGCAAAAATGCCAACACCGCAAAAAAGACAAATTGTAAGGATTCTAAGGTTTTCACAAAAAAATAAAAAAAGTTGAAAAAAAAGTCTCCGATTTAAAGGATTTTGGAATCTATATACATATATATTACACAATGAACGATACACAACCATCTACTCACAATCTAATACGGAGTCAACATCGTGACATCATATCTTAAAATTGCGGCGATAGCTGTTGGGAAAAATTTGGGATATATGTATAGGGCGGTTCCAAAAATTCAAATAACAAGCACCAAATCACAAATAAATTCCAAATTCAAAGAACATATGTAAAAAAAATAAACGACAAAATATTTGAAAACCATCTCATGCCTGTTTTCCTATAGTACAATTACAAACATGGGTTAATGGAAAATTTAGTAAACTTTTATGCGCCTATTACAGATTATTCTGTTGATTACAGTTTCTTTTCTTTTGCTGAATTTTGGTTGTAAAGAAAAACCAACCGAACCTATAAAAGAAGATCCTGACGACTCTTTAAAATATCAATGGACAATTGATACGTTATACTATACCCCATTTCTAGAAGTTAATGGAAATACAAGGATTCACGATTTATGGGGATATTCCGATACGAGCGTCTTTGCGGTTGGACGTGATGAACATGGTGGTGCCGGTGCGATGTGGAAATTTAACGGTCAACAATGGAGTAGAATAAAATTATTTACATTTGAGGGAGGAACATTTACACAGGCATTAACTTTAAACTCTCTCTTAGGATTTTCTGGAAACAATATTTATGCTTTTGGTGGACATTTCTACTCAAATCCTAATCCTCCTCCTAATTTTTTAGATTCTGCAATGGCTATACATTTTGATGGGGTGCAATGGAAAGAACTTACTATCCCATCGGGTCAAATAATGTATGGCGGCGCAGAATATTCTTCCAACAACTTTTATATCGGTGGTACAAATGGACAGCTTTTTCATTATTACAATGGTCAGTGGTCTGTCGATACAGTAAAACTTTCATTTTTCCCCGAGCTACCGTATTATAACGTTATTCCTGTTTCTTGCAGTAATGAAGGTATTTATCTAATGACGGTACAATACAATCCAAGCGACGGAGTTGTGTATTCCCAATTTTTACTTTACACAGAAAAGGATATTACTTTAATCGATTCCACAACATCTAAGTTTAGCAAATGGGGTGATAATTCATACTGGAGAAGTCCTTCAGGGAAAATTTTTTCTGCAGGCAGAAACGGTATTTATCAGTTTAACGGCAATCAATGGAAACATTTTTATCTTACAGAAAATATTTCCAATATTCACGGTACTGATGATAATCGCATTTTTGCACTTGCATATTCTGGGAATGTATATTACTACAATGGCAGAAACTGGAAAATAATTTCCACAATAAATAAGCCCTATCCTGTGATGGGTAGAATATGGTGTACAAATACAGGAGTTTTTGTTTCAGTATACCATAATCTCAGAAGTTTCATCTATCACGGGTTTTGAAGGCAAGGAGGAATGAGCCAAATAAAATTAAAATGCAGACTATAGCCGTTAACTATAGTCTGCAGTACTACAAAAGAAAGTAAGGCTGGTAACCTATCTGTTATCAGCGCAACATTTTGTTGCGTTTGTAACTTCTTTCTTTGTTTTAAAATAACCAATATTAACAACAACATCCATAGGAGAAAATCATGAAACATGTATTTTTTTTTGCAGTTGTATTTTTGGCTTGCAACCAATCTATTTTTGCTGAAGGTGAAGAATCAACAGATCGTTGGGATGTTCACTTCACGGTTCCTTATAGCGATACAACAGTATATTTATTGGGAGCAAGTTATAAAAACATGGATATAAAGTGGTCTACCTATACAGGTGGAAGTTCTCTGTACAGAGTGCGTTTTTATGTAAATGGGTCACAGATGCATTACGGACAATATTCAAACTGGCCATTTTACAATTTTTATACCGGGCAATATACTTTGCTGATAAAACTATTTTATATAAATATTTCTGGGCAAGAAGTATTTGTTAAAGAGCACTCTGTCACACTAACTGTTCATCCGGGTTATTATTTATATTATGGAAATAATTTTGACGGTGGTGCAATGTGGATTGGCGATCCTATTTCCGGTAATCATATGTATTATCCTACAAATAATGGGTGGTTATACGTTAAATGGGTTCCACCTGGAACGGTAACATTTACTGGAATAGATAATCAAACGGGAACTGATGGTTACAATAGAGTTTGGGATAGATGGACGGAGTTACGATATTTCAATATTTATAGCACTAATACTAATATAGAATACACTACATCTATCAATCAAAATGATTGGTATTTTAGCGCAAATTATAATATACAACCAACAACACCCACAAATTTTCAAAATACTGCTAGCTCGGGAAGCGTACAAATTAACTGGTCAGCAAGCTCTGGAACCAGTATTCAACATTATGAAGTTGAACGTCACATCATTGATAACGGCGGGTGGGTAGTTATTGGAACCACAACAAATACTTCGTTTACCGACACATGGTTTTCGGTAACAGATCCACGGTGGGCAACACATACGGCAGAATATCGTATCCGTGCAAAATCAACAACGGGTTTATACTCTGCGTATAGCTCAATTGTTACTGTCCAAGGTATTTCATACTGGGGACAAAAGAAACAATTGGCAATTCAACAATTACCGACAGAATTTTCTTTTGAACAAAACTACCCCAATCCGTTCAACCCGACAACAGAAATAAGTTTTGCTGTTCCCGAGCCGTCCTTTGTTTCGCTTTCCGTCTTTAACTCCGTAGGACAAGAAATTGCTACGCTCGTTAATGAACATAAAGGGATTGGAAACTACACGGTAACATGGAATGCAAGTAATCTGCCAAGCGGTGTATATTTTTACAAAATCACTGCCGGAAAATTCTCTGATACCAAGAAAATGATGTTGACAAAATAGTTTGCAACAATACAAAAAGTAGGACGGGATGACATCCCGTTCTACACTGCTTTTTTCTTCCGACGGATCACTTGTTCTATCACTTCCATCGTCTTCTCTGCGCCGATTTGCCAGTCAAATTCTTTCAAGCGTTGAAGTGCGGCGGTAGAAAGTCGTTCGCGCCCGCCGTGGCGGGTTCATCGCGCAGTAAGAGGATGATCTTTTCAGCAAGTTTTTCGCGGTTGCCGGATTCATACAGCAATCTGGCGTCGCCGTCAATCACCGCATCTTGTAAGCGATCAGGATCACTTTGAGTGACTGCTTAGTCCCGCAATAATTATTGTAATAAAGGGTAGTTCCAAAAACTATGTTTTTATCAAGATGTCTGACATCTTTTTAATTTGATGCGACAAATTTCGTCAATGTTTACAGGTTCTATAAGTAAGATGTCTGACATCTCCCTAATTTTAAGGTAGGAATTTTTGAGTTTTTAGAACCACCCTAAATATGATAAACCAACCAATAGTTTTACATCTCTTGTGCCTTCGTCAGAATTCTTTGAGACCTTAACAAAACCAAAAGAATACATTGCCGATGCAAGAAGAGAAATCTTTTCATTGATCGGACTTTGTAAAGATATTCCCAAATCAAATGTTACATCGTAAGTTTTATAGAGATTTTTGGAATCTATAGAAGAGTTGCCTTGAAATTGTGTTTTGCCTTCCATAGTAGAACTTAACAAATACGCAAACGAAGGACCACCAATAGCAAATAATTGAGAACCGATATTAGCAAACTCATATTTTATGTACACTGGAATCTCTAAATAATTATTAGTAAGTGTTGCTTTCACATCACCAGTCATAAAGGATGTCCATTCTGATTTTGTTCCCTTCTGAACAAACCGGAGACCCGGATTTATAAATACATTTTCTGATAAACTAAAAACGGTTGAAACACCTCCGATAAATCCGACACGAGTTTTCCAAACAGCGCCCGCAATTAAATTATTTGGATTTGATAAATTCGCAATATTTGTTCCTCCTTGGATTTCAATTACGGATTGCGACTGTGAAAACAAGGGAAGAAAAACTACTAACAAAAGAACGAACAAAAGGTTTTTCATATTTATCTCTTCTTGATTTTTGTGTGGATTGCGCCCAAACGGACTGGAACTAAGTAGCCATGCAACGTTCCAGTGCATCTATCAAACAGACCTCGATCTGTATCGTTATTTAAAAAAATGTATCTGTATTTATCATTATATGCAATCAAAAAACCTACCAAACAAGACAAATGCCTCTTTAAGTCAACATCGTGAGTAATCAGGTGAGTCGGCAGGCTCCGCTAGCAGACTTGGCAATTCAGACCTTCTTCCCATTGTTTCAACAAAAATTTCGGGACTTTTTCTTCTCCCATACAATTCTTTCCATCACTTCCATCGTCTTCTCTGCGCCGATTTGCCAGTCAAATTCTTTGGAGCGCTGCAATGCGGCGGCGGAAAGCCGTTCACGCAGGTGTTCATCGCGCAGCAGCAGAATGATCTTCTCGGCAAGTTTTTCGCGGTTGCCGTAATCGTATAGCAGTCCTGTCTCTTCGTCGATCACCGCATCGCGTAATCCCTGCACATTGCTGGAAACGGTCGTCGTGCCGCAGGCGTTCGCTTCGGTCGCGGTGAGTCCCCATCCTTCTTTTGCAGATGTATTGACTGCAACGTGCATGTTGTTGAGCCACTGTACTTTTTCTTCTTCACTCACAAATCCGGTGAATGTTACGCTCTCATTCAATCCGAGCGTGTTCCTCAATTCCATCAATCGCGGTTTATCATCACCGTCGCCAACAATAACCAATTTTGCATTAGGAATTATTTTTTTGACGATGACGAACGCTTCGATAAGATGATCGAACGATTTATATTTTTTCAATCGCCCCAGTGCGCCAACAAGCGGCACAGATGATTTTTCAATCCCAAGGTGTTTGAAGACGGAATGATTCACACCGTAATGAACGTGATGGGTCTTTTCGGGTTGAAATCCGTGCGCGAGAAGCTCGTTATGCGTGCTCGGCGAGTGGACCATGAAATGGATCTTTTTGTACAACGGCAGCGCCGCACGCTCTGCAAGATAGACATACGAAGCAAGAGGAAAGACAGTTTCTTTAAAGACGCTGGTTCCGAGCAAATGATGAATTTCGCCAAGTACCGGTTCTTTTACATACGCGGGAGTATAAAAGGGAATTTTGTTCACATCGTCAACGATCAGATCGAATTTCTGATCTTTGAACGTGGTGAAATATTTTTGCATTACTAGATAATTGAAAAAGAATCGCCCGCCTTGACGAATTATTTTTATTCCATTCATTTCATCGGTCGGTTTTGCGCTATCGTACGATGAACAAAAGAGCGTAACATCGTGTCCCATTGCCGCAATGCGGGAGTAGGTCTCATGGAGATGCACTTCGGCTCCGCCGGCGAGGGGATGGGTGATATCTTGCCAATTGAAGATGAGGATTTTCATAACAGACAATTGAGAATTGAAAATGGACAATTGAGAATTGGGATCATTGTCAATTGTTCATTTTACATTTTCTTCCCGATCACTCCGAACGACAACGCAGTATAGTACGCAACCGGCGTATCTTTCAAACCGTCCCGGACCGCTTTTCGGAGATTGTAGAGCACCGGCACTTTGGGATTGAGCGGAAGTTTTACACCGAGCTTCAGCAGAGCTTCACGCGATGCTCTGTAGAACAAGCTCGGATACATCCACTCGCCGTACGTGTGAACGGTGTGTAAACCGAGCCGTTCCATTTCCTCTGTCAATTCCGGAACGGAAAAGGATCGTTCCCATCCCGCGAACCACTGGTTGACCGCGATGAGAAATGTTTTAATGACGGTATAAATATGATAACGCTGAGGAACGTCGACACACAGCAATCCGCCGGTTTTCAGCACGCGGATATTTTCCCGCAGGAGCGCTTCCGCCTGCGCATGGCGGAAATGTTCGAGCAAGCCCTGATGAAAAATAATGTCGAACGTTCCGTCTTTGAACGGAAGTTGAAACGTATCGCCGCCGATGATCGTTACATTCATCTTTTCTTCGTCCGCAATTCGTTTCATAATTTTCAGTGAGTTCATCGAGTAGTCGAGTTGATACACTTCCGCGCCCAGTTCAACAAGAGGAAAACTATCTCGTCCCGTCCCCGCGCCGATCTCCAGGGTCTTCTTCCCTCGCACGTCAACGATCTTTTTCAGATTGCGCACCACACGGTCGGAGTTCGAATAGACCTCCTTCACCTCCTGTTTTTCTTCCCAGAATGTCTCCCAATGTTCGAGTCGTGATTCTTTCATACGATCAGATTTCTAGCGTTGGTTAGAATTCAGACGAAAAGAAAAAGGATGAAGACGAATGCTTCACCCTTTTTACTTTATACTTTTAACTTGGTATTTATTTCTTCACAACAGAATCTTTTTTATTTACACCACTAAGCGCCAACTGTGCCTGCATTTGCGCCTTTTGCATGTTCACCCATTCCGGCAATCCCGGTGTACCGCTGTACGCCGTGTTGATGCGTTCCAGAATCTGGAGCGCTTTGTCATACTCTTCGCGGTTTTGGTACAATGTGAACAGCATGTAATACGGATGATATTGGCTGGTGAATTGTTCCGCCACCGGCTTTGATGCGATCTCCAGCAACCGCGCTTCCAGTCCTTTCGAAATTTCGGCGTACCGCTCTTTGGCGCCGGCAAAGTAATAAAAGTTTGTAATATCGAATTCAACGCGGTGGTCGAGCGGCAGAACACTGCCTGGGAATTTCGCATTCATCGAATCGAGAACGGCAACCGCATTGGCATTGTCGCGGGCGGTGTTGAGATAATAGAGCGCCAGACGCATAAATGCGTTGCGGTAGTTCATGGCAAGACGTATCACGTTCTCATCATAATGCACTTTCGGATCCTGTAATCCGCGGAAACGGTAACCGCGCTGAAACGCCTTGTTCGGTTCTTCCGGTTCGTTCAAAAGGTTCGCCGAAAGGATTTTCGGATCGATCAATCCTTCATCCGACGGTGCCGGATACGGGATCAATTTCATTGCAAGCCCGTCCATGCGAAAATACCGGTCGAGACCGATCTTGGAATCCGGTGTTGAGGTGACGGCAAAATAGATCGGGCGTTCCCACCTGTTGCTGCGAATGATGTCGAATGCCATAATATCCTGCCCGCGGATCGCTTTGACATTACCGACCTGCATTGTGTTCGGCAGAACAAATTTCAACTCGCCCGCTTTTGCCTCCGTTTCGGTCGGAAGTTTCGATTGTGCAGGTCTGTCCAGATTGAACATTTCATACTCTTTCATCACGTTCGCCGGAACAGGGATTGACATTTCCCGCGGCTCCCACTGTATCGGTCCGATCTGCGAAATTTCTTGATCGGATAAACTGACCGGTACTTTTTTCGCGCCGTGCGGCGTTTCATGCTTCAACTGCATGATGTACCACGGTGTGTTGACCAAACTTAAGTTGACGATGCGGATATCGCGTCGTACGCCTTCCACATCCTGCAAGTACCAGAGCGGGAATGTGTCATTATCTCCGTTCGTGAACAATATCGCATCCGGTTCGCACGATTGCAGCAAGTTGTACGAATAATCCCATGCAACATAATCGCCCGAACGATTTGACGCCTCGTAATTCGTATAGAGCATGTTCACCGGAACGAACGCAAAGCAGAACGCGAGCACGCCGACCGCAGCATATTTTCTTATCTGTTCGTTCTTGATCATCTCACGCAGCGAATCGACGATGCCGATCGCACCGATACCGATCCACACCGAAAAGACAAAGAACGCTCCGACATAGAAATAATCACGCTCCCGCGGCTGCGGATTCTGCATGTTGAAATAGATCGCCATCACGAGTCCCATCAATAAAAAGAGGTTGAAGAAGACCCACCACATTACCTTATCTTTTTTGTAATGATAGTAGAATCCGAAGAGACCGATGATCAGAGGAATACCCCAGAGCTGTTTCCAGTTCACACCCGCACCCTGGAAATCTCCTTCCCGTCCGGCGTACTGCCACAGGAAATAGCGCAGGAACATTTCATCCAGCTGATAGCGCGTGAAATAATCCCAATCGCTTTTGTAATTCGTGTAGATACCCTGATGCTGCGGTTCCTGGCTGTAGCGGCGTTTCATTATCGGCGCATCGCCGTATTGTTCGCGGTTGAGGTATGAGACAAGTTTTTTCAGCGTGCTGGGATCGTTCTCGTTCATCGGCGGACGGGCGTTCGCACGAATGATCACCATGGTATAGGTGGAATATCCGAGAACGATAAGGAGGAATGAGAGCGAGGCGATGTTCAACATCTCCTGTTTGTGCTGAATGGAATACCACACGCCATAAATTGCCGCGCCGATCGCCGCGATCGGGATCAACGTCCAGATGATGCTTTTGGATTCCGGACCGCTGCCCAGCGCGAACTCACCGTCGAGCAGGTTGGGAAGCAATTTGACTATGCCGGGATAGACGACGGCAAAAATCGCGATCGCGATGCCGCCAAAAATAATGTAATTGCGGACGGAAAAAGTATATCGCTTAAAGAACACGATGATCAGGAACGGGAAAACAACAAGGAGCGCCAGGAGGTGAGCGCCGAGCGACAATCCGATAAGATAGGCGATGAGAAAAATATATTTTTGGTGATTCGGCGAATCGGAGCGTTCATTCCAGCGAAGCGCCAGCCACGTAACTAATCCCACAAAGAGCATGCTTACGCCGTACACTTCCGCTTCCACCGCGTTAAACCAGAAGGTTGCGCTGAACGTCAGCGACAGTGCGCCGATCGATGCGGCACTGTAGAGCGTCAACTTATTCCACCAATCTTCCGTACGAGGACGCCAGAGAATGATCAGTTTCACCAACGATAAGTATAAAAAGAGGACGGTGAGCGCACTGGAAAGTGCAGAGATAAAATGGACGCGCACCGCCGGATCTTGATAGAAGGGGATCATTCCGAATATCTTGCCGACCAGCAAAAAGAGAGGCGAGCCGGGAGGATGCGGAACCTGCAAGAGATATGCCGCAGCGATGAACTCACCGACATCCCAAAACACGACCGTGTCGGCAAGTGTTAAAATGTAGACAAAAAGAGAGATCGCAAAAACAAATGCTGCGACAACTTTATTCAGCTTTGTGTGCTCCATTCAAATCCTCAAATAAAAAATAAAACAAACGATTTTAGTGGATAAATATACTTTGAAAGAGTGTGAGAAACAAAGAAATTTTGGGTGCTACCGGCGAACCTCTCCTTCCCCTAACGGCGCATCATCACTACGCGGACGTATATGAACCGGTAAAGGTTCATCACAACGCCGCGCTGTTGTTCCGACGATGGATCAATTGTACGCCGGTATATCCGCTACTCTCCACATTGCCAGACTTTTATCCTTATACGCATCATAATACTCACTGATGAGAAACAGCGGCGGCGGAAAGCTAAACGGGCTCAACTCAAAGTTGATACGGCGGAACCTTCCCATCATAATATCTTCGTTGTGAACGCACTCCGGATAGTGTGACATCAGAAGATAGTGTGCGCCGCTGCTTTTGATGTTCTTCAGAGCAATAACAATTTCCTTCACGGGAAGATGCGGCAAACAATCTCTGCATAAAATCAAATCCGATTCCGGCAGTGAACTTTTCAAAAGATCAAGATTCTTGAACACTCTGTTCGGTGCGGAATGGAATTGCGCATTATGTGTGACGAGATCGTTAACGATGTCGGCGCCGATATATTTGGCTGTGCCGAAATCCACCGTCTGCATCCAATAAAAATCGCCGCAGGGAATATCGAGCAGCACGCCGACATTATAGTCTTCCAGGATCTTCGGTAATTCACGCCGAATGTTCTCCGTATATTGTAATGTCGAGCCGATTCCCGACAGAGATTCCCGATTCCCCCATCCGCCGTTCTTATAGATCCTCGTGAAGATTATTTCCTGGGGAGAATCCTTCGTCAACAGCGATTGCACGGCGAGCGCGGCTTTCTTGATGCCGCCGTACAGCAGGGGGAATTGCTTAGATAAAACCAGTTTACTGCGGTTCAATATCCGTTTCATATTCCATTGTGATATACCGGCAATACCTGCGGACGATTCAATAATTAGTTGACCCTTAAAAAGTAAGAAACCTTGTCAAGGTTTATTGATCAACAACGAAACAACGTCCAAAATTTTACAAATCTAATTACATAACCTTGACAAGGTTGTGCTGATGAAGACTTTTTA